>Ga0074075_18263_pt1 | contig 10611 bp, 10 predicted proteins | sample YNPg_E_FD_63712 | JGI IMG/M metagenome (GOLD analysis project Ga0074075, IMG submission 63712) | Hot spring microbial communities from Beowulf Spring, Yellowstone National Park, Wyoming, USA - YNP_Beowulf Spring_E v2 (version 2) | ecosystem: Environmental > Aquatic > Thermal springs > Hot (42-90C)... | reverse complement strand
TGTCAAAGTTAATAAGTTATTAGAATCTTTGTCATTTAACAATAAATAATAAATTTTAAAATAAATATAGGATATAGTCAAAATTCCTATAATATTAGATGATGATTTGTATAAAGAACTTATTGAAGAAGCTATTAAAAAAGTATGGTAGTACTAGGAAGCTTTCGCTTATTATAAATGAAAAGCTTCGTCAAGCAAAAATTCATACTAAGCGGAAAAAGAGAATGACAATAAAAAGGAAGAATGCTTAAAGAAGAAGAATTGAATCGAATTTTAGAAGAAATATGGCAAGAAATGGTATAAAAGAATGCATATAAGAAACAAAGAAATGAAAACCTGTTCTTTAAACGGAAGTGAAATCAGTAGAAAGAAATAACCTTAAGAGAAGTAAATTCAAACCAAAGTCATCATATACTCAAATTATACAATATAGCAAGTGTTTCAAAAAGTATATTAATTGTTTGTTGTGTATTATTAAAAGGGAGTATTTTAGAAAATGCTCAGCGTGAATGAGAAGTTAATCGAGAAGCTTAAAGAGAAAGGTATAGATATAAATGATGTCTTATTAGACGTGTTAAGCAGGGAAGATCCAGCTGAAAGTAGTAAGGAAAGAATAGAATTTGCAGTGAAATATTTAGAGGAGTGTAAACAGCATATTCAGAAGAAGGATGCGGTTCAAGCTTCTGAAAAAGCGTATAAAGTAGCTGAGGAGGTTGTTAAGGCTTTAGCGGAGAAATTTAAGACTGATGAATATGAGGAGTTTCTGAGAGAGGGTAGATGGTATACTTATTTACTAGGTAAGGCAAGTAAAACTTTATCAAAAAAGCTCGGTTATTGGATTTTGGAAGGTTGGAGTGTAGCTTATGATTTGCATGTGTGGGGTTTTCATGAGAAGAAATACTCAATAGATGATGTTGTTGTTTCAATAAAGAAAATAGAAGATATGTTAAATGAGACGAAAAATATAATAAGTTAAACCTCTTATTAGTAACTACTGGAATTAAATATAACCTAGAAAACTGACTTCCTCCACGCTTTGAAAAAGTAATGGCTCTTTTTCCAAAGCGTTTCATTATTCCTACCATTGATTCATAGCTACATCTCTTATTTGCTTAACAGTGAGTAGCTAAGAGAACCAACCCCATATATATTTCTCAGGATCCCGAATAAAATGGATCTTTATTGAAAAACAAATAAAAGTTTGCTGATTGCTCCTTCCTAAGTCACATTAAGCTCTCATTCGAGCTTAGGAGAAGCGTTGTTGCCGTACTTGATTAAAATTTCTTTTTAAAATATTTAAACCATTCATTCCGCCTTAAGGGTGAGGCTTTCATTTATGTAAATATAAAAAACTAAAAACATTAATGGATTAAGATACTTTATGAAGGTTAAGAATTCAACGCTTACGTCACTACCTTATTTTGAGAAATGGCTTATATTAGGAGTTATAATGGGAGTTATATCTGGTTTAGCTGCTACTGTATTCTATCTCTTGCTTCATTTATTTGAGGATTTATTTCTTTTCCATTTAATTGGGATATTGTACCCTAGGCCAATAGGCGAAGGAGGAAACCCAATTACCTTTACGTTTTATCCAGGCAATTACTATTTAATACCTGTTTCTATAGTAATTGGCGGCTTGGTTTCTGGTTTAATAGTTTACACTTTTGCACCAGAGGCTGAAGGACCATGGAACTGATGCTGCAATAAGGCCTATCATTACTATCAAGGTAAAATAAGATGGGTTGTCGTACCAGTAAAGATCATAGCTTCTGCCATAACCATAGGTTCTGGAGGTAGTGCTGGAAGAGAAGGCCCTACAGCATAGTTATCAGCTGGTGTTGGTTCAGTTTTCGCTGATTTACTTAAGCTAACATCAGAGGATAGAAGGCGAATGGTTGCAGTTGGAATAGGGGCTGGAATAGGAACAATATTTAAATCTCCAATTGGTGGGGCTTTATTAGCGTCAGAAATTCTTTATAGGAGAGATTTAGAGCCAGAAGTCATTTATCCTGGTCTCGTAGCTTCCGCAATAGGTTATACTATTTTTGGTAGTATATTTGGTTTTACACCAATCTTCGGATATTACACAGGACCTTTTAATCCGTTAAGATTACCAATGTATGCTGTATTAGGGGTCGTAGCTGGATTATTAGCTATAGTTTACGTAAAGGTTTTTTATGGAGTTCATGGCTTCTTTAAAAAGTTAAAAATTAATAATTACTTAAAACCTATGATTGGGGCATTACTTGCAAGTACCATAGCTTTAATAGCTCCAGAGGTTATGGCGGTAGGTTATGGATGGATTGATTTAGCAGAATATAGTAGATTCTTTCAAAATGTTTTTTATTCTCCCATTCTTCCCGTTATAATACTTTTGATACTTTTGCCATTTTTGAAAATTATTGTGACAGCATTTAGTGTTGGATCTGGCGGTAGTGGTGGTGTATTTGCACCAGGTTTATTTATTGGTGCATTTATTGGGGCAGATATTGGCTTACTCTTTCACTACTTATTTCCGTCTATCGTACCCTCAGTTGCTCCATTTGTAATTATAGGAATGGCTGCTTTCTTTAGCGCAGCAGGTAAGGTTCCACTATCTATCATCATTATGGTTACAGAAATGACTGGTAGTTTACAGCTATTACCTGGAGCTATAGTAGCTGTTGCAATTTCCTATTTAATATCTGGTAGCTATACTATTTATCAAGCTCAAGTTTCTACTAAAAGGGATTCGCCAGCACATAGGAGTGAGTTTATGATTCCAGTTCTAGAGAGTGTTAGAGTTTCAGAATGTAAATTTGAGGATATAAAAGTGTTTGATGATGAAAGCATTGAAAAAGCAATATCTATAATGACTAACTATAATTTCTTAAGTTTGCCAGTGATAGATCATAATTATAGATTTTTAGGTATAGTATATTTAAGGGATTTGCTGAATGCTGACAAGAATGATATGGTTAGAAAGTATATGATAATAGGATCACCTTACGTTAGGCCTAATTCAACATTAGAGCAAGCTTGGGAAATTATGTCAAGACTTAGAAGTAAGTGGGCATGTGTTGTTGAAGATGGTAAGTATAAAGGAATTGTAACTATGGATAATTTAATAGAAGCTTATGAGAGAGAGGTGAAGAAATTAAGGCAAACCTCTTAAAATATTTGTCTAAATATCCTTCATTTTCTTTAAGAAATCTTATTATAAGTATAATTATAATTTAATAAGGATCGGCTAATATATTTGATAGGAATAAAGTATTTAATATACGATGACGCTCAAAGAAGATATATTAAGACTTATAAAAGAAGATGAGGAGTTTAGATATGCCATCATAGGTTTACTAGGCTTACATAGATTAGATAAGATTGAAGAATCAATACTAAGGTTAACTGAAAATATTGCAAAATTGGCCGATATTCAAGCGAAAACTGAAGCTAGACTTGCGAAAGTCGAAGAAAGATTATTGAAAGTTGAGGAAAGGCTGGAAGAGCATGACAAAAAATTTGTTATGATTGGGGAGAGATTGGAAGAACATGACAAAAAATTCAATGCAATATTAGAAGAATTAATAATTCATAGGAAAAAATTGGAGGAACATGATAAAATGTTTAACTTAATATTTGAAGAATTAAGAAGTCTTAGAGTAGTTACTAATGAGCTAAGTGTTGCTATAGGTTCGCTAACCAGAAGATATGGTAGAGATTTGGAGAAGACAATTCTTAACATATATAAAGATCAATTAATACAAATGGGAATAAATCCAGATAATGCTAAAAGATTTAGATATATAGATAAGGAAGGTAAATATGGAATAAAAGGAAAAGAGTACGAGTTCGATGTAATTATAAGCGATAATGCTATTGATGTAATAGAAGTTAAGACACATGCATCTAAGGATGATGTAGAGTGGTTCAATGATAAGGTTGAGCGTATTAAAAGTGAATTTAGTAAACCATTAAGAAGAAAGGTTATGATGGCTGTTCATATTGATGAAGATGCATTGGATAGAGCAAATGAGCTTGGCATCAATGCTATATATGGTCATGTGATAAAATAAAAGAATATGCCAAAACTGTTGTTGAAATTAAGGAATATTTAAATGATTTCTTCGCTCCGATAGAATTTCATTTCGCCAAAAATGAGATCTTCGATAGATGGTATAAAAGATTTTGGATTATTATGTTGAAGTCTAAATTATAAAATATAAGATAAATCATTTGGATGATAAAATACGAGATATTCCATTATTAAAGTAAAAATAATGATAACCATTTTTAAATTAGTAAACTAATTTTTCTAGAGCTGAATTTTTATCCAAGAATTATTTTGCCAAACTTAATTCTTCTTTTTTGCTTATCTTTGGCGAAGGTTCGCAACCTTCAAGCCAAATCATTGCTAGTGTTTGAAAATCTGGAGGTATAACTTCGCGATCTATTTTTATATCAAGAACAGCAGGAAAACCTGATAGTTTTGCTCTCTCTAGCGCTCCTCTAATTTCTTTTGGATCTTCAATACGTTCACCGTAGCATCCCATAGCTTTAGCAATCAAATCATATCTGATCTCGCCGAAATCTACACCGATATACCTTTTTTCATAATATAATGTTTGACCTGCTTTTATCATGCCCCATGCAGAATCATTTAATACTACAAAGGTGATTTGCAATCCTAATCTTTTGGCTGTTTCTAATTCTGCAATTCCCATACTGAAAGCACCATCGCCTGTTATGCAATAAACTTCTCTTTCAGGGTTTGCTAGCCTAGCGGCAATCGCATATCCTATACAACTACCTAGATGTCCGGAATCTCCTGTTGCACTACTTAAAAAGGTATTTGGTTCATATGCTCTATTTAAATAATGAGCCCAAACTGTTGTGTTTCCTCCATCTATTACTGCAATTGCATTTCTTGGATAAAATGCTCTCACTTCATGTATAACTCTCAAAGGATGAATGGGTATCTGATCCATCATGACTATCTTTTCAAATTGCTCAATCCATTGTTTTTCCAATTCTTTATAATAGCGATTTCTTTCTCTATAATTTTTAGGTTCTATTTCCTTTTTAATAATATCCAACAATACAGACAATGTTTCCTTGGCATCGCCTATCACACCTAATTCTATAGGTCTATTCAACGCAATGTTTTCTGCATCAATATCAATCTGAATGAATTTCTGTGTAGCATAATCACCCCATATTGGAGGTCTTCCGAATAAATCAAGGTCACCTAGCTTTGATCCTATTAATAACACTAAGTCTGCTTCATTTTGTGCTGCAATCGCTCCATAACTATGCGGAACAAGACATAACGGATGATCTTCTGGTATACACCCTCTTCCAGATACAGAAGCGGTGACGGGTATTTGAAGATATTCAGCAAGTTCGATGAGTTCTTTAGATGCTTTGGCACGCAATACACCACCTCCTGCATGAATTAAAGGTCTTTCCGCATTTATTAACATCATAGCTATCTTTTTTAACGAATCTAGATCCGGAATAGGCTTTTTCACAGGTCTGTATTTTTCTCTTTCATGAATCTTTATTTCTTCTTCGTCACCAGTTTGATGTAATATATCTGTTGGGAAATCTATATGAACAGGTCCAGGTTTGCCTGACATAGCAATCCTTATTGCTCTTTGTGTCAATTCAACAATTCTGTTCCAATGATTTATTACAACATTCCATTTAGTAACAGCTTTGAAAAGAGATAATTGATCCAGAGTCTGCATTGAACCAAAATCAGGATAGGATCTGAACGTTTGATTTTGTGCCGTCATTACTAAAATAGGTATATTTTCTGCAAAAGCAGGATAACCTCCTCCTATTAAGTTAGCTGCACCAGGACCTACAGTTGCTATGACCACCCCTAATTCACCAGTAATTCTAGCCCAAGCATCAGCAGCATGCGCAGCGTTTGCTTCATGATGAAATGTTACGAATTTTATATTGCTATCATATAGGGCATTCAAAAAAGGATAAAGCTGATCGCCAGGAACGCCAAATACATATCGAACTCCTTCTTTTTCTAGCACTCTTTTAAGGACCTCGCCTCCTGTTATCCTAGCCATAGAATATCTTCATATAGATAAGGCAATTTAAATATATAAATAAGAGCTTACATATAAATAACCTTAAGAAGCTATCATTTTTAAATGAATATTACGTGAAATAATAGTCAATTTTAATTTCTAACGATGGAAGTTAGCTAACTATACAAAGTAAGAATTGTACTGATTTCTGTGCTCTCGCGCCAAAGCTGATGTTTCTTTTTTAGTCTATTTGATTCTCAACTTTGATTCGAAGCTGTATTTCTCATTTGCTAATAGTCAAAGCGTCAGAGCATCTATTCTCGTTCTAAGGAATTGGAGCTTCATTTAAATAAGGATGGCAGACCCTAAATCTGATTCTTCGTTAAAATTGAAAAATGAAAATGATAATTGTTTCTCTCAAGTCCTATCAGCCCATGATTGAGCTCATGAGTTTGCTATATATCTAAACATTCGCTTGAATTTATTCTCACCTAAATGTCGAGGCTTTTATTATTTGTAAGAAGAATAACATCTTGAAAAGCTTCAAATCCTAAAGTACTTTTTGTTTAATCCATATCTCACCAATGTTAAGAAGCAATATAATTTAATTCAACATAAGTAGAATATTGTATGTTTGATGATATTACAATACAGATAGTGGTTTTAGCTTTAATACTCGTATTACCCTTCATATCTAAAAAAATAGAGCATAATATCGAGTTCTTTTTCCTAGCATTAGGTATTTTTGCTGTATATTTATAGGCTTGTTATCATTTAAATTAATCGAAGAAGCATTGCTTCATCCTGTAATGATAGGAGGCTTACCGATAGGAATTACGCAAGCTGTTTTGTTTGCAGATCTCTTTTTCTATATGATTAGAGAAAAAATTGATAAAATTGCAAATAAGCTTGTAAAATCATATATTTTACCTCTTACAATTTTCGTTACCTCATTTCTATCTAGTGTTATATCTGCAATTGTCGCTAGCGCCATATTTGCTGGACTCTTAGGTTATGCGAAAATTAATAGAGAAGCTAAAGTAAAAATAACGATCATCTCTGCTTTCGCAATAGGTATCGATGCAGTGCTTTTTCCTTTAGGAGAACCATTATCTACTAAAGTTATAGCGAAGTTGGGTGGAGAACCTTATCATGCTGGCTTCACTTTTTTATTCGATAATATGTGGCATATAGTTATACCCTTGCTTTTATCTTTTTAGTTTTATCGCTTTTTTACATTAAAGATAATAATGAAACTTTATTGATTTCAAAAAATGAATATGGGATGAAAGATATTTTTATGCGAACTCTAAAAGTCTATATTTTTGTATTTGCTTTAACTTTATTGGGTGAATTCTTTAAGCCTTTAGCTGAACCTGTAGCGAAAATGGGAGTAGAATTTCTCTATTTCTTCGGTCTCATATCTGCTGCAGCAGATAATGCAACATTAGCCGCTGCACTCGTAAGTGGAGAAATGCATCCAAGAAAATACTTGAGTTAAAACCTTCAAAAAGAATCGTTAGAATTTGCTTTGAATGGAACGGTGATGGAAATAAAGGCTTGGTTAGAATAGCAGGAGATTTAGCATATAGAAGTGGTGGAAACATAAAATTTGATTTGAAAGCTTTCAATAATGCTATACATTTAGCTTTAACAGTAATGGATAATAAGAGAGTCTTTGAAAACTTCGAGTTGATATATAATGAGTATTTTAAGAAAAGGAAAGGAATTCCTGTATTAGGAGCTACAACGTTGTTGGTTCCCCATTATGTCGATGCAGAAGAGGTTGAGAATATAGCTAAGCTCATAGCTAGCTTAAATGAAGAAATGCCTTATAATCTTTTAATCTTTCATCCAGTTTTCATGATTAACGATATTCCAATAACTCCTAGGAAACAAATTGAAGAATGCTATAATGTAGCTAAAAAGCATCTTAAGTACGTTAATATTAAGCAATATGCATTTAATAGGTTATCACCGTTCTTCTCTTTCTTAGGTTTTAAAAGAAACTCCTTTAAAGATTTCTTTATGAAATGCTTTGTTTGCAGCTTCCCTTTATTATTTCAACTTCTTCAATTATAGTGAAAAAATTGTTTAAAAATAATTTTTAATCAGATATTAAAAAATTCAATTCATTTTTTATATACTTATGTCTTTATTTACTTAAGAAAATAATTTTCTACCTTCAGACTTAGATATTGCAACGAGTGTTTTTGTTTGGGCAATATGTGAAAGTTTAATGAAGAATTCTATAACGACTTTTTCATTAGGTGCTTCAGATATGATCACGTTATCGAATCCTCCTAATGTATAGAAATCATGAAGAATCTTCAAGCCTTTTGTTGCGAATTCTTTCTCTGCTTCATCGAAAGCTTTAAAGTCTTCTTGCGTTAACTTTTTCCTAAACCTAACTAAAGTTATAAAGTACATATAGATATTTCTCTAAAGATATAATTAAAATTAATTTTAATTAAAATTAAACGCATTGGATGGGAAATTTTATTTATTTTAAATTTAAATCAGAACAATATCATTGAGGGTTATCTTTTGAGCTATTTTTCTTTAGCTACGAAAGCTATTACATAAATTGAAAGCCATGCTCTTTCGGGTGGGAGAAGTCAGATGCTAGAGTACTTAAGCTCACCATCTTCTCAATTTTTATAATTTCGGTTAAAGAAAAGAGATAAGTTTATTAGTTTCAGTGTGAAACTAAGTTTCGGTATGGAACTGTGACACTATTTGATCTTAAACCTAAGAAAAATAGAAATGAGCTTTTTGATAGAGAGAATGAACTTGAAGAGCTGAAAAAAGCAGTTGAGAAAAGATATCCTATTATTGCTATTTTAGGGATTAGAAGAATTGGTAAGACAAGCGTATTGAAAACGTTCCTAAATGAAATGGGTGGAATTTATTTAGATTTGAGAGGAGTTTTTAAGACTATAGAATTGCAAGAAAGGATTACTGATAGCATAAATTCTTCGATTGGAATATTTAGAAGAATACTTGAAGGGATAAGAGGAATAAGCTTTGCAGGTTTTTCTGTAGAAATTAAATGGAAAGGTAGCGATTCTATAAGCCTTGTAGGTTTGCTCAATGAAATCAATAGAAGAACCAATAATTTCATCTTAGCTTTAGATGAAGTCCAAGCAACAAAACCTCCTGTTTCAGCTCAGCTAAGAAACTTGCTAGCTTACGGTTACGATAATTTTGAAAATATAAACTTTGTAGTAGCTGGTTCCGAAATAGGTTTGCTAAGAGATTTTTTAGGCATCGAAAGACCCGATTCTCCTCTATACGGTAGATACATTTATGAAATACATGTTGAAAGACTTACAAGAGAAGAATCTAAGGAATTCTTGATGCGTGGATTTAAAGAAGAAGGTTTGAATCCGCCTGCAAACATAATCGAAGAAGCATTGGATTATTTTGACGGAATAATTGGATGGCTAGCATTTTTTGGAAGGAAATATGCAGATGGTATAAGGGACTTAAAAGATTTGAAAGAAATAGCTATAAATTTAGCTTTGGATGAGCTTAAAAAGCTAAGCATTAGAGAAAGGCTTGTTCTTAAAGCCATTGCTTCAAGTTCAAATTCATGGGGTGAAGTGAGGAGATATATTGAAGAAAAAGAAGGGATAACTTTACCAAAAGCAACACTTTCAAGATTGGTTGAAAAGATGGAGAAGTTAAGCATAATAAAGGATTATCGTTTTCTGGATCCGATATACAAAGAAGCTTCATTTAAGTTATGATTAACTGACTCCGTTTAATCTTTGATGTTCATTCTCATTTGTTTATTGAATTTTACTTGTGCCATAGTGCAACTTACTAGAGCTCCTCTCAAAGAGCCTCCCAATATATCAGCGGAGATAGTTGGTGTATATGGGTAAGAGAGGGTAAAACTAAACCGTTTTAAACTCACCTACAAGTTAGTATAACATGATAAAGGGTTAGCCTTCTTGGGTTTGACTAAGAAATTGTTAGCGTTGCTAATTGTGATTAGCGTTGTTGTATGCCTGATATCATCTACCTTGTTTAAGATTATGGAATAAAACTAAGGATAACGATGATGAGGAATAAGTGATATAATGAGATTTTTGTTTATAAGAAAGATCTTTTAAAACTAAGTTTTAACGTTAAGCAAGCTCTGGATTTAGAATTGAAAGATTACATTGAATTATTAAGTCTTTGAATAATGATGGAATTCAAGATAACAATGAAAAGTAATTTGTTAGTTTGATTGTAAACAGCAAACAATTTCATTCTCATACGTTGGTTTATAAGCAAAACCTCTACTAATAATATCAAACATAAACTTCACTAGTATTCATCGTCAAAGATATTTAATATAAAAACTTCTGTCAGTAATGATTGAGAGAATATTGTGAACTATTACGACTGCATCTTTCTACAAATAGCCTAAGTATTTCAGTATTATTGTTGCAATTATGGTTGCAAGAATACCTAATATAAAGCTAGGAAGATTAGAAAGAAGAGAATACAAAAGTTTATACCCATAATGTAGGTTCTTTTGTCAGTTCTGAATACTTGTTCCATTAATAACGTTTTCATTTCCTAC
>Ga0074075_16305_pt1 | contig 10713 bp, 13 predicted proteins | sample YNPg_E_FD_63712 | JGI IMG/M metagenome (GOLD analysis project Ga0074075, IMG submission 63712) | Hot spring microbial communities from Beowulf Spring, Yellowstone National Park, Wyoming, USA - YNP_Beowulf Spring_E v2 (version 2) | ecosystem: Environmental > Aquatic > Thermal springs > Hot (42-90C)... | reverse complement strand
GGCTCAGCTCAAGAAACAGCGAGATCTTTCCTGCGGTGTGCTCATCTTAAAGGAGGAGAAGCGCATCCATCACGACAGTTCCGGCCTTAACAGCACTGCATAAATTAGACAAAAAGGGCATGCAACGCGCCAATATGTTCCTGTTAAAGCTTCAAAGAGAGAGGTGCTGATGCTAGCATTTACATAAAAGATAACAGATGACATACATGTAAGTTGTAAGCTGAATTGCAAGTCAATAGCTTTCCAACGCCAGGGCCAACTTTTCTGGCTTGCTAAGCACGGTATCAAACCAGCCATCAGCGTTGAGAAGGCTCTGCACCCAAGAGCGAAAGCTGCTAAGCAGTGAAAGAAAGCTTCATCAAACAATCGATATTTATGCCATAGACGTGGTCAAGGATTCACAGCTTTGAGTAAAGGGCAAGTGTTAAAGAGGGAGCTTTCTCAGTCATCATGAGCATGTTCGAAAGATACGTCACGGCAAAGAAGTTCGATAACATAGCAAATGACATGGCGATGAAGGCATCAATCTATAACGGATTCATCAAGGCGACAGCGTAGGATCAAGGAGACGTCCGCCCGTGACCATACTGGTTATAGATCCCTTCGATGCAACGCAAAGAACGGAAGAGGTTTTAACTACTCTGTTCGAGCCTTAATATGATCCTCATACAAGAGGAGATTTCAGACTCTTCCACAAATTCGAATCCACCATAAATGGAGACAAGGAATCTTTTATAGGCTTCGAGGTCTCTCTCATCTGCAGAACCTATGAGTAAGCTGGTCCTCCCCTTATTGTACAGTAACTCAAAGCTTCTCGGGTATGGGGAGGGCAGGTGTTTGAGCCTTGAAAAGGCTTCGGTATCTAGCTTCTGATGGATCTGGGGGATGGTTTTCATCCTAGATAGGTAGAAATTCCCTTTGGATGTCTTAATTTCAACCTGTGGTTCCACCACAGGGAGCAAGAGAGGGTCTGGTATGCTTGATTGATTCTCTTTTCTCCTGGTTGCGTAGGGGCTGTCTCCAGAGTTCAAGCCAGAACCTACTCCAAATGTGGTGGATTCACCATTATGTTCCTCCTCATCAAATTCAGATGGAAGAAGGCTTGATAGATGGTCGGTGATGTTGCCTACAGGCAGATGGACATAATTTCCCAGATCTTCTGCCGAAAGTATCAAAGATGGTGATTCCATCCTCGAGCCAGAATACTTTCTGAAATACCAGCTGATGTCGGTCACGAACCTTCTGTGCACTAGCTCCAGCAGAACCCTAGGGTCCCTGTAGGTGAAAATAGCAAGAGAATCAAGTTCGTCTCTGCAGCTTTCAAATATGCTAAATTCTATAGGAGCGCTTCTGAGAGGCCCTGGAATACCTTGAGTTGCCTCTTCGCCTTTTTCGACCCACATCCCCTGTATCCCCAGCAGGACCTGATGCGAAGACATCAGCTCGTCGATTTTCTTGCACCTCAATTCAACAGTTCTGTACCATTCTGAGTCCAATTCCTTCCTTCTCCTTGGTTCGCCTTGTCCATTCACCTCAGGCATCTCTGCAAATTTCTTGTAGGACAGCAGCTCATTTTTGAGCATCATGAGCTGGCGTGAATAGTCAACCTGCTGAAAGATGAACTGAATCCAGGCAAAATCAGGATCTTTCTGCTCCAATTCATGAGTGAGATTGCCAATGAACTCCTGCTCGGGTTCATATCTCGGTCTTGACATGATGTGGCCATTCTTCAGGGCGACGTTGAAGAATAATGTATGGTAAGGATCAATCATCTTCCATCAGGTGCCTGATTCGTGAGCCAAGGCGGGGGTAGCGTAGGAACATTCTTTTGGTGGATTGGGAAGAGGTCCAAGGTACCGCCTGGATATAAAAGCGAAGGAGTAGGAGGCAGGGATGAACTGGAAGAGGATGGGAAGAGCTACCCTGAACAAGGGGGAAGCTGGGGTGTCTCTTTCAATGAAAAGATTGTCGCTAAGGTAAAGGCGAAAGAAAGAATGACAGTAATGCCGAAGGTCAGGATAAGCCTCTTATCGCTATCGCACTCTGGCCCTTTCTCAGGAAGTATCGCTTCCACTCCAAGTGCCTTCAGTACCTTCCTCCAGTCATTGATTGATGCATGCTGATGCAAAGGTCTGAGAAATCTGCCAACCTCGTGTCTGTAGGTAGCCAGATATATTATAATGAACTGAAGAACGGGAGAATACATTACAATAAGAATTGGCTCCAACATGCAATTAGCAGGACATCAAATATAACGGAAGCTAATATGACCAGCAATACAAATGCAAAGTTCAGATATGTAATATTGTATCGAAATTACAATGAATATAGCACAACGTTGAGATTTCCAGTTTTGCCATCCCTTCCGGTTCTACTTTGAATCACAAATTTCAAGAATGGGACACTACATAAAGTATCGCTTCTTTCAGGTTATCAAACCCCTATCGAGGATTAATTCTCGTAAGCTCTTCTTCCTCTTACCTCGATAAATACTCGAATTCCCTTCAATCGCTTGAGTTCTTTGAAGGTTTCTGTGTAAAGGGACCTTATTTCTGGTTCCTCAGCAAAATGAAGAATCACCAGGCGATTCTTTTCAGGGCATTCTGCCGTAACATGCTTCAGAGTCTCAAACATCCTGATATCTATAGAGTCTTTAGAACCGATAAAGACTCTCAGCACCATGTGACACTCCCAGGCGACGCGGCTCGGAATTATGTCTACTTTTGGGGAAAAGAGTTTCACATTGTAGTGCTACATTGCCCACCTTTCCCCTGTGACCCTATCTCTATCAGGTATGTCTGATTCAATCTCGCGCTCCTACCTTTCAAGTGCTTCTGCTATGGAGTCGCTAGACCAATTGATGTCTTTGATGTCATCGATCCCTGCTATTTTTGTTCCCAAAGCCAATATTGTATACGACTAAATCTATTCTTAAGGCTTCTCTCATCGATGCTCTGTTGCATGACTCTACCCTCAAGCATGGGGCGAGCTGGGGCATCGTCTGATTCTTATACCATCGCTGTTATGAACGTGTTGTAGATTGATTTCTTCATCGCAATCTCCTTTGCCATGTTGACAAACTTTGCCATCATAATCCCCGAGGACCCTATATATGACGGAGAAAGCTCCCTCGACAATTTATCTGTAGCCGATGCGGTGTATCCTTGATAGTACGCTCGGGCTAAAGGCCTACTTATCGTTGACTCTCCTCTTTTTCATGTAGCTGCCGTTGCTCGTTGGAGCTGATCCTTATTTTCAACCAAATCGCTGCTTTGATTCCCTCATGGACAAGGATGTTGAAGTTCGCCTTCGGGTTTTAGTACACACCACAACCAAGGATCATCTTCACCTTGACATTGTTCTCCTTAGCTCTGTTCACCACTCTTTTCCCGTTGTCCATCTTCTTCAAATAGACGTCAACCATAGAGAAGACGACATGATTGGTCTTTGTGTCAAATAAGATATAGGACCGAGCGCAACACAGCATACAATCTATATATCTTATTATTTATCCCCAACAAGTATACCTTTTCTCTTAATCTTTTAAGCTCAACAGATCGAAGAGGTATTTCTTTTTGTCTAGAAAATCATCCTTCTCTATAACGCCGCAATCTAACAGGCCAGGTACAAATTCCCATGCATCTAGTCTTATTTTATAATCTTCTGAGCTAAGCAGTTCAATGAAATATTTCTTCTTCTCTACAACATCATCTTTATCCATTACCATACAATAAGATACCACGTATGGGACATATCTCCAAACCTTTTTTCTAAACAAATGATCCTTTGAACTCAGCATATCAAGAAAATATTTCTTCTTCTCTGCCAAATCACTTCTCTCTACCGTCCCATAATAGATCAGGTCAGTGCAACAAAATTCCGCAGAAAAACTTCTCATCATTTCCCAGGTATCTAATCTTATTTTATAATCTTCAGAGTTCAGCATATCGAGGAAATATTTCTTTTTGGCTACTATGTCATTCCTCGCTATAATCACATAATGTAATAGGCTGGGCATAATTTTCCATGCATCAACCCTTATCTTATAATCTTCAGAGCTAAGCAGTTCAACAAAAAATTCCTTTTTGTCTTTCAATTCATTCTTCTCTATGACCTTATGGTCTAACATGTTGGTTGCAAACTTCCAAGCACATTTTCTCATTTCGTAATCTTTGGAGCTCAACAGACCGACCAAATCATCTTTGTCCACTACCCCATGATTTATCAGGAACGGGACAGATTCCCAAGCGTCTGAAGCCTTTATATGTTCGTTAACCTCCTCACCCTTTAACATCAAGATGTTTAATTATGATGGGTCGCATTTAATCTTGATGGAAGTCATTTTAGGCATTTTTATAAAATTGAATATAACATAAAATGCAAATTGAGAAAGGGGTTAGGTTACTAAATCGCAAGCAAAGATTCAGTCACACTGACTCCTCCGATCTGATGCGCGATACTCGTACGCATACCTGATACCTTTCTCACTGAGCCAGTCCGCTATGGCCTTCTCTAACCAGCTCCTTTCTGAGGATCACCGACGGACGACCGTACTCCTTCCTCTGGAAGGAATGTATAAGCCGCTCCGAAGAATGCAGCTGCACAAATCTCAACCAATAAGACCAACATAACTCGATCACCAATCACTTACAAGGAAAGATCATCCAGGTTGCGATACTTCACCAATAGGGCTATAGAGACGATAAAGTAACCTAAAGGCTCAGGTTTGCAACTAGCACCTTGCTGAAATAATAGGTTAGGATAATGTAAAGTACGATTAGAACAGGCCCACCTAGGACGCCGAACCATTGTGGGAATTTTTTTGGAGTTCACCACTCCCATCTCACAGCTTCTCCCGGACTCATCCGATAAGCCAGAATAGCCGGGTAGACTCCGAAGCCGATACCAATGCTGGCACCAGCCAGAGGACCTATGACCAGACTGATGACTGAAGGGGCGAAAGGCACGGCCAGCAGGGTTTCAGGACACCGATTGAGACCAGCAAACCGATGCCCAAGCCAATGGCTCCACCAATGAGACCGACAAAGGCCGATTCAATCATATAGACGGTGAAGACTGATGAATCACTTGTGCCTATTGCCTTGAGAATGCCTATCTCCCTTATCCTCTCCTTGAGGCTCATAAGCATAACGTTGGTCACACCAATGCCACCTATGATTAATGCTAGAACGCCAGCGAAAAGAAAGAAGTTCAAGAGTGTCCTATCGGCTGTGAGGGCACCAGAAAAGAGCGTCTGCAGCGAGAAGGCCTCGACGCTCAAGCCTATGGTCGAAACGGTTGTGGTCCTGCGGGCAGCATCAAGCACATTTGCCTGGACACTTGCGACGCTGGTAATTCCATTTGTCTTGACGAAGATCTCGTCATAGTCCCCTTTCCATGCACTTAACGGAAGATACGCACTTCGCACGAACAGGGCACCCAGACTTGAGCTTGGGGGGACGAAAATACCAGTTACTTTCCAAGTCTCTGTGGCTATTTCGCCTGGTAACAAGAGCGTGACACTGGAGCCAACGGTAACATTCAGAAGGTGCGCTGTACTATTAGAAAGTATAAGACCCCCAGCATGGCTAGAACCAGCAATGAAATCTACCCCGGTAGCGTTTAACAAAGCAGGGTCTGCAAAATCTAGAGGCAGAGACACAATTGATTTGGTGTCGTTTGTAACAACCGTGAAGGGAAACACTTCGCCAGCAGGATATACGCTATTAACACCACTCACTGACTTTATGGCAGCTACTGTGTCATTTCCAAAGACGGGGGTTGGACTGATGCTGTAGCCTCCGTTGGAAGAGACTTCACCTGTGCTGAGAAGTATGAGGTTCGAACCCTTCCCGAAGGCCTGAGAATTCAACCAGGTTACCGAACTAGAACCAACAACCATTGTTGTCACAATAAAGGCTACGCCTATGATTACACCCAGTATCGTCAAAATGCTCCTCAACTTCGCTGTGGAGAGGTTTCGCAGGGCTAATTTGGTCCGCCACATACTATTGAGCCGACCTCCTTTCATATTCTTCAATGATTTTCCCATCTTTCAGACGTACAACCCTAGTAGCTTTGGTAGCTAGGTCGGAATTATGGGTTGCTATGAGAACGCCCCTGCCTTCTTTGGAAAGGTCCAAGAGGATACCTGCAACAAGTTCTGCGTTCTCCGAGTCGAGATTCCCAGTAGGCTCGTCCGCGAGAATGTACTCAGATCTCGAAACTATCGCACGGGCGATTGCTACTCTCTGCTGCTCCCCGCCGCTCAACTCACTCGGCCTAGCCTTTTTTCTCTCCCCAAGACCTAGTCTCTCAAGAGTCGCCGCGGCTTCTGCGCTAGCAATTCTTTCCGGGATTCCTCTTACAAGCAGCGGAAGGGCAACGTTCTCCAAAGCAGTAAGGCGAGAGATGAGGTTAAAGGCTTGGAATATTATAGCTATCCGCCTCCCTCTTATAAGCCAGGGCGACTTGGCTGATGAAACTTCCTCCCCGTCTATGAAAATTCGCCCTGAATCGGGCTTCTCAATGAGCCCAAGGATATTTATCAGAGTGCTCTTTCCGCTTCCACTCGGGCCTAGTAGCGCAACAAGTTCGCCCTTCGAGATTCGAATATTCACCCCTCGAAGAGCGATTGTTCTGGCTCCACCCCTTCCATATGACTTTGAAACAGCTTCTGCCTTCAGTTCTGACATGTTAGCCATCGAAACTCCTCAGGGTCTTTGTTATCTTCTGCCCTATATAGATAATGGGACACACATTTTGGAACTTGGTCAAACGCAATTCACCAAACAGTTCAGTGCCTCTCAACCTTGAATTGATAAATTTGATGTTACACATAGTGGAATCCATTCCTCTTCACACGTTTCCAGACGAATTCAAACGCAATCATTGATATCAAAGAAGGCAAACTCAAAACACTCCACTCTTGTATCACCGGGTACACGGTAGTTGAATTAATCATATAGTGCCTCGCTAGATCAATTCCAGATGTGAATGGTAAAAACAATGCTACGAGCCTTATGGGAAAAGGCAAAATCTGCAGTGGAACCTCTGCTACACTTCATTGCTTATAAGTGCCTTTATTAACAGAATGAGAAAGTTTGATTTTCGGTTCCCGTGTTGTGGCAGAATACCACACCGTTCGCGCGTGCGAGGAAATTCTCCTTGTTTAGGACCGAAACATCGTAGACGCAGCCAGCGAGGGATCAGCACCCGAGGCTTAAGATTCCGAGGTCCCACACAACAAAACTCCTCCCACCCTACTCTATCTTCTGTGTTGGGAGAACCAAGCTATAATCTGGAAGAGGAAGGTAAACTGTTTCCTCGGTCTTGGAAAGTGCATTAAAGCTGCTATCTGTTATAGTTCACGTCGGCCTCCCATCGGGGTGGGCTGCGATATAAATCTCTGAGGCTGCTGAATATGTCCAAGGGCATGATCGTAGCGAATTGCCCCACTTCCAGCCCTTCCCTCTACCCCTGTTTGCCCAGTAGCAGATGCGATACTCCAGTCTCCCATCTTCTTTGTCGCTATCTTCTTTCTTAAATCTTAGATATTCCACGCCCTTCCAGTACTCGTCCCCATTACGTCCCCGTTGGTGCCAGAACATCAGATGTTCAATGTCAGCTTTGTATTGCCGATCACTGTAGTATTGGAAACTCCTCCTTTTGGTCATATGATGACGTTTTAAATGCGGGTTCCAAACACGCCCTCCCCCAAGAGCGCAGCGGCTAAAGACGTGGGCACACTCAAACACAGATGAGGTGCGACCTTTTAAGGTGTAGAGGTAAGGAGCTCCGAGAAGCCTTGCCTCAGCGTGGTAGAAACAAAGTAGTATTTAAAGATTCGAATAGGAGCGGTGGCTGTGTTTACAAACACGTGGGTGAAGCTGGCGGCCGCAGTGACGCCGGCGGGGACGGTGTGGATAACCGGGGCTTCATGCTCTACGCGGATTATTATATGAGCCACACCCTCATCTGCGAGGTGTGCGGACATGATTTTAAACGGTGGGATAAAGTGTGCAACCACACACTCGACACCGGGCACAACGCCTACAACGTGGGTGAACCCACCCACCACACCCCACCCAAAACATCGGCAGTCGAAGACACCCGCAAATATGAGAAAGAGTGGAGGCAGGAGTGGAGTGACCCATGAGGATGACTAGACACGGGGTGACAGTGGGCGACCACGGCGGCGAAGCTGAGNGCATAAAGCGGGGGATACTACCACCGACATCCACATCCACATGCACACACACGCCGGCCACGCCGAAAACCACGGCAACCCTACTCCTGCTCCTACTGGCGTTGCTATCCGCCGCTGCGCTCGGCGGGGTGCTGGCCGCCCAGCACACGGCGGCAGCCGCCGCTTCAGCGGCGCAGGGCTACTACGGGGGCCTCGCGCTCAGCGTCCTCCCAACCACACTACAGACCTCGAGCTACGGCCTGGCATCATACACTTCACACACCCCCAGACATACTTCTACTTCGGCGCCTCCGCGCCCGCCGCGCTGCCTCCAGCCAACGTAACAGTCTACCTCTCAACCAAGCCCCCCCAGAGCATCAGCGTCCCGCAGAGCGTGGTGTACCCGGGGGGCAGCCCTACGCGGTGGTCAGGGTGAACACCACAGCCACACCCGGCCAGGCGACTATAACCGCCACGGCTACAGGGTACAACCCCGCGCAGGTGGAGGTCGAGGTGGCTGAGCCAAGCGGCTACCCCACACAGATAAGGCTCACAGCGATACCCACCAACCCAGTCGCCCAACCAGCCTTCACTGGAACACTACTCGTGGAGCTCACAGACCAGGAGGGCGACCCAGCACAGGCGCCCACTAATACATCGGTGAGCCTCTCATCGTCCAGTCCACAGGTGGCGGGGGCGCAGCCCCAAGCGGTCATCCCAGCGGGGGAGGCCTTCGCGGTCGCCCACTACAACACGAGCCTCAGGGTGGGTGCAGCGGTCATAACCGCCACGGCTACAGGGTACACCGCGGGCTCCACCCAGGTAGAGGTGAGCGGCCCACAGCCCTACAGCGTGCAGGCCGCCCTCGCACCAACCACACCCGCCCCCGGCGAACCCGTGACACTCACAGTGTGGCTCACAGACCAGGAGGGCGACCCAGCATGGACACCCGTGCCCGTCAGTGTGGCGGTGACAAGCTCCAACACCACCATGCTCAACCCACCCGCCACCGTGGTCATCCCAGCGGGCACATACTACACCCAGGTGGAGTTCAAGGCGGGTGAAGCGGGAGCGCGGGGCGAGCAGGTCATGATAACCACGGCGAGCACAGGCCTCCAGCCAGCCACATTGCAGACAACAGTCGAGAACCCGGGGAATAGTGGAGGCGGGGCAGCGGCGGGGGCGCCCACACTCGTGGTTGAGACGCAGCCCGGCTCACTCATAGCGGACAGCGCGGCCGGGGAGAGAGTGCTCCTCGTCGAGCTTGAAACGGGAAACACCCCTATGTACCCCACCGAAGGCCTCAACATCACACTCAGGTCATCCAACCCAGACGTGGTGTGGGTACCCCAGAGCGTGACCCTGCCCCCCAACCACCGCATACATACTTGTGGCGGTGAACACAACATATCAGCCGGGGAGTGCGGTGGTAACCGCGGCCGCACCCAACACCCAGCCGGCCCAGGTAACCATAACCACGTATGGGTACACACCCACCGCTATAGAGGCGGAGGCGCCGGGTACACCCCTCCCCACAGACGAGCGCAGCGTGTATGCGCTCGCCGTGAGCTTCACCTCCTCATCGACCGCCGGCCTCGGGACGATGGGTATAGCCCCCCAAAGCGTCCAGGTCAACCTTTATTCATCCAACCCAGACGTGGTGCAGGTACCCCCCACGGCGACCATACCCGCCGGGGGAGGGTACACACTAATACCCGTAAACACCACCAGCACTGCTGGGAGCGCGCAGATAACCATCACGACGGCGGAGTACGGCTCAGCCACGGTGCAGGTACAGACGGTGCAGCCCGGGGCGACCGCGCTCACACTCAGCATCACCCCACCCACAGCGTACATCCTACCCAACACACCCCAGCCGGCTGCAGTGGAGCCAGCTGCACTCGCAGCCATAGAGCTATACTCCGCCCAGGGTGAGCCGGCGCAGGCAACCAGCCCCATCAGTGTGGTTGTGGCCTCCGAGAACGCTACACTCCTACCACAACCCATAACGCTCACAATACCCGAGAAGCAGAGCTTCGTGGTGTTCCCCGTGAACCCCGCCGCCGCGGGTAAACTCACCCTCACGGTGAGCGCCCCCGGCCTCACACCACCACAGCAACCAGCCCAGCTCACAGTGGAGAAGTACCCCGTCACACTCCAAATACTCGTGGTCCCGGGAACACCAGTGGTGGGCTCAACCGCACGCCTCATAGTGGTGGCAAACACCTCCGCCGGCCCACTCGCGGGCGCACCGGTCGTGGTGGAGACCCCACCCCAACTCTCAGCGGCGCCCACCACACTCACCACCAATGCGAAGGGCGTCGCGGAAGCCAACATCTCCTCACCCACACCCGGCGAGTACACTTTCAACGTAACACTGAGCACACCCATCGGCAAGCTAACAGAAGAGTACACCGTCCACTTCGCACCGCCCTACACACCCACAACCGTGCAGCCGAACCCCTACACCACCACCCTCCCAGTCAGACCAATAGTCGCCGCCGCGGCGGCCGGCCGCCGTGGGG
>Ga0074075_18537_pt1 | contig 10746 bp, 10 predicted proteins | sample YNPg_E_FD_63712 | JGI IMG/M metagenome (GOLD analysis project Ga0074075, IMG submission 63712) | Hot spring microbial communities from Beowulf Spring, Yellowstone National Park, Wyoming, USA - YNP_Beowulf Spring_E v2 (version 2) | ecosystem: Environmental > Aquatic > Thermal springs > Hot (42-90C)... | reverse complement strand
GCTTCAGTTCCCCCAGTCCCAAGGGTACGACCTCAGCTCTTACAGCCAGAGGTCTGTATATTTATCTCTTTTTTAGTATAAAAGGTTTCTGTAAGGGGGTATTCATCCCCCACCTCACGGAGGGGGACTTCCGCCCCCTTAACCCCCAGAAAGTTAAAGCAATAAGGAGTCTTCAAGAAAAGCAAAGACGCTCTGTCCTCAAGGGCGACGCAGCTCATTCTAAGGTATACCTTCTCCCTTGGAATCTGGATTAGCGAGTATTGTCTCTGTATTATTCAATCATCTACCAAATGAGTGATACAAATTCTCGCAATTGATACTAACGGCTATATGATTCTCGGCCTTAAGGTTGGGAGAAGTCAGAGGTTTTGTACTACCTCACAGGAACCTCCATTCCAGATACAGTTGGCAAAGTTACGCATAATGGTCATGAAGTCATCGGCATTCCAAGGCTCCTTCTTTAAGTATAATGACTCTGAGAAGAGCAGTAAGGCAAGGTAATTACTGTTTAATTGTCGCCTCAGAGATCTGGCCCTTTCCAGAGTAAGGTAAACTTCGTCAGGAAGGGGTGGAACCATGTTCACGGCTAGCGCTGCATCTCCCCCCCTCAGTCCGTGAAGGTGAAGGGCATAGGTTAGCAGATCTATCATGCCCTGCTCAGTGTAGTCAGTTACGTATAAATTGACCAGTCTATCCTCTGAGAAGTAATGAATGTAGTTGGGAACGTGGATAGAGAACTCATCAAGACTGGAAACGTTGGGTGGATTATCCACCATGACAAGGTCAAAGCCAGTCAAATAGTCCTCAATAAACCTCTGCACCTGAACTTTAATCCTTGGATCATGATTTAGCTTTGGAAGCATTCTCATGAAGGTGGGCAGATCACCAAATAACTGAACTGCTATGAGGAGTCCATTTCCCACCTTCTTTTTCAGAACTGCACCTTCAGGATTAGCGCCGCTAGCCACTAGTCTGAAGAGTCCCACTCCCTTCAATCCAAGAAGTTTTGAGGTATAGCTGTTGAGATCTTTATCTATTAGGAGGACTCGCTTCCCCGAATCTGCGAGGGCGTAGGAGAGGGCTAAAGATATTGAGGATTTGCCCACTCCTCCTTTAGGCGAGAACACTTCAGTCAGCATTCTTTCGCCCCAACCATAATCGTACAGGATAGGTTTCTATTATAATAGTCTTCCATTATAATAGTTTCATAAGCTATATATTTCATATTTATCAGCAAAGTTACGTAGTCCCAACAAGTTGAGGAATAAGTTATGTCTACCAATTCCCTTTGAACTCTATTCGTAGACTACAATTTAAATCTATTTACCAAGTTTTATATTCAGAGTTGTTCGTTGGGCCTGTGCATAGTGTCGATATTGACCTACAAATCATGAGATTAGGCCGCTCTCCTTGAGAATGTAGTATTATTCACCTCCTGCAAACCATTCTCGTTAGAAAGAAGGAAATTTAGTAGCCCAGCGTTGACACTATGGGCCTGTGAGACCTTGTTAGATTATTTTGGCATGAAACAGGAAGACTGAAGGTGAAAGCCAGATTCTCATACTGTTTAGCGTGGTACTCTAAGTCCATTTGAATATGGATCTTTTCCCTAATATAGAACACTGCTACGAATTCTTAAGACCATGACCTGTTAACACCAATACGGACTTACCATGATAACTTCCCTTACTATAGGCAGCATAGACTGTGGCGGAACTGTACTCAACGTATAGTCCCATTCTGGAGAGTGAGTCACGGGCTTTAACAATTTCATCCTCATCCACTATGGCACATAAGTCCGCGGCTTTTTCCATAAAGGATAGAAGTAAGGGATTAGTGCTCACCAGGGCGTCAGCCACTGACTCAACCTTAGATGGAGGTAGGTACTCTCTGCCCTCCTTTTTTGCACAAAGGGGACTTACCTGCCTAGTCTGCACAGCCACTATCTTTGGAGGTGTGTCCAACTTACCCTGGCTTAGCAGATGTTGAAATCCCTCATAAACGCCCAAGAGCAAGGTCCCAGCTGACACTGGGAGGAAGACATAGTCAACCTTACCTGCCTGGTTAAATATTTCGTATGCAAGTGATCTTATTCCATCCCTAAATTGCGGTTGTAGGACGTGGGATGCATAGTAGGCCCGATCTGACATGGCTGCCCTACTCACATCGTCCCTACTTCCGCTTACCCTAATAGAGAAGCTCCATAGGAGAGGATCTGTTTAACCTTAGCTCCTGCCGCTCTCTCAGGGACAAAAATATTCACCTTCATCCCGCCGCAGCTCCATAGGCAGCCATGGAAGAACCTGCGTTTCCAGAGGAATCCTCGCTTATCTCAGATATTCCCATCTCCTTGAGATAGGAGATCAGGGTCACCGCTCCCCTATCCTTATATGAACCGGTGGGGTTCAGGAAGTCCAGCTTGAATGCCACGTCCCCCCTCCATATTAGAGGGGTATTGAATTCCCCCAGTGAGACCCAGTCCTTAATGTATGGGAAGTTGTCCCTTAACCTATTACTGTACGAGAAGTCGACCTCTACCTTGAATGGACCTCCACAGTTCTTGCAAGTTAACTCCAGGCCCTCCCGTGGAGATCCGCACCTCATGCACCTTTCCATGTCAATGGATGGGTATCAAGGCTAATAATTGTTTTAACTTGTGGTACCCCATGCATACTTGTGGTACCCCATGTTGTTTGATCAGGGCCCAAAAGAGAGGAAGGAGGACATGTACGATTACCAAGAGGAGTTGGGGAAGTTGATAGAGGCATTAAGGATGGACAAACTAATAGTGATAAAGGGGCTTAGAAGAACAGGGAAGACCTCTCTCATGAGGGTTGGGTTAAAGGAGAGTGGCTTTCCTTACCTTCACATTGATCCCAGGTTCTCGGAGAACCCCAACATGGGGGACTTTGGAAGAATAATGAGAGACAGCCTGGAGCTCTTTCTGAGGAGACATGGAGGTAAGTTAAGGGAACTGAGAAGAGCGCTGTCCTCAGTAAGGGGGTTGAAGGTGAGTCAAAGTGGAGTTGAGATACAACTGAAATGGAGAGGAGAAGAGGCCGTCAGATTTGGAGAGTTGATTAAGGCCCTGGAGGAAGTGGGAGAGGGGCAGCGTACGCCAGTTATCATAGGAATAGACGAGGCTCAAGAACTAAGGAGGGTCACTTGGATAGACTTCAGGAGGGTAATAGCTTACTCATATGACAACCACAAGTGGGTTAAGTTTCTACTCACTGGTTCCGAGGTAGGTGTACTATACAACTTCCTTAGAATTGAGGATCCAAATTCTCCCCTCTTCGGGAGGGCCAGGAGTGAGGTAAGTACGAGGAAGTTGTCAGTTAAGGAATCCATCGATTTTCTGACCAGAGGCGCCTTGGAGGCCGGAATTAGACCGGACCTTAAGAAGCTGAGGGAGGCTGCAGAGGAACTTGGAGGAATAATAGGATGGCTCTCGTACTTCGGTTCATCTTTGGTGAGGGGAGAATCGGAAGTGGAGACCATATTGAGGTCAGCTGTGGCATTAACAATGGAGGAACTCAAGGGATTTCTGAGGGAGAGGAGAAGTAATAGATATCCCGCCCTACTGAAGATCCTGAGCCAACCCAGAGGTTGGGCTGAGGCCAAGAGGAGATTGGAGGATGTTGAGGGCGGAACCTTAAATGATAGAACTTTGCTGGAGCTGTTATCCAACTTGGTTTCAGTGGGACTCGTGGAGAAGATGGAGGGAAAGTATGTGATAGCCGATCCCATAGTAAGAAGAGCTGTAGAATTATTGTAAAAATTTCTGCTTACTGAGTTGCTAGAACAGGTGGATTTAGATAGCTCTGGTAGCCCAAAGTTTCGGGGAATACTCAAGGATGGTAATACTTTCAATTTTATTTAGGATCTGATCTACCTCCTGTTCGAGTGGAGACAATAAGATCAACGTTCTCTTCATAAAATGATAGTGAGAACCAGGGATCTGGACGATATAGTTAACTCCCAGTTAACTATACTGGAGGACAGGCCCTAGATGTCCTCAGTGCTAGGGGGATGAAGAGGCCTGAAGGACAAATAAAGGAGACCCTATTGTTCCTATGGAATCAAGTATTTTACGCAGATCAGTAAGAGTTAACAGCAAATATACTCTAAGATGCTATAACAACAGAATAAGAGTTCATTTAAGTAAAGATATCAGCATTTGAGTCGAATTCAATCAGAATTATATTCCAACTAACGTCAGTGACAGCGTCAAATCTAGGTTCTATAGAGTATTTACTCTAGACTTTTAAGAGATCGAGAATTTAAAAATTCTTTCTTAAAAATTCAAAGTCGCAAAGCACCAGTTGGAATTTTGACACCAAGATATTAGGCCTAAGTTGAGACTTTCTTGAAGAGAATTTTGGAACCGGCCCTTACGTTGCAGCCGTTTTGAGAAAAGTCAGCCCCTGAGATCCAGCTTAGGCCTTACTGAAAATTAACCACAGCAGTAGGGAGTGAATAGGAGAAATGTAAAAGTCTTTACCGCACGGTAAGGACACATCCAAGGAAAAAATATGTCTGCGCCCCGCGGAGCATGTCCCTCCAAGACAGAACCTCACAGTATACGTACCTTTTGAAAGCATTTTTCTCTTTATTTAGAGAATATCTACATACTTCTTACATTGCAGTAATGGCTTTCTCCTCCCCCTAACCTTGAAGACTGGAAGCATGAATTATTTGATGCCAGTTTCTGCGCCCTGCTCACCGACTTCGAGAATCTTCTTCTGGAATGACGACGGAGTAATCAAGTTTAGGGAAAATAGTTAAAAGTGATAACAAAAATATCATTACTAATATAGTCACTTATTCTATTAACGCATAAATTCCTATGAGATCAGGTGATACCTTTCTATATACTATTATTTCGTTATATTGTCGCATTCATCTTATCACAAACACATGAAGATGGAAAACATACAAAGTGGTGAATAAGGCATAAGGAGTATATTGCTAATGTGTTATGAACGTTGGAAAACTGGTAATACGCTCCCTTCCGGATCTGGCGGACCAATAGGAGAGAGAGCTATATCTCGGAAAAGAGATCCTGGGATCCCAGTACACCGACCGATTCATCTTATTCCCATAACGTAGGACATTATCATCAAGTAATCCCTGACGTGTCTAGGTAAGAGGAAGTTCTGCCTTACATGTTCCTTTCCGTTTGCTCCCAATCTGCTGGCAACCTCTTTCCTCCTGAGAAGATACAGGGAGTAATGTGAGGCCTCCTCTGGACTGTTCACAAGATACCCAGTAACATTATTGATCACCTGAAGGGGTATACCACCGGTGTTTCCGCCTATTACGGGCTTCCCCTTCCATAGGGCTTCACTTACAGTGAGTCCGAACCCTTCCCTCACTGACTTCTGCATGATCACATCAGACCCACTCTGGAAGGCGTTTATTTCGAGGTTACTGTTTGGAGGTAAGATGAGTAAATGTATGTCCTTATCCTCACCAGCCTCAGCCACGGTCTTCCTATAAACATCCTCCCCCTCAGGGTCATCTGAGGCGGGACTTCCAACATAGGCTAGCTGTACGTCAACGTGTCTTCTGAGCAATTTGTAGGTTCTTATTACACCCACGGGATCCTTGGCGTAGTCGAATCGGGAGATCTGCGTAAGGATAGGTCTCTCAGTATCTAGCCCAAATTTCCTAAGTATTCTCTCCGCCGTCACCCTATGGATTGCCACGTTCTTAGGGCTCAGTGGATCTATGGAGGGAGGAACCACAAATTGTGGCACCTTAAGGTCCTCCCTACCAAATATGGGAACTGATATTATAGCCGCATCATACTTCTCTACTCTCTTCCTCAAGAACTCCCAGACCGGTGGATATGGGGATGAGATATCTATGTGGCACCTCCACACCCACCTGCCCCTCTTCTTATAGTCTACGAGTCCAGCGGGCTGAGGATCATGTATGAAAACCACGTCATAGTCGGTGTCAACCTCGGAGGCATTAACAGATTGCCATTTGTCATAGGTCTCGAAGGCCCCTGGAGGTAGATAATCGCTCTGCCCTTGAAGTGCATTGTGGAAGCTCTTGGTCACCCTGAAGAAGCTGCTATCGCCCCTTATTATTTTCCAATCAACGTTCAGACCAAGTTCCCTCATTAGGGGTACCATCTTCTGTAATATTTCTGCCACTCCACCTCCTTCCCTCGTGGAGTTGACGTGAAGGATTGAAACTCCACGTAACTTCTCCGCTATCTTGATTATGCTCTGTAGGGACTCCTGCCCAATGAACTCTGCGTATTTCTCAATCATTTCAACAACTCACCTCTCAATATATCAAGTATATCCTGTCTCATACGTTCCTCATCTGTATAGGTTTGTGGATCTAGCTTGCTTAGTTTAGATGCCACGTCCGTGAGACCGTAGTTCTCAGTTAACCAGTTTGAGAAATCGTTGGTCTTGGAATATCCCATCACCCTCTTGAACACAAAGTGGTAGACTAATGCTCTCCCTGGCATTGTGGCCACTTGGTCTAGAAACTCGCCCAAAGTCCTTACTTTAATGTCTATGGGATAGACAACAGGTATACATGTTAGGAAGGAAAATGGTCTTCTGGCCCTCCTCCCTTGTACTTCCTTGGAGCCGTCGGATATTATTCTTATGAGATCTTTCCTAACGTCCTCCACAGTCTTAGGTTCCTCTCCCGGCACGTCAGAAACCAGGTGAGCTAGAACGGGATCGTTTAATTCTTCCCTTATCCAGAGGGCAAAGTCGTTATGAACATCGTCAGGAATTATGTGACTGGATAGGACAGGATGGAAGACGTGATAGAATATTGATAGTCCATCGACTCTGTGTAGCCCCTGTATCAACCCATCGATATCCATTGCCTTAATTCCAGTGTAGATGGGAGGGTAGTAGGCTCCATATAGGTCCAGTTCAACTCCCTTCCCAACACTGTCCATAAGCTGAAGCATTGCTAATTATTCTGGCCCAGAGTAATAAGTGCTGTTAACCCTCATCTATTCTTAACTTAGAGAATAGAAGCGCGGAGGCCAAACCTATGGAGGCAACCACGCCCCAAAGGGCGAAACCATCATACTGAAGAAAGTCCAGAAGCCAGGACGTCATGGAGGTACCTGCGGTTCTGCCCATGGAAGTAGTTAGACTATAGAGCCCAATGTATTTGCCCCTATTCCTAACCTCAGCCATCTGATAGGCAACCGCGCTGAACAGGGGAGATGCAACCATTTCGGAGACGGTTATGCCCACAACCGTGATGACGGCTTCCAGGAAGTTTCTATCAAGGGATACGGAGAAGTATGAGATCGAATATCCGACCATTCCCAAGAAGAGTCCCACCCTTGGATTGATCCTCAACAATAACCTTCCGATAGGTTCTTGGAACAATACTATGAGAAGACCATTCATGGTAAATAAGAATCCCGTAAGGGTAACTGATATCCCAAAGGTGGCAAGATAGGCTATGAGAGGAAATCCCAACTGACCCGTGACCATGGCTGCCAAGAAGTTGGGGGCAAGGAAGTATAGGTAATCCCTACTGACCTTAAGGGAAGCAATCTTTAACCCCCTCCCACTCACGTTCGGGATAAGCGGAACAGCTACTACCATAATGAGAGACGCCGCCAGTAAACATAATGAAAAACCATAGTGGAATAGGATTCCACCCAGCGCAGGACCAAAGGCCCATCCCAGATTTATTCCCACCCTAACTCTACTAAATGCCACAATTGATTCACTGAGTTTTGACGACGTATCACCAACAGCAGTTGTATTGGCGACCTGATAGACGCTGTTGAAGAAGGACTGCGTTAGCAAAAGAGAAAAGAGAACAGTGGAGGATGCCAGATAGGCGGAAAACAGAATAAGGGAGGAGAGGAAGGCCGATAATCGCATTGTATTCCTCCTCCCAATGTAGTCGGTGGCTATCCCGCCCAAAATGAAAGCTAAGGAGGAAACTACCGCCTGACTAGCGTAGAAGGCTGCGATTTCTATATAAGAGAACTTGTAGGTGTCATGCAAGGCTAACCCCACATATGGCCACACCACGGAGAATCCGAAGGACCTTATTCCTCCTAGCAGTGAAAGTCTGTTTATGGTGGAGACCAAGGGGTAGACACTCAAGGACACTAGGGAAAGGTAATTATAAGGTTATTTCGATTTCAGTTGTAACTGCTTGACGCTCTTCATGAGCACCTTGATGATCTCACTTCTTACAGGCTCTTCATGATTGGTCCTGCACATTGCATCCACTGCTACGACGTATGTGTTCTGGGAGGTATCCAAGATTTTTACTGAAGGTTCCTCAACCACGAACTCCAAGGACCTCACTTCCTCAACTAGTTTGGGAATAAGGATGTCTGGATCTATTTCCTTGGAGACCTCATACTTCGTTCTGACCTTCCTCACTTCTTGACTGCTGTGGACGAAGATGGCTGCCTGTACCATTATACTATTTGGTACCTTAATGGGTACGTTATCGTCATTTATCAACGTTGTGTAGAGAAGGGAAATATCCACTATCACTCCGGTGTACCCTGGAATAAGGAAGTCTGTCGACCAGAACTTTGGGGGATAGGTGGGGGCAATTAACCCATACTGTCATGTTGAAAGTGTTATCCTGTCCCCTATCTTGTATGGTCTGGAGATCAAGAGCATTATTCCACCAAATATGTTGGAAAGAACGTCTTGGGAGGCTAGACCAAGGACTAGCCCAGCGAACCCTCCGGCTGCCAACGCAGCCCCGAGGCCCACCCTTAATATAATATAGAAATCCAGCTATTCCCAAGACATAACCCACCAATCTCACAACGAAACTTAAGGTAGAAGCGTTAGACTCACCTATGAAGCCCGCCATCCTACCCTGTATAAACTTAGATAGGAAGTAGGTGATCAACACCACCCCGGCTAACCATATTACGGCATAATAGTAGCCTGAGTATATATTAGGTATTATACCTAATTTACCCATAAAGTAGACTAACACCCCAACCACAATGACCGAGATAATCACGGTCAGGGTTAGTCCCAAAACATTCCTTTCACTAACCCTAGTTGACACTTTCACCACAAGAAAAGGAGTGTGGAAGGGTTTTAAACGGAGCTAATTAAAGCAAGAACTTTTAGATAATTCCAGAGTTAATCAATATTGCTACCACGGTAAGTATGGAGAACAGTTGATGCAGAGCAATTGAAGAACCTGGTTTGCCTGGATTATTGTTTATTGTCCTGTACACCAACAATCCTATCGCGCCTTCCAACACAGCCAATCCAAGGGTTAGCCAGAAGTGAAGGAGAATCAAGCTTACGACGAATATGGCGGCCGCGGCCCCATGAACTAACCAAACCCACTGGAGCCTTCCGTTGGGCTTCCTGACCTTTCCTATGGGTCTTGTCATCCTTCTAGTTCCTGTCACCCAACCACCCATGAATATGACGAAATATAGAAAGTGTGGAGGAATTATGGCTTGTTCGAAGAAAGTCAGGAGATTTCCCTTGAATCCTGTGAACAGAAGCAAAAAGATAACGAATGTGCTATAAGCAGCTATGTCATGAAGTCCCTGGAATAGCGAAGGTAATTTTCCTGCTAACACATAAAGTGTGGCCATCCCTAGGAGGGCAGTAAAGATCACTGCAACAAAGCCTATAGCTGTTGTGAGCTCCGGCCTCAGGATAAGTGTAATCAGGGCGAATATGCCAGTTAGTGTGGCGGTTATCCTATGTATGGCCTCTGGATCTCCCTTCTTCGCCACACTCATCATATCATTGGTGTAAGGCCAATTTGTACCTAGGGACAGTCCGTAACCATAACCCTCAACGATTCCACCTAAGACTATTGTGGTTCCAGCCAGAAGCGAAGCGAGTAGCGCGAAGTATTGTATCATATCTCCTTGTCCGGGCACGGTTCAAATAAAGCTTTGTAAATCACTTCCTAACCTCCCGAAGTAGAGGAATCTCCTCCATTAAGTCCTCTGTGACATACTCCCAGAGCAAGTCTCGAGGCCTGTCGTGCTTTACATTAACCCTAAACTGGGTGGACGGTGTGAATACTCCATCTACTCCCATATCAAAGGGTTCTGATGGGATATGTAGATCCACTAGCTGAACCGGGTGGACGGAGCTGACTTCCTCCCCGCTGGTGATGGTTCCCCTCATCCGGAGATGCATCTCTGAGGGGCAGTCGAGAGGGTCAGAGACCACCATTTAGGTTCATCGCGATCACATTACGGTCGTTCTCGTAACCACAATCAACACATTGAAAATACCTGTGAGCGGTCTCTCATTCTCTGCCCGCATTTCAGGTGAATGAGGAGTACTTCGGATTAACGGACTCGACTACGTGTTTCTTTGTTTGCCAACCGATCCAATACTGCAAACGACGGTACTGCATTAAATAGAGCTTATCGTGGAAACCTTTCGGCAATTTACCCACGTTCCTGATGAGGTTCTTCAAACTCTCCAGTTTTATGATGCTGGCGCCCATCCTCTTAGCCCCAACTACCCATACCTTCTTAGCAAAATCCTCGGTGATTTGCTTAGCCTTTTGATGGAGGGAGTGAATTCTATGGAGAATTCTTCCATTTTCCTTCCACCTTCTAGGGTACTTCCCTTGTAGGTTCTCGGCTAGTGACTTCCAGTGGTGGGACTCGTGAAGGCGTGTTTGTATCCTGACGTAATGGCTAGTCCTTACCTACAATCTCGGCCACGGTTAATGTATACAGCGACACTTGATTTAGGTTCAACTTTCTCC
>Ga0074075_13497_pt1 | contig 10750 bp, 12 predicted proteins | sample YNPg_E_FD_63712 | JGI IMG/M metagenome (GOLD analysis project Ga0074075, IMG submission 63712) | Hot spring microbial communities from Beowulf Spring, Yellowstone National Park, Wyoming, USA - YNP_Beowulf Spring_E v2 (version 2) | ecosystem: Environmental > Aquatic > Thermal springs > Hot (42-90C)... | reverse complement strand
AGAGTTGTTCAAACCGTTGTTTATAGAAGACTTGAGAAAAAGGTTATGACCACTTCTATAAAAAATGCTAGAAAAGATGGTAGATCAAAAACAGCCAGAAGTATGGGAATGTTTAGAAGAAGTTGTCAAGCAACATCCAGTATTGCTAAACAGAGCTCCTACACTACACAGGATGTCTATTCAAGCCTTTGAACCTGTTTTGGTGGAAGGCAAGGCAATTCAACTTCATCCGTTGGTATGCCCTCCATTTAACGCAGACTTTGATGGTGACCAAATGGCTGTGCATGTACCTCTTGGTATAGAGGCTCAGCTAGAATCTTATATACTGATGCTTTCAACTCAAAACATACTCTCACCTGCTAACGGAAAGCCAATTATGTTGCCATCTCAAGATATGGTGTTGGGACTTTTTTACGCTTCAAACTATGTAAAAGGTGCTAAGGGAGAAGGTAAAGTATTCTTCTCTAAAGAAGAGGCGTTTTTGGCTTTTGAAAACAAAAAGATAGATATTCATGCTGTTATAAAGGTGAAGATAGGGGATACTTTTGTAGAGACAAGCATAGGTAGACTTCTTATAAATGAGGCATTGCCAAAGGGTTATAGATTTGTGAATGAAGTTCTTGATAAGAAAAGCATATCGAAGCTTATAGCCGATATTCACAAAATTTATGGTTCGGAAATCACTGCTCAAACTCTTGATAGGCTCAAGGAACTTGGTTTTGAAATTGCTACAAGGGCTGGAATATCTATAGGTATTGAAGATATGAAGATACCAAAAGCCAAGAAACGTCTTGTAGATAAAGCTTTTCACCAAATGGATGAAGTACTTGATCAATATAGAAAAGGTATAATAACAAACAAAGAAAGATACAACAAAACTATAGATATTTGGTCACAAACCACGGAAGATGTTACAAAGGCTATGTTCTCTGAAATAGAAAAATCTGAACAAATAGAGAACAACAAGAAATTGCCAGGTCTTTTCAATCCTATATATATGATGGCAAACTCAGGTGCTCGTGGTAACAAAGACCAGTTAAGACAGTTAGCAGGTATGAGAGGTCTTATGGCAAAGCACTCCGGTGAATTTATAGAAACGCCAATTACCTCAAACTTTAGAGAAGGATTATCTGTATTAGAATACTTCATATCAACTTACGGTGCTAGAAAAGGTCTTGCTGATACCGCTCTAAAAACATCTTTTGCTGGTTATCTAACCAGAAGACTTGTAGATGTGGCTCAAGATGTGGTTATCACAGAATACGATTGTGGTACTAAGAAATATGAAGTTATAGAAGCGATAGTAGAAAGTGGTGAAGAAAGAATATCTTTAAAAGAAAGATTGGTAGGAAGAGTTTTGGCTGAAGATATATACGACCCAAACAGCAAAGAGCTTATAGCAAAAGCCAACGACGTTGTAGATGAAGAGCTTGCAGCTAGGATACAGCAAGCCGGTGTAGTGCAAGTTAAAGCCAGGTCCGTACTAACCTGCGAATCTGAAAACGGTATATGCTCTATGTGCTATGGATGGGATTTATCTCAAAGAAAACTTGTTTCTCCTGGAGAGGCTGTAGGTATTATAGCTGCTCAATCCATAGGTGAGCCTGGTACTCAGCTTACGATGAGACATTCACATAGGTGGTGCTGCTACCGCTCAAAAGGTACAGAGCGAACTCGTTATAGAAAATAACGGTATTATAAAATTCCAAGGTTTAAAGCTTTTAAAGAATAGAAACGGTAAGTTTATAAACATATCTCAAGAAGGTGTAATATTTGTATTGGATTCAAGCGGAAGAACTATAGAAAGACACACAGTTCCTTATGCTGCAGAGATTTGTTTAAAGATGGCTCAGAGGTAAAACAAGGGGATATAGTGGCAAAATGGGATCCATTTAACACATACATAATAGCTGAGTCAAGCGGAGAGCTTATTTTAAAGGATATTATAGTGGATGTTACAGTAAGAGAAGAAAAAGACACTCTTACTGGTAAAACAGCCATAGTAGTATCTTTCTTAAGGGCTAAAGACGCTCAACTGCACTCACCGAGAATAGTTATAAAATCTGAAGATGGTCATGAGTATTCTTATGATTTACCGGTAAACTCTATATTAAATGTACCATTCGAAAAGCTTAAAACCGTATGGGATAAGTGTTTAGCTTGTTCTGAGGCTGAAAAGAATGATGTTCAGCACAATTACTATTATTTAGATAGCTTTGTAGTATACCCAGGGGATATTATAGCTCGTATTCCCAAAGAAACAACGAAAGTCAGAGACATAGTAGGAGGTCTTCCAAGGGTTGAGGAGTTGTTTGAAGCCAGGAAACCTAAAAACCCCGCTATTATATCTGAGATAGATGGTATAGTTAAGATATACGAAGACGCAGATGAAGTAATGATAATATCGCCAAAAGGCACCAAAAAATACGATATAAAGAACGAGTTTATTCTGATTAAACATGGTCAAGAGGTGAAAGAGGGTACAAAAATTACAGATACTATAGTTAGCGATGTTAGCGGCAAAGCTATAGTAAGGGCAAAAGGTAGTAAGATAGTGGTTTACAACAAGCAGACAGGCCAAGAAAAAGTTTATTCTGTGCCAAAAGGTAAGTTTTTACAAGTAAAAGACGGTGATTATGTAAAAGTTGGTGACCAATTAACGGATGGTACTCCGCTTCTTGAAGAGATACTTAAAATAAAGGGTATAGACGAGCTTCAAAAGTTCTTGTTAAAAGAAGTTCAGATGGTGTATAAACTTCAAGGTGTTGATATAAACGATAAACATATAGAGATAATAATTCGTCAAATGCTAAGGAAAAGAGTAATAGTAGATCCAGGGGATAGCAGATTTGTGGCGAACGAAGAGGTTGATGTAACAGAGTTCAACAAAGAGGTGGAAAGAATTAGAAAAGAAGGTGGTAAAATACCAAAAGCAGAGCCTATATTGGTGGGTATTACTAAGGCTGCGCTGTCTACCAAAAGCTGGATATCTGCTGCTTCTTTCCAAGAGACTACTAGAGTTTTGACAGAAGCTGCTAGCGAAGGAAAGGTTGATGATTTGTCAGGTATAAAAGAAAATGTTATAATTGGTAATCTTATACCTGCCGGTACTGGTCTTGAAGAGTACAAAAATGTGAAAATAGAGATTGTAGAACATGCTACACAGTCTAAGAAGTAAGCTTAAAACGCTTGCTTTTTTTGAGCTTTTATGCTAAAATATTAGCTTATTGTTTAGGAGGAGAAAGTAAATGCCTACGGTGAACCAGCTTATAAAAGAAGGACGCGAGAAGATAAAGAAAAAGAGTAAGGCTCCTGCTTTGCAGGGCAATCCTCAGAAAAGAGGCGTTTGTGTACGTGTTTATACTGTTACGCCAAAAAAGCCAAACTCTGCTCTTAGAAAAGTGGCTAGGGTAAGATTGTCAAACGGTATAGAAGTTACTTGTTATATTCCAGGGGAAGGGCATAACCTTCAAGAGCACTCTATAGTGCTTGTAAGAGGCGGTAGGGTAAAAGATTTACCAGGTGTTAGATATAAGATAATTCGCGGAGCTTTAGATACTGCCGGTGTTGCCAATAGAAGACAGTCTAGGTCAAAGTACGGTGCTAAGAGACCTAAAGCTGGTGCTGCTCAAGCTACAAAAGGGGGTAAGAAGTAATGCCTAGGAAAGGAAGAGTTCCAAGAAGAGAGATATTACCAGACGCTAAATACAACAGTATTATAGTTCACAAGCTTATAAATAAGGTCATGAAAGATGGCAAGAAGAGCACGGCCGAATATATAGTCTATACTGCTTTAGAGAGAGTGGCTGAGAAGCTCAATTTATCGCCAGTGGAAGTGCTTGAAAAGGCTCTTGAAAATGTAAAGCCAGTTTGGGAAGTGCGTCCTCGTCGTGTTGGTGGTGCTACTTATCAAGTGCCAGTGGAAGTAGAAGAACATAGAAGAGAATCATTGGGTATCAAATGGCTGGTGGATGCAGCCAGAGAAAGAGCTAGACATAGAGGTTCTTATACGATGGAAGAAAGGTTGGCAGCAGAAATTATGGACGCCATAGAGAATAAAGGTGCTGCTGTGAAGAAAAAAGAAGATACTCACAGGATGGCGGAAGCTAATAAAGTTTTTGCTCATTTTAAGTGGTAAAGGGAGATAGAATATGCCAAGAACAGTTCCTATTCAAGATTTGAGAAATATAGGTATAGTAGCTCACATAGACGCTGGTAAAACTACCACTACGGAGCGTATACTTTATTATACTGGTAAAAACATATAAGATAGGTGAGGTGCATGAAGGTGCTGCAACGATGGACTGGATGCCTCAAGAAAAAGAAAGAGGTATCACCATTACAGCAGCTACTACAGCTTGCTATTGGGCAGGCAAGCAAATAAACATAATAGATACTCCGGGACACGTAGACTTCTCTGTGGAAGTTGTGAGAGTCAATGCGTGTTTGGACGGCATTATATTTATTTTCTCAGCCGTTGAAGGTGTACAACCCCAGTCTGAGGCAAACTGGAGATGGGCAGATAAGTTCAACGTTGCTCGTATAGCTTTTATAAATAAATTAGATAGATTGGGCGCAGATTTTTACAGGGTTTACGATGAGATAGCTAAAAAACTTACGATAAAGCCAGTAGCCATTCAAATCCCTATAGGTACAGAAGATAATTTTGTTGGTGTTGTGGATCTTATGAATATGAATGCCATTATATGGCTTGAAGAAACCTTAGGTGCAAAATACGAAATAAGGGATATTCCAGAAGAGTATAAAGCTAAGGCTCAAGAATGGCGTGAGAAAATGGTAGAATCTATAGCTGAAACAGATGATGCTTTGATGGAAAAATATTTGGAAGGTCAAGAGTTAACTATAGATGAGCTAAAGCAAGCTTTAAGGAAAGCTACTATAAATAAACAGCTAGTACCTGTTTTATGTGGTTCTGCTTTTAAAAATAAGGGTGTTCAACCTCTATTGGATGCTGTTGTGGATTATCTTCCATCTCCTATGGATGTGCCACCTGTAACAGGCATAAATCCAAAGACAAATCAAGAAGAAACTAGATTGCCCCAGGACGATCAGCCTTTCTGTGCTTATATATTCAAGGTTGTATCAGACCCTTACGCAGGTCAGCTAAGCTATTTTAGAGTTTTTTCTGGAAAAGTTCAAGCTGGTTCTTATGTGTTAAATTCTACTAAGGATAAAAAAGAGCGTATTGGAAGACTTCTTTTGATGCATGCCAATACAAGAGAAGATATTACAGAGGTTGCCGCCGGTGAGATAGCTGCAGCTGTAGGTGTGGATGCTGCTACTGGTGATACCATATGCGATGAGAAGAGCCCTATTATTTTGGAAAAACTCGAGTTTCCAGAGCCTGTTATATCTATGGCTATAGAGCCAAAAACAAAGAAAGATACAAGAAGAAACTTTCTCAAGTGTTAAATAAATTCATGAAAGAAGACCCGACGTTTAAAGCCTCTATGGATCCAGAAACTGGACAAACGTTGATACATGGAATGGGTGAGCGCCCATCCATCGAGAACTGTTAACTCGACACGATCCTCATTAATTCATGTCAATTACATAATATTCTGTAAGGAAGAGATAATTTATCCTAATGAGTGTCTACACAATCTCCACACTTACTCACTTATTTAAAGTATAATTGTCAGGATGGTGGTCCTGCCCTTGCCATTCCCCTTAGCGGCGGTTTAGTCATAGGTGGCCCTTCTGTTCCCCAATCTCTTGGCTTTCTGCGATATACTCTGTCCAGGGATGTGTGAACCTCCTTCATCCCCTCCTCAACACCACCTCACCTCCCTTAATAGCCTTCCCAAGATCCTCACCTCTAGGTCTATGCTGACAATGAATCTGGGCCTCTCCTCCATCTCCCCAGGGGGAGCGCCAAGGCCAGATGTACCATCCGTTCACACGCCTTCCCGTGGAAGCTCACGAGTTAAATACTACTACCCATTCGCAGTCTTGGCAAGGGAGGCTTCCCGTTGCTTTCCTTAAATTCCTCGTGGGTAATATAGGTCGCTGATATTGTCGTCGCGGATTGTGTAGATTAACAGATACCTTTCTGGCGAAATCTATTGACTTGCCACAATCCTCATTAATTCGTGGCAGCGGAATAACGTTCTGAAGCGAAGATAATTTCTGACAAGCGATGACACTATGAGGTCCCTTATCATAAACTTTCTATCAAGTCCATTTCACTTAGAATTATGAATTCCAAATATGAAATTTTTAAAAGTGATTTTGGATCTACGGTCACAGAGGGGAAATTGAGCAATAACAATGAAACGCGATCCCCTTGAACCTTTGTACCTATAAGTGCGGGCCTTAAGGTGCAGACCGTGAGGTGCTTCGATGTATCTCCTCTTCCGCCCCAGTTCCCGCGGGCAATACTACGGAAATTACACAATAAACATAAAAAACGCAAGGATACTAGTCATAACACATGAGGGAAATATGACAAGACTAATACTAACAACAAACAGTACAAGCGTAGAAATAACAATAAGTAAAGGGATTGTTAGGAATTCCCAGAATTTAATGATTCTTTTAGTAATTTTAATTGTAATTATTATCTTGATTTTGATGATTATGGACTATTATAGAAGAAATAATTTATAACGCTTGGGCTTTTTTTGAAAATATAGAGTAGTGCTATAATAACTTTTGTATCCCTTTAATATTTCTACTGCTGTTTCGATTGATTTCTTTTCCTCATCTGTTATGGGTTCTGTGTTCTTATAGTCATGTTTTTCTATGAATTTTGTTATATTAGAGTATAATTTTGATAACTTTAATTTCTGTATATCGGTAAGTTTTTTAATATTTTCTTTATCTAGTTTTTCAATTATCATTCTAAGATGTCTATGGCATAATATTGAGCTACTTTGTGCATATTCCTTAATCTTCCCTTCTTTAAAACAATCTGTGTATAAATCTATATAGTATTCTTGGAATTTATCTGTATACTCACATATAAAACATTCAATTTTTTCTTCTTTATTTAGAATTTTTTCAAAATTATCTATATATTCTTTAAGAACACTTTCATATATTACTGCAGCTCCTAATCTATCTCCTCTTTCTTCGGCTATGTCAACTAAGAGCCAAGCATGATATTTACATAAGCCTAGGCTTTCTATAAATTTTTGCCTAATTGAAGGGTCTAGAACTAATTCATCTAGAATGTTATCTATTGTCTTCTTTTCGAAATTATCAAGTAATCTACAGATTGGACAACCATTTTGTTTTAATCCTTCATAAAATGATAGTAATAGTATACCCTCACATGTCATTTTTACTCTCCCTTCTTTACATATTTAGAAAACATTTTCTCAAATTCTTTATATAATTCGCTCGCTAATTCTTTATCCTCAAATTTGCATGATGCTATTAGTCCAGACAGTCTTATTGTCTCTATTTTAGCCTCTTCTAATAATTGAGATAACTCAAATATTAATGAGGCTTCTTTAGATGACAATTCCAGCAGTTCTTTCAGTAATTCTGTGCATTCTTCTTCATACAAGTTATGGCTATCTGTTGGAGTTCGTAAATCTTTTCCAAATCTTCCTTCGTTTCTTCTATTTTCCTTCTCAGTTCTTCTATTTTCTTTTTCGTTTCTTCCATTTGTTTCTTTATTTCTTCTTCTTTTGAACATGGAATAGTCTCACCTCATATCATATTGTAATTATTAATGAAATTATTATTAATACAATTATAATATATACAATATACCATGAGATTGAACTATTTATTAAAGCACGTCCGAATTTTTCTCCAAAGTTTCTAGCTTCTCTGGAAAATTTATAAATATATTCCCAGAATATGTTAATCCCATAACTAGGGAGATATCCGCTTTCCTCTGGTTTTAGAATCTTCCTTAACATAAGCCTTATATTATTGGACATGGCGAATGCAGTATATTCCTCTTGATCGTTAACACCATTATTCCAAATCTTAACTCTTCTTATTTTAGGCTTTCCAAAAACTAGATAAATTAGAAAGAATAAAGAACCCAAGAGAAATTGGGATGCGTTAACCATTAACGGGTTCAAGCCCCTCAACTTTCTGTAATAAACCGTAAACATCGCCCAAAATATAGCGTTAGTAATCGTCAGGACTGCACCTATCAATGAAACGTCCAGAGAACTGGTGTATACCATGAGCCCGAAAAAGCCTATAATAATTCCGGTTACCTCATTAATTGAAGGTCTTTCGTTCAAAATGAAATAGGATATAGGAATAGCAAACAAAGGCATTGTATAGCTGAGTACTGCAGACTCCGAAGGGGGGACGTATAGTAACCCGTAACTCCACAAGGCTGTGCAAGGTATTAAGTACATTAAGAGTAATTTATTCAACGTGAATCGCGGATGAGACTGGACTAAAAGTTTACGTTTATAAAATTTACGTATTAGAGCACGTTACTCATCACTAGAGTAGAAGTTACTGGAGGTCAAGTTTCAAACGAATCTTCGTCGTAACCTCTTATTACTTACGGGACACCCTTTCGCTTACCGGTTAAGAACGTGACGCCTTATGATAGTTCGACCTTTACCAAGTAAATTTTAAATACGAACAAAATATGAATAAGAAATGAAGCATGCCGCTGTAGTCTAGCGGTCTAGGATGGGGGCCTGTCGAGCCCCTGACCCGGGTTCAAATCCCGGCCGCGGCGTTGTGGGGGGATATCCCCCACTAACATAAAATTCGATTACCTTATCTAAAGAACCAACGTAATTATCCCTTCTCTGACCGCCATCACCCTTCTCTATAATATAAACATAATACTTCCTCTTAACCTCACGAATCCTAATGTCACCAAATGTGAAAACTTTATTACCCATTCGTTTCCCCTCTTTATATTTATCACGTGGGGTTATTTAAGGACTGTTAACTATCATATCACACGTGGAGTTGAAAGGCGGTGATAACGATTCCACAGTTCTGCAAAAAACTGAATTTCATGTACAGGTGAATGTGAACTATTTCAATGAGTCTCATCTAAGGTTTTCTGACTGTCTCAACTAATCTTTAGTTAGAGAATTCTTGCGTAAAAAGGGCAATTTAATGCAGATCAAAAATCGTTTAATGAATTGATGTAGGAAGGGCAATTTATCCTACGTTCCTACGCTCTTTCAATTTAACGTAGATCAAAAAACCGTTTAATAAATTGAAAGTAAAAATAACGTGCGTAGGAACGTAGGATCGTGTAGGAAGGAAATTTTTTGAGAGTGTATAGGCATTTTTTAAAATACCACACTCTTACCCCCCGCCTTCCTACTTATCCTACGTTCCTACATACGTTAATCCGCGTGTAATCTTATGTTGAAATGAAAGAAAGATAACGGCGTGGGATAACTTCAAAAAATCTCTTATCCTACAAAATTTATTGTATCTCAGATCAGAAAGGCAAAACAGAATTTAGTTTGAAGACTGTTATTAGTTGTTCATTTATTCTTACATTTGTCTTCTTAAAGCCTAGGTCTGAAATGAGTCTACTTACGGGTCTTTGCTTTAGCCCTTTCGTGTTAGAAAGCCATTTGTTAAATTCGCTTATTAATCCATAATCACAGATAATTTCCTGGTCTTTAAAATAGAAACCGTAATGCGTGAGACCAGATAAATCAGTAGGAAAACTACCGCCTTCTTTATCTATTTGTTTAATTTTCGAATTTATGAACTCTTCAAACATTAGGTTTAAGTCCTCATCTGAAATCGCCTCTAATGATTTTAACTCGGATAGAGGAAACTCGCTATAAACGTTGTCTACTGTAGTTGTTAGTGTTGTACCATACTTTTTGAACAAGTCAATCCATGACATATACCCTACGAAAATTAAGTCATCAAGTAATTCCGCCCTTTCTTTGTTAAAGTCAAAACGCTTTAGCTTTTCCGCCGTTACCTGGATCAGTTCTATGCCTATTGAGTGTAGAATATTGTGAAGATGATAGTTTCCCTTTAATGAGTGTTGTTAATTCGTCAATTTCCCCTGTTAGTATTTCGCCGTCATAAGTTTCCACTTTGACAAATTTTGCACCAAAATCTACTTCAAAAATACCGCTAAACTTTACGTTCTGTATCTTCTTTACCTTTATTGATGAAATCCGCTTACTTAAATTGTCAAAGTCACCAGTTGTTCTATTATAAACCTTTTTCGTAATGAATACGCCGTTCTCATTAGCCATAATGAATACACCATTACATTCACCATTTACAAACTCCAGGCAAACCTCATACGAATCACCGTGTTTTGCTTTATTCAGTAACTGGTTTACATTAACGTCATCTTTAACTTTCTGGGGGTTAAGGGGGCGGAAGTCCCCCTCCGTGAGGTGGGGGATGAATACCCCCTTACAGAAACCTTTTTATACTAAAAAAGAGATAAATATACAGACCTCTGGCTGTAAGAGCTGAGGTCGTACCCTTGGGACTGGGGGAACTGAAGCTTGTGGAGAGCAAACCCTCCGTAACCCCTCTTCCACACGGGGCATTACAGAACGGTTCAGTTCGATGGAACCTCCGCTGTGGGTGAAGGGGGATCGAGGTTGCTCTGAGAAGCAGGAAATCTCCATCGCGAGGTGGAGATGCCCCGTCCGTGAGGGCGGGGTAGTTCACTGAAGAAGCTATCTTCCCATTTATAGTGTCTCTAACATCATAGCCAAACTCTTCATCAAGAACTTCCCTTAAGGCTCTTGGATTCTCGAAATCGTCAAAATCGATTAATACTTCCTTTTCTTTA
>Ga0074075_13336_pt1 | contig 10811 bp, 14 predicted proteins | sample YNPg_E_FD_63712 | JGI IMG/M metagenome (GOLD analysis project Ga0074075, IMG submission 63712) | Hot spring microbial communities from Beowulf Spring, Yellowstone National Park, Wyoming, USA - YNP_Beowulf Spring_E v2 (version 2) | ecosystem: Environmental > Aquatic > Thermal springs > Hot (42-90C)... | reverse complement strand
AGCACACACAGCTCTCCACAAGCTTCAGTTCCCCCAGTCCCAAGGGTACGACCTCAGCTCTTACAGCCAGAGGTCTGTATATTTATCTCTTTTTTAGTATAAAAAGGTTTCTGTAAGGGGGTATTCATCCCCCACCTCACGGAGGGGGACTTCCGCCCCCTTAACCCCCTGAAACTTAACCCCAATTGGCACAGTACCTATGGCAGCCAAGAGTATAACTATGGGACCTATATACCAGAAGATGTTGGTCAGACTCATCAACTTCCCCCTACTTCCCTTTGGGGAGTACTCTGCAATGAGGGACCAGGAGGTTGGAACGTCGACCCCAACAGCGAACCCCACCAATATGTAACCAACCACTAGCATCACGTAATTTATCGCTGCAGTCATTATCAGGGCTCCGACAGCGTAGAGCACCAAATCGTAGGAATAGATGGCCTTTCTGCCATATCTGTCTCCCAGGGGACCGGCTACCATGGCGCCAAGCCATGCTGCGAAGGCGTTAGGACTTAGAGCCCCTATCAGTCCCAATAATAGCCCAACCAGGTGAAAGTGAGTCTCCCAAAGGGCTAAGGACGCACCTCCGGCAACTATCGCTCCAGCGTCCAGGAAGTCCCCCATGGCGGCCAGGAAAGTCCACTTATAATGGGTAGAGGTAAGCTTGGCCTCATCCATGGACCTGAAGGGATCTGAATTAGAAGACATAATTCGATCTCACATGTTAAATATTTTAACAATCTTCCATACTTGTTTGGATTAGGAAAATGGTCTCATTGAAAAATACCTAAAAGAGCTCTGGGAACCTGATCGGGTTATCAGGATCGTAGGCAGGAACTACCTTTGGACAAACTTCCTTTAAGTACTTATACGAATCGAGACATTCATATATATCCTCTGCAATCCCAATGGGCAAATTATCCTGGAGGTTACGCCACACGAAGGCCGCGTCCGTGAAGCAATATCTGCCAATGGGAGAGTCCACCATGACAGCCATGGAGCTCCTGTGGTGGCAACCAGTCCACTTCACTGAGACCCCTTGCAGAACTTCCTGATCCTCAACCAAAGATATCCTGTCCCAGGCCTCCTCAAAGAGATACTCCCTGATGTACCTAGGGAAGTAGATCTCCCTATCCAGGAAAGGCGCCACTCCTGGAGACACCACGTCGTTGTACCATCCTCTCCTGGAGAAATGAATGGTGGCCCTCTTGAGGTAAGGTAGTCCTCCCAATGTGTAGTCCTGGACTGGTGTGATCAACACGTCTGTAACCCTATCTGGGGGGATTTGAAGGGGACGAAGAAGATCAGGCAACTCTCCAAAGGAGGAGAATCTGCACCTTCCTCCACCGGCCCACTGCTTAAGGAATTGATTCCTCCTCTCAAGATCCCTCACCAGTCCAGTGTTAATGAGGACATATCCTTTCTCCGTTTCAATAACTACAACGTAGAAGTGAAGAGGATACCAAGCCTCGAAATCCCTCATCCAAAACAACTCAGGTCCTGGAACTTCACCATGTTCCCCCGCCCGAATCATTCTAATTGATTTTACGCCCATCGAATAAACTGCAACTCCCTTGACAAAATTCCTTTACCCATACAAGTGTGGATGGGTATGGCTTAAAACTAGCACCGTCCGTGGAGACCTTCCCACACCACAGATGGAACAATCAGATTGCCCTTTACAGTAAGGGGTATTACATGAGGGATCCCTTATAGTACTTTTCCATGGTAAGTTGAGCTTTGATGAGTGTAGACTTAGGCTCAACCACGGACGGAGAGGTGTTCGAGGTTAGGACTGGAGAGGCCCTGTCCCACGTTCTGGCAATAGCTTCGGTGGTGGGAGAGCTCTTAGAGGATGACGAGGAACTTAGGGAGACAGTGATGAGATACGTTGACCTTTGGATAGGCGAGCTTGCCCCCTTGGACTACATTGATGGGATGGCTGAGGTCGTGGGTGACCAGGTCAAGGTTAGACCTTGGCAGGTATTCCATCAAATAGATGAAGATGAACTCTCCGAGACCCTAGACTACGCGGTGAGATTCAAGAGGGCCAGAGAGTTCGGAAAGCCCACCATGGATGCCTCAGATCTCGAGGTGAGAATTGAGAGGATACTTAGAGCTTTAGGCGTTTCGATTGAGTCGCTGAGTAAGTTCGAGGACACCAGGGATCCAAATGGTAAAACCAAGGTACTAGTAACTGCATTGGCCTTGGCAATAGGCATAGCTGCGGTGCGAAGGAATTGGGCTCAGGAATAGATGTAACAGTAGAGAAATTAATCGTACCCACAGTGAAGGTTGCCTGTGGTTTTAAGGTTGATGAGGAAGAGCTTGTAAGACTGGTGGGCTTTGCCATGGCCCCCACATCAAGGGATATAATGGAGAAAGTCTCGTTTTGGCTCATCGATTCTCAAGGCAATGTACTGAAGTGTAGAATATGTGATAGAGGTCCATTCACAAAGAAGGGGCTATTTCTTCATCTGACTAGGATTCATCAGGACGACATTAGGGCGTTAATAGGAGATGAATTGAGGAGGGCACTCAGGAAGGTTACCCACGCGGGCCCTCAGTAGGTTAGATATTGATGTTTATCCCTCCCTGTTGCCCTGTGGGAATGTAGGGTAATAGTGCACTGGCCAACTGCTCTGCTGTGAGAGTGTGGAGCCAGACCCTCCCGGGACCCCTAACTGTAACGAAGAATATTCCCTCATGAGCGAAGAATACTGATCTGAGTCCCCCAACCAACTGTACTGAGTAGTCCATGCCTTCCTGAAGGGCTAGAAGATGGGATGCCTCCACTTGAATCACTTCCCCAGGGGCCAGATCCCTTACGAACAAACCTCCGTAGGAATGAAGGAAGAGATTTCCAGACCCATAGAATCTGGCGAGGAAAAGCCCCTCCCCTCCCAAGATTCCAGCCGTAAGCCTGGCCATCTTGGAGTCGTAGTTAACTCCCGTTTCCGCCCCAAGGAAGGAATGTGCCTCAGCCAAAATCGGGCCTCCCAACGGTATTGGGAAAACCTTTCCTGGAAAAATGCCGGAGAGCACTAACTCTCCTGGACCTTGAAACTCGGTGACGAAGAATGAACCGCCTGTGAGGACCCTCTTCAATCCCCCAAGAAGTCCTCCTCTCATTCTTGTCTGCATGTTAACTGAGCTACTCTTCATGACCATGTGCCCAGCGTCGGAGTAGAATCCCTCTCCTTGGGCTAACTCTACCCTCAGGTATTGAAGGTCGTTGCCAAGGATCTGATATTGTGGCATAATAGATTCTGAAATAGGAGCCAAAAACATTTTCCATTTGTCCCTACGCGCTTGTGGGTTGGAAATAGAATGCTTCGCCACCGGTTCCAAACGTTATGTTATGGTGCCTTCCATGATGAGCATTTCACATCGTAGACCTTACGCCTCTAGCTTGGAGAACCTAGCAATGTTTCGGAAACTCCCAGTTGAAACCATAGTGCAGGAGAAAGGTTTATTGAAGAGAAAACCCTATATCTATGCCCTAGCCAGGGCCCTGTCCAAGTCCTCCATGAGGTCGTTTACGTCCTCTATGCCCACTGAGAGCCTGAGTAGAGTGTCCTCTATCCCAGCGGCCTTCCTCTCCTCGGGGGAGAGACCTCTATGTGTCATGGTGGCTGGATGGGAAATCACCGAGTTCACCCCTCCTAGGGTTTGGGCCGGAGTAATGAGTCTCACCGACTTCATGACCGTCAACGCATCCCCCTCACCTCAAAGCTCAGGACACCTCCTCCTCCGTTCAGTACCCTCCTTGCCACCTCGTAGTCTGGGTGACTTCTCAACCAAGGATAGTAGACCTTCCTAACCTTTGGATGAGACTCTAGGAACTCCGCAAGGGTTAAGGCGTTCCTCTCTATGACGTCCATCCTGACCTTTAGTGTCTTCATTCCCCTTATTACCAAGTATGCGGCGTGGGGATCCAGGGAGGTCCCCAGACTTCTTCTCATCTGGTCTACCTGATCCATAACGTCCTTCTTTCCGGCCGCCAGCCCTGCTATTACGTCGTTATGACCGGCTATGAATTTGGATGCACTATGTAGGACTACAGTTGCTCCCACCTCTAAGGGACGCTGATTCACTGGAGTGGCGAAGGTGGAATCCACCACTAACTTGCTGGAGGATTCAGCACTCACCTTGGCCAACAATGGGAGGTCCACTACCCTGAGCAGGGGGTTGGTTACACTCTCCACAAATACTACGTCCGCGCCCGAGGAGACTTTGCTGACCAGGTCATCCATGCCCGAATCAGCCACCTGAGTCTTCACTCCCCAGGAGCTCAGGAAGTTAGTGCAGAACTTGAGGCTCCTCCCAAACATGTCCCTCTGTACCACTAACCTCAAACCTGGCCTGAGGAGAGTCATGAGGACTGTGGAAATGGCCCCCATCCCTGAGGAGAACGCCACTCCCATTTCACCTCCCTCAATCTCCGCTATCCTCCTACCCAATTCCAGGACGGTGGGGTTCGCTTCCCTGGAATACCTATATTTTTCTCCCTTGGGGAAGGAGTAAGCCGTGGTCATGTATACTGGAGTGGTTATGGCTCCAGTCAACTCGTCCGGCTCCTCCCTTACAACCTTACTTCCGAACTTCAACCTTCACACCTCCTCCAACAACTGTGACAAGGAACTGGGCCTTGAGGCCCTCCATTTTCATCACATCCGCCTTGAGGCCCTCCAGGTCAGTCCTTTGGTCCGCCAAGATCAAAATAGATGGCCCTGCCCCACTGACACAAACACCTACAGCCTCCCTGAGCAGAGCAGCCTTCCTAACCTCAGGATAGAAGGGAAACAGGGGCAGTCTAGACTTTTCCACAATTTCATCGTTCATTCCCTCCCTAACAAGTTCCCTGTCACCTAGGGAGAGACCTAACAGGAGAGAGGAGACCCTCCTAACGGCCTCCACATGATCGGTCATTGAGATCTGCCTAGGGACCATTTCCCTGGCCTTCTTGGTTTTCCCCTCCATCCTGAAGTCAGGAACAATCAGAGCTAATCTGTAGTCGCCAACCACGGGCAACTTAACTACCTTAAGAGGAGTTGATGACCTCACGGCAACCCACCCACCAATAACGCTGGCGGCCACGTTATCTGGATGGGGGGAGCCAGAGGAAGCTATCTCCCCCAACATCGCGTACTTGACCAATTCATCTTCACTTAACCCCATCCCAAGTAATTCGTTGAGGGCTGCTACTGAGGCAGCTGCACTCGCACCACTACTTCCAAGTCCCAGACCCTGGGGAATACCCTTCTTCACCTCGACCCTCACGTGGACCCTGTGTCCAAGGTCCTCCAACATCTTCATTGCGGCATAGGTTGCAGTGTTGGTCTTGGGATCTCCATCCTTCAGCTCAACCTTTAGGGCTCCCTCGCTTAATAGTTCAACCACAACCTCGTCTTGGAAGACCGCGTGGGCCACCGCCAATACATCGAACCCAGGCCCTAGGTTAGCGGAACTCGAGTGGGCCCAAGACTTGGCGAATGTCACGATGAACGGAGAGTAATCACAGTTAATAAGAGGGACGTGTCTTGGTTGTGGTCACTTTATTCTGTAGAGGAATTGAGTCCCCATAATCCCTTTGCTCTCTCTCCCACAAGCACATGTAAGGTCTCCACGGCCACCCTCTCTTCGCCTTTGGCGTAGGTTGAAGGAATGAGGACCCTTCCTCTATTCACTAATTTAAGGGCTATGGAGGGGCTCTTAACCTTGACCTGGGCATCCTTGGCCAGGAGACTCATTCCTACCCAATCCACGTAACCGACGGTCATTCCATCACCGACCCAATTGACCTCCCTTTTCATTGAGTACTCTGAGGAATCTGGGGAACACATGAGGGAGCTTAGGACCAATACATCGCCGAAACCGTACCTCAGGCCGTCACATGCCGGTTTGGAACCCACCAGCAACTTCCTTACACCCTTGGAAAAGGTGAAACTGGGGTCCTCTTCGCCCAACACGACAGGCCTTGGATCTAGCTTTAGAACCCTGGCTTCGACCTCCTCCCCCGCTTCGTGGATCTCCCCTGGTTTCAGGGCAAGATAACCATCAGAGGAGGACAGGGTACCTATCATGTGGCTGTCAAACCTTATGGGATAGATCATCCATCCATCCTTGGATTTAAACAGATAAATTGGAACGTAGGTGTGCCTATTTCTATCGGCCTTAACTGCGGTTGCAAGTCTCCCCTTCATTGTCATCGGTTCGTTAAGGCTGTGGGGGGAAAGGTATCTATTGACCACTCTGTCGAAGACCATGACAGTGGAGGCGGGATTTCCAGGGAGACCAAACACAGGTTTTCCATCAACTACGGCCATTATGGTGGGCTTACCTGGTTTGAACCTTATACCATGAAAGACAACCTTACCCAGGGATGAGAGGGCCATGTGGACGTAGTCCCTCTCTCCCGCACTGGTCCCTCCGGTCACCAGAACTACGTCACTCCTCTTAACTGCATCTTCTATTGCTCCTTTTACTGCATTGTAGTCATCCTTAACTAGAAGAGGACCGTCCACTCTATGACCTAACTCCCTTAACCTGGAGGCTAAGTACATACCGTTGGATTCATAGATGTGAGCTGGAGTAGGGGAGAACCAGGGGACCAGAGCTCATTTCCCGTGCTTATGATGGCTATTCTGAATCCACCGAACACTTTGACCCTATCTATGCCAACAGCGGCGAGGGCCGCGATCTTCTCCGACGTGATCAGTTCGCCGCTGCTCAGCATGACTTCCCCTTGGGCCAGATCGCTTCCAACCCAAGCCACGTTAAGCCCTGAGGGGACCTTAAACGCAACTTCAACCTCCTCCCCCAAGACCTTGACGTCCTCGACCTTGACAACTGCGTCAGATCCTTGGGGCAACATGGAGCCCGTGTCCACTTCAACGCATTGTCCCCCCTCAATGGAAATGGTCGGTTCCTCTCCAATACTCACCTTTCCAGTTATTCTTAGCTTGCCCGGGGTGTTTGAGGCCTTGAGGGCGTAACCGTCAACCGTGGACCTGGAAAATGGCGGTAGATCAATTGGTGAAGAGACCTCAACTGCACTTATCCTCCCCAAGGAGTCAAGAAGGGGAACCTCAACTATGGGCGGAGACTTGGGAGGAAGGGTGGAAATGGCTAAGGAGAGTGCCTCCTCTGGCTCTGGAAGCGATTCCTCCCTAAGTATTTTCCTCATATGAGGAATATGCCTAGAAAAATAAAAATAACTTGTTTCAACTTTGGGTGAGGGACACTAGGGAAGCGTTCACCAGTTCATTTATGACCATAACCACGGGGTCACGGACTTGATCCTGCGCAAGCTCGGCCTCCGTGCTTATCTTGTTGATTATTTCATCCACTGTACTATTGCCGTCGCATAAGCTCCACACATAATAGGCTATGGGTGCTACCTCGTAGACCTTATCTTCCTCCAATTTAATTACGTAATTCTCTCCGTCCTCGCTTCGATCGACGAGCTCCCCCATCTGCTGGGGCTTTGTGTCCTTTATTTCCTCGTAGTTCACTCCTCTTCCCCTCTACCCCTCGAGAACCTACGGCCTCCGCCTCCGAAGCGCCTATTCCTCTGAGGTGGCCTGTAGTCCTCGGGGGCAGTGGGCATGTCCTCAGGTATACTGGAGGCCTCGGGAGCCTCGTCGTCCCCTGCCTCAGTTATCTTGGTTCTGCTTCCGGCGTTCACCTGAACCTGGCCCCTGAAGGCCGTGGTCCAGGCGTTCTCTATTTTCACTACCTGCCCTTCCTTTATGCTACCCGCGTGGTTTCCCCACAGGGTAACCTTGACCCTACCCGTGTCGTCTCCAATTACGGCCTCACTTAAAGTTCTGGGGCCGTTCTTGGTGTTTATTACTCTTTGCTCCCCAGCTTCAAGAACTCTACCCTTCACAGCTATGTTCTCCATGCCGGGTTTTAGATTACTTACTTTCTCCTCCATTCGAATCTACTCACGTAGTTTTGAGAGTGTGAAAAAGCCAGTTTATAAAACTTGCTGATCTCAGGGGCGAAAACCTCCCACTTCCTCGGGTTCCTCGTACCACTTGCTCCTTCTGCCTACTCTGGCTCTAAGCTTCCATTTAAGACTCTTGGGCGCATCCTCCAAGGACTTCAAAAGATTCCTGGCTTTACTCTCCACAACTTCCCCCTCAGGGAACTCCTTAGCCTTAGATATTAGAAAGTCCAGGTTATCCGTAACTGTAGTGTAGAAGCCCCAATCCTCCCCCAAGAGCCTCGTTACGTATCCGAGGTCAAATTTGCCCTGTCCGTCTGAGGATGAGGGCTCTAGATCATGAAGAAGGGCCATGGTGTCCCTTACGTCGTTTTCAGTCATCTTCACTATCTGAAGTTTGGTGAGAATGAGATCCGAGGGGGGTATGGTGTAGTCCATTATTGTCAGTCTGGATTTCAAGGAGAGCCTATGACACATGACGAACTCGTCAAGGAATACATCAACAGTTGAATCCAAGGAGGGATCATAAAACATGAGTCTTGTTCCTCCCCTCAGGGCGTTGAACCTTTTATTGGGAACCATTCCCAGAGACTCCATGAACTTTGATAACTTGCTGCTCTCATTGGAAAGGCCAAAGTAGTCAACGTCCTTATAGCTCCTTGGATAGAGCGTCGATCCCTTGGGTGCGACAATCGCCACCGCCGCGCCACCTATTAACCTTAAGGTTAATTTCTCCCTTCTGGCTGCATCGATGACTTCCATTGCTCTCCTCAGAAGGACGTCCCTATCCATGAAATCACAATCTAGTCTAGAGTTAAATTTGTGTCCTTGCTTCACTAGAAGATTTATTTGTTGATTGTTGTACAATATCTAGTGGTGGAGCTAGACGATTTAGATTTAAGGATACTGAAAGTTGTTCAAGGTGACGCCAAGTATCCGCTGGACAAGTTGGCCCAAATGTTAAGGGCTCCTAAGTCCACTGTCTCCTACAGAATTAGAAGGTTGGAGAGGTCGGGGATCATAAAGGGCTATCATGCCTACGTGGACCCCGCCACTCTAAATCTGGATTACATTGTGGTAACTCTTGTGAGAACAAAGTACGGCAGAAACTACCATAACGAACTGGGAAGTAGGATAGCCAACATACCAGGAGTGTGGGGAGTCTACTTTGTCCTGGGAGATATAGATTTCATAGTCATGGCCAGGTATAGGAACAGGGAGGAGTTCATGTCTAAGTACTTGGAAAAGATAATGTCAATGCCCGAAATAGAGAGGTCGAGCACACAGGTTGTTGTAAACGTAGTAAAGGAGAGTCCCTACACTGTACTTTGAACAAAATCGCCATTCCAACGCTTTTTACTTGTCCAATAGAAGATTCCCGCATGGACCTAAGAGACAATAGCATACTTGAGGCACCAACAGTTGTTGTGGAGCCTCCAGGACCTAAATCTAGGGAACTACTCGGAGCCCAGGAGGATATGGAGACTACCTCCCTCAATTACCCCAAGTACTTCAGAGTAGCCATAAGGGAGGCCAGGGGATCCACGGTGGTGGACGTTGATGGTAATGTTTTCCTAGACTGGGTGGCTGGGATAGCTGTTATGAACCTAGGACACAATAACCCAACCATAAGGGAAGCGGTTGAGAAACAACTGGACTCAATATGGCATTCCCTGGAGATACCCACAGAGGTTAGGGTTGAATTCCTGAAGAGATTTAGGTCTACCTTATCCTTCGAACCGAGGGTGTTATTCACCACAACTGGAGCGGACGCCTGCGAGGCCGCTGTGAAAATAGCAAGGTGGAAGACCAAGAAGAAGAAAGTCATAGTATTTGAGGGAGCTTATCACGGTATAACGGCGGGAACCCTAGGCTTCACATATCAGGGAGAGTATAAGAGATTCACGCCAGTATATGACGATCAGGCAATCAGGGTCCCCTATCCCTACCAATTTAGATGCAAAGATGAGGACTGCTTAAACCACTCCCTTCACGCAGTGGAAGAGGCCATCAAGCTTAATGCCGACGAGGTAGCCGGGGTAATGGTTGAACCGATTCTAGGGGAGGGAGGATATGTAGTACCCCCCGTTGGTTTCCTGAGAGGACTGAGGGAGATCGCTGATAGATGGAACGTTGTACTCATTGTTGATGAGGTCCAGAGCGGCGTAGGAAGGACGGGAAAGGTTTGGGCCCACCAGTGGGAGGGCATAGAGCCAGACATTATGTGTGCATCTAAGGCCATCGGATCTGGCATACCCATATCCTTAGTGGCATATAGGAGGGACCTAACAGATTTACCTAGGGCGTTCCACCTGGGCACATATAGGGGAAATCCCTTGGGACTGGCTGCTGGAAAGGCTGTTTTGGAGAACCTGACCGAGGACTTACTGGAAAGGGTGAGAGCAGTGGGAGAAATGATGAAGACGAGATTTCAGGAAATTAACGAGGAAATCAGTGGGGGCAGGATGGATGTTAGAGGGAGAGGATTCATGATAGGTTTCGAGTTGGTGAAGGAGGAGAAGAGGCCATGGCCTGAGGGCACAACAGCCATGATAGACTCGCTGTTCAAGAGAGGAGTGCTGATGTACAAGTGTGGTATCCACAATAATGTCCTGAGGTTCATGGCACCCCTGACCACGCCTGAGAAATTATTGGATAGGGGGCTCCAGGTCTTCTCCTCCGCCCTAGAAGAAGTTGAGAGGAGAAGAACTAGTTGAGCCCCAGATCCTTCAAAACGATCATGGCAGCATTGTGACCTGGGGCCCAGTCACACCACCGCCAGGGTGCGCACCTGAGCCACAAAGATAGAGTCCCTTCACGGGCGTTCTGTAGCCACTCCATCCAGGCGCAGGCCTGAAGG
>Ga0074075_14447_pt1 | contig 10881 bp, 9 predicted proteins | sample YNPg_E_FD_63712 | JGI IMG/M metagenome (GOLD analysis project Ga0074075, IMG submission 63712) | Hot spring microbial communities from Beowulf Spring, Yellowstone National Park, Wyoming, USA - YNP_Beowulf Spring_E v2 (version 2) | ecosystem: Environmental > Aquatic > Thermal springs > Hot (42-90C) ... | reverse complement strand
ACCTGAAACGGCAGAATTAAAAAACAGTTGTAGATGGAAAAATTTATTATTTCTGTTCTCGTGCTTGCCAAGGGAAATTTATATTTCCTCAAAAAGAATTGAGAAAATTAAAAATCAGACTCATAGTAGCATGGTCATTTTCTCTACCCATATTAATAATAAATTATTTTGTACCTGTAATTTTTTTCATGGCCTTGAAAATAAATATTTATCAATGCTACTTTTAGCAATACCCGTCCAATTTTATTCTGGCTTATCTTTCTATCAGGGGGCATACCACTCATTAAAAAACAGAACAGGAAATATGGATCTTCTTATTACAATCGGCACTATGACTGCGTTCATTTTTTCAGCCTTTGTAACTTTTTATCCGGATAGAATACCATCTTCAAGTGTTTATTTTGATGCCTCCTCTTTCATAATAACAATGATACTTACTGGAAATTACATTGAAAATATTACAAAAGAAAAGGCCGATGGTTCTGCCAAAAAGCTTCTCTCTCTTATACCTCGTATTACCCATTTGATCAAAGAAGATGGGAGTATTCAAGATATATCAACTGAGAATTTAGCAAAAGGAAATAAAATACTTGTAAAACCTGGAGAACTGATACCTGCTGATGGAATTGTATTCGAAGGAACTTCAGAAGTGGACGAATCCCTGCTGACAGGAGAACAGATGCCTACTCTAAAATCATATGGAGATCCCGTATCTTCAGGAACCAAAAATATAAACGGGATTCTGAAAATTGATGTCACCAAAACAGGAAAGAATTCAACCATAGATCAGATTTATGAGATGATCCAGGGGGCCATTTCAGGAAGGGCTAAAATTCAAAGGATTGCAGATGTTTTTTCTAATGTATTTGTACCTGTTGTCATGGTAGCTGCATTATTATCTGGTATTTTTTGGTATATTTATCTTTCACATCTGCATTATCCCTTTTCTCTTGATGTGGCAATTTTAGCATTCGTTTCTGTTATTGTTATCGCTTGCCCATGCGCCATAGGTTTAGCGGGGCCTATTGCTCTATTAATATCTTCCAACTACGCATCTGAAAATGGAATTCTTATAAAAAATTCAAGCTCACTGGATAGATTTTCAAGAGTAAATAGATTTGTATTTGATAAGAGCGGAACCCTAACAGAACCTGAACCTAAAATAGAAAGAATAGTTTCAAAAGAAGGATTTAGTGATATAGATGTTTTAAAATATGCTGCGAGCATTGAAAAATTCTCTAATCATCCTGTTGCAAGATCAATTTTTAAGGAAGCTGTTCGCAGGAATATTGAAATAATTGATGCTAAAAATATCAAAGAAATTCCTGGGATTGGGGTTGAGGGTGAAGTTGATAAATTTATTATTTCAATTAAGAGAAAAATAAATACATCATTTTCAGAAGTTGAAATTTCATTGAATGATAAGACAATTGGAGAGATATTCCTGTCCTATGAAATTAGGAAAAGTGCATTTCAAACTGTTTCCTATTTGAAAGAGATGGGAATTAAAATTACCATGGTGACAGGTGATTCTGAATCAGAAGCTTATAGAGTTGCAAATATTCTCGGGATAGATGATGTTCATTACCGTATCTTACCTGAAGGGAAGGCAGATATTATTAAAGAGTACCAGATGAACGGAGATTTTGTGGCATTCGTTGGTGATGGGATAAACGATGCAATAGCTTTGGAGGTAGCTGATGTTGGTATTGCCATGAGTTCTGGAAGTGATATTGCAAAGGAAAGCGGTGATATAATCCTTGTCAACAATGATTTAAGGAATCTGATATTGATAAGAATTATATCAAGAAAAACCATTGATAAAATTAAGCAGAATATAGGATGGGCCATCGGTTATAACGCGACCCTTATTCCCATAGCTGGAGGTTTATTGGTACCTCTTTTTGGCATTCAAATTTACCAGATTCTCCCAATTTTCTCTGCCTTTGCTATGGGTATGAGCTCATCTTCGGTAGTAATTAACTCTTTACTGCTTAGAAGAAACATTGAAAAAGAAAAGAAGCTGATGGAATCTGAATTGTCTATTATATGATACAGAATTTAACCGTAAAATGTTTATACGGTATAGCGACTCATAATCATAGTCAAAACTACCATTAACCTTGATGAAGATATATATGAAGAAATAGTTAAAAATCCATTGAAAAGTACGGTAGTACGAAGAATATTTCTGAAATCATCAATCAACATCTCAGGAACAGTATAAACCCTAAGGAAAGACGGAAGAGTAGAATCACTTTCAAGGTCAGTGAAAATCTTTCATCACTTCACGCAGACAGTGAGATAAGGGCTGGATGGGATGGGAACAACAACTGACAAAATAATGACGAGTAATATATGATAAAGATAATGGTTCATGATAGACTTTAAAATTTACCTCACAAAGGCCCTAAGGTCATTTGGTTTTTTCGTGTTATTCCATATTTCTCTGGCTCTTGCTTGAAGCTTACCACTCCTTGCTGCTAACAGAGTTCCTAAAAAGACAAGAACAACTGAAACTACAAATGCAAGACCGCCGTATAAGAACGTATAAGCAAGGATAGTAGTATTCGTATGAAAAATTACACCTATTGCCATAACTATAAGGGATATAAAGAAAAGTATTGTTCCTACAGTCAATACTCTATTTGCTGGATGAAATTTAACCATGTAATCATCTTCCTTGCCATAATATTATTATCTAATTCATATATATTCCCATTCACAATCAAAGCCCGTGAATCATCCACTTTTGATATGGTTTAAATGGACCGGTCGGGATTTGAACCCGAGGCCTCCTGCTTGCGAAGCAGGCGATCTTCCACTGATCTACCGGCCCCAATGGTTATGAATAAATCATTAAAATATTTTAATGGATTAAATTTTCATGGAGGATTTCTTTTTAATTTCGCTGTCCTCGGTTTCATATGAATAATAACCTATTAAATCATAAAATTCCTTCCTTGTCATTAGCTTCTCAATAATGTTGCGCTGTGTACCTTCCCTTTTAATTGTTCCATAGATATCTTCCATTGTTTTCAGAGAGGCCCTAAATGCTGTAAGTGGGAATATTACTATCTTATATCCCAGTTCCTCCAGGTCCTTAGCTGATAGCAATGGGCTCTTTCCAAATTCCGTCATATTGGCCAACAAAGGTGCATTAACTTCCTTTGCAAATTTTTAAATTCCTCTGCACTTTCTAGCGCTTCAGGAAAAATAGCATCTGCTCCTGCATCTATATATGCTCTTGCTCTACTTATTGCTGCTTCCAATCCTTCCACTGCCCTTGCATCTGTTCTGGCTATTATCATAAAGTCCTTATTTTTCTCACTGATGTGGCTGCTGTTATTTTTCTACCATTTCCTGCTTGCTGATTAATTCCTTTCCATTCAGGTGCCCACACTTCTTTGGAAGAACTTGATCTTCTATATGTATTGCAGATACATTTGCTGCTTCCATTTCTATAACAGTTCTTTCCACATTAAGTACCTCGCCAAATCCTGTATCCACGTCCACAATAAGAGGCAATTTAGATATTCTTGTTATCCTCCTCGCCTCTTCCACAACTTCAGTAAGCGTGGTTAATGAAAGATCAGGTAAACCCATAGCTCCCGCTATGCCTGAGCCTGAGAGATAAATAGCCTTGAAACCCTGTCTTTCGGCTATCATGGCACCTATCGCATTGAACACTCCAGGCGCTATTACTATTCCTTCATTAATGGTATTTCTTAAAAATGACGGCCCCAAATTTGTATTACTTCCCAGAGGATGCATTTCCTATTACCTCTAAAAGTTCATGCGCATCATGAGCCTCAAAATCTCTTACAATACTTATAACTGAATTTACAAAATCATCGTTCTTTGAGATCCTGAATCCTTTTTCCTTTAAATTTTCCCAAGAATATGGATTCCTAAAATGTCCCAGGGGTACATCCACCTCCTCAACCCACTCCCCCTTATTCGTTTTAATCTTGATTTTACATGGTAGGAATTCGGGATACATTCTATTGAATTCATCTGTGACTTTAAACTTCATTTTTTTCATTAAACTGAGAATATTATTATCACTGATGAATGGTTCATAATAGGACTCTGGCCTCGGAGCACCATAGGTGAGCGTGTATGCTATTATATAGGGCATGCTATGATCTGCAGTTTCCTTTGTTTTAGGTGCCCATTTTTCTGGGTCTTTGACTATTATATCGTATGCTACCTGGAAAGTTTCTACTTCGATAGATTCTATTTCCCCCTCGATCTCATTTTTTAACTTAGGGCTACCTCAACAGCGCTCATGGCATGATATTCAACTGGGAAGTGCTTAATCATTGTTCTGATGATCCTATTTTCTCAAAATTTAATGTCAGATCGCCCGAAACCTGTCTAAAGAAACCTCTTTCACCAGTAAATATGGGTTGGGGGCCTGTGAAACCATTCTTGGCTATTAGATAGGCAAAAATACTGTTTCTACCGGCATTGGCAACGGTGCATCCTTTCCACATGCTCAATTCACCAACCCGGGTTTGTCTGAGGGAAATATTGTTATTTATTGCTAAACTTATTAGATGTGAAAATTTCTCAATATCAAGATTCATCATTGATCCTATACCCGCAGCGGATGATATGGAAATATATGTAACGTGGTCCCAACCCCTGTCCCTTATGGAAGATGCATCAGAAAAGGCACCTACTACCTGATAAGCCATGGCTATTCCTTTTATTATGTCTGATCCATTAGACCCTTCTGCCTCCCCTACTGCTAAAATTGGCGGGATATTATCTGAGGGATGCAATGCTTCTTTGGATAGATAAGTGTCGTTATAATCTATGTATCTAGTCATACAACCATTCAAATATGAAGCTATATCCGAACTTGCTTTATCCATGGTAAAATATATCGTGGAATTCAGATTGCCACAGCTAGGTAAAAGTGAAATTTTAGAGATTCTTACAGGCTCTGCATTCATAGCACCATATGCTACAAATATTGAATCAGCAATCCTCTTTTTTATTTCATCAATTGTTTTGAAATCGAGTACTGTATTAACGATGTTTTGATTAAAATCATACATGGACTCTATTATTCTGTCCATGGGGGATAATTACTCTATGAATAAAAATTCAATTGAGGTGGGATGATATTAATCTTTAGCAGTATATAAAAATAATAAATCATATGTTTCAATTGTAGTCAATGGTAAGTTCGCATATATCAGTTCCATAAAGAGCAATTCTCTCTATATCCTCGAGTATCTCTTCAAGATCAACAGCATGACTGGAATTCTTTATTTGTTCTTTCAGGATATCTCTTTGCCTTTTGATGAATTCTTTTCTCGAAATTAGGTCATTGGCCTCCTCAACATTCTTTTTGAAATATGCCTCTACTGACTTTTCAAATATTTCTATAGCATCATTAACATATTTCATAACTTCAATATTTTCATCTAACAATTCCGGTTTTGCTATTATGTAAATCCTTGTAGCATGATCTGCTACCCTTTCCATTATTCTAGAGAAAAGCAGATAGGATAAAGCCTCTTCCATCCTTATTTTATTCATTTGTAATATACTGTAATTTTTTAGCGATTCATTATAGAGCCTTTGGATATATAAATTGAATTTATCAACCTCGGTATCTTTGGATATTATATAATCTCCCGGTATCTTATCCCTGCTGACAGACTCCTTGACAAGACTCCTAACTAATGTATCTATTCTTCTTATTGCTTTATCAAATGTAAGTGTAGGGAGAGATACTATGTCCTCTAGAACAGCCATCCTTTCGTCCTCAACTACTACCTCAAATCCTACAGTTAGATCAAGAAAATTCTTAATTACATAGCTCAGTGAGCTCTTTGAATCTGATTTAACAGTTATCTCCTTGTAACCTCTAATGTATTTCGAAAGCATCAATCTCAGGGAATTCTCAACTGAGTTACTTGTCACCTCTATTGTTGCTGGTTCTTTGTCTTCCTTTCCTTTCTCAAATGGTTCCAATATAATTGCGCCTGAGTCACTGTAATTTAAAGATACCTTTGAACCAACCTTAAGATTAAAATTTTGGCACCAAGCCTTCGGCAGCGATACTACCAATGTGCTTCCGCCCGTTTTCTGAATTTTTCTTATTTCCACAATTCCTCATTTCTTCTATATATTAATATATACTTTTCAGACTATCAACGGGATGTATATACATAGATATCCAGTGTCTTTACTTAACTTTCTATTTGATTTTGAGCATTATTGCTTAATTCTACTTTGGAATCCCGATTTATTTACGTAGAATGCGGCTATAATGTGTTTAGGAGTATAGGTTCATTAATTTTATTACCACATTAATTTCAACTCTCTGGATTAAGAATATATGATATCCTTAATCATTTTCTCATTGAAAGCTAAATATGTTTTTTATATTAAGAATTAAAACTTAAATTTTTTAGTTAAACATTTGACATAACTATTTTAATACTCCCATATTTCATAGTAACATGGATCAGGCATTTGAGTCGATGATATCTCCAGAGTTCGAGATAAGTCCCAATTCGAGAATGAAAAATATGGAAGAAGTTTATCAGAAATTTGGGCACCTGATGAAGCCAGGAATGTTAGCTTTGAGAGTTACTGCTTCCCTATGCCCATACTGCGTTGATGAAAATAAATTTGATACTATGAAAATTCCAGCACTTGTATATGCAGAGGGCGGAGAAGTGAAGATGGTAAAGGAGTGCCCGGAACATGGTGTTGTTTACGAAAAATACTGGGAAGATTATGATATGTACATGAAGGCCAAGAAATGGCTTGATAAGGGAATTAAGTTGGAGAACCCCATTATAAACTTGGCAGCAGAGAAAATAGATTGCCCCAAGCACTGCGGCTTGTGCGTTAAGCACAAAAGCCACACAGGATTGGGGAATATAGTATTGACCAATAGGTGCGACCTATCCTGCTGGTATTGCTTCTTCTATGCAAAGGAAAACGATCCAATTTATGAACCAACACTGGACCAAATAAGAATGATGCTCAGAAGAATGAGAAATGAAAAACCTGTTGGAGCCAATGCGGTCCAGTTAACTGGTGGAGAACCAACATTAAGAGAGGATTTGCCAGAAATAGCAAGAATAGCTAGAGAAGAAGGTTACGAGCATATTCAGTTAAATACTAACAGTATAAGGGCTTCCAGGGATCCAGATTTCATACAGAAATGCAAAGATAATGGTGTTAATGTAGTTTATACAAGTTTTGACGGTGTAACTCCCAGGTCGAATCCAAAGAATTTCTGGGAAATTCCAAAGGCATTGGATACATACAGGAAAGTTGGACTTGGAGTAGTTCTAGTTCCAACGGTTATAGGCGGAGTTAACGACGGAGAATTGGGAGATATAATAAGATTTGGACTGTACAACATTGATGTGGTCAGAAGTGTTAATTTCCAGCCCGTGTCCTTGGTAGGCAGGATGCCAGACAAACTCAGGGAAAGGCAGAGAATAACTATACCTGGCGCAATTAAGAAGATAGAAGAGCAGATGGACGGAGCAATCGGGAGGGAAGACTTCTTCACTGTTCCATCAACAACAGCAATCACCAATTTCGTTGAGGCATTAAAAGGTAAGCCAACTTACAGGTTGAGTATACACTTCGCATGTGGTATGGGAACATATGTATTCAAGAATCCAGATGGATCTATAATACCCGTAACAAGATTCATAGATGTTGAAGGATTGTTCGAATACATTAATGAATTGGCTCAGGACATAAATGAATCCAAGGTAAAAACACTCAAGAAAGCAACAGCATTAACAACTCTCCTCAGGAAACTGAATTCCTTCGTTGATGAGAAGAAAGCACCCCCAGATTTCAAGATGAGAGAAATGATATTCGGTGCGTTTACAGGTGGGGACTACCATGGTTTGAAGGCTTTCCATTATAGGACACTCTTTATAGGTTTCATGCACTTCATGGATCCATACACATATGATGTTGACAGGGTTGAAAGATGCGATATTCACTATGCAATGCCCGATGGAAAGGTAGTTCCATTCTGCGCATTCAACGTTATACCTGAACTTTATAGAGATGCTACGCAAAGGAGATTCTCCATAGATCCTAAAGTATATGAAGAAAAAACTGGAATAGATTTGAAGAAGGAGAAATATTTCAGGAAGTACACGGAACAGGAGAAGAAGGAGATAATTGCTTATTACGAAAGGGCAATTGGAAGAAAAATAATGTAAATTTAATAAATTACTTTTTCCCCTCAATTTTATAGTTGCCCCTTTCTATTATTTGTATTGACTTTATTAATATCCTTTGTTCCACCTTATGGACTTTTTCCTGCAAACTTTCTGGAGTATCATACGGATCGACAGGAACACATTCCTGCATTATTATTGGCCCAGCATCAACATCTGCCGTAACAAAATGCACTGTTGCTCCAGATACTTTCATCCCAGATTCAATAACTGCCCTATGAACTCTTAAACCAAACATGCCTTTGCCCCCAAAAAGTGGCAGTAGGGATGGGTGTAAATTAATGATTTTATTATCTTCTATCAATTCGGGGGGCAGTATTTTCATGAATCCTGCTAATACTACCAAATCTACAAGTTTAAAATGCCTATATAGAATCTCTCGCATATTAGATTTTGAAATTAAAATTGTATTGATTCCGTATTTCTTGGCCCTTTTTAAGGCATATGCTTCAGGGTTATCTGATATAACATATTCTATGCTTATGTTTTCTAGGATCTTTGAATTTATAGCGTCAATTATGGCCTGGAGATTTGTCCCTTCCCCAGAAGCTAACACTACCAATTTCATCTACTAAAGATATTTCATCCAAAATATATTTACTTTTATCTTTTTCACCCAAAGCCATGCTCAATTCATAAAATGTTATTATTGGTTTTGAAAATGTGGAATAATCTTCAATTGTAACTCTTGGGCAAGCTGTATTTACATAAACGTCTGCCGGAAAATTAATAATTTCTTCATTTCTTATTAAATCCATTACTACTATGAATGATCTTTTTCCATGCTTCATCAGCATCTCTTGAGCCTTTTTTGCTAATGTATACCTTACTTGTCCAATCTTTGATGATACGATTATTCCAAAATTATTGGCTCTCGATGAAATATCTATAGCTGCATACCTCTGTTTCAAAAATTTTTTCTTTATTGGTTCCATATCTATATATTCATTTGTTACTGGATTGAAGGATAAAACTGGTTTATCTAAAGCTAAGGCTATCCCGAGGGGATGGAATAATCCTTCCCCGATAAATAATATTCCTTCTCCGTTACCCCTCGCTGCAGATATATTACAACCCAAGATTTGGCCTGGGTAAAATACTCTGCTGTCACCTCTCCTAAGGTCTACCCTTATTCCATTTCTTTCCAGTTCATCTTTTACCCGTATTAGCTGGTTTGAATAAGTCACATTAGAAGTAAGGACAACTGATTTAAACGGTATTTTTGATATATCTATATTGAATTCTAATTCTTTCTGCATCTCTAAGAAAATTACATGACCGAATTCCCCCAAATTTGGTATGATCGAATGCCCGAACTGGACAAGTATGTCATAATTTCCCTTAGGAGGTATATCACAGGCACCCCAGAATGGGTCACCTAAAAAGATAATATCCTTCCCCTTTAGCTCATTTGAGATTAAATCTACCTTTGTTTTTAGGCCTTCAGGTAACTGTATTGCCACAATTTTCGATTGCAAATACTTATCCATCTTCTTTAATCTATTTAATTCATTCAATAGCAATTCATCTATATTCATTGGTAAAAGGTTATATTATCTTCGTAATTAACCTTTAAGCCGTGGTAGCCAAGCGGCCTAAGGCGCCAGCCTTGAGAGCTGGTCCCCTTACGGGGTCGGGAGTTCAAATCTCCCCCACGGCGTTTATGACATTTTTACTCTAAGTGTGTTGCATTAATGCTTGATATATATGTCAGACATCGAAATATTATGAATTGATTGGGGATTTATGTAACCGCCACCAATCAATGATAAATTAAGAGAAGGGATATTAGGATATCGGTCTTTCTGTAAGGAATTGAGCAAATACAACAGGTCTTTTGTGGATCGGATGCACAGTTTATTGGACATCAATTCTCTCTCCAAATGGAAGTATTCCCTGGAGGAAGAAAATAAATGCAAGAGAGGAAGACCTTTCAAGGTGCCTGATGTTCTGATAAATTTCCTTCCTTTCAAAGATCAGGTCCATCCATTCCATACCATTCAGATCTCTTGAATCAATCCTCAGGGTATTTTGTGTACGAAAATTACCTCTACTTATTTACTCAGTTTTAATCATATTTTCATAATATTGTCGTAACTTACACTATTTCATCAGCTCCGCTATGTATATGGATATGTACCTATTTCTCAAGTTCTTTATCTTAAATCTCCTGAGTCTGTGATTAATTTGAATCGTATCGTTTCATAAGAATGCAAATATCCATATTAACGGCTATGTTCAGCTCCCTGTTTGCCTCTTCTTTTTCCTAATTTTTCTGAGTGCTATACCTTTATTGAGATGGGCCGATGAGCAAGATGGATCTATATGAATGGAAATCTCAAATTCCCTAATAGCTTCCTCATAGCGTCCAAGCTTCATGAGAATATTTCCCCTGTTAAAGTGCGCTAGTGAATGATCCGGGTCAATTGCTATTGCTTTTTCGTATTCCTTCATGGCGCCTTCCAGATTTCCCATTTCACTTAACGCTACTCCTTTATTGTTGTGAATATTGGGTCCATCAGGGTCTGACTGGAGAGCCCTGTCATATTCCTCTATAGCCTTATCATATTTCCCCAGCTTTCTCATAACCCTGCCGAGCATAAAAATGCATATCCGGATCATCTTGATGTGTCTT
>Ga0074075_14957_pt1 | contig 10975 bp, 12 predicted proteins | sample YNPg_E_FD_63712 | JGI IMG/M metagenome (GOLD analysis project Ga0074075, IMG submission 63712) | Hot spring microbial communities from Beowulf Spring, Yellowstone National Park, Wyoming, USA - YNP_Beowulf Spring_E v2 (version 2) | ecosystem: Environmental > Aquatic > Thermal springs > Hot (42-90C)... | reverse complement strand
AGATGTTAAAAAAATCTAGCTGCTTTACGGAAGAAAAAGAATGCTTAATTTAACGTTAATTGCTCAGGGGAATTAGAGGCGAAATTGGGACATTGATGCATCTGTAAGAAGTGTTTTAGCAAAATTTGTCCAATAAAGTTAAAAGCTTATAAAACGGTGTGAAGGTAAAAGCCGCCAGCTGGAAGGGCCTTCACGCTAGAAAGAAGGCGGGGTAAAAATACCAGCATCAAGGGTATCCTTGATAAAAGGGTGTGAGATATGACACTTGCTTATGACGACGCTTTGGAGATACTGAAATCTCAGCTTCAAAGCTTTGAAACAGACATAAAGATGGAAGAGGTTGGCGTAGTTTATGCCTGTAAGGTGATGGTGTTGCAAGAGCCTACGGTCTTGATAACGTTATGGCCAACGAGCTTTTGGAATTTGATAGCGGTGAGGCTGGACTTGCTTTTAACCTTGAAGAAGACAACGTTGGTATCATAATACTTGGTTCAGAGTCTGGTATAAAAGAAGGTAGTATAGTAAAGCGTACGGGTAGAATATTGGACGCTCCTGTGGGTGAAGAGCTTGTAGGTAGAGTCATAGATCCATTAGGTAATCCGCTAGATGGCAAAGGACCCATCAACGCAAAGCACAGAAGCCCAGTAGAAAAGATAGCCCCGGGTATAGTAAAAAGAAAGTCCGTTCACGAACCTCTCCAAACCGGTATAAAAGCTATAGACGCTATGATACCAATAGGTAGAGGGCAAAGAGAGCTTATAATAGGAGATAGGGCTACTGGTAAAACCACCGTTGCTATAGATACTATTTTAAACCAAAGAGATACCGATGTTTATTGTATATATGTGGCTATAGGCCAAAAGAAATCTACTACCGCCCGTATTATAGAGCTTCTTGAAAGAGAAGGTGCTATGAAATATACCACTGTTGTGGTGGCTTCTGCTACAGACCCAGCTCCTTTGCAATACTTGGCACCATTTACAGGTTGTACCATAGGTGAGTATTTTAGAGACAACGGTAAGCACGCTCTTATCGTTTACGATGACCTATCAAAACATGCAGAAGCTTACAGACAACTTTCTTTGTTGGTGAGACGTCCTCCCGGAAGAGAAGCTTATCCTGGTGATGTATTTTATCTACACTCAAGACTTCTTGAAAGAGCGGCTAAGCTAAACGATGAGCTTGGCGCAGGTTCTCTGACAGCACTTCCTATAATAGAAACAAAGGCTGGCGACGTGTCAGCTTATATACCAACAAACGTTATATCTATCACCGATGGTCAAATTTATTTGGAACCAGACCTTTTCAACAAAGGTATAAGACCAGCTATAAACGTTGGTCTTTCTGTGTCAAGGGTTGGTGGTAGTGCTCAGATAAAAGCCATGAAACAAGTGGCTGGTACTTTGAGACTTGACTTAGCTCAGTTTAGAGAATTGGAAGCTTTTATGCAATTTGCTTCTGATTTGGATAAGGCTACTCAAGACACCATCAATAGAGGTTTAAGGCTTGTGGAATTGTTAAAACAAGGTCCTTACAGTCCTATACCTGTAGAAAAGCAAGTTATAGCTATATACGCAGGTACAAACGGTTACCTTGACGATATACCTGTATCATCTGTAAGAAAGTTTGAAATGGAGTTATATGGATTTTTAGATGCAAACTTTAAAGACCTCTTAGATGAGTTAAGGACAAAAAAAGCCATAGATGACTCTGTAAAAGCTAAGCTAAAAACAGCCTTAGACAAATTTAAAGCAAGCTTTATTCCATAATAATTTGGCCCCGTTTTGGGGCTTTTATTTAAATAACAACCTTCTTTATATAATCTTTATCAGTTAATCATTGCAAAATTGTTTGCTTGTTATATATATAGTTATACCATTTTTGAAAAGGAGGTTGTTTATGGCTTACGAAAGACTTATAGGTACTCTTAAACAAGAAAGCAAAGTTTTAGTGTCTGAAGAGATCAGAAGAAGAAAAAGCACTTTTAGATAAACTTAAATCTAGTCCTAGAAGTGATTTTGAAGATATATATAGGGAGCAGAAAGAAAAACTTGAAAATAAACAAAAATTGATGTAAAATATAATTAGTTTTATTTAGGGGTCGTAGCTCAGTTGGGAGAGCGCCGATATGGCATGTCGGAGGTCACGGGTTCAAGTCCCGTCGACTCCATTAAGGCTTGATAAAGTATAATGATTTTCAAGGTTTTCAGGTATAATAATAGTATGTCAAAGAAAAAAAGCGGTATAAGGTTAAAAGATTTTGTTGAAACCTACGGTCTAGAGGACAGAGTAGACGAAATAAAAAGTGTACTTAGAGAATGGCGTAGCAAAAACATATCCCAAGTTACGCAGTATATAGAAGAAGAAGACAAAGATTTTTTGATAGATTACTATGAGCTTTCAGACGCTGTGCTTGTTGAGGAAACTCCAAAAACCGTCGCTAAGGAAGTAGAAAAAGAGCATGTTAAATCTACTAAAAGCCAAAAACCAACTTCTAAAAGACCTCAACAAAAACCAATACAAGCATCAAAAAAACAAGAAGCTCCAGCAAGAAAACCAGAAATAAAACAAGAAACAAAAGATCAAGTTGTTATACCAGAGCCAAAGAAAGAAGAGCAACCATCAGCACCAGTACTCTTAGAAACTTCTAAACCTGTAGAATCAAAACCTGTGGCCGAAGAAAAACCAGAAGAAAAGATAGTAGAAGAAAAGATGGAGCAAGATAAACCTATTGAAAAACCTGAAGAGCATATGCATAAGGTTGTTGAGGAAAATATTGCTAAAGAACAACCAAAACAAGAACCTTTAACTGAAGTAAAACCTATTGAAGAAAAACACTCAGTTCAAGAGAAGGTGAAAGAAGAGCCAATACAGGCAAAAGCCGAAAAACAAGAAAAAGTCGAAACAAAGCAAGAATCTCCAAAGGTGCCTTCTCAAAAACCTAAGAAAGAACCTCTGAAGCCGTCTCCACCAAAAGAAGAAGCAAAGAAAGAGGAAGAGATAAAGATAATAGAAATTCCTGAAGTGATATCTGTAAGAGAGTTTGCCGAGCTTTTAGGAGTGGGTCCAAATCAAATTATAAAAGAACTTTTCCAAGAAGGTATCTTGGTAACTATAAACCAAAACATAGATCCTAACTTAGCTGTTAAAATAGCCGAAAAGTTTGGATACCTAGCTGAGATAAAAAACCGGAAGTGGTTATAGAAGAGGAAGAACCAGAAGAGGAAGACCCATCGAAGCTAAAACCACGTCCTCCGGTAGTAGTGGTGATGGGGCACGTAGACCATGGTAAAACTACATTGCTTGATACTATAAGAAAAACCAACGTTGCTGCAAGAGAAAAGGGTGGTATAACTCAACACATAGGCGCTTCCATGGTAAAGACTAAGGATGGAAGGCTTATTACATTTTTGGATACCCCAGGACACGAAGCGTTTACAAGTTTGCGTGCCAGAGGTGCTCAGGTAACAGATGTTGCTATATTGGTGGTGGCAGCTGATGATGGTGTTATGCCCCAGACTATAGAAGCTATAAATCATGCTAAAGCTTTTAACGTGCCGATAGTGGTAGCAGTTAACAAAATAGATAAGCCAGGTGCTGATCCCTCTAGAGTAAGAAGAGAGTTATCGGAGGTGGGGATTATACCAGAAGAGTGGGGTGGAGATACTGTTTTTGTAGACGTGTCTGCTAAAACTGGGCAAGGAGTTGATGAGCTTCTTGATATGGTTATGCTTGTGGCAGACATGTTGGAGTTAAAGGCCAATCCAGACAAAAAGGCAAAGGGTACTATTATAGAATCGAGACTAGACAAACAAAAAGGTCCAGTGGCTACAGTACTTGTTACGGAAGGTACTTTGAAGGTGGGGGATATATTTGTAGCAGGTGCTACTTACGGTAGAGTAAGGGCTATGATGGATAGTTATGGCCATAAGGTCAAGCAAGCAACACCTTCTATGGCTGTAGAGATTATAGGTTTTGAAGAAGTGCCGGAGGCCGGAGATGTATTAAAGGTTGTGGATTCTGAAAAGCAGGCAAAAGAACTTGCTCAAATAAGAAAAACGGCCAAAGAGCAAGAGAAAAACAAAGAACTTGGTATATCTTTAGATGATATATTTAAGAAAATCAAAGAAGGTGAAGTAAAAGAGCTTAAACTTATAGTAAAAGCCGATGCCGTAGGTTCTTTGGAAGCCATTAAAAAATCTTTATCAGATATAAAAACCTCAGAAGTTAGCATAAAGGTAATCCATGAAGGCGTTGGTTCTATCACCGAAGGCGATGTAATGCTTGCAAAAGCTGCAAAGGCAATAATACTTGGTTTTAACGTAAGACCAGACGCTAAAGCAAAAGAAGCCGCTGAAAGGGAGAAAGTTGATATAAGGGTTTACGGTATCATATATGAGCTTTTAGACGATGTGAAGAAAGCCATAAGCGGTATGCTTTCACCGGTAAAGAAAGAAATTACACTTGGACTTGCTGAAGTAAGAGCTACTTTTAAGGTAAAGGGTGCTGGTACTGTAGCTGGTTGTTATGTATTAGAGGGTAAAATTGTTAGAAATCAACGGGCAAGACTTATAAGAAACGGTGTTGTAATATACGATGGCAAGATAGAGTCTTTAAAGCGTTTCAAGGAAGATGTAAATGAGGTAGCTAGAGGTTACGAATGCGGTATAAAGCTTGAGAACTACAACGATATAAAAGTGAAAGACGAAATAGAATGCTATGAAATAAAGGAAGAGAAGCAAACCCTTTAACGTTTAATGCTATGGTTTAAAAATATATCAAGTTTTAGATTAAAACTCATAACCCTTTTTAGTGTTCTTGTAATTTTAAGTATGGGGTTTGTAGCCATTAGCACATCGTTTGTTCTTCATAAAATCCTAATAAACTATATGTATACATATCTAAACAATCAAGCAAAACCTGTTATAGAGTTCTATTCTATATATTCAAACGATCTTGCCAAAGAGGCTAAAGATATGATAGACGATATTACATCAGAAAATATAACTGCTGTTGTGTTATCTTCAAATGGTGGTGTGCTAAGTGTAGGGTCTTTTGAAGATTCTGAAAAACCCATACCTATAAACAACTATATTTTAAACTTATTTTTAAAGAAACCAATGGGTACTTTTGAAGAGGACGGAGAAGATTACGCTTACATAGTCAAAAAGACAAAGGATGTTTATTTTGTAGTAATAGGCAGGTTAAGAGAGATAAACAAGGTTATAAAGCAATTTATTTATATGCTTATTGTTCTTACGATAGGAGTTGTTGTATTTTCTGTACTTACCATATATACGATTTTAAACAAAATATTAAAACAGCTTGATGATATTACAAGGATATCTGAAAATATATACGCTGGTAATATGGACATAGATATTCCAGATAGTAGTTCCAGCGATGAATTTGGAATAATGTTTAGGGCTTTTAAAAACATGGTAGAAAAATTAAACAATACCATAAAAATCCAGAAAAACTTTATAGCGGATGTTTCTCATGAATTTAAAACCCCAATTAGCTACATAAAAGCTCAAATTGAGTTTATTTTAACAGGGGTTTATCAAGAAGATGAGATGTTTGATGTGCTTAAGAAGGTTTATAAACAGACGGATGTACTTAGTAAGTTTACAGAAGACCTTTTGGCTTTGGCTCGCTTAGAATCAAATATACCTATTTCGAAAACAGAGTTAGATGTGGTTTCGCTTCTTAATCAACTAAAAGAAGAGTTTTCAATCCAAAATAGAAATATCATTCTTGATATTAAAAGCCAAGATACTTGGATAGCAGACCCACACTATTTAAAAATAGCTGTGAAAAATCTTTTGGAAAATGCTATTAAGTATTCTGATAAAGATATTATACTTGGATATACAGGGGATTGTATCTATGTAAAAGATTTTGGCCCTGGTATTCCTGAGGAGAACTTGCCTTATATATTTGAACGTTTTTACAGGGTTTCAAAAGATAAAAGAGGACTTGGCCTAGGGCTTTCTATAGTAAAAGCGGTGGCTCAAGTGCACAATTTTAACCTAAAAGTAGAAGTAAAAGAGGGCACTACCTTTTATATATGTAGGTGATTTGAGTATAAAAAGGTTATACAGATAATATACATATGCTATAATTTGAATGTATGTTGATAGGTAAACTCACAAAAGAAAATCAAATAAGCGGCAACTTAATCTCAAAGACTTGTTCTAAGTTTATTTAGATATTTACGCTCTTGGGATATAGAGCTTGTAAGTATAATCAACAAAAACAAGGCTTTGAAAAAAGCGTTGCATGAAATATCTAAAAACCTATATCAAAATATACTAACAGAATCATTTATCAGTAGCACACAAAGTACGATAGAAGGAAGAATAAGAGATACCGAGGAAAAATCTTTAAACATAAAGAATGCTACAGAAGAGCTAAGCCAGACTATAAGAAGTGTCAGTGAAGCTGCTCAAGACATGGTATCTGCTATGGATTCGTTGGTAAGTAAAGCAGTATATTTAAAACAAGATATAGATAAGAAAAAAGAAGATGTTGTGTCTTATTCTGAAGATATGAAGAATTTGGTAAAAGAATCTGAAAATTTAGTCAATGTTTTCGAGCAAATAACGAAAATAACATCAAATATAAACTTTATAGCTGAGCAAACCACCATTTTAGCGCTAAATGCATCTATAGAGGCAGCTCGTGCTGGTGAATCTGGCAGAGGGTTTGCTGTGGTGGCTGAGGAGGTGAGAAGATTGGCAAAGAAAACCGAAGAGTTCTCAAAAGAGATAAGCTCCGCTACTATAGTTTTAAAAAGATCTATAACGGATATGTCAGACAGAATAAGGAGTTTAGAAATTATATTTAGAACGTTGATAGATTATTTTGAGGAATAAAAAACGTATCAAATCAAAATATTGACTATGCAGAAAACACAAAAGCCCTAACTACCTCAATAGCTACCGCTTTAGAAGAACAAAGCGCTGTATCTATCTCAATATCAGAGTCCACAGATGATTTACAGCGTAGTGTCTCAAAAATATATAAAATATTTTCTATTTTTCTAAAACTTTAAAAGATAAAAGTAACCTAGATAAAATCATGAAATAATTAGAACCACAAATATATTTTCTTATCTTTTCTCATTGCTTGTATATAAATGATATAATATTTTAAAATGAAATAGGCCTTATAGCTGGTGCTGGTGAACTACCAGAGGTGTTTAGAAAAAATGCTATCAAGAACAAAGAAGAGGTTTTTACAGTAGGTGCTAAAGATATAACCACTATAGAGGCAGATGTTTATTTACCTGTTGGTAAAATCTCTAAACTCATAGAGCTTTTAAAAGAAAAAAAGTAGATAAGATAGTGATGCTTGGGAAATTTGAACATAAACTCAGTTTAGATCCGAGAAATTACGATATAAAGGCTGTTTCGATACTTACTTCTTTAAAAGACAAAACCCCTTCAAGTATTGTAAGGGCTTTTATAGATTTTATGCAAGGAGAGGGTTTTAGCTTTTTGGATCCAAAGCCTTATTTATCTGAGCTTTTAATAGAAAAAGAAGGGCTTTTAAACGATATAGAGTTAGATAAAAATGTTGTTGAAGATATAGAGTTTGGTGCAAAGATAGCAAAGAATATTGCAGATATGGATATAGGTCAAACGGTGGTGGTAAAACAAAAAGCCGTTGTGGCTGTGGAGGCTATGGAAGGTACAGACAAAACTATTCTTAGGGCTTTTGATATAGCTGGTAAAGGTACTGTGGTGATAAAATCAGCCCGTACAAATCAAGATTTTAGGATAGATGTACCCACCGTTGGTATAGATACGTTAAATACTTTAAAAGAGGTAAAGGCAAAAGCTATTGCTATTCAAAAAGGAAAAGTTTACGTGCTTGAAAAAGAAAAGTTCATTAAAATGGCTAACCGTTTTGGTATAGGTGTATACGCTTATGAATAGAAATATGCTTACATTGTTTTTAGCAACACTTTTTCTCTTAAACCCTTCTTTTGCCCTTGATAGATGTGATGTTTATGGTTTGTTTTTAGAAACTTGTGCTAATTTTGGTCAAAAACACGATTTTAGTGCCTGTGGCGATCTCGAAAATGAATTATCAAAGATCATTAAGTCCAATTCTAAAAGCACAAAACTTTTTATAGAAGCTTGTACTGCGGCTTGTAAAGGCGCTGTTTTAAACAAGGGGATTTCTAAATTTGGTGTTGAAGCTTTTGTGAAAATGTGTAAAGTAATAAAATGAGAATAGTTTTAGAGCTTTTAAAAGAAAACATTTTAAACAATATAAGCCAAATCTACAATAGTGTGAATAAACCTATAATTGCTGTGGTAAAGGCAAATGCCTATGGCATGGGAAGTGCTGAGGTTTCTAAAGTTCTTGATGATAATCCCTATGTAAAATCTTTTGCGGTGGCTTGCATAGAAGAAGCTGTAGAGTTAAGAGAAGTGGATATAAAAAAACCTATTCTTGTGCTAGGAGGTGTTCTTGATCTAAAAGATGTAGAATACCTAAAACATTATAAACTTACGCCGGTTATTTCAAGTGCCTATCAGTTTGATATGATAAAGGACGCTGGTATAGACTTTCACGTAAAGTTTGACACTGGTATGGGAAGGCTTGGTTTTTTTGAACTTCAAGAGGATATAGCAAATCATCCTAATTTAAAAGGTATTATGACTCACCTTGCTTCACCGTTAGATAAAGAGTATAGCGCTTTTCAAATACAAAAGTTTAAAAATATTGTTAAAAGCTTAAAAAGAAATAGTATTGAAATACACTATCAAAGTTCTGCTGGGCTTATGTATGAAAAAGATTTTACAACGGCTATAAGAATAGGCCTTGCAATGTACGGTGAGAAACCCTATGAAGGTTTTGAGATACCTATAAAGCCAATATATAAAGTAAAAGCTAAGGTTATATCACTAAAAAATTTTAAAAAAGGAGATAAGATCTCTTATGGAGGAACATATACTTTATCTAAAGATGCTGTTATAGGTGTGGTTTCTATGGGGTATGCCGATGGTATTCCAAAAGCTCTTGCAAACAAATGGTATTTTGATTTTAACGGTGTAAAGCTTCCAATGGTTGGTGCAGTGACTATGGACATGGCGATGTTTGAACTTCCCGATGAGGTAAATATAAAAATAGGGGATTATGTTGATTTTGTAAACGAAAAGCAAACGTTTTCTACGGCTTCTAAAATCGTAAAAACAATACCTTACGAGTTGATGTGTAGGATGGGTAAAAGGGTAAAAAGAGTAGTGGTTTAATATTCTTTGATATTGACTTTTACTTTATATATGGTATAATAATAGGCTATTAAGTTTTATAAAATGGAGGCAATATGGATAGCGTGAAGACTATAAGGCCAAAACCACAGGATATTAAAAGAGAGTATTGGATAATAGACGCTAAGGATATGGTGTTAGGAAGACTTGCAGCTAAATGTGCCAGCATCTTAAGGGGTAAGCACAAGCCTATATATCAACCAGATGTAGATTGTGGTGATTTTGTAATAGTTATAAACTCTAAACTGGTAAAAACCACAGGTAATAAACTAAGAGATAAAGTCTATAAGTTTCATACAAATCATCCAGGCGGTCTCAAAGAGAAGTCTCTTGGTTTCATGTTGGAAACCAATCCAAACCAAGTTATTATGCTGGCGGTAAAGAGGATGCTACCTAAAAATAGGCTTGGTCATAGGATATTGAAAAGGTTGAAAGTTTATGAAACCGATAAGCATCCTCATATAGCTCAAAACCCTAAACCTCTTAAGTAAAAGGAGTATATTATGGCAACAGTGGTTAGAAATTTTAAGGTTTTAGAAGATAACTCTTATCACGGTGTAGGTAAGAGAAAAGACAGCGTAGCTAGAGTATGGCTTGTCAAAAATGCCAATGGTTTTATAGTAAAAGCTAGAGACTCACAAAAAGAGTACGACATGAGAGAGTATCTCCAAAGAGATAGCTCTTTTGCTAAAGTGCTTTTGCCCTTTAACATTACAAATACCAACGGTAAGTTTGGCGTTTACGCTATAGTAAACGGTGGTGGCTTGTCTGCTCAAGCAGAAGCTATAATGTATGGCATAGCCGATGCACTTTTGACCTATAATCCAAATTTTAGAACTACCCTCAAAAAAGCAGGTCTACTCAAAGTGGATGCTCGTATTAAAGAACGTAAAAAATATGGTAAAATGGGTGCTCGTGCCAAATTTAGATGGAGCAAGAGATAATAAAAGTTGGTATAGCTGGATTTACTGGCTATACCGGTTTAGAACTTTTAAGGATATTATCAAAACATCCTAAAGTAAAGATAACATCTTTATCTTCTTCTACACACTACGATAAGTACCTACACGATGTTTTAGACTTTGTCAATATAGAAAACATTAAAATCACAAAAGAACTTGAAGATGTGGATGTGGTGTTTTTAGCCTTGCCACATGAAGCTTCTTTAGACCAAGTGCCTTTTTACGCTTCTAAAAATGTAAAAATTATAGATTTGTCTGGAGCTTTTAGATTAAAAGATAAAAATATCTTTAAAGAATACTACAATTTAGAGTATAAGCTTGAGCATGAGTCTATTGTTAAAGAAGTGGTTTATGGTTTACCAGAGCTTTTTAGAGAAGGTATAAGAAAAGCCAATATCGTATCAAATCCAGGATGCTATCCTACTGCTGTTATACTGGGAGTGTTACCTATTGTAAAAAATACCTCTTATAGAAAGCCTATAATAGTAAACGCTGTTTCTGGGGTTTCTGGAGCTGGTGCTAAGTTAAAACAAGAATTTCATTTTCCATACATGGAACAAAACGCTTTTTACTACGGAATAGGAAAACATAGACATACTCCGGAGATGTCTTTGTACCTTGGTTTAGAAGTGCAGTTTAGTCCTATGGTTATTCCTGCTTCAAGGGGGGATGATTGCAAACATAAAGCTTTTTGACATAGAAGAGATGGGATTTTAAAGCCCTTTA
>Ga0074075_13608_pt1 | contig 11001 bp, 18 predicted proteins | sample YNPg_E_FD_63712 | JGI IMG/M metagenome (GOLD analysis project Ga0074075, IMG submission 63712) | Hot spring microbial communities from Beowulf Spring, Yellowstone National Park, Wyoming, USA - YNP_Beowulf Spring_E v2 (version 2) | ecosystem: Environmental > Aquatic > Thermal springs > Hot (42-90C)... | reverse complement strand
ACCTCACACAGATCGGGATAGCCTCGGTAGCTCACTCAGGTAACTAAAGCTTTTTTCCCACCCCACCCTAGTAGTGTGTATGTCTTCTTCTACCACTAATACGCAGGGTGGGTGCACGGGTTGCAGCCTCGGGTGCTTCCTCGGCGGTCTCCTAGTCGGTGGTTTCCTCACTGTCCTCGTTGTGACTCCAGGGGGGAGGCAGGCGGTGGCTGCGACGGGGCGCAGGGTTGCGAGCCTCGCGAAGAGTGCCCAGGAAGCCTACGTGGAGGCTGTGAGCCCCGAGTAGAGTAGAGATCACGCTACCTCCACGTGCACGGTGTTGCTTCGAGTCGTGGAGCCGTGAGGGGAGAGGAGGAAGAGGGAGAACATAAATCTCAGGGGTACCCGTCTACCCTCTAGGACATCCTCGAGATCCCTGTCTGAGAGCTTGGAAGCCAACTTGTACGCCCGACGTGTACCCACACGTTCAACAACCCTGAACACTTCAGTAGCCCTCCTAACACGTTCACGTATATCCCTTTGACCTAAGGCGTCAAGTATAGCCTCCCTGTTACCTTCTCCTAGTAGGGGGTTGACTACTCCACCCGACTCACCAACACGTATGACTGGTCCACCGTAGAGGTAGCCCCACCACTGCTTCAGTGGCCCACTCACAACTATGCCTGCCCCTCTAACGTCGTAAGCATCGTTTAACCCGTACTTGGACAAGTAGTATTCGAGCTTAGCCTTTAGGAGACTTGAAGGGTACAGTCCACCGAACCCAACGTTATAGTTACCGCCGTAAGGGAACACCCAGAAGTAGCCCATACCGTTACCGTCGAATTCGACTAGGAGCTCGTCACTGTTAATGATACCAGTGCTTCTATGGTAACCCCTTAACACGGGTGCCACTGTCCCCTCACCCACATGGGTGGCCCTAACAAACCCTGAAGCATCAACAATTATGTCAGCGTCCAGTTTCATAGCCTGCTCCCTCGTGAAGAGTTTACCCCTCAGGATCTGGACACCCTCGGACTCAACGATTGAGGCGAGTGCCTCTAGGAGCCTAGACTTATCAACTATCACCGCGTCGCCACCACTATTAACACTTACGACTCTTTCAGGTAACCCCCCCTCAGAGGGGAACCTCAGCCTCACACGCCTGATATGGTTGAGTGTGACACCCGACTTCTCACGTGCACTCAGGGGTAGGTGATCTAGGGCGCCGTCGAGTACGGCTTCCCCGCAGGGCTTAGAACCCAGCGTGTGATCCTTCTCCCAAACCACCACCTTCTCCCCGTTCTTAACGACCTTGTAAGCGTAGGTTAACCCTGCTAGACCTGCACCTATAACGAGTATCACTATTTGGGCACCTCCGTCTCCAAGTACTCGTAGAGTGGTAGCTCCCCACTGTTCCCCTCAATTATAACCCTAATGTTCCCCGGTAGGTCTTCGAGTAGGGTTACGGGTGACACCCCCTCATACATCACCCAGATATCCTTCACCCTGAAATGACTAAGAGGGTTGGGGGACACGTCTATAACACTTATCTTGATTGAAGCCCTACCCTTGTTCGTCCTGTAAGCCTCATACATAAGGTAGTTCGCGGGTAGGAGGGTGTAGGCACGGTAGCCATGTCCAAACTTGTTAACACTCAGCTTCGAGTGGACTATGCGCCCAGTCCTGAAGCTCATAATCAGTGTGTCCGTAACTGAGCCGTCTTCACCATGAACGTAGGGGAACATGAGTTTGGCGCCGACTGGTCTATCTCCTAACGTATCCAACCCGACACACCCCCTCCCACTACTCAATGACGGTCGCCTCCCCGTATAGGGCTTCGAGCTTCTCCCTGAGCTCCCTGTACAGCATTGTATATATCCTCCTAACTCTTAGATACTCTCTGAGGTCATCGGTGAAGCCCCTACCTGAATCCGTTATTTCAACGTTCACCCTCCTCTCACCCACCCTCTCCACTTGGAGGTACCCGCACCTCTCAAGCACCTTCAAGTAGTAGTTGAGTCTGGTTGGACTTGTCTCGACGTGGTTAAGCAAGTAGGTATACCTGCACCTACCGACCTCCCTGACAGTTGAGAGGATAGCGTAGAGTAGTTCGGGTAAGTCACGCTTCCGATACTCCGCCTCTAATAAGACGTGTATCCTGCTACGCACTTTCACCACTAACACATAATATGATATAGACGTTAATAAGGTTTAGGGTAAAACCCTCTTATCGGGGTAGCTCACCGGGGTAGCTGACCCCACTTGAAGCGTCAACCATAAACATAGTAGGTTTGATCTGGGTTTATCGATATAGAAGCGAGGTTGACGATCTTATCGAAGACGAAGGTGTAAGTCTTGGTTGCGCCTAGTGCCTCTACTGTAACTGTAACCGTGTAGCCTGGGGAAAGGGAGGGGTGCTTGAAACCCACATATATAACGTTGTTCGTAGGTGTAACGTCAACTGTTTGACTGGAACCCAAACTATCAGAGACGGTTGCGACCCCCATAGTATCTGAGGGGCACGATGAACACCTGAACGAAGTGTTCACTATGGCGGCCCAGTAACTGGTTGCACCGGTATAGTACCCTAAACTGACGGAGCCACCGTAGAGGAAGACCTCCGCTGTACCCTCAACTGTGAACGACGCTGTCCCATCAACGCTGTATTCACCGCTGAGTATTTCATGGGCCACACTGACACTCCACGTCCCCGCTACAATGGTGTTCGTATATGTTACAGTAGCCTGACCATTTGAATCTGTTTGAAGAGTATATCTCTGTCCTACAGTTTCATACGAAGCATTTGATTGAATGGTAATAACAACGGGCAGACCACTGATTGGCTCACCTGAACCATTAACATACGTGGCGTGATTGTCACTGGCTGACCTATCTGGACTGTCTGGGGATTAACAACCAGTGATTTGAGTATCACTCCGCCTGATGAGGGTGGAGGGGAGGGTTGAGACCCACCTGAACTAGTGGTTGACGCAACCTAACTCCAATACGTTCGACTTAACCATTGAAACAGGTAAGTTGAGGAAACTTAAAAACTTGTTGTGATTACGTTACCTGAAAACAATATAAGAGAAGAGGTTGCCTTCACCCATCTCGTTACGGGGAACCCACAGCCACTTCGACGGATCCTTTGATTCTCCTATTGTTGCGGTCAACAAGTTAAGCCACTTACCCTTGTATGAACGATACCCATTGAGGTTGTACAGATTATAACTGAAAGTTATACGTGGGTAAGGAAGAGGGTAGCGGGAAACAAACATACTCATCACAGGAACAATGGGTGCTTGCCCGTCTCCCAGTGCGGTGTAAGACTCGTACACGAATTGCAGGAAACGCTGTGGCTCAACTACGTATGCTCTGAGTGTGTTCACACCACTTCTCACAGCATCGTACACCGCGTTTGTGTCGAAGGGTAGACGACGCCTCCAGACCTCGTAGCCACCATAGGACACGTCGATACCTCGATCCCGCACGTCTATCCTGAACATGTAAACCCTGAAGGAATAGGGTGGAGCCACAGGAACAAGCTGTAACCCATCCCCCTCTAATGACCTGCTCAACGCGTAGGGGTCAAAAACCGTTATGCGCACTCCCCCGTAACCGTCGCCGTGGCTGAGGCACTCCTACCTAATCTATCAAAAACNGTGAAGTTAGCAGACGTGTATGGTGTAACACCTGGAGCGAACGTCCTAGAGGTTGTGGCTGTACCCGAGGTACCACTGCTCTGGCTACCCGTCTGCGTGTAGCCGTCAGACCACACCCACCTCCACGTATAGGGAGCCAACCCACCGCTCCACGAGGCACCTAACTGCACGAACTCACCTACTCTTAGAAACAACCTTGTAGCACCCAGAGGTACCCGTGATTCTTGGTGGAGGAGTACTTATACCCTCCACCGTGACGTCGAGGACGTTGGAGACAGTCAACGGCGTGTCACGTATTACTCGTGTTATCCGAAACGTCTATGGTGTATGTCTCTGGGCTCGTGGTGTCGTTCGCTGGGAAGTTCAAGGTGAAGCTGAACGTGTAATCGGAACCAAGTGTCGTGGTCGTCGTGTTCACACCGTTCACGAAGACGTAGAAAACTTGACCGGGGTTATATCCAGTGGCAGTTCCTGAGAAGGTCACTGAGCCACCACTGCTGGGTAGGGTTGTCGCGGATTGACTCGTAAGTGTGATACTTTTACTTGCTGGTGCAATACTGATGGTCACGGTGTTCGACTGTGTACCAGTCGTGGTGTCCTCCACGTACACGCCGTAGGTGACAGTGGAGGCAGAGGGGTTACTGGAGAAGTTCAGTGAGAACGATATGCTACCACCTGAACCCACGGTTACGTAGCCAGCGATACCCGTAGTGCCACCGCCACCACTAATAGTTATGGGGTCAGCGTACCCATAAACGCCACCACTGTAACCCATAGTAGAGGTACCCCCAGTCACCTGTATCTCCAGGGTTGTCCCAGCTGGTAGGTCAGTGCTACCTGTGAAGCTAACCGTGCCACCACTACTTGGTAAGGAAGTCGTGGAAGCCGTGATAGAGATGGATGGAGCCGCACCCTCCACCGTGACGTCAAAAACATTCGACTTAGTCATTTTCAACGATACTACTATGTCTTCACATACTAAAAAGTTTTTGAGAGACACCAGTGGTCAACTTAGGTTGAAGATCCTTTCTATATACTCCTTTTGGAGTTCAACTATCTTCTCTAGTTCTTCCTCCGTTGCGTACTTGTATAGAAGGAGAAGTGGGTAGGTTGTGTGGTAATACTCATCCACTGTGGCGAACTTGTTGGCAAAGTGAGGGTCATCACTCCTCCTCCAGCATATGGCTTTGGCCAACGCTATTTTTTCTCCTAGTAGTGGCATAACACCCATCCACACGTATACACCGTACTTTAGGAGGATCTCCCTGTGTTTTTGTGCAACCTTGAAGTCGTAGGGTTTAGGCGACTTACCTATGTGGAGCTGACAGTGCCATTGTTCCTGCTTCGACTGGTTTTCCAGGTACTCGATGACGTCTGGAGGGTAACCTTTTTCCTAGCGATCTTTAAAGCCAAGTGAGTGTTCGCGGAGCCTATTATGCAGTCAGTAGCGGAGAAGTTAGCCATCTCGTCTTTAGGCTCCATCTCACAGATCTTCTTGATAACATAGTTACCGTTCTCGTAGATTTTGGCGTATTAAGTCGTCCCTTTTTTGACATACAACCACCTCGTTACATGATACGTTAAAAAGATTAAGGGTGTTGAAACTGTGTACCCCACTAAAAATAGAACCACATAGTCTAGGTAAGGGTTCCGTGGAACGTCCTCCACCAGCCTCGTTAGTACAAGCGAAGTTGGTAGTGTTACCGCGAATTTTTGTAGTACTGCCCAAGTACCCACAAACTTTGCACCGAGGAAGTAGAAGAAAAGAATGAGAACGGTGAGTGTTGTGAGTACGCCGACGCCGAACACGGCAAGGAAGGGAAATGACTTCAAGAGGATGTACACGGGGACTGTTACCAGCCCAATGAACACGTTGGACAGCAGTATTCTCTTATGCAACTTCAATGAAGAGTGCCCACACTACCACGGATTCCGCGGTTGCGCCACTATTATTAATTGTTACGTTGCCTATTGCGACGTTAGCAGGTATCAGGAACTGGTTGCTCCCACTGGATAGGGACACTGTTTGCGCCCCTATCGATATTGTCGCCGTTACCCCGGTGGGCAACGTGATGTACACGTACAGGCTCCCAGCACCCTGCGGCGTGAATGATATGCTCACTGTGGCTGAACCTGTTGCGGCAACCGACACTGTTTGCGGTGAGGCTAGTGTGTATGAACCCCTGATCACTGGTTGGCTACTCAATCTTCCTCACCGTAAACTCTCCCATCTATTGTGAAGCTAGGCGAAGTCCCGCTTACCTGTAACTCGATGTTGAAGGCTCCAAGATAACCCCCACCGGGTAAAGTAACACTTGAACTACCCACAACCGCGTAGGCGTTCTGCTGGTTAACAACTATTTTCACAACGGTGGGAGACGTAATCGGCGTGCTATTTATCGTAAAGGACTGCCCCAACGTGTTGAGAACAATTGTTAGACCCTGACCCGTGGAGAAGGTGCCCGACACACTGGTCACGTTCAGCACGATTGTGACGTTTTTGTATAACCCTCTCTGTGGGTAGACCGTCGTAGTGGAAGTTATGGGGTTCGCGTTATTTATTATATTCCACCCTGCAGGTGGGTTTGCCGCTAACACATTATTAGTGAAAGTAACCAGCCAGTAACCCCTAATCATACGCAGTCGCCCACCCATACCCCAAACCCACCAAATATAATTTGTTCCCTTTCCCAGTGTTAATAGTGAAGCTGGCTCCATCATATATTCTGGACAGCGCTGATATGTTGAATACGCTTGTTACCGGAAATGTTTGCCCGATTAGAAGACCATTGCGCAAATATAAGTCAGCCTCATTCACTATTGTGTTTGATTCGATATAACTAGCAATATTATTTGTTTCAGTTGTCTCAATGTTTACTGCCACATGTTTCTTGCCGAAGTTAGATATTAAATACCCTGGTCTTAGACCATTACTAGGCGAAGCGAGAACGTAGTTTCCATTAGCCGGTACTAGGACCACGTTGGAGGGTACTAGGTACAGTGTATTGTGGGATTCTGGGTCAGTTATGTTCCCATCCACGTACAGCGCGACACCCTCCAGATAGTTATCGGAGTGGTAGCCTCCTAGCACCACCTTCGGCTTACCGTCCGGCAACGACGTGAAGTAGGGTCTACATATCCCCATGGAAGATATTGAGGGTATGCTTCTCGTGGTAGCCATAACGAACCCAGGTATATAGTTAGGTGGGGAATTCTGCAGTAAAGTGGAGTTACTGTAAAGTTGCACGGGTTCATACCTGTTCACCACTGGTATTGTGGGCATAAGGAACAGTAGCCTCACCCTCATAGACGACAACTTATAGTCCGGCCTGCTCGGCGTCGTGTAGAATAACGCGTAGGTTCCCTGCACCCCAACGTTGCCACCTGGAACAATACTCCCGAATTTATCGATAACCACACTATTCGTGGCGAAAGCATCTGTCGCACTGAAATATGAAACATAAGGCGTCATAGCGCTGGTGACGTTGTTACCCGACGAGAGAGGGACTGGGTACAGGAACACTGAGGGGCTACTTGGGCTACTATGTATGTCCTGGAATATCATTGCCACTATGCCGTCCCCGTGGGGATACGTGGGGACACTCCACATATAGCCCTCCACGGCAACGAACACCACTGGTAAATACCCTGTACTCAACTGATAGCCGAAATATGATGTTAACTTCATGTAGTCAAAGGAAACAGTGAATTGTGGTGCGGAGAAAACCTGTGACATAGCTATACCGCTAAACGCATTATATAGTAGCTGGGAGACTGTTTGATTTAGTGATACGCCACCCAGGAAATACGGCTTATCACCTGGAGGTGGAGTTAAAGTCGTAGTGGGGGTTAGACCCGACACGGCGTACTGGTTAACAGACTGACTGTTTTTGAGTAGTGTAACAGGGAACTTGTAAACGTAGATCGACTTAGTGTTAGCAGTCCAGTTGGGAACCACGATTGAGAAGTACGATAGAACAGTGTCGTCCAGCGGGTCGTATACTAAGTGTAACTGTTTTAACTCTGGCGTCCCAGTGAAATTCAGGGTTGTCGAGTTAAACGGTAACTGGTATATTGTGCCGTAACCGGGTATATATGTCCCATTACTTATCGAACTAATGTTTACCACTCCGGGTGAGGACGGTGTTATACCAGCGGCAGTGAAGACGTTGTCCGCCCAGTTCACCACGTCGCTGGATATCTGGTCGTAGCTCACAAGGAGGACAGGTGGGTCAAGCCAGGCTTCAGCTGGTGCGTTGGGTACGTAGCGTTCAGGGTGAACCCTCGCGTAGAACACACTGAACAGTGGATTCTCGTTCGTGGTACCCTTAGGGGAACCGAACCACACAAAATAAGTCCTGTCCTCAGGTGCCCCCGTAGGTGATAGCCCACCCGGGTAGTGTCCCGCGACAAAGAAGAACGGGTTATCTATAACACCTAGACCAGCGTCTGGAGCCGTGGACGTCGGGTTCTGTAGCGACTTCAAATACTGTGCGTCCCTAATCGGTGAAAGAAGGGTGACAACTTCAGGCTGGTTGGGTGTCACCTTCCCAATTTCTTCTGTGATATAGCCCTGACTCAACTTAGAACCCCTCATAGAACAGGACTATGTGTGCCCTAACAAACCCTGTGGTTGGCGCCGTCGAGTAGGTTAACGCTAAAGAGATATAACGTTCGGCGGACGTTGAATAGAAGTCCGCTTGAATAGTCTGCACGCCTGGCTGTAGGCTACCAGAAGCAACCGTTACCGGGGAACCCACATTGAAGTCAGGGTACGACGACTCAGACTGGTAATCCAAGCCGTCTAGGAACGCACCGTACTGATAGTTCTTAGCGTTCTCATTAGCTATCACCTGCACATTCAAATCAGCGTTCGCATAGTTATACACGTAAATATTGAAGGCACGCACAGGTGGAACACTCTCACCTAATCGGACAAGGCTGATACCGGGCTGAGTTGGTGTGAGGGGGTTAAACGGGTTAGTCCTGTAAGTATGAGTGTTAGTATCAGTTATCGGTAGATCCACGACTAGATAGGGGTACAGCGTCATTTCAGGTCACCCTTACTGGTAGCTTTGTGCTGACAACCTCCTCGGCAACAAAACCCGGCGGAGTAGGAACAGGCGGAGTAGAGGGCGAAGGAGTGATTGACTCGAAGAACTCCTTAACTGACTCCTTAAACAGATTGACGTCATAGATCTCTATGATGTTTGCGGCGAACCCAGTTATCAGGGCAGGCTGATTCCTCGGTACAATTTCGATTTTGATTGACTGGTAGAAGGGTAACCCGTCACCACTCAGACTCAACGCGTACACGGGTAGCGGGAACCCACGGATATATGAACCATAAGAGAGTATGTTGGGTTCACCCATCTGGTTCCTATAGACGCGGGCGTCTCTTAAGTCTCCCACTGTTACCTCTATAACTGTTAACCCGTCAGCTGAAGCCCTCGTTATAAAGTTGGGGTCAGTTGTACCGATTGCTGCGGACACGAAGTAGCCTGGGAACTCCCCGTTCAGCACGGTGTAGGTACCCGTGAAGGACACGGGGATACCTGAGAGCAGCTGCGTCTGTAGCTGGGGTACATGGTAGCGCCAACCCTTCACAAAGGGGAGGAACCATGGTATAGCCAATACTTATACACCACACCTTAGACGCGGAGAAGCAAATAAACATTGAGTTGAGACGCGGAATAGTTAGTAGCCCGCTATGATGATCCACCCCGATGCGGTCGCAGTCATACTCGTGGGAAGAGTTACACCAGTGGTGCTCACCGTTATACTCATACCCGTCGTATTCACTAGGACGGCTGGCGTGTTGGTGAAGGCCTTAGTGAAGGTTATACTCTGCGCGGTGGTCGTGGTGTTCTCGTACCCATTAGCGTACAGTATAACGAGTTTGAGTGCTGAACCCTGCATTGGTTGAGACCAGACAATTGAGCCCGCAGTGGTACCCGTCAAAGTGTTCTGCGCGGTGTTCGGGTTCTCCACGGAGTAGTTCACTGTGCCGACGGTGGCTGACGAGGACACACTCAGGGTTGTCGCCGTTAAACTGGAGACAGTGGGTGAACCTGAGGGGTTGACCTGTAGTTGCCCTAGGGAGTTAAAGGTGAGGGTGGCGTTGTCAATGGAGGGTATGGAGTTGAGTTTGGTTAGGTTACCCATTCAGCCCACCTATATTGGGGAGCCAGTGCCCTTCACGAAGTAGGCTTTCACGAACACGTTCGCCGAGTTCGCAGCTGATGAGACAGCTGCGAGAGAGTACCCCGTCTTCACACTGATACTCCACTCGTCCTCGTCGAGGGTGACGGCGCTACTCGCTGGCACAGGTATCGGCGGAGTCTTCGCCACAGGTGTGGGCGCACCCGACACCGTGGATACGGCGAGTAGCTGCACGGTTATCAGGCTCGTAGTAGCATTCTGAATGACGACCTGCTTCACCCTCAATGTGAGGTCGGGGGGGACAATGACGGCAGCGTTAGCCTGACCCTCATAGAGCAGGGGGGCTGGGGTGGTGCCTATCGCCGTTGAACCATTGTTCAGGTTGAAGAGGTCGTACTCGGGTGGCTCATACTTCTCCATTTTTAACCACCATATATCTCCCTGTAGCTCAGGGTGACGAGGCCCGGGTAATTATCGGGTGAAATCATGATGCTGCTATCCACCGCCCCTAGGCTGCGGATTGGGAACCCCGCTAGAATGGCTTTTTTAAGCTCCTCCCGCCCGAGTGGTTCGAGGATCATCCTGTTGACCACGAAGTTGAAGGCTGGCATAATCGGGATGGTGGCCGTGTTCATGAGGGTCACATTGTATGTGAGGTTCACGAAGACTATGAACTCCGTCTTCGCGCTCGGGTTATTGAGGGGTGACTGGAAGCCGTCGACACCCATCTCCACGAAGCTGTTGGAGGGGTAAATGTTCTGCTCGAGCACTGAGACGAACTGCTGCTGCACCTTATTCATAACCCTGAGGTAGGATGGTGAGATACCGTAGAAGACCTGGTAGGCGTCGCCTGTATTCGTGATCTTGAACATATCTGTTACGTTTTTAACCTCCTGGAGGGAGAAGCTGAAGTTATCAATGTAGGGTGGGGAATTAGTGGGTCCCGGGGAGGTGCCGTAGGGCGCCATCGGGAGGAAGTTGGGTACCTCTGTGGCGAAGTTATAGTAGAGTGTGGTCACATTGTGTTTGACCACGCGGAAACCCGTGAACATCGCTTGAGCCGGGTTCTTCGCCCCCGAGTAGCTCACGAGGAGGTACTGACCGTTCCGGAGCAGCCTGTCATCGACCCGCTCAAAGCTCTCCATCACTACTCGAGCCACCCCCGAATGTGTATGTGAAGGGGTAAACCGTACCCGTA
>Ga0074075_14072_pt1 | contig 11020 bp, 10 predicted proteins | sample YNPg_E_FD_63712 | JGI IMG/M metagenome (GOLD analysis project Ga0074075, IMG submission 63712) | Hot spring microbial communities from Beowulf Spring, Yellowstone National Park, Wyoming, USA - YNP_Beowulf Spring_E v2 (version 2) | ecosystem: Environmental > Aquatic > Thermal springs > Hot (42-90C)... | reverse complement strand
GTTCAAGTTATAGCTCAACCTAGGTGTTAACCATACTGTCTATACACCCTAGGGAGTTCTTAGGGTTGCGGAACCAACCCTTGTACACGAGGGCGTCCCTGTAACAGTCCTCGGCGACCTTTGACGGTGGGTTGTATTCGCTCCTTAACTTGTTGTACAACTCACTGACTTTGCCGAGTACACCCTTCTCTTCCGGGTTCGGAACGTTCTCCCTCAACCAGAACACGAAACGTGTTGCCTTCACGTAGTTATTTACAAGGACTAGGAGGGATTCTGATGGGGCGACATTGAAACCGTAGCTCTGATCGCGTTCCTCCTGGCCATAAAGTGGTTTCTTCAAAAACGAGTATTTAACTAATCATCCCCACCCCTGGAAGGGGCGAAGCTTTCAATCTATGGTAAATTTCAAAGATTCTCAAGAGCTAAACAGTAGAGATGTGTAGAAATTGGCCTGTATAGAGATAATAATCCCTTTTTATTTTAATAATACTACTCCAATTCTAAAATAGTTGGATTGGAAGGTCTTGTCGCCATGTTCAAGCCGTTCTGTCTTCAGTTCACAGACCGGACTTGAATCCCTTGGAAATACCGAAATTCGCCCGCTAAACCTTAAACTGTCCAAACAATGAAATTAACTGACCGGCGTGAATAGCGTGAAGCAGTTCAGTGACCTCACAGTGAGATACTTGAGAGAGGCCGATCTTCGACATAGGAAGTCCCTAGGACAGTTCTTTACACCAAGGTATCTAAGGGAGGAAGTTTTAGCCCACATGCCTAAACTAGTGAGGCCTAAAGTCCTAGATCCGGCATGTGGTACTGGGGAGTTCTTAACCTCCGCCAAGGAGTACTTCGTGGAACCTGAACTCAATTGCTGGGAGATTGATCCTGCAGTAGCGAGGTTGGCCAAGGAATTGTTGCCGGAAGCCAACGTGAAGATCGTTGACAGTCTCTCCATGCCCTTCAGGGAGGAGTTTGACGTGGTGGTGGGAAACCCTCCGTACTTCCAGGTACCTAAAACAATCGTGGACTCGAGGTATACAAACGTGTTGAGTGGAAGGCCCAACGTGTACGCACTATTCCTTTACCTCGGATTGAACGTATTGAAGGAAGGGGGTTACTTGGGATTCGTTGTTTCCTCCTCAATGAACAACGGCGCTTACTTCTCAAGGCTTCGCAAATACGTTGTGAGTAACTCGGATGTAATGTATTTGAGAACGTTGCAGGACTCAAGGGCGTTCATTGACGCCAATCACACGTTCCAGGTAATTGTGTTAAGGAAGGGTGTTCCATCCTCTCCTAAATATGTGTTCAGGAGAGGGAGGAAGGTGATATTGACTGAGAGGGCAGAGGAGCTAAGGAATGCCTGGACTGACGCCACCAGTATAAGGGAGCTTGGTTACTCGGTGAGGACAGGTAAGGTGGTATGGAATCAGGTGAGGGATAAACTGACCAACGATCCAAAGGAGGGTGTATTACTTATTTGGGCCACCAACGTTGGTGAGGGAGAGCTTAAACCCCAATCGAGAAGACCTCAATACGTCAAGTGGAGTAGGCCTGATCGTGGGCCCGCCATTGTGGTCAATAGAATTGTGGGACATCCCAGTAGGCCTAGATTGAGAGCTTCCATCATTCAGGGAGAGTTTGTTGCCGAGAACCATGTCAACGTAATCTATCCTCCTTCAGGGACTTCCTTACAGGAGTTGGAGGAGTTGGTGAAGGTGCTCATCAAACCCGAGACGGCCAACTACATTTCCATGGTAACTGGAAATACTCAGATTTCCACCAGAGAGCTAGAGGAACTGGTACCAGTTAAGCTAAAAAGGAAGGGGACATTGAAGTCTTTCTTAACTTGAAAATTTAACTAGAAATTGGTCATCAAAGACATTTAGACATGGCATCTTTATCTCCTGAAAGAAGTTCTTCCAATGAGGCACTACTAGAAAAATTGAAGCTCACTCCCGGCATTAAGGAATAGGATTACATTGATCTCATCTTCACGGAAGAAGAGCGAAGCTCTTTGTCCAGTAACTGAATGACCTTGTCGTGTGAGAGTAAGCGTCACCGAGGTTAAAGCCGAGGGTTGTTGAGTTATGCATCTGCCTCATCAATGGCCCGTGGGTAACATAGAACCGGTTCCTTCAGGACTAGGACGGCCCTAAGGGGCTGCGGAGCTTGATAGTGTCGGCACGGATTAGGTAAATTAATAGATGCCTATCTACCGAGATCTGTTAACTTGTCATAATCACAATTAATCCACGTCGATCATACATGTTCTAAAGGGATAGATGATTTATCCTGATAAGTGTCAACACTGTGCGGAGCTTCAATCTTGTCTAGGTGATGAAGCAGGAAGCCCCGTAAGGGCAGGGTAGTTGATGGAGTGCGACTTGAAACTTTAGGAAAGTTAATGAGACGGTGCTTGAGTGAGGTTCTGTGACAAGGAAGATCTCGAAATAGAGAACGTATAGTTGAACCCAAAGTCGGTCCAGTCCTCCCCATAAGAAGCGACTACGTTAGAAGGTTTAAGGTAGTGTCTATCGAAGGTGTTTGACGCAAACTCTAACTTCCTTCGCCCTAGAGAGATACTTCCAATCTTTTGTTTCCTTTACGTCACCCGATTCTCGGCTAACCTATAGAGAACCATCGATACCACTAGGTAGGCTAGCATCACCAACATGAAGTTCAGGGACGTTCTTCCCTCCAAGTTGTTCACCAACTCCTGGGCTAACGGGGTGGTGGGTTCCAACAGGGAGAGGAACCTTAGGAACGGCGGTAAGGACTGAAGGGATATGAAGGTTGGGGCGAAGAAGGAGAACGTCCATCCCAGGACCTGAGAGAGTTGATTTGCCGTTCTCAGGGAAGTAACAAGGCCTAAGGCAGTCCCTAGGAGAAAAGCATACATAGCACCAACCAAATAGGTGACCAGTAGAGGAAGCCAGGAGACCTTGATGGGGACTAAGGTCTCCCCCAGGAACACCAATCCCACAGCCATCGGGAGCGTGGAGGCCAGCTGATATACCACGAAGCTCAGGACTATCATCCACCTCGGAGTCTTAGTAACGTAAAGGAGGCTCATCTCTCCCGAATACTTGAGGAAGGCCGTGCTCTGGGCGGTGCCAATGAAAACGTTCATGAAGATGTATAGCGTAAGAGTGCCTGCAAGGACCTGAGCGCTCCTTATGGAAGTCTCGAAAGATAATATGAAAGCAATCGGGAACATTACCCCGTAGAAAACGTTAGTTGCCAGGTATGCCCTGCTTTGCCTGGCCACCAACTCTAATAATCCAACAAACTTCCTGATGTTAACCATCACTACCCATCACCTCCCTGTAAATGTCTTCCAAACTCCTGGTTCTGACCTCATATTCGAAGTCACATTGGCTGAGGAAGTGGGGAACCTCCTTACGCTCCACATGAAACCTTTCTCCGGTCATCAAATTTACCACTTCATACTTCAGGGAGAGCTTGCTCCTCAGTTCCCAAATTCTCCCGCTGAGTAAAACCCTTCTATTGAGGAGGTATACCCTGTCAGCTAAATACTCCGCCTCCTCCAAGTAGTGAGTGGTGAGGAGTATTCCCTTCCCTCTCCCCTTCAACTCCACCAATATATCCCAAAGTTCCCTCCTCGACTTTGGATCAAGGCCGGTTGTCGGTTCGTCCAGGATCAGGTATCGGGGATCATTCACCAGGGCGGAAGCTATCAAGATCTTCCTCTTATTCCCTCCGGAGAGCTCTTCCACAGACTTGTCCTCAACGCTAAGTTTCCTGATCAGACCTCTTGCCCTACTCCACGCTCTGTCCCTTGGAACCCCTTTAATGACAGCCATGATATAGACGTGTTCCGAGGCCCTCAGCCCATCCATAGGACGAACCTCCTGAGGGACCACTCCCATGGATTCCAGGGCATCCTGGGGGGTTAGTCCGTCCACAGATATGGTTCCTCTGTCACTACTTAACTCACCGTACACCTGCCTCATCAGGGTAGTCTTCCCTCCTCCGTTGGGGCCAAGAAAGGTAACTATTTCCCCCTCATATACCTCGAAGGAAACGTCCTCGTTGACCACCTTTCCCTTGAAGGACTTCCAAACATTTTCCACACGAATCATGATCTACTCTTACTGAAATTTACAATTATTAGGTTGGACGTAAAGGGGAACTTACCTCCTTTTGAAGATCTGACATTCGTTATTCTGAGTTCCTTTTTGGTTTAATTACGTTCAGGGTTTACTTTCTTAGGGTCTAAGGAAGTCCAGTAAAGTCCACTTTACTGCCCAAATGAACTCTGGGCCCTTTAGCCTAAATGGTCCGGCCCTTCTGAGTTAAGTCCACTTCACTTACCAAAATATAAGAGTAAAGTTCGTTCATAACATATGGATGACAGGATATTCGAGGCCGTTTCACACCCACTGAGAAGGCAGGTGATCATGCTCCTTGGAGAGAGGAAAGAGATGACCTTCTCAGAGATAATGGAAGAGCTGTCCGTGGAGAGTCCGGCCCTGGCCTTTCACATGAGGAAACTGGAGGGGTTAGTGGAAAAGGTCAGGGACACCTATAGGCTCACCGACTTGGGAAGGAGGGCGTACGGGGTGATCCTTAGCCTGAGAGGTGAAGGAGGGTCACAGAACAAGAAAACGGAAGAGAGTGGACAGGTAGAGAACAATCAGAAAACAGAGGAGAAAAGTATGACCCCCCTCATACTGAGAGATAGGGTGATGGTAGAGGTCACGCAGGACCTAGTGGAAGAGTTACTCAAGGAGGGGAGAAAATTGGTGCTGATGGACTGTGTCTTCGTGGACTTTAAGGAGATGGACCCAGAGAAACTCAGGGCGGTTTTGGAGGAGGTGAGGGACGTGGTCACTGTGACCTGTCCTACCTCCCTGAGGAGTGTGGTGGAACCTAGGTGCAGGGACGTTTTGAACGTCTCAGGTCCCACGGAAACGCCCTTTTCTCTTAGTGGGATTCCCTCCTTCGTTGATAAGATATTGAGGTCTTTCCTCCTCGGCTCACCAAGAGTAAAGAAAGGAGTGCTACGGGAAGTCTATAACGCCGACATATTGCAGGCAAGTAAGTTGAAGATCGAGATGGAGGGTGGAACACTTGAGGTCAGAGAAGGTGTGCCTCACATAAGGGCCTCCTGTAAGGACCAGGACGATTTCGAGGTTTCAACTGGCTTAAACGAGCTCGCGGTGTCATTCGAGGACTGCAGTGTTGTAATTACACACCCTGCGGAGGTTGACTTCTCCTTGGACATGGAGGGAGGGGTGGCGGAATTAATGGGCCTGTCCCCAGCGAGGGGAAAGATAGATATGGAGGGAGGGGTGACTAGGGTGGATCTAAAACCGGGAGAGATCAGAGCAACGGTGTCTGGGGGGCAGCTCACAGGTCTGCTTCACTTTGATGATATCCAGGAAAAAGCAAAGGTGTCCTTGGATCTAGAGGGGGGAGTTGCCTCCTTGGCTATGGATGTCCCGGAGGAGGTGGGGATCATCGTTTCCGTGGACAGGAAGGGAGGGATGTTCTCATCCACTCTAAGGCAGAGGGAAGGAATCAAGGGGAAGGTTGAGGTGGAAGCTAAGGTCAGAGGAGGCCTGTTGGACCTAAAGGACGCTCGAGTTGAAAATCTCGATCAGTCTAACGGCTAGATTACCACACCCACTTAGACCATATCTTCGGTGCTTGGAGAGTCCGTTGAGATAATCTTCATCTCAGTCATCAGTGACCATTTCCGCAGGGGTGGAACAGGTAACCGCTTGATAACAGTGGTTTAGACATTTCTGTTGAACTAACGTTATGTTGTAACTATTGCTAACAGGTTGCATAAATTCTATCTTTTCGTTAATTGTTAAGGGGCGTTTGAGCCGGTAATGCTGTAAACTTCCATCGTTCACGGAACTCCTCTCTAGTGACATACTTCATCGTTCCATTTTCCTGAGGAGTTCCCTAGATTCAAGTCCCTGAATAATGTCTAAATTGTCTACACACTATTCATACGGTCCCATGAAGGGAGGATCGCTTCACTCTCTTACTTTAGTACTCTAAAGTTTGTCAAGGAACCTTGAGACGTTTTATAATTCAGATCTTCTTATGCTGACCTCTAACCTATCAGCTTGAAATTTTACCGTAATCTATTTCCCTTAATAAAGGATCAGTGATCCTATACTCTCCTTTCTCTACCTTTTCCACGAAATTGTTTCTAACCAATGCATCGAGGGCTAGGCTCAACTCCTTGTCATCAACTCCACCCACACTTATTTCAACGCCTCTTTTAATATCGCTCCATCTGTTCACTACCTTGATCAAGTCCATTAATTTCACATAAAGCATCCTATTACTCCTCTTCTCTAAGAAGTGCTTGAACTCCTCCTCCGCTATTTTCCTTCCCTCACTTATGGTTGAGTTCAAGGCCTCCTCGAAACTCATTTTCCTCACACCATAAAAATTGCCGAACAGAGTTAACCAACCCACTATTCCGTCTAGCCTCCTCACGACCTCTTCTTCCTTGTTGAAACTCAGGTTGAGTTCCTCCATCCCCTTTTTCAGAAACTGTCTCGATAGGTCCTCAATGAAGGGCCTTAGGTTCAAGATTGTTGGGGGCCTCCCGTGAAGCGGGGAGGAAGAAGGTGGTTCAATTAAGGTTTTAGTGATTCCAGTATATGAACCCGTGAATAGAAACCTTACTTTACGGTTGGAGGAAAACACGTTACCTAGCACGTCTAGGAACTGTCTGTTCGCTTGAGATAGTTCCTGAACCTCGTCAAGTCCAACAACGAAATCGTCCTGGATTGAGTTAAGTAATTCAATCAAGCTGTTTACAACCTTTGCGCCTTTCCTCACTTGAACGCCGGCGGAAACTATCGTGAAGTTAACGTTGATGCTGAAGTCGATTTTAATTTATTCTTATTGATTTCAGAAATCATGAGGTTTAGGAGGGAATTTAAGCTTCTAACTCCCCTCAGGTTAATGTAAATGCCTTTGAAATTATATGTTTTCCGAAGTTCGTTAATTATTACTTTTATAAGACTTGTTTTACCTATTTCCCTTTATCCTCCCACTATTAACCAATTCCCCGCTAGGATTTGGTTCAGTGAGTCCTCTACCTCCCTATCCCTTCCAAACAACTCCGCCCTATCCTCCTTGGGATGTAGGTCAAAGAGCAACTGTACCCACTACAGTAACTGGTGTCACTACAGTTAATAAAAACTATAGACTCAAGGTCAATAATATCAACAATTGAATTCACAATCCGCCACATAGCCTTACTTCTCTAACGACAGAATAGTATTATCAACTACGACCCTCGGTTAAAAATCTCGTGATCTGAATACTGTAGATCAAACACTATTTCCCTCCAACTGGCACAATCAATTATCGTCTTCATTATGGTTAAGTGCCTTTCTCTGACCATTGCCCTGGCTTTAAGGAGGTTACCGAGTTCTTTCGTCACTAACCCCATGGCAGTGTTCATTGCCTCAGGGCTCCATCAAGGTCTCCTCTTCGGGAATAGTAGAATTCAAAAAAGTGAACCACCTAGGTTTTCATATGCGTTGCATTCTTGTGGATCCTTCTTAATTTCCTTTCAGGTGAACTACTTCCTAACATCCTAGGGGCTCTCTGGTGACTGAGATTAAGCGAAAAACCTTATCTACTCTCTTATCCAGTCTTAGGAAACCACACCCTCCCTTGCCTTCCTGAGCCTTGAGGTTGGGGTTTGCCCGAACATTTCCACAACCTTCTCAAGGGGTAATCCCTTAGTCTCTGGAAGGAGGATATACATCAATCCTAACGCTACTGCATCCAGGGCAGTGAAGACGAACATGGAGCCAGTCAATCCTATGGTGGAGAGCATCACTGGAAAAACCTCAATTATGGCGAAATTGGCCAGCCAATCGATCAGCGCTATTATGGCTGCCATCCTCCCTCTTATGGTAGTTCTGAAGTATTCAGCCTGGATCAGCCACCCTGTGCCACCGACGCCGTAGGCGAAGAATATTATGAAGCCTGCGAAGGCGATCAGTGCTCCCACCAACACTCCCCTCAGTAATAATACTCCACCCAGCAAGTCGAAGAGGAGCATCCCGGCATATGCCGACAACCCCAGCTTTCTCCTTCCTACCCTGTCTATATACTTAAACGCTATATATGTAGCGGCCACGTTAATTGCGGCTAAAATGGAGGCGGCTAACACCGCATCGATCTCATTGAACACTGGGTTAGAGGGAGAATTGAAGAGGTGAAATCTCAGGAGTATGGTGGGACCATAGTAGAAGGGGACGTTTATGCCGGTGATCTGTTGGAACACTATCCAAAGGCCCACCACCAGTAACGCCCTCTTGGTGGCAGAGTCCAGTTTGGCGGAGGCCTCTGCCCTGACCTCCTTAATCGCCCTTTGGATTAAGGAATCGTCGGCGATAAGTTGAAACTTCCTTAGATCTGCCTTGAGTTTATCCACCTTACCTGAGAGCAGCAACCATCTTGGGGATTCAGGCATGAGGAACCTAAACGCCAGGCCTATGACCGCTGGAATTGCGGCAAGTCCTAAAATCACCCTCCATCCTAACACGTAAGCTGCGGAGGGAGCGATAAATAGCACAGCAATTCCCACCATATAGGAGCCGAGGATCCCTATGGTTATCATCCACTGCTGCATTATGGCCAAACTACCCCTCTTGTCCTTGGGAGCATATTCGGTGATGTAGGCGGTAGCCACGGCGGAGTCAGCTCCTATGGCCATACCGATTACCGTTCTCAGGACTAGGAGCATTAAACCGTTAACCGTTAAGGCCGAAAGGATTGCCGCACCAGTGTAGATGGCTGCGTCAGCGATGAGAAGGGACTTCCTGCCGTATTTATCTGTGTAGAAATAGGCTATGACCGCACCCAGCGCAGCTCCCAATGAAGCGCTCGCTATTTCGTAACCGTAGACGAAACCGGTGAAGTGGTAGGGGACGAAGACGGAGGCTATTCCTATGACTTCCGTGTCATAGCCGAAAAGAAAGCCTCCAATCGCCGCTAAAACCGTAATTATCCAGTAGAAACGGGTGATCTTTCTTGTGTCTATTTGGTCTAGAATCTGTTGAACAGCTGATTGAGAAGACATTGAGTAATTACTTTAGCTCATATATGTAAATTTTACTTAGATATAGAATGTAGAATTCATCTAAAAAAGATTCTTCAACCACGAGCTAAGCAGTTGTTACACTTACCTTATTTCAATGTTAGATGGTTAATTAACAGCATGGGATGATTCGTGCCGACACTATCTGTATTCGGAACATGCTCTTCTGGAGACAAACACGACCTTTGACGACCTCAGTTTGCTCGTTGGTGAGTTTTATTTCTTATATACGCACAGCTATGAACCATTATTGCGCGGAAAATTAAAGTTAGCAATCTTAATGTATGTAAAAAGAGATAATAGCGTTCAGCAAAATTGTCGGATGAGGAATGAAACTCTCAGTAATCAGCCTTCCCGCAACCCGGGGATAACTGACCTCAGCCGTAAATAGATAGTGCCATCACTAGGTTACTAACTTTTCTCCCACACAACGAGAATAGTTGACAAAGGATGAATAAAGCCACCTCAAGGAGAACGCCATAATCCTATGATTTGTAGGTTCATCACAACACTATCCCTAGATCCTAGGATATTTCCACCTTTAATGAAAACCAAAAACAACTTTACCTTTATCTGCACCAATCAGATATGGAGTTTCCTCGGGGGTCAAAGTCGAGGGAGGAGTTACTCAGGAGGTTGAATGAATATGCCTCCAGGGACATGGAACCTCTAAGTGGTAGAATGTGGGGACATACCTACGCCCTGGGGGCGGAGGATGTAGCGGAGCTTGGGAGGACGCTCTACGCCCAGTTTATGGACAAAACCATGCTGGACTTCACTGTGTACCCGAGCGTCATTAAAATGGAGAACGACCTCATAGCCATGGTTTCCTCTCTACTTCATGGCGACTCCAACGTGGTCGGGAACTTCACCTACGGTGGGACCGAAAGCATAATACTGGCCATGAAGGGAGCAAGGGAGTGGTATCATAGGAGTAAGACAGGCACTCCGGAGATCGTTCTACCCGTCACAGCCCACCCGGCGTTCAGGAAGGCGGCGGAATACTTGAAAATGAAAGTAGTTCAAGTCAAAGTGGATGAAAAGACCTTCAAAGTTAACGTGGAGGATGTCAAGAACAAACTAAATGAGAATAGAGGCCGCAGTGATAGCCTACGGCGCCCAATTATCCCTTCGGCACCATGGATGACGTGGAAGAGCTATCGGAATTGGCCTTGAGAAAGGATATATGGCTGCACGTGGACGCGTGTGTAGGTGGATTCCTCCTCCCATTCCTTAAGGATGAGACCTTACCAAAGTTCGATTTCTCCTTGGATGGAGTGACTTCCATGTCCGCTGACCTTCATAAGTACGGCTACGCCCCCAGAGGTGCATCTATCGTACTGTTCAGGAACTCCGAGCTCAGGGAAGGCACAGTGTTCGCTGCCTCAAGTTGGCCTGGATATCCCGTGGTCAACACAGCCATACTTTCCACCAGATCTGCTGGAACTTTGGCTGCCTCCTGGGGCATCCTTCAGTACCTGGGAAGGGAGGGGTATGAAAGGCTCGCCAAGAGGGTGCTTAAGGTGAGAAGGAGACTAACCGCAGGGTTAGGGGAACTGGGGTATGAAGTATTGGGCAACCCAGTGGCCGGGTTAATGGCCTTCACATCCAGAAAGTTTGACGTGAGCTTCCTTCCCAACGAAATGAGGAAGTTAAACTGGTTCGTTCAATACCAACCAGGTTCAAGGGAGTTGAAGTTTCCAAAGAGCATTCATCTAACCATCGCCCCTGGACATGATCAGGTGGTGGAAGATTTCCTCAGGGATCTATCTGGGGTGAAGCTCCCCAGAGAGGAGCCTGTGGAACTCCCAGAGGCCGACATAATAGCCTCCCTGGGGATTAAGGAGGGGAACTCCCAGAGGACCCTACTCTAATAAACAGGTTAATGCATGAGGCCCCACTGAC
>Ga0074075_13993_pt1 | contig 11110 bp, 12 predicted proteins | sample YNPg_E_FD_63712 | JGI IMG/M metagenome (GOLD analysis project Ga0074075, IMG submission 63712) | Hot spring microbial communities from Beowulf Spring, Yellowstone National Park, Wyoming, USA - YNP_Beowulf Spring_E v2 (version 2) | ecosystem: Environmental > Aquatic > Thermal springs > Hot (42-90C)... | reverse complement strand
CATCTACGGAAACAGGGAATATTACTCTAACATCAAGGGGCGGCACAGCTACTTCAACCTCACCATAAGCGACAGAAGGGCAAGAAGTATCTCCAGTACTGTGGACATCCTGGCCAGCTTCGACGCCGAGACCGTGTTTCAGCACTTTCAGGAAGTGAAGGGAGTCATTATATATCACAAGGGAGTGAAGGGAACCAGCATAGAGAGAGTACAAAGTATGGAGCCCGAGATCCAGGAGAGATTGACCCACTTCCTGAAGTCTCAGGGCCTAGGAACCACAGTAGCTGACGCGTTGAAATATGCAGAGTCAAAAGGTGTGAAACTAATCGAGCTGGACTACGACGAGATAGTGAAGAAGACCGCTGACGCCGTGGGTGTACCCATGTCGGTTGCGGAGAGGGCAAAGAACACTGCTGCCATAGCGGCCTCCTACGCTCTTCTCGGACTGAGGAAGGAATACTTCATGGACGCTGTTAAAAGGACCTTCAAACAGGAGACCTTCGTCAAGATAAACTCCATAGCCACAGAGCTGGTGATGAGTACCGTAAAGCCCATGTTTCAGCTGAGGGAATTACCTAAGACCGGGAAGAGGATACAGGTGGATGGAAACACCGCTGTGGCCATGGGGAAGATATACGGAGGTCTAAGCTTCCAAAGCTATTATCCCATAACTCCGGCATCAGATGAGAGCGTCTACATAGAGGCTCACCAGGAAGTGATGGCCCTTGACCCCGAGACTGGGGATAAGAGGAAGAGGCCCATAGTCGTGGTGCAGGCCGAGGACGAGTTGGCTGCCATAAACATGGCCAGCGGGGCAGCCCTGACCGGCGTGAGGTCAGCCACTGCAACCTCAGGTCCTGGCTTCTCACTCATGGCCGAGGGTATAGGATGGGCCGGGATGAACGAGGTTCCAGTAGTGATCACGTATTACATTAGAGGCGGTCCGTCTACTGGGCAACCTACTAGGACTTCTCAGGCTGACCTACTCTTTGCCATGAACGTTAGTCACGGAGAGTTCCCCAGGATCGTCATCGCTTCTGGTGATCACGTGGAGGCCTTTCAGGATGCTATATGGGCCTTCAACCTGGCAGAGAGGTATCAAACACCTGTTATCCATCTTGTGGAGAAGGCTATTGCTAACGCTTACAGTATATTTGACGTCTCGGAACTCAAGTTGGATTCCCTCAGGGCGGAAAGAGGCAAGTTGGTTGAGTCACCTGATGGTGAGTTTAAGAGATTCAAGTTCACCGAAGACGGTATATCCCCAAGGGTGGCACTAGGAAAGGCCTACGTGTTCTACACAGGAGACGAGCACAACGAGATAGGACATATCTCTGAAGACTCCGAGAACAGGACGAAAATGTATGAGAAGAGGATACGTAAACTAGACACCGCAGATAAGGAAATACCTGAGGAGGAGAGATTGAAGGTGTTCGGGGATCAGGACGCCAAGGTTGCCGTGATAACTTGGGGTTCACCTAAGGGTTCAGTGTTAGACGCCGTGGAGCAACTTGAAAGTGAGGGAACCAAGGTTCAGGTGATTCAGTTGAGGATGTTCAACCCCTTCCCTAAGTCCCTGACCAAGAAGCTGTTATCTGGGAAGGAGGCCATAATAGACATTGAGGGTAACTACGAGGGTCAGGCTGGACTCGTGTTGAAACTGAACACGGGTATAGAACCAACTCATCACATCCTCAAGTGGAACGGTAGACCCATGGCCTGGGACGAAGTCTACACCGGGTTGAAATCCGTCCTGAACGGACAGAGGAGGGTGATCTTAAATGGTGGTGCCTAAGGTCTGGGTTCCCGAGTGGAACGACTGGTGTCCTGGCTGTGGTAACTTCGGGATACTGAACGCAGAACAACAGGCAATAACGGAGCTAGGCCTGACCCCTGAAGATGTGGTAGTGGTGTCCGGGATAGGATGTTCGGGCAAGACTCCACATTTCTTCAGGCTACCCATCTCGGGAGTCCACACGCTCCACGGGAGGGCCCTGACTTTCGCCACAGGGATAAAGCTGTCAAACCCAGAGCTGACCGTAATAGTCAACGGAGGAGACGGTGATCAGTTGGGAATAGGCGTGGGACACTTCGTGAGTGCAGGGAGGAGAAACGTAGACATGCTGGTTATACTCCACGACAATGGTGTCTACGGTCTCACAAAAGGTCAGGCCTCCCCCACCCTCAGGAGGGGCGAGAAGACCAAATCGCTACCTAGGCCAAACGTCAACGATAACGTCAACCCCATAGCCTTAGCCATATGATGTATTTTCAAAAAGAAAGACAACCCTAAAACATGCATAGAGATTTCCAAGGCAGAGGAAAGTACAAGAAGATATAGTAAAGTATGAAGAGCTTTCGGGGATGTCTATTGAAAAAATTGATACGTATTCCATCCTGAGGCCAAAGGAAGAAATAAAAATTGAGCTTAAAGAAAATCCACTTGACAAGCTTGATCCGGAAGTTAAAAGTACATACGACCTAGCCTTAAAAATTGGTTACAACCTACCAATAAATATATGTAAGGATCTTGTAACAGTTAAGAAAAATACAATGTTAGCGAGAAAGACTATCATGAACTCATTAAAGCTACTGCAGAGAAATACATGGAGAACCTAGTAGACCCTTACGAAGCTGTGGGTATTGTGGGGGCCCAGAGTATTGGAGAACCAGGTACACAGATGACCATGAGGACCTTCCACTTTGCAGGTATAGCAGAAATGGATGTTACTCTTGGACTTCCCAGGTTGATAGAAATAGTAGACGCCAGAAAAACTCCAAGTACTCCATCCATGACAATCTACCTGGACGAAAAAATAAGAAACAATGAAGAAAAGGCCAGAGAACTGGCAAGCAAAATAGAAACTACTACGATTACGGATATTGCCGATCTGGAAGTGAATACAACTGAAATGTATGTCAAGATAATTCTGGATAAAGAAAAGCTAAAGGAGAGAAACCTCCAGAAAGAGGAAATTACGTCAAAATTGAAGAAGATGAAGCTCCAGAAATACGAAATAGAGGAGGATGGTTACGAAATAAAAATCACCCTTGATGAGCCTTCGTATAAGAAGCTCTACAATCTTTCTGAAAGCTTAAAGTCCCTCCAGGTAAAGGGTGTTCCTAAAATCAGGAGGGCCATAGTTAAATACGATGATAAAAAGAAGGAATGGGTTATTTATACTCAGGGGTCCAATCTGCCGGCAGTGCTTGAGATGGACGGAATAGATTTCGCCAGAACAAAAACAAACGATATAATGGAAATTGCAGAAACACTTGGAATTGAGGCTGCCAGGCAGGCCATAATTGATGAATCCATATCCACACTTCAAGAAGCAGGACTGCATACAGATACGCGTCATCTTATGCTGGTTGCTGACATTATGACATACGACGGTACAGTCCAGGCCATAGGCAGGCATGGAGTATCTGGTAAGAAAGCTTCGGTTCTTGCGAGGGCAGCGTTTGAAATAACATCTAAACACCTGCTCAATGCAGGATTAATAGGAGAGGTGGATAAGTTGAATGGTGTAGCGGAAAATATTATAGTAGGGCAACCTATTACCCTAGGAACAGGGGCAGTTAACCTCATATACAAGAGGGGTGATTAAAATTGGACTACAACTGGGAGTTAGGAAGACTTAAAGAAACAGGAAAGTACGTGCTGGGACAGAAGGAAACAATGAAAATGCTGAAGAAGGGTCAAATAAAGGCAGTTGTTTATTCGTCAGAACCTCACTTCAAATTTGAATATGAAAAATTGAATGTCAAGAAGTATGAATCTGAATTGAATTCAATGCAGATGGGAGCCATATTTGGAAAACCTTTCCCTGTTAGCATCGTGGGTATTATTGAACCAGGATCTTCAGCATTAAAAGGGGATTGATGAAATTTGGGAGAAATAACATTGGATACAAGGGCTTTAGAGTTAATACAGCTTTTTGAGTCGAATCTTGGAGTTAAAGTCAAGGATGTTATTGAGGTAGAGGATTTTATCTACCTAATAGTTGAAAAGGGAGAAACCTATAGATTGTTTAAGGATGAAAAGAAGAAGCAGATATTTGAAAACCTCAAGGAATCATTAAAAAAGAAAATAAATGTTCTAGATTACGATGAAGACCCTGAAAAGTTTTTCCGGAACCTATTCTATAGATACAAAGTTGTATCATTGACCGTTACCTCAGGAGAAAAAGGTTTAATAGTAAATGTCAAGGTTGATCCGGCCTACAAGGCCAGCGCATTAGGAAAAGGTGCTAAGAACCTCCACACAGCCATGAACATTAGCAAGAGGTACTTCAACGTGGCAAGGATTTACATTGAATGAATTTTTTAATTACTTCTTGGTGGTCAAAAGCCATATTTAATTTTATTGCATCTTCTTCTTTAATTAAGAAAACTTCGGAAGCATCATCTCCTGCTTTGGGTTCTTCATAAGCTGTACCTTCAAAAACTATTGATATGGTATGACCCCTGGGGTCTCTCTTAGGATCTGATAGAACTGTGAAAAGTTTCCATTGGTAAATGTCAACTCCAATCTCTTCCTTCATTTCCCTGAGAAAAGCATCTTCAACAGTTTCATTGTAATTGACATACCCACCAGGCAAGGCATATAGCCCCTTATATGGTTCGTTCCCTCTCTTAATTAGAACGAGTTTCCCCTTGTAATAAATAATCCCGTCAACAGTCACAGCCGGCCTTAAATAAGGATGGAAATTATAGAAGTTTAAAACTTCCATCTTATTCTTTAGCTGTTTAATCTTTTCCATGGCTTTATTGGTGGGTTGAATAATACCAGAGGATAACGTAATGTATCCATTTTCAATGAGAAAATTTAACTCCTCTTCACTTACACTTTCCCCTTTTATTATCCTTACAAGCAAATCCAGAAGTCTAGAATTCAGTGAAATATTATCGTTAAATTCATTCTTGTCCATTCTCACCTATTAAATAGAATGGAGTCGAATTAATTATCTTTACCGTTACTTTTTGCCCGAGTTCCGCATCTCTAAGTATTATGGGATGATAGAATTCATCCCTGGCGATGAAGGAATTATCCTTTCCACGTTCAATAACTAGTGATTCCATCTCTCTACCAACATACCTTCTCATTCTCCTCTCCGATATTTCCCTATGGAGTTCAGAGAATATCTGTGACCAGGTTGCTGTCTGGTTGGTGGGAGGAGTTTTCCAGTTGTAGGCTACAGTTCCAGGCCTAGGTGAATATTTGGTTATATTCAATATCTCAGGCTCTGTAGCAAGTATTACCTCCTTTGTCTTAATTAATGATTGAACATTTTCGTACGGGAATCCGACTATTACATCTGTGCTGAGCATGGAATCAGGGAATTTTTCTCTAAATTTCTTTACACCTTCCACAAAGTCTTCAATCCTATACTTTCTTCCCATCTTTTTCAGAATCACGGGATCGCCACTCTGGAATGGAAGATGGAGGAATTTATAGAATCTCTTATCCATCATTACATCCAGCAGTTCTTCCTGAATTTCTACAAAATGCTCTGGCTCCATCATTCCAATTCTAACAGTAAAATCCCCTTTCATGTTCTTTATATCTTTTAAAAGCTCCGGCAGATTTGAGCCAATGTCATATCCATAACTACCAGTATCTAGGGCAGTCAGCCTAACTTCCTTGGCACCTTTCTGAACAGCCCCTTCAATAGTGTTTAAAATTTCTTCTCTAGAAAAGGACTTTAATCTCCCCCTGGCCAGTCTAGAGATACAGAAGCTGCAGCCTCCATCACATCCCTCAGCTATAGGTATACCCACAGAAAGATCGTTGGGCTTAATTAAAGGGAGATTCCCCCTTGAAACTTCAAATGAAATATTTTTTACATTTGGAAGTTTGTAATGAGTTAAGCATCCAGATACTAAAACATCCTTACCCATTTTTTTGAATTCATCTATCCTCTTCAACATCTTTTTTTCTGTATGATCTATAACAATGCATGTGGAAATAAGCACTGAATCTGCTTCATTCAAATCATCTACCAGTGAATTACCCTGGGATATGAGGGAGGAAGCTATCATTTCCCCCTGTGCCTGATTAAGAGTGCATCCGTATTTTTCGAGGTAGAATTTCATTGCTACTGTAATTTAATCGACTTAAAAAATTATTGTAGATCATCAATTGACTATTAAAATTCCAGTACTACACAAGGATATGATATGTAATTTAACATTCTCAAACATAGACAATTTAAGAATCCAGAAATTTTCCTTATCTTATATTCCTTAAATAGCATGATTAAATCGAGAAATTTGATAAAATAATTCCTCATAAAGATAAAATAATATGTTCCATTAATCACTCATGCCAGTAGTTGTAAAACTAACCCCAAAGAAGGAAGTAACAGTAGAGGGGGGAAAAACTGCAGAGAAAATATTTGAAGAGTTGGGTTTAGGAAAAGATATAATTGCAGCTAAATTAAATGGTAAATTAATAGATTTGACCGATATCATATTGGAAGGTACATTAGAACCGGTATCAATTCACAGTAAAGATGGCATAGAGATACTGAGGCATTCGGCGGCACACCTTCTGGCTCATGCTGTATCAGAACTTTATCCTGATGCCAAGCCGACTATTGGACCACCTGTTGAAGATCCACCTGGTTTTTATTATGATATTGAAATGCCTCCAATTTCATCAGATGATTTAAAGAAAATAGAGGAAAAAATGAGAGAGATATCAAACAGGAATTACAAGATAGAAAAAATGGTGCTAAAGAAAGAAGAATTGCTTCAAATGTTCAGGGATAATCCTTTCAAAAGCGAACTTATAAAGGAAGAAGTAGAAGATGGAGGTAAATCAACAGCTTACAAACAGGGAAACTATGTAGAATTTTGCACTGGCCCACACGTACCATCCACCGGGTACATTAAGGCATTTAAACTGTTAAATGTTTCAACTGCATTCTGGCGGGGTAAAGAAGATAATCCAAAACTCATCAGGATTTATGGTACGGCCTTCCCTACGAAAGAAGAACTTGAACAATATTTGAACATGGTAGAAGAAGCTAAGAAAAGAGATCACAGGAAAATAGGTGCTGAATTGGATCTCTTTATCATGCGTCCAGAGTATGGCCCTGCATTTCCAATATACACACCGAAGGGGGCAATAATAAGAAATGAGTTAATTGATTACATGAGGGAATTAAACGCCAAAGCGGGCTATGAAGAGGTTTGGACTCCCCATGCCTTCAGAACCACACTATGGGAAAAATCGGGGCATATGAGCCATTATCGTGAAAACATGTTTCTTATGGAATTAGAAAATGAAGAGTACGGAATGAAACCAATGAACTGCCCTGGCCATATACTGATATTCCAGAGAAAGGCATGGAGCTATAGAGAAATGCCAGCAAGGTATTCTGAATTTGGAACTGTATATAGGTATGAAAGGTCTGGAGTCACCAACGGTTTATTGAGGGTCAGATCTCTCACACAGGATGATGGTCATGCGTTTGTGAGGATAGATCAAATAGATCAGGAAGTGGGAAAGCTTATAGATATGATTCAGGAAGTTTATTACAAAACCTTTGGTATAAAAGAATTGAGATTTAAATTGAGTACCAGGGATGAAAACAATAGGGAGAAATATGCTGGTTCAGACGAGGTTTGGGCCGTTGCCACCACTAAATTAAAAGAAGTCCTGGAGTCAAGAGGTCTAGCCTATGAAATCAAGGAAGGGGAAGCGGCCTTTTATGGTCCAAAAATAGATGTGGATGTCAGGGATGCAATAGGGAGATATTGGCAATTGAGTACTATTCAGCTGGACTTCTTTATGCCGGATGAGAACCATTTTGACCTTAAATACGTTGATGAAAACAATCAGTATCATCATCCTGTAATGATACATAGAGCCATATACGGTACCTTAGACAGATTTATGGGAATTATAATTGAACACTTTGCAGGAGCCTTCCCACTTTGGCTTTCACCAGTTCAGGTTAGAATATTAACGGTAGGTGAAAATGCTGTACCTTATGCAAACCAGGTTTTCGGCAAACTTAAGGGCGAGGGCATAAGGGTTGATCTGGATACATCAACCAATACCATTAGCAAGAAGATAAGAAATGCACATGATGAAAAGATTCCTTATGTGCTAATACTCGGGGAAAAGGAAGTATCGCAGAACAAGGTATCTGTTAGGGATAGAAAAATGAGACAGAAGAACTTGGTAAACATTGAAGAATTCATTGGCAAAGTTAAGGAGGAAATTTCTACAAGAGCCCTGGAAATTAGTTTTTGCGAAACAAAATAATTTATTATTCTTAATTTATCCAGATGCATGGCAAAATTTACGTGCTATGTTTGCAGTAAGCCTGTAATTACAGGTCAGAAGTTCACATTTACAAAAAATGGTGCAGTGCATTATTACTGTTTTATATCAGAGAAATCAAAAACAGTTGTGGAACAAAATGCTGAAAAACTTTCTGTACTATCGCAACTATTGGAAAGTGAACTTCAGCATCTGATTAATATATTAAACATCAAAGATATGCCAGGAGAACTAAAGGAATTAATCGACAAAAAATACAAGGATATCGAGAAGGCCGTGGTAGAGACAACTAATGCCATAAATTCCTTATAATCATATATTTTTTACCTTAATTTTCCATTTTATCCTATCCTTGATTTCATCGTTTAATTGAGTCAAACCATGCTTGACATAAAGATGCTCAGCAATTTTATATATTAAATCATCCACATAGTTACTTTTTGCCTGAAAATCACAATCGTTTCCAAGATCCCTGCATTCAATGGTAAGCTTCACCATCAGATAGAATACTTTTTACTGCTATTTACATATTTCTAAAAATGCTAGAATTAAGAGCAATTTCCCGAGCGGCAATACTGGCTCTCATCATCAGGTTCTTCCTCTCTTTCCACGAGTATAATGAATTTTCCTATTTTCTTTTCATATTTCATTTTAATAGTTTATAACAACTGAAAATTTAAATGTAATTACATCTTAAAATCTAAAAAATAGAAATTTAAATTATGTTGTTATCATTATTCTCTAATGCCAGTCAAGGAAGACGCATTCAATATTTTTAAATTTGAAGGAAGCCCATATGAAATTGGTCTAGAGCACGGTGAAAAATTGGGAGATGAAATACTAAGAGCTTTGAATAGATTTAAATTTGCTCTGGAAGATGATTACGGAAAAAAATGGGAATGGTTTAGGGAATTCTCAATTAAAAACTTTTACGATAAATTCCATGAGGACATAGTAGAGGAGATTTTAGGGATTATTCATGGAGCCAGAAAGAAGGGTTTCGATATCCACATTGAGGATATTATCACGTTAAATACAATTGCGGAGATAGATAGCTATTTTTCTTGGATTAAAAGCATCCCATCTGATAGCAGATGTACATCCTTTATTGCTAATGGGAAGTATACATCAAATGGTGACTACATTTTAGCGCACACAACATGGTGGCGGTATTACACGGCAAACAGTTTCAAATTCCTCTTCATTTATAATCCAGACAGGGGATATCCATTCGCTATGCAGAGTGCACCAGGTCTTTTGTTTAGCTTTACGGATTTCTATTATAATTCAAAAGGTATCGCAATATCAGAAACCACCATTGATGGAATAAAAACATTTAACATGGATGGTGAACCACTGTTCCAAAGGCTAAGGAATGCGATTCAATATTCGAGCGATATGGAGGGTGTTATATATAATTTAACGCACAACAACAATGGAGCATATGCTAACGATTATCTAATCGGAAGCAGAGATGGAATAGGATTGCTTGAGCTGGGAACATTTAATTACGGTATAATTAAGAAAAGGGAAGGATTTATAGTTTCCAGTAATAGATTCCAGTTTGAGAATCTTAAAGAAGAGGTTAAAATCGAATATGATTCATATGATGATTCAGACACTAGCAGGTACATTAGGATGGAGCAATTTATCAAAAATAATAAACTTGACATCGAGACCGCTAAGAGATTATTGGCAGATCATTATGATATCTCATTAAAGAAAGAGTTTCCGGGTAAAAACTCCATATGTGGGCACAGGGAGGAGGAACCGCGTCTAGATAAATTTGATAAAAGACCCCCATACTTTGTTACAGGTTCAATTGATGGGAAAATAGTAACCAGCAAGATGGCATCAATTGGAAGCTCTTGGATTAAATGGGGGAAACCATGTAATACTAAATTCTTAGCCAATGAACATATTCAGAAACACCAGGAGTACAAATGGCTAGAGGGTCATTTAGAGGATGTTATACCATCAAATTGGCAAGAAATTCAACACGGATGGAGAATATAAAAATTCTTTTTATTTATTAAGGAATAATAAGATAAATTTCACAACGATTTTTTTATTTTCTAATATACGCCAAATTGTGTAGAATAGACTGAAGGCTATACTTAAAGTTTGCTTTTTCATGTATCTAGATTAAAGCGGAATCATTAAAATAAATCTTTAGAAGAGTAATTTTGCTATATATTTATTATAGGGTCTCCCAAGTTATTTTAAACAATAACATCCATTATCTGCCTCTTGGGTCTCAGGTAAATCTGATAAATCAGAAAATTATGATGTTGTATGCAACAATTTTCATGCCATGGTAACATCATAATTTCTGTGTCTTGTGTAAAAGTCGGTTTATTTTTCCCATTTTCGGCGGTTAAGAATTTCCCCAAATCGCCGGTTTAAAATTCTTTTCCCTCCTCCACAAGCTTACTGGTATACTCTTGACGACATTCTAACTAAATACGTAATGCATAACGACAACAAATTTGATTACGACAAGGAAGGAATTGCACACAGGAAACATATCATTGCTGATCAAATAAGATACATTGGTAAAGAATCCAATAACCTTGAAGATAATCTTACTGGTATTGAAGAACCTGATTATTTAGAGTATACAAAGGATCATGAAATTGTTAAAGTAATGAATTTACTGAATGGATTCTATCATTGAAACCTAGGGATAGTCAGGGATAAGGGAATATAGGAAAGAGAACTAAAGAGGACAAAAGACAAAGATACAGAAACGGTAAGACAGTTAAATACCAAAAGTAAAGAATTAGTAAAAAATACTAACTAACAACTAAC
>Ga0074075_14450_pt1 | contig 11185 bp, 8 predicted proteins | sample YNPg_E_FD_63712 | JGI IMG/M metagenome (GOLD analysis project Ga0074075, IMG submission 63712) | Hot spring microbial communities from Beowulf Spring, Yellowstone National Park, Wyoming, USA - YNP_Beowulf Spring_E v2 (version 2) | ecosystem: Environmental > Aquatic > Thermal springs > Hot (42-90C) ... | reverse complement strand
GCTTACATCTTCTGTAACAAAGGGAGGTATTGTCTCTATTATTTAGTGGATAATGAGAATTATTTAAATAGGTTCCCGACTATGGAGCGTAGAGAACATGAGAACAGCCATATATGCAATATTGGTGGGTGCCATACTTTTGGGATTGGTGTTCTCCACCATGCCCTTCTTAACATACCAAGACACCAGAATAGTTAGTGTGTCAATAACCAACGACGCATCTGGTCCACTGTCGTTGATACCTGTTCATAACATGGTGGGATACGGTAAAGGCAGTTCCAGCAACGCATACGCCTATTACAATAACAGCGGAGACCTAACAATAAACTTCTACAGGGTTCAGACTAACGCAATACTAAACCTAACACCTGCGTTCTACGTGGACGACAACCTGAACCAGACAATAAATGTTACAGTACAACTATCAGAAGTAAGTTCAGACGGTTTTGTTAACCTTCTCATTAATGGAAGTAGTTTTCATACATTCTCGTTCCTGCTGAGCCCTAGCGAAGGCGAGGTTCCAGTCTATCTGACGTTGGAGACATTCGGAACACATCCAAATAGTGGGGCCATAATCTTCATAACATTCACGGCAACTTATTCTGCCAAACAGCAGTAGCAGTATACCTCAAACTTCGTCTTTTTCTGACGGAACACATCCAAATAGTGCAGCTATAAGGTGAAAATAAATTTTTATTATCTATATTATTTCAACATTGAAACTACATCAAATTATATGTATTCCCTGCCTACATCTTCTGTAACAAAGGGAGGTATTGTCTCTATTATTTAGTGGATAATGAGAATTATTTAAATAGGTTCCCGACTATGGAGCGTAGAGAACATGAGAACAGCCATATATGCAATATTGGTGGGTGCCATACTTTTGGGATTGGTGTTCTCCACCATGCCCTTCTTAACATACCAAGACACCAGAATAGTTAGTGTGTCAATAACCAACGACGCATCTGGTCCACTGTCGTTGATACCTAACAACGACAATTTAGGCTACAGCTCAGAACAAAAAGATCCCTACATATTTTATAACAACAGCGGGGACCTTAAAATTGAACTGAATTCGGTACAGACAAACTCAAACCTGACACTCAGCCCTGCGTTCTACGTGGATGATAACTTGAACCAAACCGTAAAAGTCACAATAACGGTTGTGGGACCTTTAACCACACAGGGAGGATCGTCTTCTGAATCTGCCGTATTACTGGTAAACGGCTCAACCACACTTACATTCACCCTGAGCCCTAGCGAAGGCGAGGTTCCAGTCTATCTGACGTTACTGACCTACGGAACAGGGCCAGGAGAGACAGTAGAGTTCCAGTTACACTTCACTGAGGTCTACACAGCTTCTTAAGCACAATAAGGGAACCCACGAGATCAATTTATAGATTTTTTATAACCCCTTTTAAGGGGATTAATTATTTTCCTTTTATTATGACTTATTAAATTTTAATTGCAATTGAACCTCTGAGCATTAATCTTGCCGCCCTCAAGGCTTAAATATCACCTGCCTATGCGGAGAAGCAGTGTGTCCGCAGTGTCGGCACGGATTAGATAAATTAAACGTATGCCTATCTGTCGAGATCTGTTAGCCAGCCACAATCCTTATATTCGTGTCAGTCGCATAGTTCTGAAAGAAGAGATAATTTATTCTAATAAGTGACTACACTATACCAAGTGTGATGAATTTGCTTAAAAAGCATGGATCATCCATTTACTCATGGCTCCAACCCACTGAGGTGAACTGCCCCGCCTCACAACGGGACTTCCCACTTCATTGCCTAAGGATAGAGGGCGGAGCTCCACAGACTCTCAGGGTCCCCACAGCCCCACATGGAAACGGATATCTGATACGGCTGGTGGGACAGAGACGTATTTCATTAACCCTGCTTTAACTCGGTGACACTTACCCCGTCCATGAGTGTCACTAACATGCCGTTGAGGGAAGGTATTTAGATTGGGAATATCCGTCCTCACGGCGTCTTACGCCCCTTAAACCCATAAGATAAACATAGCTTCCCCTATGATTTCTAGAAGAAACCTATTTCCCTATGAAATAGTGGAGATTTTTTTCTATCCATTTTTAAATTATGGTAAGTTTAGCTCAGCCTATGATACGTTCTGTTGCATATGGCATACTGTTGGCCTTTGGTTTATCTCTCCTGATCTCGGGCATAGGTAGTGCTGTCTTTCATTGGCCCTACGGTTGGCAAATAGATGCCACCGACTCCATGGAACCACTCATATACCCAGGCGACGTTGTATTGATCCTTCCGCAGATCGGAAACCCCTCAATAGGGGAAATAATAGTTTACTATCAACCTCAACAGGGCATATATTACGCCCACGAGGTGATTGGTTATAAGGACGGGGGATATATAACCAAGGGGATAAACAATCCCTACCCTGATCCTTGGGTTGTACAGAATTCATGGATAAGGGGGTTCATTCCCACCGTATTCGGTTACCCAATGAAAATTCCAGAGTTAGGCTACATGATTAAGTTATTTGAGGGGGAAGTGGGGGAGAGAACTCTTTTGATTCTGGTGGTTGCGGGAGTGGCGGTAAGTGAGACTACTTCTAGATTAAGACCAAAAATTAAGAGGCGTTCAAGAGGTCCCTCAAACGGCCAAATTTTATTGGGCTTCTTCCTTGTGGCCTTGGCAGTATCAATGGTATCCCTTTCTCACGGGGTTGTGAGGGTAGAAGGGACGTGGTACGTGGTGCATTTTGAGCCCGACCTAAGCTATAAGAACGTAGGACTCTCCTTCTCTCTTGGAACCCTAGCTACAAATCAGACCTATGAGTTCGGTGGAAACGTGAGTTCCAAATTTCCTTCCTTATTCATTTTCCTTAGCTCTAATCCAAGCGTAAAGTTCGCCAATGACCCCCTAATAGACTTTGGGGGAAATAGGACTGAAAACTTCACTGTGACAACTCAGGGCGTAGGGGAACAAAGTGCCCTAGTTACAGAAATGGGTATACCCTACATTATTCCCGCAGGGTTCGCCATGCAACTGGCTGAGGTCAATCCCATCCTCCTCCTTCTTGTATTGGGAGCGGAAGTGGCGGGCTTCATAACCATGGTAGTAGCAATTACCCTCGCCATCATTCAACGTCACTCAATTGAACCACCCCTAAGAACTTAGAGAAATAGTACAGACATCAGAAAGAAGTTTCTTGATTATTTTCCATAAGTCTATATAATTTGAACAGGCCATGTGAAACCATGAAAAGAAGTAACGTGAAAAGTATGAGAAATTTAAGAGCCTTGCGCATTGACAGAAGGATCAGGATGGGCTTGATCGTCGCGCTCCTTTTGGCTATGGCGGTTGTTGGAGGTGTATTCATCTATCCAGCCATGAGTTACGTGCCCCACACTTACAAGGTAATTGACGGCTATAGGACGGTGGGATTAGTTCAGCTTACCACCGATGCTATTATTACGCCAAATGAACTCTACAATGGAACCCCTCTGCTGGTTGGATACAACCAATTTAGAGCACCAATACTCAACTTAAGCCTCGTAAGCTGGGCCACCTTGAAACCCAATTTCCTATTCTCTCAATCTACCCTATACAATTCGTCGTTCTATTTTACCAACTTAGTTAATACACTTTACGTAGGAATAGGGAGGGGGAACACCACTCTCTCAGGGAACTACACCGTTTACCTTAATGGCTCCGGCTACTATGTAAAGAATCTTTTCTCTGGGAAGGGGCCAATCCTGGTCCCCATTAACGTCTCTGCCGTTCTTAATCTCTCTAACGAGATAAATAACCAGCTGGGAATATCTCCCCCTGTTCAAGTGGACATAAGGGGAAGTGTAAGCGTTGGCAATCAAACCATACACCCAACTGCGGAAGTTCTCCTGGATGGTTCCCTCCTACGCCTGAACCTTGTAAACGGTACCTTATACGGCGAAGTAAGGACACCCATTTATCAATACCTCTTATCGAACCAACAGAACCGATACTTTGCCTCCATGGTCAAGGATGTGGAGCTAAACTTGAGCCAAATCTTAGGGCAATACGATCACGTCGACTACACGGTTTTCATAGTTACTCCCGTTTACGAGAGATTGATCCAGCAGGGCGAGGTGAATAGCTCTAATGTACTCATTAATTTAAATATGACATCGGTGAACGCGATTGCCAATGTTCTTAATGAAGAGACGGGTACATATTACTTCCCACCCACAGTGAGGGTTGACCTGAAGTTCGATGGTCCCAGTCCCTCACTCTATCCAACCGTATATCTGAACTACAGCAATGGACTGATCGGTGTCTCCATCCTTAACAACTCCGTGCAGGAACCAATTTACGCCACTATCTCGACCCATAAACCTGACTCCACACCAGCCATAGTGGCGGAGTTAGCCATGGCTGGGGGACTAGGGTTCATGTTCCTGGGAACTAGGAGTACCATGGTTGAGGCCAGGAACAGAACCAGGAAGTTGATGTCCAAGTACAGGAAACTTTTGGTCAAAACGAACGATGTACCTAACTTCCAAAGGGTGGTGGAGGTAAAGACGGTAGAGGAGTTGGCCAAGTATTCAATGATGACGGGTAAACCCATGTTGGTTTCTGAGGGAGAGGGTGAGGTGAGGATATGGGTGCATGAGGATGGGGTTGTATATATGTGGAGAGAAGGGAATTCAATAGGAAACGGGAAAACTTAAATCATTTTTATAGTAAACTTGAGCTAACGAACTAATTTCTAAAATTCTGGCATAGTGTCGGCACTAAGCTACGAATTTTTCCTTAAGCCAACCAGAATTTCACGAAGGATGAATAACGCTACCTCAAGGAGAATGTCCTACTATTGATTTGTAGGTTCATGACGACACTGTCAGTCTCGGGAATTCCATTTCAAGTTGACTTCTCGACCTGAATTTCATTTTCTCATAAGTAATGTCCCCAGGTACTGCAAGGTCAAATTTTCTCCAGTAACCCCTTTGTCTCCTTGGATGCGAGGCTTACTACACATGCCAATACACTTAACACTCCAACTGCCCACGCCTCGGCGACCGGAAAGGAGCCTATCCTGGAGGCCAGTAGTGTTATCAGGAGAGTGCTTACACCGGCTGTGGTGAAGCCAATGTTCCACGCTAGGGCCACTCCAGACGACCTCACGCCGGTGGGAAAGCACTCATTTACATATGCCATTATTCCTCCACCCCCGAATACCAGGAGCCAGGAGAGTACTCCAACTATCAACGCAGCATCTCCAAAGGAATTGGCACCTCCCAAGGCTAGATATAGTGGTACAGCACCAAGAGCGAGAACGCCGCCCAAGATGGAGGTGGCTCTCCTGCCCAGAAGTTCGCTTAGGGCGCCTCCTGCGAAGCCAGAGGCGGCAGTCACCACGCTATATATTATAAGTATGTGGTCCACTTGCACCGAGCCGAAGTGGTCCACTTGCACCAGGAAGTCAGGGAGTAAACCTTCAGCAGTGAAGGCAAGCGAGCCCCAAATTGCTGTAAGCGCAGCAGCGAAGAGGAAGTTCCTCTTGAAATCCCTAAACACTTCGGACGAAGCGCTGGGCTTGGAACGGGAGAACTTCCTTGATTCTGGCATGAGGAAGCCGAATACCACTATGAGGAAACTGGTGGAGAACATGATTCTCCAGCCCCACACTGCGTAGGCCTGAGATCCAACTAGCTTTATCAATCCGTAAAATATCCCTGACGCCACTAGAAACGAAGTCCCGCTAACCGCCATTCCGGAACCGCTGAACCAACCCCTATGCCTCTCCTCCAGGGACTCTATTCCTATTACATTGATTCCGCCACTGAGGGATCCGGTGAAGAACCCCTGTAAAGCCGTAAGGATGAGGAAGGCCACGGGTGCCGTGAGGCCAATCTTTCCATAGTCTGGAAGAAGCGCAATCCCTAGCAGGGGGAGAAAGGAGCCCACAGATCCTATCCTGGTCAAGGTCTTTCTCCCCAATCTATCTCCAAGAGGCCCTAATGCCCTTCCTCCCAAGGGCCTCATGGCCAGACCCAGTGCTAAGGATCCGAAGGTGGCTGCCAATTGAAGGGGACCTGAACGACCGAAGAAGGTTGCTGCAACGTAAGGCGAGTTGAAGAAGGTCAAGGTGGAGTTATTGTACACTAAGAACGTATATGCCAACAAATTAATTGTAACCAGCCGCAGGAAGCGTTCCACAATGGTTGTGGGGGTGGGCCCCTTTAACTTTATGGCTAAGGGGTGAAAGTCCTCTTTCGCGAAGTGCGCGACGGCCTCTTGTTGAATGGTTTTTAAGTTAAAAACAAATATACCTAGACCTCGAATGATGGAGCTAGGTGTACCCACGGGGTTGGGGTTCAACTGTGGACACGAGACCCTCCGTAACTCGTCTTCACGGGGCATGACAGAACGTTTCCGTGGAACCTCAGCTACGGGTGAAGGATCGAGGTTCGTGGAAGAAGCAGGAAATCCTCGTAGCAGGTGGAGATGCCTTCCGCAAGGGTGGCCAGTTCACACTCTAACTAACCCTTCCGCCCTAACTGGGACCTCAGTTATCCTGGACTTTGTGGCCCTCTCAACCGCTCTCACAAGGGCGTTGAGGGAACCTATGGACGCACCCTCACCTATTCCCTTGGCGGGAAGCGGTGCCGCTGACTTACCTTCCTCCATGAATTCCCAGCTCACCCTGAAGGAATGATGAGCCCTAGGCAATCCATATGAACTGAAGTCCGTGGACAGGGGATTCCCCTGATCGTCGTACTTGATCTCCTCCGTGAATACCTCCCCGTACCCCTGTATTATGCCTCCCATAACCTGCCCCTGAGCCAGCATTGGATTCACGACCACTCCTACATCGTCGATGGCCCTGTAGTCCAACACCTTAACTGAACCGTCGTCTTCAACTTCCACTAGCGCCACGTGAGCCCCATAGGGGAAGGTGTAGTTGTTCAGTCCGAAGTATTCCGTGACCTCCAGGGAAGGATCGCTTTTGAAGTTCCACGTGCCACCCATGGAGGCCACTGTGAACTTTGCGACGTCCCTTAGCTCCATCCTTCTCCCATCCTTAGGGTTCTCCACCCCTCCCTGCTTATACACTAACTCCTCCACGTCAGTCCCCATTATTTCCGACGCTAAGGCTCTAACCTTATCCTTCAACCGCCTGGCTGCCAAGAGGGCAGCGTTACCGGCAAGAGTTAAACTCCTGCTCCCATATGTCCCAAAGGCTTCCCCTATCTGAGACGTGTCCCCCCAGCTCACCTCCACGTCGTCTATGTCTATTCCAAGTTCATCCGCAACCACTTGCGCCACACCTGTTCCAGTTCCCTGCCCGTGGGGTGCGGCACCCATGATCACGCTCACCTTCCCGTCTCCCCTAACTCTAACGGAGGCGCTCTCCCACGGCCCAAAGTTGTTTTGCTCTAGATAGAAACAAAGTCCCACTCCTACCCTTCTCCCCTGGGTCCTCAGGGCCTGGGCCTTCCTCTCCAGCTCGGCGTAGGCTTCACCTGCTCTTTCCAAAAGATGCTGATAGTTTCCTGAATCGTAAGTTAGGCCGAAGGGATTGATGTATGGTAGCTCCCTCACCAAGTTCCTCTTCCTTACCTCCACAGGGTCTGCACCTATTTCGTCAGCTATGTAGTCCATGATCCTTTCAATAACAAAGGTTGCCTCAGGTCTTCCCGCACCTCTGTACTGATCCAGGGGCGTGGTGTTGGTGTGAACCCCCACCACATTAACCCTCACGTTCTTAACGCCGTAGGGACCGGGGAGCATGGTGGCCGTGATGTCACCAAGGTAGTAACCGTGGGATGCAGCACCCAAGTTAATTATCAACTCGTCGGTCAGCCCCATCAGGGTTCCCCTCTGATCGAAGCCAAATCGTACTTTGTGAACCTGATCCCTTGAAAGGTAGGTGCTCACGAAGTCCTCCCTCCTTGTGCCGATCCACTTCACGGGTCGCTTAAACCTCAGGCTGGCCTCCACAGTTATGTAGTCCTCAGGGTAAGGGAAGAGTTTGGCTCCAAAAGCCCCTCCGGTGTCTGCTTGTTCTACCCTCAGATTATTTACCCTTCCTCCGAAGGCGTCCAACAGGAACCTCCTCATGAAGTGCGGAGATTGGGTTGAGGCGTAAACTGTGAGCGAGTTTCCGTCGTACACTGACAGAACTCCTCTGGTTTCCATGGGGGAAGCGTAGACCCTGCCAATCCTAAGCTTCATCTCCAATTTCTTGGGAGATGAATTGATGGCACCTTCAGGATCCCCAGAGACGTACTCCCTCTCATATGCCACAGCCTTCCCTTCCACTACACCCTTGCTCTGTAAGGCCTTCTCTGGGTCAATTACTGCCTGGAGCTCTTCATAATCCAGCTGAACTGCCTCTGCACCATCCATGGCAGAGTACCTATCCTTGGCCACAACTGCAGCCACGGGCTGTCCCACGTACAGAAGCTCATTGACGGCCATGGGGAAGTTTTCTGGCCTGTTGTCAACCTTCACCTTAAGGCCAGCTATGACCCCCACCACGCCTGGAACCTTTAGGGCGTCGGAGTAGTCCACTTTCTTTAGGACTCCATGGGCTACTGGACTTCTCACAATGGCCATGAACAGAGTTCCTGGTAACTCCAGGTCGTCAACATATCTTCCTCTCCCCGTTATGAGCTTAGGATCCTCCTTCCTCCTTATTGGACGTCCTACGTAACCCATACCATATTACAAGTCTCGACGATAAATATGCCTTTTGTATAGCAAGTTGCTCTGAAGGAAACTCACAAAAAGTAGAAGGTAATTCTGTCATGAAAGGGGAGGGAGAAAGAGGTTGAGAATATTCCTTGGAGTTATCGATATTGTCGACATTAAGCTATAAATCACGGGTTGGGACGCTCATGGGAGTGTTGTTATTCTTATTTTGAAAGCCACTTATTGAGAGGAAGAGAACTCGTGGCTTTATGTCGACACCATGGACACACTGAATGAATTAGACGACGTCTTTACATTGCACCTAAGAGTAATTGGGCATTAAGCCTCAATAGAAACGTTCTGAATAGCCAACCGGTGAGAACGTCAACCTCATGCATCTTGTTATTTCTGGAATAACCAACAGACACCCTTATTCCATCACCGTGTTAGCCTCAGATTGTGAAAATATTCCAGCCCTAGAACGCCTAGTTTTTATCTACTTCTATTTCTGTGGGGGGATGAGGGGATGATGAAACGGGTGCAAATTGAACTGTGATATACTGCGTGGCAACTGACCTGACCCCTCATCCCTCATTTCTCATACTCTTCCTTGTGCTATAAAGTTTATCCTGCTATCTCCCGAGTGTATCCATAGTGTCGACACTAAGCTAGGAAATTTTCTCCTACCTAACAGGAATGCGCCACAAACCAAATAACGTTACCCTCTCGAGGAGAACGCCCTAACCCTTGGTCTGTATGTCAATGTTTACCCTATGGACACACTCGAGAGATGGGGGTGTGTCTTAGATTTTTCTCTTCTTCATAAGAATCAATAATAGAAGTTTAACTGAGGATTAATGGAGGGCTGACTTCCTGAGAAACATTTGAAATTAAGGAATGTGAGACATCTGATCATACAAGCTAGAAGCCTTCCTTAAAGTTCGACGTTTATTAACCACAATCTCAATCATAACACATGCAGTTCCAAGGTAACTTCAAGGTAAATTCCTCCAAGGAAAAGGTATGGGAGTTCCTCACTTCCCCAGAGAAGGTCGCCTCATGCTTTCCAGGTTTAACCTCAATGAATAAGGAGGGAGACGGGTACAAGATAACGTTGAAGCTGGGAGTAGGCCCAATAAAGGGTGACTTCAAGGCCACCATGAAGTATGCAGAAGTGACTGAAGGAAAATCAATCACCATAAATGCCAGGGGAACAGGGATGTCAAGCAACGCAGACCTAACGGCTAAGGTAGAGGTTGGTGAAGGAAGTCCTCTGGAACTCAAGTGGGCTGCCGACGTGAAGGTGGGGGCGTATTGGCCTCGGTGGGGTCGAGGATGATGGAAGGAGTGGCCAACAAAATAGTGGACGAGCTCTTCCAGTGTCTCAAGGGGAAACTTGAGGGATGACAACCAGTAAGTCCTTCATCTTCATCCCCTTACGTCCTAGACCGCGTTTACCCTCCTCTCCTCCTGTTCTTTGTTGAGCCTTATTCCATGCATTTTAGATTTCGGCATTGCCAGTATTACCCACATACCTAAATATAACCTTGCGCTTTAATGTCTAAGGAGGTATAAGGCTATTAGCTGACCTCCTCCCTGCCCTGGAGGGGACGAGGGTTCCCCTCCAGGTGGTTCATCGTTCCCACCATCGGTTCGGGTCTACATCCCTCATTTGGTCGAGTGGATCAGAGGTCCACTCCTTGAAGTGGGGACTTTCATTAAGTCCCTTAAGGGGAAGGGATAGTGGATTCTCCTCCGTCTCATTTCCTCAGTCGAGGATAGGAGGAGAATCGTTAACATTACTAAAAGTTTTACAAAATTGATATTTAAGTATAAGGGGGCTATATCACTCCTCGAGAGGCGAGGCTTTCCGCCCAACCCCCATTCATGTAAGCTGAGGCTGTATGCCTATCAAAACTCTTCTCCCTCATCACCTTCTCATGCTCCTCAGAATTAGTAGTACCCTTAGGATTTACTAGAATAACGTTAAAACCCAACCTTAACGCCTTAATAACACCGTGGATTAAGAATTGCTTCTTAGCAAAACGTGAAATCTTTCTATTACCAGTCCTACTCCTAATGAACTTCCTCTTCTTAACTAGAAATAAATCCTCAAATACTACGTAATCAACACCAACCCTAGAGAGGAAATTGAGAGCTTGTGATAGAGCGTTCAAACGCAAAGCCATAGCTTTCTCTTTAGGAAAACCGTGAGAAAATACCTCAGAATACCACCAAGTTTTGCATACTGTCGACACTGAGCTACTAAATATCCTTCTGTCTAACGAGAATAGTCTGCAGGGGGTGAATAATACTACATTCTCAAGGAGAGCGGCCTAATCTCATGATTTGTAGGTCAATCTCGACACTATGAAGTTTTGAAAGTAATAATTTCACCCTCCTTGTTAATCACAACCACGTTCAACCTATCACTATTGAGATCAAAACCAGCAAACAAACCGTAACCATTAGGTTTCGGTAAAGAGAAATGTTTTAAATAAAGCCGTAGCGGGACTTGCATG
>Ga0074075_14337_pt1 | contig 11255 bp, 10 predicted proteins | sample YNPg_E_FD_63712 | JGI IMG/M metagenome (GOLD analysis project Ga0074075, IMG submission 63712) | Hot spring microbial communities from Beowulf Spring, Yellowstone National Park, Wyoming, USA - YNP_Beowulf Spring_E v2 (version 2) | ecosystem: Environmental > Aquatic > Thermal springs > Hot (42-90C)... | reverse complement strand
GGCTTGTCACACTCTCACTCTCACCCTCCATAGCCACAATCGGAGCGGTCACTGGCAGCCAGAGCATTGTGGCGCTAGCCTCAAACCTAGCATCACCCACAACAATAATCACCCTCTCAGTCTTAGTGCTAGCCATCATCACCGCGGTGGACGTCTTATCACCCAAAAACGGCTTCAGACTGCTCGCGGCGTTTGTGGGTGTAGCGCTGGTGGGCACAGCTATGATGGCGGCCGTCCTACTCGGGATCACCCCAGCCGCCCTGCGCTCCTCAGTTGACTCCTTCCTCTCAGCCTACAACTCCAGCTACACATCCATTTCATCCCAGTACCACGGGCCCTACGTCTCCCTACCCGCGCTAATCCTCCTCCTACCATTCATATCCTTCTCCCTACCATGGATCAACAACGCCGCAGCGTTCTCCGGCGAAATCAAGAATCTTCGAAGGTCGGCTTGGATGGGCACCTTTATGCCGGCGCTCATAAGCGGGCTGCTGCTTGCGGGCTTCAGCGGCGCATACTATAGGGGCTTAGGCTTCAACTTTAGCATGGCGGCGCCGGGCTCATGGCCGAGCACGCTCAACTCGATAGGCGCTACACCCAACATGCTCACCATCGCAACCATAGCTATGAGGGGGAGCCCAGTGTATATATGGGTAATGAATCTGGCGTTCGCATTCTGGTATCTCGCAGCGGTTCAGCAGACTATTCTATCCATCTCCAGGTATGTGTTCGGGCTAAGCTTCGACAGGGTTCTCCCAACTAGGCTCGCAGATGTGAGCGAGCGATTCCACTCACCAGTGATAAGCCTGCTGGTGGCAGCGTTGGGGTCCATACCGTTTATAGTGGTGGTGGCGTACACCAACTTTGCATCGGTGTTCTCCACCACCGCGCTTGGGATGCTCTTCTTCGCCTTCGTTGGCATAAACGGTGTTGTCTACGCGCTTAGAGGTAGAGTGCAGATGAAGGGTGCCACAATAGTTTCAGGCGTGGTCACAGCCGCGTTCTTCCTGGTGCTAACCTATATGTTTCTGTTTATGCCCTACTATGGTAGCTATCTACCAAACGGGTCGCCCAACTGGTTGTCGCTGGGGCTCATAATCTTCTTTATAGTTATGGGAGCACTCCTATACCCAATATCCAAGGCCTACCACGCGAGGAGGGGGATAGATGTGAGCCTGATATTCAGGGAGTTACCACCCGAATAGCGTTCTCCCCGCCTTATGGCAGTATGGTTTGTCGAATCGTCTAAAATACCTCTTCTAGGTGTGTGTACGAGGTATACTCGTTATGGATGATGCTTGGAGTGGGAGGTTTGAGAGCTTTGTTTCAAGGCAGCTTCAAGGTGACCCAAACGCGTGTTTGGCGATTGGTGTTCTAAGCGGCGGAGAATTGGTTTACTCCAAGGGGTTCGGCTATAGGGATTTCTCTCTCACCAAGCCGGTCACGGATAGAACGCTCTTCGGGGTTGGCTCGGTCACCAAATCCATCACAGCTCTATCCTTACTCCTCCTCGAAGGGGAGGGTAGACTGAGCGTTGAGGACCCCGTGTCCGAATATCTACCAGAGTATGTGTTGGGTGGTAGCGGTGGTGTGCGCATCAAACACCTCCTAACACACACAAGCGGCATACCCGCACTCGGGGTCGCGGAGACAATAATCGAGGAGAAGGTAAAGAGTGATAGGAAAAGGCGGTTCCGTGATAGGTCGGAGTTCGTGGAGTGGGTTAACAGGGGGGCGTTGGAGCGGGTGGCCGCACCCGGTGAAAAATTCCTCTACTGGAATGAGGGGTACACCATACTTGGCGAGATAGTTGGTAAGGTGAGCAGCCTGGGCTACAGCGAATTCGTGGGTAGAAGGGTGCTCACACCGCTCGGGATGAGTAGGAGTGGCTTTGGAGTGAGCATGCTATCCGATGACGACTCCATGGAGCCATATGTGGTGGATGGTAAAAGGAAAATGAGGGTTGGCTTCCCCGACCACCCGCTGCTTTACGCCGCTGGGGGCCTGATAAGCTGTGTGCGTGACCTATTAAGGTATATTGGCGTGTTCATAGCGGACCCGCAACCCTTCGAGAAGAAGCTCCTTGAGAGGTTAGTGGCTCCACATGTCAAGTGTGGTTTACCCACACCCTTCGGAGACGAGTATTATGGGTATGGGTGGGTGGTTAACCAAGACTTCTACGGCCACACCCTCGTGTATCACTCAGGTAACATAGGTGTGTCAACCGCCTACGTGGGCTTTATACCCGAGGCAAAGATTGGTGTCGCGCTTGTCTCAAACAGCGAGAACATACACACCGCATACGTTGGCGCCTTTGCTTTAACCCAGCTACTAGGCATCGAAGAGGAGAGCCTCCCCTTCGTGAGATATCAGCGGCTCATCGACACGCTGAGCGGGGTATACGAGAATTTTAGCGGCACGGTTAAACTCGAACTCAGACAGGCGGGCTCAATGCTCTATGCGAGCTTTAGCCAGGAGGGTGCGACGCAGACATTCCCAGTGGTGCTTGAGGATGGAAATCTGTCGGTTGTGGTTGGCGTTGAACGTATACCTATAGAGCTCATAAGTGCGCTTGGGAGGGTTGACCTACTTATCGAGCGCAACCGGTTTCACAGGGTGAGCTAGCCAATCTATAGTTTTCCACATGTAAAAAGTTTAGGTTTTAAGGTGTTAGTTTACCCACACGGTTCTTATGTTGGTGAATTCGAGCATACCGTAGCGTGATAGCTCCCTACCATAGCCGCTCTTTTTCACTCCGCCGAACGGTAGCCTTGGGTCGGAGGCCACAACCTTGTTTATGAACACCATGCCCGCCTGGATGTTTGGGACGAGTTTCTCGGCTTCTTCTGGGTCGCCCCATATTGATGCGCCTAGCCCGTATGGTGTTTCGTTGGCTAGCTGCACTGCCTCATCCATGGTGGAGAACTTTTTGAGTATGGCCACTGGGCCGAACACTTCATCCGTGTAGAGTGCGCCAGTCTCTACGAGTGTGGGGGGCACGAAGTTGCCGTCATCCCTTGCCTCAGCCCTGTGAACCCTACCCAATCTACCCAATTCTTCGAGTTGGCGCACCACGGTGCGCTTCTGCTCAGTGCTCGAGAGGGGGCCAAGGAATGTTGAAGTGGAGAGAGGGTCGCCCACAGCCACCTTAGCGAATTCCTCACGCATCAGCTTGCTGAACTCATCGTACACGGATTGGTGCACCAAGAAGCGCTTCGAGGCTATACAGCTTTGACCGTTATTCTGAAGCCTCGCGTAGACAGCGTTCTTAACGGTCTTATCCAGGTCAGCGCTCCCAAGCACTATGAATGGGTCGGAGCCCCCCAATTCAAGCACGCTCTTCTTTATTCTCTTGCCCGCCTCCGAGGCTATCGTGCTACCAACACTCGTGGAGCCAGTGAAGCTCACACCGTCAACGTACTCTATGGCTGCCAACGCCGTCTCACCGCGGGCCACGGTTGACCTGAAAACGTCGAGGCCGAAGAGCTCTTCAAGCATAAGGCTTGTACCAGTCACTATAGAAGCGTGTTTGAGGATGACGGCGTTCCCCGCTGCTAGGGCTGGGATAGCCGCCCTCATGACCTGCCACGCTGGGAAATTCCAGGGCATCACAAGCAGCACCACACCCAGCGGGTCGAACCTTATGTAACTCTTCGCGGCCTCCGTCTTAACATATTCGGGTTCGAGGAACCTCTGCATGTTCTCAACCGCGTAGTCAATAAGCCAAGCACATTTGTTCACCTCAGCCTCAGACTGGCTGACAGGCTTACCCATCTCCATGCTCATCAGCTTCGCGAGCTCACCCTTCTTCGCGAGCAACCTCTTTTTGACCTCTCTTAGCGCATCCATCCTCGCATCGGTATTCCTAGCCCAATGCATCTGGGCTTCCCTTAACTTAGCGATTTTCTGCTTGATTTGCTCAACGGATTCCTCCTGGTATTCCCCTAAAACCTCACCTGTATAAGGATTAAACGTTTTTATCGTCATCAACCAATAACCACCCTCCAGATATTAATGGCTTTCTAGAACAATACTTAGTGTGAATGGGTTTAAATAGTTAAACGGTAAGCCTCCGCGCCAATCCGGCCACAGCTTTAATCACTAGTGGGTTGCCTACGTTCTCGCGCTTCTGAATTTGTGTGAGCTGTTCGCTATATTCTGGGCGGCCGCCCACCCTCTTCTCGCGTTGATGAGCGCGAACATCATGTATCCGAGTTCGGCGGTTGAGTGGGCGTCGCTTGAGAGCACCAGACGCACCCCCTCCTCCACAGCCCTCTTAACCCATATTGAGGGGAGGTCCATTCTGCGGGGCTGGCCGTCTACTTCTAGGAACTTTGAGTTCTTCTTCGCCGCAGCCAAGACCTTCTCCAAATCCACGCCATTCTCGGGTCTCCTCCCAAGCATCCTGTTGGTGGGGTGGCCCACTGTGTCCACATACCTGTTCTCCAACGCCTTTATCACGGCCTCGGTGAGCGCCTCCGTGTCTGAGGTGAACCTCCTGTGCAGAGAGGCCACAACGTAGTCGAGTTGGGCGAGTGTCCTATCATCGTAATCCAGTCTTCCACCACTTAGGATGTCGACTTCCGAGCCGTGAAGGATCTCTATTGACCCATACTTTGACCTCAGCCTCTCGATTTCCTCCGCCTGTTTTCGCAGCCTCTCCTCACTCATCCCGTTAGCCACCCTTTCACTTTTAGAGTGGTCTGTGAAGACAACATACTTGTAGCCTTGGCGGAGGGCTCCTTCAACCATCCTCTCAAGTGTGTCTACACCGTCACTCCACGTAGAGTGAACATGGTAGTCGCCGAATACGTCGGATGCGTCCGCAAGCTTTGGAAGCACACCTTTTGACGCGGCTTCTATCTCCCCAGTGTTTTCACGCAGCTCTGGCTCAATGTACTGTAAGCCCAGCTTAGAATACACCTCCTCCTCGCTTGCACCGGCCACCCTCACTCCGTTCTGCTCGAAGAGCCCGAATTCGCTCAGTTTGAACCCGAGCCTCTGCGCGTGGGTCCTCAGCGCTATGTTATGCTCCTTGGAGCCTGTAAAATATAGTTGCATGGCGCCCAGGTACTCGGGGTGGGCGAGTCTGAAATCAAACTGCACTCCTCGTGGTGAAACCCACGTGAGTTTGCTTTCACCCTCAGCAAGCGTTTTTCCTCCTCGAAGCTTGGATGCTAGGTCTAGGAGGGTTTTATCCCTGGTTTTCGATAATACTACAACATCCACATCGCCCACAACCTCTTTCCCACGTCTAATACTTCCACACACGTAGAGCTCGAATTCTGCTCCCCTTATCTTATCAATCAGCTGGGAAGCTTCATTCATACCCTCTATGAGCAGCATCTTTGTAAACGCCTCCCCCACCCCCTCCACAGCCCCCAAGATTTTCTCGGCGAGTTTGGGTGAGAAGCCCTGCTTTACCAGAGAGCCGTCCCTTAGCTTCTCGATAAGCTGCGCCCGACTACTCACCCCAAACTTAGTGTAGAGCAGCTTCGCGGTTTTAGGCCCCACGAAAGGCACACCCGTGAGCTCAACAACCTCACTAGGTATCCGTGCTCGAAGTTCCTCCAAGGCTCTAAGTCTACCCGTGCTGATTATTTCGTCGATCTTCTCGGCGATGGCTCGACCAACCCCGGGCACTTCCTTCAACCTTTTACTCCTCCATAGTTCGACCACGTCTGTGTTTAGATTCCTGAGGCTCTTAGCCGCCCTCCTGTATGCGTTAACTCTGAAAACATCTTCGCCATTCAACTCTAAGAGTTCTGCGTACTCTTCAAGTATGCCAGCTATCTCCTGATTATCCAACCCAAAAAAACCACTAGCACACTAGGTTATAAAGCTTCCAAAACCCCCTTTGGAGAGGGGTATACCGATGATAAATCAGACAACAAACCTCACCATTTACGGTGAATCAAAAATCCGTGTTTGGGGATAGTGTTCAAAGATTAATCATTGTCTACCGTTCAGGGCGGGGGAGGAGGCCGGATAAAGTCCACCTTCGACTAACTGGGAGGGCATGGTTGGGTAGAAGCAAAATTTTTATGGGTGTACCTGTTTAGAACGAAAATGTCTTTGCGGATTTTAGATAGGCCTTTCGCTAGGCATATACTTACCAAGCTCAGGGCTAGGGAGACAGACCAGGTGAATTTTAGGAAAAACTTGGTGAGGCTTGGTAGAATAATTGGCTATGAGATTGCGGATAGTTTGGAGTGCAGTGAGGTAACAGTGGAGACTCCTCTCGGCAAAGCGAGGGGCGTATTGATAAGTGAGCTTGACCACGTTGTAATCGTGAACATTCTACGCGCAGCGACACCTCTTGTCGAAGGATTGTTGAAGGCTTTCCCCAGCGCTAGGCAGGGTGTGGTTGTCGCGAAACGCAGGGAGTCGGTTTTCGAGTCGCCCCCAGAGAAAATGGATGTGGACATCTACTATTCACGTATACCCGATTTAAAGCCTGATGACGTGGTGATAGTAGCGGACCCTATGCTTGCGACGGGTAGCACCATACTCAGAGCCCTTGAGCTCGTCTATGCCAAAGGTGAACCCAAGAAGGTTTTTGTGGCGAGCGTCATAGCGAGTCACCAGGGCGTTGAGCGGGTTTTGAGGTGGGGTAGACCAGTCAACATATTCGTAGTTGAAGTGGACCCCCTNATAGATGAAAGAGGCTATATTGTTCCGGGTTTGGGTGACGCTGGTGACAGAGCGTTTGGTTAGAAGAAAAATTACAATTTCACCAACATCCAGTGAACAGTTTCTAGTCATCATATCATGGTGTGTGGACTATGCGGCGGACGAACGCGGAAGCCATGCTTATAGCTTGCTAACCAAAAAGAACATCTATCGGGTGTGTTCCCTCTACATGGTCGTAGATAGGCACCCCACAGCATACCTATCATACGTTTAGTGGAGCATGGGTGGAAATATGAGGCTGTGATAAAAGGCAACAAGCCCAGCCCTTTACGACGGATAAAAAATCAATCATGGTTAGCATCGATTGTGCGTCAAACACGAATTTGAACTACCCAGGCGTGGGTAGCTCACCCGCTGTATGAAAACGCTTATTGGTCTACTGGTTATTATATCGGCGTGTTCGACGAGCTTGCGGCCCAAAGTGTTGGGGAATTCGTTGCGGATTTCCCGGTTTTGAGCGGGTCTCAGCCGGTCTACGAAGCCTTGGGTGTACTGCAGAGAGCCGAGTTGATGTCTTTCCCAGTGAAGCTTGAGAAGGGCTACGGTGTGTTGCAGGCCCACAGTATGCTCAAGGTTAAATCGCCTGACACAAAGATCGGCCTGTTTGCGAAGCGTGTACCAGCGCTAACCCAAGATACTAGTGTTGGTGTGGCGGCCAAACTCATGGTTGAGCATAGGGTTCAAGTGCTACCAATCGTCGAGGAAGGGGAAATCATAGGTGTACTGAGAGCTGACCGCGTTCTCTCAGGTGTTTTAAAGCGTGGGGCTAAGGGTCTTAGTATTACCGATATTATGACTTCTAATCCCATCACGATTGAAGCGAATGACACGCTGGGCAAAGCTGTGAAGCTGTTTACTGAGAATAAAATAGACCATCTACCAGTGCTTAGTAAGGGTAGGGTTGCGGGGATGGTGAAATCCAAGGATGTATTATTGCTGCTTCTCAGCCCGGGTGAAAAGCTCACACAGGGTGGGTGGGGACTTGAGGCGCTAAGCCAGAAGAGGATGCCTGTTGGTGGTATAACCGTGGGTGCTGTGGCTTCAGGGGTAAACGAGGACTATTCAGAGGCCCTTAAAAGGGTTCTGGAATCTAGGAGCACCTATACACTCGTCGTCCTAGGCGAAGAGCTTCAGGGAATAGTTACGCTAAGGGACTTCCTTAAGCCGCTCGCCGAGCACCAGTCCACGGTGGAGTTACCCATCCAAATCTCAGGGTTAAGCGACGATATGCTGGCTGATGGCGCCATAAAGCAAAAGCTAAGGAGGCTGGCAATATACGCCACTAAAACAATCCCATCAGTGTTCGAGATAAGGGCGAGGGTGAAGAAGGTTGGCCCCTCAGGTAAGGCGTTCGAAGTGAATCTACAGCTTTATACACCGAAGAAGACTGTTAATCTCTCTGATACTGGTTATGACATCCTTAAGGTGTTCGATAAAATCGAGCGGAGGCTTAAACAGTCAATAAAGCAGGAGCTCAACCCACCCAAAAACGATTCCCAAAACGCATGCAGTAGCAAGCCGGCCTAGGAGAGTCATGCTGAAGGTGGATAGCGCTGTCTATCCTGAGAGTTCAAGGTATGTCTGGATATATCGGGGTTTTACCTTCGAGTCGTCGAAGAGTGGTTGAGTTATAATTGGAGCGACCTCGGAGTAATCCTCCTTTATTTCTATGAGTGTGACTCGAAAGAGTGTGTTGCCGTCAGCCGCCTCCCTAATCTTTGAGGCCTCTCCCTTCGCATAGACCGCTGAGGGTGGGGTGAAAAATATGAGTGTGCACAGTGCTCTCTCCAGCAGGTTTGAATGGGTGGTGGACCCAGAGTTCACCGCCACCAAAATTTCCTTGGGTTCGCGACCACCCACAACTTGGTAGGGTGAGAGGAGGCATGGCCGTGGATATCCAGAGTAATCAATTGTAACCAGAATAATTACGGTATTACTTCGAACAGGGTTTTCACGTCGAATAAGCTCACACAACTTCTTCGGAAGCCCTATCCCCGACATCCCATAACACGTGAATTTATACGTAAACCCAGTATAAGAGCATTAATTCCAGAGGGTATGGCGCAGCCTCAACTATTAGTGTTTACTGAGTTTGCTAGTGTTCGGGTCACAATCAGGCTCTGCGTCGTCATCGGAAACTCCTGAATAACAGACTTAGGCGGTTCCACATGGTCTTCGGGCAGTGGGAGCCCCTTCAGCCTAAGTGTAGCTACCCTAACCACTGCGCCTTGGTTGTTGAAGTACAATGGAGACTCGAACGAACGGAGCAGGCAATGGGAAGCAGGTGGGTGGGTATCAGTGAGGCAGTGTGATAATGCATTTATGTGTGCAGAGCTTAGGATTGTGAGTTCCCCGCAAGCTAGTGGGTTCTGTGTCCCGGCTCGAGAAGGCAGAGCCAATCCAAGCCGAAGGAGCCCATAAACTAGCAGAGACTCTGCTTGGAGTTCCACTAGGGCGTGACAGGTATGCCGACGCATATCCACCCCGTCCACTAGGGTGAAACCATTTTTAGGAGGTCCGAGCTTTACTCCAAGCCCATCTTCTCGCACATCCAAATATTCTCTAATAACCCCTTTTTCTTGTTGCCCACTCTAACAAGCTCGCAATTCGCCTTTAAGCTTTCAAATTTCTTGAACGACCTGAGCCCATTTACTCCATATAAGCTGTTATCACCCGCAAATAGAAACCGAGCCTTATAATGTTTCCAAAGCCTTTCCCTTGACGGTAGATCAAAGCTCACTCTTAGCTTCAACTGTGCCATAGCAGGAATTTCTAATCTACCAGTTGAGGTGGGGGTCACCGACGAAAGCTTTAGGGGGACCCATGTAAAGACACCCACGGGTACCCGCGGTGCGCCGGGTTGGGGGAATCTACGCGTGTGGTAACTGACTGGGGGCACGTAACCCTGCCAGTGGGTGTAGATCGAGCTTGGGTGGGTGGTTGAAGCAGGAGCCCTTCATTCATGGCGGGGGAGCTCATTTGGTTCATCATATAGCCGTCGTTTGGATATGGGGTTCCCACACTCCTCAGCGGGTAGCGTGGCGTTGTAACCGAGGGCTATTTTTTAATTAGTTCAGCCTTAATGCTATTAAAGTATCACCCTGTTGGCTTTTAGGTGGATTATTCTCTCCTGTGTGTATCCCAGTCCGCGGAGGATTTCTTCCGTGTGTTCACCGAGGCGTGGTGGGGGATGCGCACTCCGAATTTGTCTTTATCTGTGTGTACTGGGAACCTTATGTATGGGGCTTCTCTCTTAGAGTGGGGGTCCTCCGCGTAGGAGAGTATGCCTTTTGTTTTGACGTATGGAGATGAAAGCGCCTCGGATACCCGAAGTATTGGAAGCAGGCACTCCACGTCTGTAAAGCTCTTGAACCCAGTGGCCCACGGTGTTCTTTGCGAACGCCGCCTGAAAAGCGTCTATGATCCTCTTTCTATTTAGTACCCTCTTCTCGTTTGAGTCGAACACCAAGAGGTCTGTTGCACCAAGCATCTCACAAACCTCTTGGAACTGCTTGTCTGTCCCGCATGCTAGGTAAAAGTAGCCGTCAGATGCCTTGAAAGCTTGGTAGGGAACGATGTTGGGGTGAGCGGAACCCATCCTATCCCTATCCTTACCCGTGAGCAGGTAGTTATACACCTCGAAGAGTGCGAGGTAGAGCTGGGTGTCGAGCATTGGTATCTCCACGATCCCCCTTCTACCTTCACGTAGAGAGGCTAGGATTGCTATTGCCGCCATCATAGCGGTTGTGATGTCAGCTATGGGGTGGCGAACCTAGAAGGCTCCGAGTCGGGGCTACCAGTAAGATGCATGAGGCCGCTCTGTGCTAATATCGTGGCATCAAATGCGGGTTGATCCGCCCACTCACCCTCCAAACCATACCCGGATACCACGCACACAAGCAGGTCGGGGTTACTCGAGACAAGTTTACTGGGGGATATACCGAGCCTACCAAGAACGCTTGGCCTATAGTTTGAGATGACCACCCGAGCCGACTTTACAAGGTCCAAAAAGACATCTAACCCCTCAGGATTCTTTAGGTCAACCACCACACTCTTCTTGTTTCTATTGAGGCTGAAGAAGTAGCCGCTCAAGCCATCTATTTCAGGAGGCTTAAGCCTTCTACCCTCATCACCACTCGGCGGCTCCACCTTAATCACCTCGGCTCCCAGATCAGCCAAGATCATCCCCGCCAACGGTGAACTAACAAACCCACCCAACTCAAGCACTCTTATATCCTCAAGCATCACGCCCTAAAAAAACCAACCAATTTAAGCTTTTTCAAGTACTGCACAGTGCTAAGTAATTCTACTAATACTATTTTGAATTTGTTTAATTATTAGGTTATCTTATACCGAAATAATAAATTAATTCCAACGATACTTCGATTTTAGCTAAATATCCAACACGGTACTACTGTGAATAGCGTTAACATTTGAAAGAAAACTATTTATAGTTGGCGGAAGATTCGTAATCGTGGTTAATCTAAAATCTTCATATTACCTTATCATTGGATTACTGGTAGGGCTAATTGTAGCTGGCATACCCGCGTATTACTTCTATA
>Ga0074075_13232_pt1 | contig 11326 bp, 16 predicted proteins | sample YNPg_E_FD_63712 | JGI IMG/M metagenome (GOLD analysis project Ga0074075, IMG submission 63712) | Hot spring microbial communities from Beowulf Spring, Yellowstone National Park, Wyoming, USA - YNP_Beowulf Spring_E v2 (version 2) | ecosystem: Environmental > Aquatic > Thermal springs > Hot (42-90C)... | reverse complement strand
GCTTAAAAATTTAAATAATAAATAGAAAGAAAAAATAAAGAAAGTATATACAATAATAGATAAGTTAGATAAAATTGGGATAGAAAATGTAAAAAAAGAATTAAATAATGTTGTTGGGGGGATTGTCTGATAAAATTGTTGAAATAATATCATTAAAGGATCAGGAAGTAATTGATTACTTATCAAAATATGAAGAAATATCAAAAGAAATAAAATATTTTAATAATATTTTAGATCTATTAAATGATAAAAGTAAAATAGAAATAAATTTATCTTTAGTAAGAGGTTTAGATTATTATACGGGTATGATATATGAAGCAATTGTTGAAAAACCAAGAATTGGATCCTTATCTGGGGGAGGAAGATATGATAATTTGTTAAAATTATTTACAAATGAGGAAATACCTGCTGTTGGCGGAAGTATTGGGGTAGAAAGATTAATTGATGTAGGAATAGAATTGGGAATATTTAAGATTGATAAAAAACATATACAGAAATATGTGTAATATATTTTGAAGATACATTTAAAGATGCATGGAATATATGTAATAAATTGAGAGAAATCGGATTAAATTGTTATATTGATTTAATGAGAAGAGATTTTGATAAGCAAATAAAATATGCAGTAGATAAAGATATAAGGTTCTTATTAATTGTTGGAAAAAAGAATTATTGGAGAATAATGTTTTACTACAAGATAGGTATACAAAGGAAAAATCAAAATTTCAATCAACAATTTAGAAGATATCTACAGAATAGTAAAAAATAGGATTGGTAATAGTTATTGATAGGTTGTTAATGTTATAAATATTTTTTATTGGGATAAAGAAAATCTTAAAAATTCTATTTATAAAATTTATTAAAATAAAATTTATAAATTTCAAAGTAGTATATATAAGTCTTATTTTATACAAAAATAAAAGTGGTGCATATATAATACGCTTTTGAAATTTATAAATTTTACTTCCCATATACAATACCTTTTGTAAATACCCAATTAATTATAGCAGCAATAAATATTGCAATAAGTTGTGATATCAAGTAATTTATTCCAAATATATAATAAAATAATAAGGCAGATAAATATTGAACAGGTTTTGATAATAAACCTCTTCCTCCAAAAAATAATAAAAATCTTTCTAAAAGTTTTCTCTTTTTAATTTTAAATACAAACAAATCATTTAAAATGAAATTCCATATAATTGAAATTAAAATTGCTAGGAAAGAGGAAATATAAAAAGGAAGATAAAATATTAATAAGTATAAAGCTAATAAGTTAATAACAATTCCGGATAACCCTACCAAATAGAACTTTATAAATTGAGAAATATCAAATAATAAAAAAACTTGTTTTAAATATATAAAAATTATACTTTATCCAATTTAGATTTTCCATGTTTTCTCTCTTTAAATGTATATGGAATTTCTATTAATTTATTATAATTTACTTTTACTAATATATCTAATAGAACCTTATAACTAAATGGATCAGAAATTTTAAAGTTATTTAATAGGTCTTTTTTATTAAAAAGTATCCACTTAATGGATCCTTTACTTTTAATGTTTCTGGTAGAAAAAAGTATGCAATAAATATTGCCGTTTTCGATATAAATTCTCTTATAATATTCCAATTCTTTATTTTCCCTCCTTTAATATATCTTGATGCAATAACCAGGTCATAACCCTCTAAAGCCTTTTCATACATTATTCTTAGCAATTCCGGGGGATGTTGTAGATCAGCATCCATTAATACAACATATTTTCCATTAGCATTCTTTACTCCATCTAAAAAGGCAGAAGATAAACCTTTTCTATATCCTCTTTCAATAATTTTTATATTTTTATATTCTATTTTTAATTTTTCTATTTCTTCAATTGTCCCATCTTTTGATCCATCGTCTACAAAAATTATTTCATATTTTATATCATTTAAGCTTTCTCTTATTCTTTTTACTAATTCATTAATATCTTCTTTTTCATTTAATGTTGGTATTATTATTGATATATCTATATTCATTGATTATTTTAATTCCCGTATTTACTTAAAAATATTTCTCTATATTATCATTAAATGACAAGATTGGGTGGTACAAATAAAGTAAATCATGTTATATGCAGAAGATGTGGTAGAAAAACATATAATCTTGATAAGAGATATTGCTCGCATTGTGGATTTGGAAGAAGTAGCAAAATAAGGGCCTATGTATGGTCATATAAATTTAAAAGAAAATGGTAGAAGAACAAAAAGAAGTTGAAGAAGTAAAAAAAGAACAGGAGGCTTTAGAAAAAATAGGATCACAAAAGTTTAATTTAGAATCCTGGAATCCAAAAACAAATCTTGGTAAATTGGTAAAAGAGGGAAAAATAAATTCAATTGAGCAAGTATTTAAAAATGGTTATAAAATATTGGAACCAGAAATTGTAGATGCATTAATACCAGATTTAAAATATGAATATATTAGATTATCATTATCTAAAGGTAAATATAGAAGGCCAAAGTTTGTAAAGATGGTTCAAAGAAAAACTGCTGAAGGTAATAAGACATCTTGGGTTTCTGTTGCTGTTGTTGGAAATGAAAGTGGATATGTTGGGGTTGGAATGGGAAAGTCTTCAGATATTGCTTTGTGTATGGAAAAGGCATTAAGAAATGCAAAATTAAATATTATACCAATTGCAATGGGTTGCGGATCTTGGGAATGTGCATTTAAGACGCCACATTCTTTACCATTTAAAGTTGAAGAATCTTATGGTTCTGTAAGGGTCGTTCTGTTACCAGCTCCAAGAGGAGTTGGATTGGTAACACCAGAAGAAATGAAAAAGATATTTAGATTAGCAGGTATAAAGGATCTATGGATGAAATCTTTTGGACAGACTAGGAGGAGATATAACTTTGCAATGGCAGTTTATAATTCATTAAGAAAAACAGTAGAATATAGAATTAAGGAAGAATATGCCAAATATTCTGGATTGAAGATTGGATTTGTATAGTATGGGATTATTAGCTATTGTAAGGATAAAAGGAACTGTTAAGTCAAATGAAGAAATAAAAGATACATTATATTTGTTAAGATTAAGAAAAAATAATTATGCAGTAATAATGAAAGATACAAAAGATATAAGGGGAATGATAAAAAAGTTGAACCATGGGTTGCATGGGGGGAAATATATAAAGAAACATTAAAGGAATTATTATTAAAGAGAGGAAGATTGGAGGGAAATAAGAGATTAACAGAAGATTATATTAAACAAACATTAAATATGGATATTGATACATTTGTTGAGAAATTATTAAATAATGAAATAGATTTAGATTCAATACCAAAATAAAAAAGATATTTAGACTAAAACCTCCATCAAAAGGATATCCAAGAAAGGGTATAAAGGTTCCATATAATCAGGGTGGAGCATATGGGTACTATGGAAAAGATATAAATATATTATTAAAGAAAATGATATAAAATGGCGAAGAGACCTTGGAGAATATTCAAAGAAATTGAAAGACCCTATACAAGATTTTCATATAGTAAATCATATAATAAAATCCCAGGTGCTCCAGTATCAAGGTTAAGGATGCAGATTATGGGAATGGTGAATGTACCAAAAGATCAATGGAAATATGTCGGACATCTAATTGCATTGCATAATGTTCAAGTATCAGATTATTCTTTAGAATCTGTAAGAACTAATATATTAAAATACTTAGAAAATGAAGTAAAAGAATTCCTATTTATTGTAAGAAAATATCCCCATCATGTTGTAAGAGAACATGCATTGGTATATGGTGCAGGTGCAGATAGAATTTCACAAGGAATGAGGCATTCATTTGGAAAACCCTCTACAAGAGCTGCGCAAGTATACTATAAAGATATTGTTTTATCGATATATTATAATAAGCAAGAGTTTACAGATAGGATAAGTTTTTATTTAGATGTAGCAAGAAAAAAATTAGCAGGAAAATATAAGAAATATATAGGAGAAAACAAGCCAGAAGAAATCATTTTATCATCTGTTGTCTAGATATTTCATACTCCAATAATAATAGTTTTTTCAAATCTTTTATATCCTTAGAGATAAATAATCTTCCCCTTCCATATTTTACTATTTCTTTTGCAATTTTTTCTCCTTCATTATTTAATTGTATTCCAATTATAGATATATAATAATATTGACTTAATTCTTTAGCTAACCTTAAAGTTCTTTCTATAGGATTTTTTCCTTTTGTTGGCAATGCATCTGTTATTAATATTACATGCCCATTTTTACCTTTATTTAATAAATAATTAAATGTTAGAGCAATATCTGTACTTCCATTTGGTATAATCCTTAATATATCTATTATATCTTTTAATCCTCTAATATTATTATATTCTTTAACAATCTTATCATTAAATAATATTATATCTAATAGGTTATTATCTTCTAATATCTTTGATATTAATAATATTAAAGCCTTTTTTGCTTCAAATATTTTTTCTCCAATCATACTTCCAGATATATCTAATAGAATTATATATTTACCACCCTTGTTTTCTCTGTTAACATTAACAATAAATCTTACAATATCTTTATTCTTTATATATTTTCTTATTGTTTCTTTTATATCAATTTTATTATATTTATCCCCTATACTAAAATATTTTTTATAAAATTCTTCATCATCTCCAATATAATATGATGAGTATTTTCCATATTCGAATATTCCTTCAATTTCCTTTTCTATATTTCCTATTAAATATTTAGAATATTCCATTAAAGATTTTTCAGTCAGTTCTCCATTTTCATCTATATATCCTTCAATAGTTAATATTTCCTTTATTTTGTTTAAAGATTTCCTAAATTCTTTATTAAACCTATAATCTTTATCCTCTCTTATCCTTTTTTCATCATATTCAGTTAATTTTGATAATATATCTGAATATTCTCTTTTATTTTCCATAATTTTATCTATATCAAACATTGGATATCCTTCTCTTATCATTTTTTCAATCAATTCATTTATATTTTTCTTAATATCTTTTGAACTATATTTAAAAGATTCTCCACGTCTATTTAATTAAATTTTCTGAATCAACTCCGGAAGTCCTTTCCAATTATAAAAGAATTCCATTGATTTTTTATATATTCTTCTTCATTTATTTCCATTTTATACGATGGTTTTAATCTTATCCTATGTGGTAATATTGATAGTAGAGATTCAAATATATGTTGAATTTCAACATTTTCTTTCTTATCCATTATCGCCAAAGCTTGTGCTTTTTCATAAATACCAATTGTAGATCTAACCGATGGTCTCTTTTCCAATTTATCATCTTTTCTTAATTTTTGTATAAATTCAATTGTTAATTCCAATAATTTTTCAGGAAAATTAATATCCAAACTTTTACCATATTTTAATATAATCCTCTTTTCTTCTTCAATATCTTTTGGATAATCTAAATTTATTATATCAAATCTATCCAATAATACATCAGATATTTTTTCAGTTCCATAATAACTTTCAGGATTCATTGTAGCAATAAATATTATATCTAATGGTATTTGAAATTCATATGTTCCAATTGTTATTTTCTTTTCTTCTAATAATTCTAACAAACTATTTTGAACCTTTGGAGGTGCTCTATTTATCTCATCAAAAAATAATACACCATGATGTGCTCTAAATATTTTTCCAGGTATAAAAGATTCTAAAGAATGTATTCCATATTTTAATGCTTTTGAAGGATCTATATCTCCAATTAAATCTTCTACGGATAGATCATAAGAACCCTGTATTCTAATAAATCTATCTTCTCCTCTTATTTTTATAAAAGGACCGTTACTCCATTTTTTTCTATATTCTTCAGAGACAAAAGGGAATTCTTCATATGCCCACAACGGAATCCCATCTGGAAAATCAATTTCGGGCAATAGTTTTGCTATATTTTTTGCTAGAGTTGTTTTTCCAGTACCAGGAGGTCCTATTATTAATATATTTCTCCCAGAAATTTAATGAAGATACTATTTGTCTCTTTGCATTTTCTTGTCCAACTATAGAATTAAAAGGATCTTTTCCTTCCCTATATATAATTATTATTATTATATACTTTATATGTTCTCTTATTTTGATCATATTAATTATTTTATATTTTTCTTTAAAATATTATAATTATGGTTATATTTTACAATTTAAAGGGAGTAATATTAGATCTGGACGGGACACTTATAAATAGCTTAAAAGTTTATGATGAAGTTCATAAAAAAATATTGGAAAAATATAATATAAATTTAAAGGTATCATTAGATAATTCTGGAATGCCTTTAGAAGAAATAATATATAATATAATAGAGAAATATAATTTAAATATATCAATTGAAGATTTAAAGAAAGAATTTGAAAATATGATGTTAAATTGAATATATAGAAAAGATAAAATTTAACCCAGGAACAAAACAAATATTAAATTATTTTAAGGATAAAAAATATAAAATGGCAATTTTTACTTCAAATAATAGAAAATTAACAATAGAGATATTAAAGCATCTACATATAAATAATTTATTTGATGTTATAATAACTTCTGATGATGTAAAACAGACAAAACCAGATCCAGAAGGTTATATTAAAATAGTAAGAGGATTTTCCATATTACCAAATGAAATATTGGCAGTAGAAGATTCTATATATGGTGTTATTGCTGCAAAAAGGGCTGGAATAAATGTAATAGGGGTTGCTAGTGGTGTAAATAAAAAGAGAGAATTAATTTCTGCTGGTGCTACAATGGTATTTAAAAGTTTAAAGGAACTATACGATTACCTTATAGAAGAAGATAATAAGAATAATCAAAATAATAATCAATAAAATAATTAATAATATAATTGATAGTTGGTAAGAATTTGATATTAATATTGGTATTGGACCTATTAATATCAATCCAGCAAATTTTGTATTAGAAGAATTTGATAATGAGTAAATAAATAATAAAATAATCGAAATAAATAAGAAAATAATTGATAAAATCAAAAATATGTTGTTATTCATTTAAATTTAATTTATAAAATTTTGAATGACCAAAATGGATTATTAAATCAAATCCATATTTATCTAAATATATTGGTATATCACATCCACCAAAATCCGATCCAAACCAAATATATATTTCAATATCTTTATATTTTTCCTTTATTTTATCATATATTTCTTTTGAATATGGTTTTAACCCATCAGGAAATTGTAATAATATTTTTTTGTATTTCTTTTTATCCAATGTTTCAAATATTTTATCTAATTCAAAATCTATTTCCATTTAAATATTTTTAATATATTACCTATAAAATTATTCCTAATCTTCAATTCCTTTCCAGTTATTTTTTCTGCAATTTTTATTATATCTCTAGAAGCTACAGAATCTATATTATAATCTATTAAAGGTATACCTTTATTCATCGAAATTTGTACATTTTCATCATAATGAATTATCTCTATTATTTTCTTTTTAAAAAATTTTTCGGCGTTTATGTAATCTATATCCTTCTTTATCTTATTTAAAACAATTCCAAAAGTTTTTATATCTAAGTTATCTAATACTTTTGTAACTCTATAAGAATCAAACATTGCAGATTTCTCATAGTTTGTTATAATTATAACTTCTTCAGCAGCCTTTAGTGCTTCTAAAGCTTCCTTACCAATTCCAGCGGCAGAATCTATAATAATATAATCAAAATCATCATATATCGTCATTATCCCATTATGTAATTTCTCCGTGGAAATATATATTAAATCTTTTATATCTAAACTTCCAGGAATTATATAAAAGTTTTCTTTATATTCTTTTATACAATCATTTATGTCAATTTCTCCCCTTAGAAATTTATGTATATTGTTATTTTCATTACCTAATCCTAGATTTATTGATACATTTGGTGTACTTAGATTAAAATCGATTAATAATGTTCTAAAATTTAATAATGAGAGGGCTCTTGATAAATTTATAGAAAAGAAAGTTTTTCCTACTCCACCTTTCCCAGAAGATATTGTATATACTTTTGCCATTATATATATTTATTAATAATTGTAGAAAATTTTTTAACAGATTCTGCAATATCTTTTAATGTTTTTATATTTATTTCAAGTTCTTCTCCACTCGATGTCCTAAATTTTACAACCATATTTTTTCTATATTCATTTATTATCCTTGCATCGGAATTTAAAGCAAGCTTTAATAGTTTATAATACTTTAATGATTCTTCAAGTTCTTTATCCTTTGCAATTTCAATTATTTTTCTATACCTTTTAATTGGACTATCTGGAATTTCATCAATATTTTTATTTTCACATAATTTCCTAAAATATAATTCAATTGCATAATCATAATATTCAATAACTGCTTTTATAAAGCTTCTAACAGTTTCTAATCCCTTATTATTTTTCAATGAAACATTAAATATATGTAAAACCTCTTTATATCTTCTATTATATTCTAAGTCTTCTTCTAAATTAGGCATGATATATAGATATTTGCAATGTATACTAAAGCCGCGAAAATAATTATAAATATTATTATTTTATTTCTATTTAATTTTATTTTTGATTTTTCCTTTCCGAACTTATATAATCCAAGATATGTAAATAGGGGCAATTGGTCTGGCATAATTTATATAGTTAGAAGAAACATATAAAAGAGTGGCCGTAGGAAGGTCTGCTTACCGATAAGCCACCGAGGAATCGGAGGGGGAAACCCCTGGCTACATAATAAGAAATCATGGACATATATCCAATGAAGATGAAGAGTTAATACCTGGAGGTAACTCTGGGTAAACTTGGAGAAGATATATGCACCTTGAGAAATATGTCCTGGCGGTACAAGGCCTGTCCGCTTAGAAAAATATATACTAAAAGCAGCCTACGGCCACACTAATAACTTTTTCCTACATATACATAATATTTTGCATCTTTATTACAAAATATACATTTTTTATTTTTTGTATCTTCAGGTATAATATCAGTTCCCTTTACATCTAATGAATATCTTTCTTTAATATTCTTTGCACATTCTTCTATCATACAGAAGGGAACCTTAAATGCTAAATCTTTATCTAAATTATTTTCTAAATCTTTTAAATTATCTATTTTTAATATTTTATTCTCAAAATATTTTCTTGCCCTTTCTTTTAGATCTTTATCATATTCAATAATTAATCTATTTAATTCATTTAATAAATTTTCGAATTTTACTTCGTAATCTTTTGCTTTATTATTATATTGCCTTACAGATATTGTAACTGTATTTTTTTCCAATTCTCTTTTACCAATAGATATTCTAAATGGAACTCCCAATAGTTCGTATTGGTTAAATTTCCATCCAGGACTCTTTGTTTCATCTTTATCAATTCTTACTCTATATTTTTCCTTTAATAAATTATATACATTATTACAATATTCTAATATTTTGCTTTTTTCATCTTCAGAATAATATATTGGGATAATTATTATTTGAACTTTAGATATTTCAAAAGGTAATATTAGACCTTTATTATCCCCATGTATTGAAATTACTGCACTTAATGTTCTCATAGATATTCCAAAGGATGTCTGCCATGCAAATTTTTTGTTAATTAATTTATTTTCATTAAATTTACTTTTAATTATATTATTTATTTTATTTATTAAATCTTTATTATCTTCAGATATTTCTCCACTAAATTCTATATTTTCTTCACATGATTTAATTAAATCTTTATTATTATATAATCTTATTTTTATTTTATCTTCAACAATTTCTATTTCGTATCTATAATTATCTTCATTAAATGCCTCAAATTTATTTTTATCTATTTTTATAAATGGATGCTCATCTTCAAAAACAATATTAAATGCTTTAGAAAAATTTCTTCCTAATAAATGAGTAGTTCCAATTTGTAAAAATCTCCCATCGGACAATATAGTATCTGCAGCTAAAGTATAATCTGCTCCAGCAAATTTATCCCAATCCTGGTCTCTTTACCCATATATGTGGTAATGATAAATGATCCCAAAAAACTTTTGAATAAATTCCATAGATTTTCTTATCATTTTTCAGTATCATCCAAATCTTTGTGTACAGTATGAGCTTCATTCCATAAAACTTCTCTTCCCCTAATTAATGGTTTTGTTGCCTTTGTTTCATATCTATATACTGTATTTGTCATATAAGTTAACAAAGGTAAGTCTCTATAAGATCTTATCCATAAAGAAAACATATAATACATTTCAGTTTCTGATGTTGGTCTTAATACATATTTTATTTCTTTTTCTTCTTCTATAGGTTTTGATGGAGTAACATAAAATACTTCAGATTCAAAGCCTTTTATATGTTCACTTTCCCTTTTAAATATGTCATATGGAATTAATATTGGAAACCAGTATGGTTCAAACTCGTTTTTTTCTAATTCACCTTCCAAAATGCTTAATATCTTTCTAATTGCGAAATATCCATTTGGATAATAAACAGGCATTCCTTTTACGAGATATCTATCATCAATAATCTTGGAAACTCTTACTATATTATTATACCATTCATAGAAATTGGAATTCTTATCTAAATTGCTTTCTCTCATAGTAGAAAAGATCTAGTGATACATTTTTAAATATTATATTATTTAATATTATGTATGTGATCTTCTCTATCTAAGGTAGAGAAGTGAGCCTGATGATAAAAATGAGGGGGATGAGAGGGAATGTATAGTCTCAAGAACCCGCTCGGTGGATGCCTCGGCTCTGAAGCCGAAGAAGGGCGCGGCAAGCTGCGAAAAGCTGGAGGGAGGTGCATGCAACCATTGATCTCCAGATTCCCGAATGGGATATCCTGCCAAAGGCATCCCGTAAGGGAGGGGAACGCGGGGAAGGGAAACATCTTAGTACCCGCAGGAATAAAAAACAAGTTGTGATTTCCTGAGTAGGGGAGACCGAAAGGGAAGGAGCCCAAACCAAATCCTCTAAAGTAATTTAGAGGAGATGTGGGGTAAAGGAACGGGAGTTTCCCATTATTATATCCTCAGAACTTCGGTGAAAGTCCAGGGCCGTAGAGGGTGACAGCCCCGTATGGAGATATAATAGTGGGATTTCCCGCTTCCGGAGTACCGGCGGTTGAATTTTCGTCGGGAATTTGGGGGGAACTAGCCCCCGAGGCTAAATACTCTCCGAGTCCGATAGCATATTAGTAGGGCGACCGAAAGGTGAAAAGAACCCTTGGTAGGGGGTGAAAAGAGCCTGAAACCGGGCGGGGATTGTCTGGTGGGGCTAGTTAGGCACCTTATCTGGGAAAATCTGGTGACGGGTGAGTACTATATAAGGTGCTAGCTAGTTCTACCG
>Ga0074075_15864_pt1 | contig 11351 bp, 10 predicted proteins | sample YNPg_E_FD_63712 | JGI IMG/M metagenome (GOLD analysis project Ga0074075, IMG submission 63712) | Hot spring microbial communities from Beowulf Spring, Yellowstone National Park, Wyoming, USA - YNP_Beowulf Spring_E v2 (version 2) | ecosystem: Environmental > Aquatic > Thermal springs > Hot (42-90C)... | reverse complement strand
CTCATTTTAGGATACCAGGAGTTTAACAATCACAAGGGCGGGGCGGGGTGAGCTCTTTCAATTCCTCATTTTAGGATACTCGTCGGGCTGATCACCATCGCCGTCGTCGGAGTCGTCTTTCAATTCCTCATTTTAGGATACTGGACGTTCCCTGAAAGCAGAAGTTAAAGTACGGTACACTTTCAATTCCTCATTTTAGGATACCTTACTCGGCCACTCAACCATATCGGTGTGTTGCCTTTCAATTCCTCATTTTAGGATACTGGACGTTTATCTATATCTCTTCAACGATTTAAGTTTTTGTATGGGGGGTGTTTTTCTGTGGCATAGTGATCGTCGGCACTTTTTGAGCTTGTCCCCACCGGGCTTTTAGTATTTAAGCTAATGTATTGATGGCGGGGATGGTGTCTGGATAACGATTTCCTACGCTTAGAGGTACGTATATCGCTATCCTAATCAGACGTCACTAGGCTGTATTTTGGCTGTTAGTTTCTGCTTTTATATGGGGTGTCTTAGATGTGGGTATGTCTTGTTGAATTTGAGATATTATTATTGGCTTTTGATGTTTGTTGTCTAATAATTTAATATTGTGTGGTGTCTCTTGTGGTAGTGTCAGTAGTTTTCTGTTAACCTTTTTCCCGGTTGGTGTTCAGCGGTTGATGGTTATCATTTAGTCTTAGTGTTGTGTTCTTGTTGTTGTGTATTTTTATTTTGTTTTGTAGTTGTTGGGGGTGGTGGGGTTGCAGTGCGTGAGGTAGGGGCATCTTGGGTTGCATTTTGGTGGGAGTTTTGGGTCTATTTTCTCTGTGATTATTTTTTGGGCTTGGTCTCTTTGTTCGATGAAGGCTTGTCTTAACTCGTCTGTTATGGGTGTGAGTTTTGGGTGTGTTGTTAGTGTGGCTGTTTGCCAGTTGTATTCGATGTGGATGAATACGCCGTAGTTTATTGGTGTGTTGTGTTGTGATTCGTATGATAGGGCGTATCCTGCGAGGGCGTATTTGTTTGCTTCGAGTGGTGGGTGTGTTTTTATCTCTATTATTATGCCTGGGGGTATGTAGCCGTCTGCTCTTATTGCTTGTGTGAGGCCTAGTTTTGTGCCGTCTATTGGGTACTCTGTTGTTATGGGTGCCACTAGTGATATTAGTGGGTCGGGTGTGTTGAGGTATCTTGATATTGTTGTTGCTCTTGTTAGCGCGGCGGTATAGTTGTATGCGGCTCTGCTCCAGAGGGTGTTTATGGCTGTCTCGAGTTGGCTTTGGGGTATTAGCCTGTATTTTGCCTTGGCTTGCTGTATTATTTTTTGTTTGTCTTGGAGGTAGGCTTGGTGGAATGCTTCGGGTGTGATTGTGCCTGTTTCCCAGTGGGTTTTGAGTATGTTTCTCTTTGCGGCCTCGTTGGCTTTGGCGTGTATTTCGTGTAGTAGTGCGCCTTTCTGGAGTTCCTCGTTGTCTTTCTGCCAGACTCTCTCGACGTATTTTAGGTAGACGTATCTTTGGGTGTCGCAGAAGCCGCTTGTTATGTCTGATACGCCGAGTTGTTGGCTGTAGGCTGGCTGTAGTGGGTAGTCGTACCACCTCCAGCCGCGCATCTCCTCTGATACCTCCACCCTCTTGGTGTTGGCTGTCCTCACCCAGTCGTTGACCTCCTCAACGGTGTAGTATACCGACGTGGCTACCACCTCGCCCTGTACGGCCTGTACTCCTCCCTGCCCCTGAGTGAGAGTGAGAGTCTGCCCGCCTGCGCGGCCACCTGCTGTGTGAGGGGTGGGTTGGTGTTGGCCATATAGTTTGTGACCTCACGCCACACGGCGATGAACGCCTCACGCGACTCGCTGTCTGGCTCATCTTCGTGACCTGGGTTGTTTGAGCGCAGTGGTTCGAGGGTTTCCGGGTGGGTTCTCGCGAGTGTTATGAGGGGTCTGTCCACGGCCACGGCTCTGAACTCCTCCATTAGGTCGAACACGAGGCTCATCTTACCCGTCCTGGGGGCGTGTAGGAAGCCCACGTATGGGTTGAGGCCTGCCACTAGTGATGCGGCCCAAACCTCTCTGAGTAGTGCTGAGTAGCCTATGTTGAGTGCGCGGTTGAATGGGTCCACCTCCACGTCTGGTTCAGCCCTGATCCTCTGCCTTGTGAGGCGTAGCTCGAATCCGAGGTTGGGTGGTAGTAGTGCGGCGATTGCCTCCCAGTAGGCTTTGGCTGCGAGCGCCTCCTCCTGCCTCACCTCATCCACACTCGTGCAGCCTTGAAGCCTTGAGAGGTGATCGCCCACCGCCTCCAAGCCCCGCGTGAGCGCGGGTACCACGGAGGCGTTACCCGACGCCCTAGCACGCTTCTCGTACTCCTCGAGCACGGTCTTCTGGTTGGCGAGTTTACCCTCCGCGAAGAGCTTCGCGTACGCGAGTCTACGCTGGGGGTCTGATGCCGCGCGTATCTGCGCAAGCCAGGTCTCCTGCACGGGTGAGTATGTGGCTGGTAGGAGGTGTGCGAGTGGCTTGGAGCCAGAGAAGAAGAAGATGTGGATTCCGCTCCTCGCAGCCAGGTCTATGGCGGCGGCGCTCACCGACACCCCCTTCACCGCGACCACTATGGCCTCCACCTCTGGCGGTGAGAGGTCCCACTTCACAACGTACTCTCTGCCCCCCTCCCTCTTCTCCGGCACATGGAGCTGGAAGCGCCCATCCTTAACCTTGAGTGTTGCCCCATAATCCACTATGAGCGCAACCTTAGGCATAATAAAGATATGTCTACCAACTATATATTAGATGTGTCCGAGGGCCTAATCACACTTGTGATCTACGATATAACTGAGGATGATGTGCGGCTACGGGTGGCCAGGTTCCTGAGGGCGAAGGGGCTCACAAGGATTCAGAAGAGCGCGTTCATTGGGAGCCTCACGGTGTCCGCTAGGAAGGATGTTGAAAACGGGGTCTCTAAACTCATATATGGTAAGAAGGCCAACGTGCAGATTTATCCCCTCACACCCGCGAGCTACTCGCAGAGGGTTGTGTTAGGCGTTGAATTAAGGTACGACGATCAGGACAGGCTGATCGCTTAAGGATAGCAAAAACGCCTGTACCAGCAGTTGGCGCACTTCGACCAAGGCTGTTTCACACTCGGAAATTCACCTGTTTCTATCATCTGTTTGAGCTCTGAAATCGCTTTGAGCACCCTTTTTTTCAAATCCTCTGTTATCTCCACGATTTCCACTTTCTTTACAAAGCCGTTATACACCGCACCTCTTTTCACAACCGTTTTTGTCGCTTGTGAGGTTTCGAGTAAGGAATCGTCGGAATAAACGTAGTTGTTTTCAAGTATAAGCGCGTAACCGACCAACTGTGCGGTGAACTTGAGATTTCCGCGCGCAAGGTGTGGTGAGTATTTCACTTCCGCGGGAATGATTTCCGAGTGTTTTGTGACAAACACGTAATCTGGTACACCGCTAATTCCTAGTTGAGGAGAGCGAAGTTGCGGTTTACGGAAAAAGTGTTTTGGTTCAAGCTTTCTCAAAAACGCTTGAAACGGGTCTTCCTCGTGTTTTTGCTTTCCCATTTCCATCGTTTCTGTAACAGGTTCTGGTGTGTGCAAAACGTAAACGTAGTAAGGGTCTCTTTTACAGAAGAAAAAGTGAGAAAGAGCAGTTACGGGTAAAAGCTCTTCTTCCACACTAATTTAATGTTCAAATAAAAAATTAAGATTTCGAGCTTAGTATGCGGAATAAGTGTTTGACCACTCTAGAATATTCGAGATATTTTCTTTCTTCTTGCGCGATTTGTAAACCAAGTACTTCTTTTATTGTGACAAGAGCACCTTCTCTTGAGCCAACATATAGAAGCTCTTCTAAAGGCTTTGTCTGGTTAATCGCCTCAAATATGAGCTGAGATATTTTAATTGCGAAATTGTTTGTTACAGTTTGGTTAAAGACGTCTATAAGAAGTCTTTCAAGCATCTTTTTGTAGTTTTCTTCTAATTTACTAAAAATTTCTGATGTACGTGTAAGGTCCAAATTAAAAGTGTTCCAAATCGTTGTTGGGTTTTGCCCTCTTGCTGTGTTTAAAGCAATTAATTGAACTGTTCCTCGATAATTGGTTTTCAGACTAAGCCACATAAGTAGGGATGTGACAGGAGTTAGACCTTCTATTCCAAATCTTAATTTTTTATACATTTCAACCCAATTCATCGTAATTTCAGGATGTGCACCTTCCACATTCGGCAAAAGGTGAACTTCGACAAACCGGTCACGAGTAATCTTTACGCGATCTAGATATGATGTTACATATCCTGCAATGCCTAGCATATATCCGTCAAACGAAAGCTTTTTGTATTTATCACTTTTTCTACGCGATTCGGTGTATCCCAGAACCCTGTTAAATTCGTAAAACTCAGGTGCAAGACAAGAGGGGCATGTGTAAGTTGACTCATTTGTTTTTCAGTCATACTTTGGAAGTACTTTTCGAGTACATCACTAATAGGTGCGTCACTTTGAATGTTTAGTTCTTTTAGAATTTGTTGGTAGCACTTTTTTTCGTTTTTGCGGTAAGTGGTATGATAAAGGGCGTTTGGTCTTTTTTCCCTCTTCTCTTCTCTTCTATTTCTCTTGCAATTTGCTCGACAATCTTTCCTCCATTTTTCAGACCTTCTATATTGTAAATTTCGAATCCGTCCTTTGTGACTGTGTATTCATCGGGTTTTATATCACAAACATAGAGTAACGATAAAATATAACCAGTAAAAGTTGGAGAAGGAGAGGTTATTCTCATTTTTGAATCAACTCCATAAGTTCTCTTTTAAAGACTTGCCTTCCACCACCCTCTTGTCTTTCACTTGCAGCAAGGTTGTCTCCTACGACGATGGGAGTTAAAATATAGGTGTAAAGTTTATTTTCGTATGTAACAACTCTTTCCATTTTGTCTAGAAATTCGCTTATTTCCATTAGAGTAATTGCTTTTTCAAAACATTCATATAGACCACTCATCGGAATTGGTGAATTCTTTATGTATTCGTCTATGTCTATCAAATTAAACGCAAAGGGATCTCCTAATCTCTTGTCGAAGCTTATGCTCCGTTGCTTTAACTCGCCTATCACCTTATCCTTGTTGGTGTATGGTCTTACTGCGTGCATGTGATTAAGCACCGCAAACGTAGTTAAAGTTTTCAATTTCTCTGAAAAATGGGCTTTTTCAAAATATCTATGTACTACTAATGCTGACAGAACTTCGTGATATGCAAAACTTGGATCTTTTTTGCATTTGCACCCCTCCATGAATTGGACTTGATAGATGTTGGCAGCTTTTCCTGAATCATGTAAATAACATGCGATCTTGCAGAGCTCCTTGAAGAGTTCTAGTGTAAGAGAAGGATTAAATTTATAGACGAAATTTAGTCTTTCGACACACACTTTCACATAGGATGGTTGAAAAGAGAAGAACTTGTCGACACCATATTCAACCGATTTAACGGAGTGCACTTTAAGAGACTCATCACTAAATGAACACGCAATCTTTTTCATCCTTTTTCACCTATATTTTAAGTCCTATACCAGGCGTGTACCATTCATGTGGGTAAACAATACCCTTTGCTCCGATGTACTGTAATCTAAGTGATAAGCAACCACTCCAAGGGTTCAATTCGTAATTGCAAATTTCATTTCTTTCGTTTATATAACTTTTCGTTCTGCTTAAGATCAATTTTGCTTGTTTTTCGTTTAGTGGTACCTCGGATTCACCATCAGGTTTTTGCGAATCATACGCCATGATTATATCTGATTCACGTAACAGTCCGCATAGATTTTCGTATAACCTTTGTGTGTCTTGTGCAGTAAAAACAGGATAGCGGTCAAATTCTATCAATATCCTTTTAAGTATTTCATCAAGTCGATATTCCATTTCATATCCTTTCAATAGCTCTAAAGGCTGAAAGTTTTTGCCGACATTTTTTTCCAGATTTTCATATGAAGCTTTTGTATGCTTTTCATCATACACACCATCAAGTTCTGAATCTGTGACGATAAAGTAGTACAGCAAACCTTTACCACCCATTCTTGCAACCCTACCAACCCTTTGGATAATATTCGGAGCCGGCGCAACTTCTGTAATAAGCGCGTCAAAGCTAAAGTCAATTCCGGCTTCAACAAGTTGCGTCGCTACTACAATTTTTCCCTTTTCCACTTTATTTTGTTTATCTTTTAATTTTTCTAGCTTTTGCATCGCTTGTCCTCTATCATGCTTTGAAAGCTTTGCGTGTAGCAATATAATATCTTCTTTGTTCTCTATATGTTTAGAAAGCTCTTCAAAAATTTGAATAGCTGTAGAAACGGTATTAGCTACAATAAGCACTGATTTCTCTTTTTTTAGCTCTAATGTAGTTTCGTATACACAACTAGTTTTACCCACTACAACGACTTCCTTTTTGTTCTGAGTTTCCCATTCGTTATCATCTCCTTCACAATATTTTTCGTATAACACCTCTGCCTCTTTTTTGACCTCATCTTTAATTAATTGGGCAAGTTGGTCGTTCATTGTCGCAGTTATTATTATAACAGGAACTCCTACTTCAGCAAGCATTTTTAGTGCGGCAAGCGAAACCGTGAGCATTCTTGATTGCCCCTCTTTTGCTGGAGCAAAAAGATGAAACTCGTCAAAAACAACTGCGGCTGAGTATATCATTGCCCTTGGAAACTCAAAGTGTGAGGTGTGATACTTTTGCTGTTTTGCCACTTCTATCGCAGGTAACTTAAAGAAGTTAAGCGAAAATGTGTCTAAAGTAGTTACTACAAATCTTTTTGCAAAAAGGGCGAACCTGGTGATCCATGATGCTGTTCTCCAATGTGCCTTTCGTCGATTTTAAGTAAAGGTATAATGGGTAGCAATAATAGATTATAAACATCAAACATTAGATCTACACTTAAATCCATTATTATATTAATATCTTCCAGCTTTTCAGCCTTATACCGGATTGTTCTTCATGCCTTCTATAACATATCCATTATTTTCATAGCTAGTATTATGAAGTCTGATTTAATTTACGTATCATAAAGATTATTATAACATTTAACAATGAAGTGCTATGCCTGGTGAAAAAGTATCAAGATGTGAGGAACATGGTTATTACAGGGGAGATTTCTGTCCTATCTGTAATAGGCCAGGCAAAGTACTTTTATATGAAGATGAAACTGAATCGCTTGGAAGGTTGATAACTGGAATATTGAGACACAATGCCGAAAAGTATCATTTAGATATGGATCCAAAAGGTTACGTTAGAATTGATATGCTATCCCTTGAAATAAGAGATTCTCATCCAAGGAAATTTCACTTTGTTAGGCCTGCGCATATAGTAGCAATAGCAAAAACTGACCAGAAGGGGAGATATCAATTATCTCCTGACAATAAATATATTAGGGCTACCTACGGACATTCTGTTGAGGTAGATTTGACTGACCTTCCTACAGATTCAATACCTGAAAAGTTGTATTATCCGACGAATTCTGAAGAATTTGAAATTTTTAAAGAGAATGGCATTATGCCAGCAGACAGAAGGTGGGTTCATCTATCTGGTACGGAGGAGAAGGCTTATATTGCAGGGTTATACCACTATGATAAGCCTATGCTTCTTGAAATTAATACATCTAAAGTGTTGGAAAGCGGGGAGAAAATATATAGGGCAGGGGATGGAGTTTACATAACCAAATATGTTCCACCCAGTGCTTTCGGAGAGCCGAAAGAATTTAATGGAAAAATAGATACCGGTACTCTAGAAGAAATCAGGAAATCAAAAGAGATAAAACAAAAGAGAAATTTTGAGGGCTGGTAGATCAGCGGAAGATCGCCTGCTTTGCAAGCAGGAGGTCGGGGGTTCGAATCCCCCCCAGTCCATAATATTATTAAATTCTGACTAAAAATAAATGCTTGCAATTTTTTGAGGGTGATACGGAACTATAATATTGAATATAACTTTCCATGTGTCTAGAAGGTTATCCATTTCTAATCAGTTTTCCATATTGAGGAAGCTTTGAATTAGATATATTATGCATATTTGAATATAAATAGAATCTGAAAATAAAGGATATTATTCCGATATTTCGAGATTCAATTTAGGAAAGAGTTCTGATAGACCAATCTTAAAAAGCATTCATAATAATACACTCTTAAAATCAATTTAGGCTTTTTGATGCCAAATAAAATTTTTCCATTGCATTGTGGTAAGGTTAAGTCCCGATTTCAATCAGACGTAGATTACAGTAAAGATGCACTGGTACCCATAAGTTGAAGATTCCAGATAATGCCCAGATAAAATTCAATGATGGAGATTCTGCAAAACATTTTCGGTCAGTCGAAATAAGAATTGAGTGAAAGCAAAAAGAAAATCTCTATTTGCTTTTTTTATTGGATATTTCAATTGTTTTGATAGATAGATTATATTATAAAAATATTATAACATAATCATAATAGATAAAATTAAATACTTAATATTTTATTATTATAATATGAAGTTCTGCCCTAAATGTGGAGCTCAAAATGTAGATGAAGCAATCTTTTGTACCTCATGCGGCAATCCATTTCCAACACAAATACCACCGGTGAATTCATCACCACCTCCTTACCAGAGCAACCCTCAAAATCCTCCTTTGAACAATAATCCCTATCAGCCACCCTCAGGTCAGCAACCTCAGTATGGTTATCCTCCATATAGGATGCAAATGAATCAGGAACTTTCCACCGCCACAACGTTCATTCTAATAGCATTCATATTTTCAATAATTTCAATAGTTTTGTTCTTAATAGCGGCAATAATTGAGGGAATAAGTATTTCATACATTAACTCTGTATATGCAAGTTATGGAATGAAACCACCTTTAATGACTGGGGTATATGCTGCAATGATTGCATACTTTGTAATGTTTATATTCTCCATAATCGTAATGATAAGGTTAAGACATATCTACAATCTTCTTAAGATGGGCAATACACAACAGGCTTATATGCTAGATTCAGTACTATGGGGAGTGCTTGGTTTAATCTTTTCTGGATTGATTACAGGTTTGTTCATGCTACTTGCCCGACCCCATATCAAGAATGCTGGAGGATTCTAATCATTGCTACAAAAATAAATTTTATTTTATTATCCTTTTATAAGATAAGGGATGGTCAATCCGCAACAAGTTGCTTTCAAGGACATATAGAGCATTATGTTCGTGACTTATGCAAACTTAGAAAAGAATTGCACTGCTGAATTCTGTATTTGTAACAACTGCAATTATTCTCAGGATTTTAGGCTCGATCACATTCTATGCACCTTTGATTTTGTCAGTATTAAGTACCAAGATATGTTTGGGTTCCTTTATATTCCTCATTATGCTCATTTATTTTACAGGCATCCAATTTGGAAAAATTCTTCGCAACGTTTTGAATTTTTATAAAAATGCTTCTATGTGGACTGCCCTGATGCTTCTTTGAATTATTATGACTATTCTTGCAACCCTATGCGTTCGTAGTTTCTAATATTCCTGATTCTAATGTTCATTCAGGGTACATCGTGTTTTTTATGGAGATTTTTTCGATTTCGTATACATTTATGTTTAAATAAAAGGAAAGTGCCATTGCCTCTGCTGTATCAATCGGTGGAATCCCGGCAGGTGTAACCCTAGGTTCAATTCTTGAACTAGGCTTAAATTCAAATGAAACTTTTTTAATAGTTCCTATAATTGGATAATAAGTCTTATTCCTTTCATTTACTTGCTGAAATTAAAGAATATGATTTCAAAAATAAATCATATACCACATATAAATTCAAATTCACCTGGATATATGGCTTTCTTTGGATGACTATCAAGGGTTTTAACCTCACCTTTGCAATAATAATTCCATTGTATCTTGACAAATATTCGCTAGCAATAATTGGAATAGCAATGTCTATTTTTGGTTATCGGCATACTTTGGGAACTATTTCTGGAGAGTTATTGTGTATTTAATTTACAAAAAAGGAAAAGTTTCTCTTCCTTTAATTATTGTCGGAATTCTAGGATATGCAGTCTCAGTTCACATATTCATGATTCATAATTCTATATCTTATTCCAAATAATGTCCTTATTCTGATTGGAATTTTCTCCATTACGACAGAAACACTCCTTATTTCTCCAATCTATACTACGCCTGTTGATGTATATGGAAAGGATAATTTTGAAAATGACATCTGGGAATTTTCATTGATAGGAAGCACTGGAGACATAATTGCACCATCTTCTTTGTGGCCTCTTGGAATCTTGTTAGGATTCAATAAGGCGTTTCTCATTCTTTTAATATTTCCAATATATTGAATTAGATATTGAAAATGTGGGATGAATATCAGATATTAGTATATCATTATCCATACTTAAAAGGATAAATGACATCAGTGAAATTGATGAAGAATTCCGAACGAATTTGGAGGTATCATCTTTATCTAACTACTATCAAAAAAAGAAAGGAACTGCTCTATTATTCAATAATCCGTCTGGAAACAATAACGTATTATTAATCGGTTTATTTGGAACTTATAGTAGACTTCAAAACATGATGGAGAGGAATGTTTCTCATATTTTCAAGAATTTTGCAAGTCTCTTCTAGATGCTTTATTCTAAACTTGGTATACTCGAAGGACTGAAATTATTTTCCAAACTTGAAAATTTAGCGTTAATGAAGTAGGTAATGGTCCCGTCAGGAATTTAAATGGGAATATAACACTTGATGATATACAAATTCTTGAGCGCTGGCTGAAGAATGGTGGCTTCTAGAGTGCTTTTAGGCAATTCCATTTTAAAAGAAAGAAAGAAATAATAAACATTACGCACTTACCAGATAAGCCGGGGTAGCCTAGTCCGGCCAAGGCGATAGACTCGAGATCTATTGCTCGCAAGAGCTCGGGAGTTCAAATCTCCCCCCCGGCGTTATTACTATTGTTTCACTCCACACCATTTAAGAGCAAAAATGGCTCATAGCATTCAATTTAACTCCATACAAAGACAGATTGAGAGATGAGTTAAAAAGGCATGAAAATGAGCCATAAAACAAGGAAATTAAGGATACAATCAAGAAATTCGTTAATGACCTGAAGATTAAGAATAATATATCGGAAATAAGAAGTATCAGTAGGATTGAGAATTTATTACCTTAAAGCTGAAGGAAAATTGCTTCCAAATAAGCGTTTTGAGAGGGAATGAGGATAAGGACAATAAATTATACCTGATCCCTCATCTCGCAAATTTACCTCGCTATTTTGGCATTTATAACTGTATTTTTTAAGTGAATTTTTGAGCTGTGCAGGCCTTTAATCTATCTCAGGCATTATAGAAATCTGACCGGTAGGTAAAGATAGATT
>Ga0074075_11356_pt1 | contig 11376 bp, 9 predicted proteins | sample YNPg_E_FD_63712 | JGI IMG/M metagenome (GOLD analysis project Ga0074075, IMG submission 63712) | Hot spring microbial communities from Beowulf Spring, Yellowstone National Park, Wyoming, USA - YNP_Beowulf Spring_E v2 (version 2) | ecosystem: Environmental > Aquatic > Thermal springs > Hot (42-90C) ... | reverse complement strand
TCTTCCGTCTATTTCACAATTTAATTCGCTGAGGTATAGATGGAAATTGAGTGAGAATATTTTAAGTAAAGAGGAGTTTAAAATTTTTAAAGAAAGATGGATAGGATCTCCGAAATTTCTATCTGATGATGCATCAAAATTCATAATTAAGCCAAATAGAGGAATTGAGGAAGAAGTAATTGAAATAGACGCCGGAGAACCTTATATGAATGATAATAGATATTTTCTGGAAAACAGATATAATATACTGTTAAATATAATAATAAAATCAATTGGAAATGGAATTATCGAAAACCAAATTCTTTTCACGGGAAGAATACACAGATCACTTTACACAACTCTAAACAAATTGTGGAAGGAGACAGATAAGGAAGGCATAAAGCACATCCTTTATAATCTGGAGAATGTGAAAGTTGACAACTATAATATAGGATCAATCTATAGTGATATTTGATGAAAATGGCTAGGATTGTATGGTTAGATGGTAGATTTATTAATTATGAAGATGCAAAGGTTCCAATACTTAATCATTCGCTTCAATATGGTTCTGGAATATTTGAGGGAATTAGATCATATAGGGGCGATAAGACTTACATTTTCAGATTGGATGAACATATTGACAGATTTTTTAATTCTATGAAAATATACAACATGCCAGTAAAACACAGTAAAGAGGAGATTAAAGAAGCAATTAAAGAGCTAATTAGAAGGAATAATCTTGGTGACTCGTACATTAGACCATTTGCATTTTACAACGATGATAGAATAGGCCTTTCGGTTGTGGGTAAATCTTTATCAATATATATAGCGGCCGTAGAATTCGGAAAATACCTAGGGGAAAAGGAAAGCATTTCGGTTAAAACGTCTTCATGGAGGAGGATAAATTCAACGATTTTGCCAGTGAAAGCAAAGGCAAGTGGCAATTATATCAATTCAATACTAGCAAACATGGAGGCCAAATTATCGGGATTTGATGAGGCAATAATGCTGGATCAAAATGGAAATGTCTCAGAGGGTTCGGCAGAAAATGTTTTTCTTGTAAAGAAAGGTGTAATTCATACTCCCTCAATCTCGGATTCCATACTGGAGGGAATTACTAGGGACTCTGTTATCAAAATAAGTAAATTTCTGGGTTACGAAGTTATAGAAACAGAAATTCCCAGAGAAGACATTTATATAAGTGATGAAGTATTCTTTACGGGTACAGCTGCCGAGATAACACCTGTTACAAACGTGGATGGCATTGTTATCGGAGATGGAAAAATAGGAAAAATAACTAGAGAATTAATAAATTTTTATAGTAAGGTGGTTAGAGGGCATTCGGAACATTTTCAGTCTTGGTTAACTGAGGTTTAACTTTCATTTCATTGAATAAGAGTGTTTGCATACCCCATATTTCGATGAATCCTATTGCTTTGCTTTGATCAAAAGTAGACAAAGAGCTGTAAGTGGATAAATTATGTTTATATAGCGAGTTGGGGGATTCCCTGCCAATTACCTGGATATTTCCTTTGAAAAGTTTTAATTTTACTTTACCAGAAACATATCTTTGGGTTTCATTAACAAAGGCATCTAGCGATTCCCTAAGTGGATCATGCCATAAACCTTCATAAACTAAATCAGTCCAATATTTTTCCACTAAGTATTTAAATTTAAGAACGCTCTTTGTAAGTACCAATTTCTCTAGGTCCTGGTGAGCTTAAATAAGAGTTTTGGCTGCGGGCACTTCATAAACCTCCCTTGATTTGATGCCCACAACTCTGTCTTCCATATGGTCTATCCTCCCTATTCCGTGTTTTCCCCCAATAATATTGAGATATTTTATAATAGAAACTAGATCCATTGAATTTCCGTTTATTCCTATGGGCTCCCCTTCTTCGAATTCTATCTCAATCACATCCGGTATGTCAGGTGCTTCCTTTATGTTCTTAGTCCATGAGAAAGCTTCTTCAGGAGGTTCCAAATTTTCTAATTCGATTCTACCACCCTCAACTGAGCGGCCCCATAGATTCTCATCTACGCTAAATTCACCCTTTGAATATGGATATTTGAAACCATGACTAAGTAAATATTCATATTCCATGTCCCTGGACATGCTCCATTCCCTTACTGGTGAAAATACCTTTGCCTCAGGATAAAGCGATTTAATTGATATTTCGAATCTAACCTGATCGTTTCCCTTTCCAGTGCTACCATGCGCTATGTGAAAAGTTCCCTCTTTCTTAGCTATCTCAACCACCTTCTCAGAAATTAATGGTCTTGCCAAACTAGTTGACAATGGATATTTTCCTTCATAAAGAGCGTTTGATTTGATTCCAGGCAATATATATTTTTTTGCGAACTCTTCTTTAGCATCAATTGTATAATGTTTTAACGCTCCAGCCCTGTAAGCCCTTTCTTCCAGTTCTCCAAAATCGTCCTCCTGTCCCACATCAACAGTAACGGTAACAACATCGGCACCATATTTTTCCTTAATCCAGTATATACATGTGGTCGTATCCAATCCTCCTGAATAGGACAAAACTACTTTCATCATAATCGATCACTTAATCGGTAAATTATAAATTTATGGCAGAAATATGGAATGTGATGAACAAAAATAAACAAAAAGACCAATCAATAGCAAGTTTAGTAAGAAAATATATAGAATCGGATAATTCCCTGAAAAAATGCATGCAATTAGGAATAATCAATGTAAGCAGCCTTTCAAGAATTATTTATAATGAGTTAAAAAAGCAGGGTATAAATTCTTCAATTCCTTCGATTTCTTCAGCCATAAAGAGATACAAGATCACAAACCCCATGGAACTTTATATGCCGTATAAGGTAATTGGTAGCAGTAACATCAGCTTAACCACTGATGTGGGCAAGATAGTAGTAAACAGGAGATCTCTAAAGACTGTAACTGAAAAGCTTAGCTTGATCAGTGATGATGTAATATTTTTTTCGAAGACAGTAAATACATTTACCATAGTGCTGAGTAAATCCGCTTTCAATCATATATTGAACATTTTAAATAAAAACAATGAAAGAGCGATTGAAATAAAGACAGGTCTTTCTTTAATTACAATTCATTCTACAAAGGAAATAATTGAAACTCCTGGCGTGATAAATATAATCTATCAAACCTTAGCAGATAATGGAATTAATATCGAAGACACAACCAGTTCATACATGGACACTCTTTTGTTAGTTTCCAATAAAGATGCAGGAAAGGCTTTTAATGTACTCAATGATCTGATAAGTAAAAATCAGGGATTAGAAGATGTCGCAAAATAATTAAAAGAAATAATATTTTAATTTTTCATTCTATTTTTAGCAGATTTTTCTTTTTACATGCGAAGGAATTTTAAGCATGATTATACATATTATCAAACATGAGACTGTTTTTATCTGTAGATATGGAAGGAATGCCGGGTATATTTTCGAAATTGCAAACAGATCCTGACGGAAGCAGATACGAAGAGGGAAGAAAAATAATGACAGACATAACTTTAATTTTTTTAGAAAATTTCCATAAGTATGGATTCGAAGAAATAATGGTGGCTGACTCTCATGATGGCATGGGCAATATTTATTATGATAGAATTCCCAGTTACGCAAAATTAATGAGAGGAGCTAGAAGGCCATTAAGTATGATTACCGGGATTGATAAAGGATTTGATGGGTTAGCATTAATTGGATATCATTCTGCAGCCGGTACCATGCATTCATCATTTGATCATACCTACAGCAGTACAAAATTTCATGAAATTAGATTTGACGGCAAAAGAATGAGCGAATATCTATTAGTTTCTTTGATTGCTGGTAAATTCAATGTACCAGTGATACTAGTTTCGGGGGATCAGTTTTTGATGCAAGAAGTCTTAGAAAGGACCCCGTGGGCCAAGTATGTGAAACTAAAGGACTCGATATGGAGGCACTCTTCAATCTCACCATCATTAGAAGAGTTAAGAAGAGAAATTGAATTAAGATGTCAGGAATCCATCACATCATTAAGAAACGGATTAATGAGACCTTTTAAACTAGAGGGAATGCATACAGTTGAGTTCGTCATGAAAAATTCTGAGGATGCAGATTTGGCCGAGTTGATCCCAGGATTGAAAAGAGTTGATGCATATACTTTGGTGATGCAAACTGGAGATCCAATAGAAATTTACAATATAATGCAACTCATAGCATACCTTTCATAGAGGTTAGAAGTTGAACTTGATAAGCGGAGTGTGAAAATGATGTTTAAAATAAGATCCAAAGAAGATATTGATTATCTGGTAACTGGGCTAACATTTTTTGGGACCGCGGCGTGGAAATCCAGATAACGGAGAAAAATTCTCTACGAAATATTTGATTCAGGCAAGGAACTCTCATGGATTGATATTAATGAAACTGTAGATCATGGCCTTGCAGTCACTCCTTATATAATGGGCAGTGCTGCTCCTGAGCCTAGTTACATTACAAACCTGAAAAGAGAAATTGGCCTATTAAACAAGATATGGGATTTTCCGATGGTTGAGGCACTAAAAGAACTGGAGACTCAAATAGAATCCCCTATCTCATATATTATTCCTTTAGAACTGGGTGGGGGAAGTACGGCAAGGGCCTTAGCGCTTTCTTCATTAGCTGACTTGGACATAGTTGATGGAGATTATGCTGGGAGAGCTGTACCAGAGATAACCCAAGTGCTTCCTTCTATTTATGGCTATGAAGCTACACCCATTGTTGCGGCAGATGAATACGGGAATATTGTTATAATTAAATAAACCATTAATAATATGGTAGCAGAAAGGTTTGGGAAATTGATAAGCGAAATTTCCTATGCACAGGTAGGATTTCCCCTTGATATTAGAATAGCAAGGAAATTAATTGTACCTAGAACTCTCACCAAAAGTTATGAGGTAGGGCAATTGTTAAGATCAGAATCAAATATAAAGAGTTGTATAGAGAAATTAGAAAAGAAAATAGGTTCAAAGCTCATTTTTAAAGGCGTCTTAAAAAGAATTCAATGGGAAACCATTGACTATTACATGGTTGGAAAATCTGAATTCGATGGCTTAGAGGAATTCGAAGGTTTTAATTTGATAATATGGTTCAAAAATGAAAATCACCTTGCTTTCTTGAATGGCAATCTCATTGCGTATAGTCCTGATCTAATCTCCATTATAGATAAAGATAATTGTAGCCCTCTAACGAATACACGCCTCAAGATTGGTGATCAATATATTGTTTTTGTAACAAAGTCCGACGACAGACTTAAAAGCAAGGAAGCGCAGAAATTCATTGGAAAGGAATATTTCATGTCACAATATGAAAAATATGAAAATTAAAAAATAAATTTAGAAATTCAATTTTTAGACATACTGAACATCATAGAAATATATGTCTGTTGCCCCATTAAGCATGGTAAGCTGGAGTGTTGAAGGATTTATTTCTGTACTGTATACGAGAACAGCCTTTGGTTGGCTTGTGCCAAAGTACATATAAAGATTAAGTGCAATTAGTTGTGCTTCGTAATAATATTGGTCAGATAATGTTACATTGTACGTACTCATAGCCAAATTCAATAAGTTCCACATTTTTGTAAAATTCTGCCATTGATCTGGATATGATGTTGCATTGAAGGCTGAAGGCGGTGTTATCCCATCAGTATAGGGCTGGAATCCATATTCAGTTAGGAAAACTCCGGTAAATACAGCTGCATCTCCTCCACTCCACCCAAGGAAATAAATTGGCATTGGATCGCCGCCCGCTCCATAATTAGTGAATCCAAGCAAAGTCAAGAACGACACGTCAACAGTCTGAGCCTGAATTTGCCCATTGGACATCAAGGAAAGGTCTTTTGCGTATTCTGCATACATTTCGTCTACAGACGGATTACCAATCCAGTTAAATAAAGGAACCACGTAGGTCTTGCCTGTCTTGGAATAATTAGTTTGATCCCAATATTTCTTTGCCAATGTGAGGTTAAATTGATAGGAAGGCAGATTTGGAGAATACCCAATGACTCCAGCTGGAATTACTCCGCTTAAGTTTGACATATAGGAAATTCCAGAGTTTGAATTAGCGACATTGATCCAGTAGGATTCATTAAACGCATAGGTGAATGCTTTTCTCACACTAAGATTGGCAAAGAAAGTAGGAGGAATGTTTGTACTTGGAAGATATTGCTGTGCTCCGCTGAGATTAAAATCAAAATTGAAAGCAAAGAAGTTCAAAGCGATATCAGTACCAAATTCCATCCCTATGATCCCTTCCTTTTCAAGTTTCAATGCAAGGGACGTATCAGATATACTTATAGCTCCATCAGCAAATTGAGCCTGCCCGGATTCAAGTTGTTGTATTGCCGTTGCCTGGTTAGTTAAATATTCTATTATTACCTCAGGTATAAGCTTTGATTTATGAGGCATACCGATTGTCCAGTGATAATATGGGTTGACAGTGAGTACAACCTCCTGTGCTGGTTCATATAATGACAATTGATATGGACCTGTTCCCATGGCATGGTATTGTATATAGGTATTCTGCATTCCGGGCGCACCTGGCCCGCTAACCGGATTTGAAAAATTTGCATATGCTGCAGAATTATTAGCAGGGAATCCACCATGTTCTACAAGCCATTCCCAATCCATTATTGCTGGTGTAATTCCGCCTCCATCTGTTTCTAATGTTAGTCCCTGAAGGAAATTTGGAATCCCGCCCCAACTAGTAACAGGGAAGGATTGATTTAGATTTCCATATGACTGATTGGCATAAATGGCGCTAACGTTGGGCAACCAAGTCGGAGCTGCAGGAAGAAGATGGAATGTTACTGAGTCTGTTGCGTTATTCCAGGTTATTGCTCTGTGGATCCAATAGAAACTATTATTAAATGGCCCAAATATAGAGGGAGCGGGTAGCATCAAACTAGCCAATCCCCAATCAGGTGATCCTGGATCATTTGCGAATAGAAGGTCCCTAGCAAACGAAACATAAACGTCGTATGGGCTCACATGATCTCCATTAGAAAACTGAAGGGATGTGTTGATATAGAATGTAAAATTCACAAATCCGTTTGGAGAGACCTGCTCTTCGCCATTTTGGATTGATGGAATATTCTTGGCTATTACTGGAACATATGTATTGATTGAGTTATTCGTATTCATAAGTAATCCCTGGTATATCTCAAAGGTGACTTCCTGAGATACAACATCAGATGTTAGGGCAGGATCAAATGTAGCTGGGCCTCCTGGGAGATATGCTGCATCTATTAGCTCATTCCTGTTAGGAGCAATTTTGGGTACAATTTTCATTATACTATAGTTTCCAACCGCTATTGTAACTTCATAAGTTCCAAAGACATTTCCAGTAGGTCCACTCGTTGTAACATTCAATTCGACAAAATTAATTCCAGGGTTAGTAAAAGTAACATTTATGGTTCCATTCATATTTACATTAGTGTTGTTAATAACCTTCATTCCATTGTCAATGTTCCAAGTGAATGCTGAAATATGATATGCATTGTCGTTAGGAACGGGTGAACCTATGTTCTCTGGTGTAGGGGATAACAAACCTCCAAAGCTCATATTTACCCATCCTCCCACCGGGATTGTCTGGTTATCGTACCCTGTGGAAGTGGATGTTATTGAAATAGGTCCGAATATAGAGGCAGGATTCACATTAAGACTGGGAATAACTGTAACAAGGAGTAAGGATTGGTTATTACTTATCGAAGTTGTAGAGTTGAATACTTGAAGGGAAACGAGATAGCTTCCAGGTATTTCATATGTATAATTCACAATTCCATTCCCACTTGTTATGGTTTCTGAATACCCATTTCCAAAATTCCAGACTAATTTTGTAAATTTGGCTCCTTCAGGTATTCCGGGATTAAAGGTTAGGCTTTGCCCTGCAACCGTTTGAACCGCAGTAGTATAGGGTGAGATTGACAGGGGTACTGGTTTAGAAGTTTGTTGGTTTCTCATTGAAAATAATGCCACAGCGGCAGCTATGACAATTATTGCTATTACTATAGTAGCTAGCACGATGTATTTGCTTCTTTTGGTATTTGTCAAGGTATTATTTTCTTGACTCATGATTTAAAATCGTAAATGTTCTATATTAATCATTCGGACATAGTTCAGAAAATATTGATTAACTTCTCAAAAATTACTTATCAAGATGTCAAAAGATAAATAAAGTTTAAATTCTATCTTATTGTTATAAATTTGTTTCAAAGTACTAAAATCGCCAGAATACTATTAGTAAGGTCGTTAAATTCATAAAACAATTTTAAAATTGAAAATCCTGTATCCGTAAATAAAAATTTTGAATTGGGTTAATTTAATCACAGAAAGTGAATTAGAAATACTTGGTCAAATGATTTGTTAGCAGATTTATTAAATTTATAACTTTTGCATTGAGGCAAATAATCATGCTATCCATGGAAAACAAAAATCATTTAATCTTTCAATTCCTTTTATAAGCTATTATAAGTTATAAATAACGAGTATTGTTCAAGGAATTATGAAATTTATACTCAGAGATAAAAGTCTAGAATTTATAAGGGCCAATGAATCACATGCTGAAGCTTTCTACAAATACATTCTGACCTTGGAGGGAGATAATAAAAATTTCATTGTGAATAGGTATATGAAGATAAGCTTAGAAAATATCAAGAATATAAAATGGAATGAGAATCCCATGTTTTTAGCATTATATAAAGAAGAGGTAATTGGTTCAGTCCAGTTAGTTATTGGAAAGTATTTTGGACCAAATCGGCAAGCACATGTTGGGGAAATTTCGTATTCAGTAAAAAAGGAACTCAGGGGTAGCGGCCTTATATATGGGCTAATCTACTATGCATTGAAAAACACAAAGGTCAGCATTTTAACAGCCTGGGTCGATATTAGAAACGTTAAATCGCAAAAACTGTTAGAACGTATTGGTTTTAAAAGATTAGGCGTAATAGAGAAATTCATGTATTCTCCGAGAGAGGAGATCTATACTGACATGATTATGTATTTCGGAAATTCAGATATTGTAATAGAAGAAACCAAAAAAGTATGTTAAAGCACGATTTAATAGAAGACGCACCAGTTAGTGAAAAAAATTTGACAATTTTTAGGGTGAAGCTAGCGGATTTTATATATTGCATATGATTGAAATAATAAAATACATGTATAATTTTATAAATAACCAATGCAGTATGTAATTGCTCGAATGGCATTCTGAATAAATATAGTTAAGGCACTATGCGAGCCTCCCCTTCCTAAATTAAGAAATGTAGGAAATAAGGGAATTCATGAAAGAGTGGGCGTGATTACTTAAAAATAATTTTAAAAACGAAACAAATTGAAGGCAATGAAGTCAGCATTGTGATATTAGTTGAAAATATAAAAAAGAAAAACGGTTGAAACTCATAGAGGAACAAGTTCAAGTTTCAGTGAGTTCATAGGCACTAAAGTTTCTTAGTGTTCGTCCTTAGTAAATTAATAGATTAATTATTTTCAAAAATGGGAAGAAAAATATAGGCTACAGACCAAAACTATTTCTTCCTTCTTCTCATTGCAATTACCGCACCTATTGCCACTACTAATATTACAATGGTTATTGTTATATATATGAGAAGAACCGATTCCATAAATGGTGCTTTGTATTCTTTAGCAATCGCAGGAATGGAGATAACACTAACTGTATCAGATCCACCATTGGCAACATAAATATATCCATTTGAAGGGTCAAAGGCCTCTCCTTGCGGGTGTTTTCCAACACTTATATTTGCAATAACCTTATTTGTTGCTCCATTGATCACCCAGACATTATTTGAGCCTATATTGGTTATATAAATATATCCGTTGGCAGAGTCAAAGGCTACCCCAAAAGGAATTTGACCATTAGAGGTATTTGCAAATTGTCCATTAATGAAATTCCCATTGATAAGAGTATTGTTTGAAAGAACAATAGTGTATTTCACAAATCCTGCTGAATTGTTCTGACTACTGTTCTGAGCGGCTTGAGCGATATCAGTGTTAGATATATTTCCTGATATACTGCTTGGGGAGGCAGATTTTCCTGATCCATATTCATGATCCATAATTGAAAATACAGATGCCGAGAATAAGAGTAAGATTGAAACGGCGATGATCTTTATTAATTCATTTTCTTTATACATACTTTCGCTCTCCTTAAACTTATATAAATGCAATTTTAAATCAACAAATTCCTACATATATCTTTTTCTATAAAAAATACAAAAGAATAAATAGCTTCTCAATAAGAGAATAAAATCTTTTAATTTTATACTTGTAGGATCAGAGAAAAAATTGTCATATCATGTTTGCCATATGATTATTATATAATAAAAATTCAGTGTAAACCATTCACTTATTACAAATCAAATACGTTATCTAACATTTTACCTTTGCCCTTAGATGTATAGTATTTGTATTTTTGTGTAAAGGTCAAGGATACCTCATATCAAAGATATGCATTATTTTATTCCCATTGTTAATTTGTAAAGAGTAGAAAAAAAGAGTTCAGGCATGTTTTTGCAGTCAATGCAATATTGAGCAAGATTCCTATTAATTCCTTCAGAAGTGGTTAAGCAATTCATCAATATTTATTACATCAATTTATACAGACATAACAGGAATAGATACAAGCCAGTTCATGAATCACATACAATAAAAAAGATATCTTTGAGTCAGTTTCAATTTTAGTACTCTGTTACTATAATTTCACAAGGATCCTTTAAAATTTTAAATTTGCCTATCCATAAAATATCGGAATAAAATTATAATTATATATATTTAACATTCGTTGGATTATTGCCTTATAATATTTAAATAACGAAACCACATGAAGTTTATAAGGTGAACAAATTATGGATAATGCAAATAATCCGCAAATGCCACCTCAACAAAACATATTTTCATCTGCGCCACCAAAGCCAAGACCTAAGAGTTCTATTCTATTTACAATAATAGCAGTTATTGTTGTAATAATTGTTGTTGTGGCAGTAGCAATAATAATACTACCATTGTTTTCCTCAAGCACGCATTTTGCATTTGTGCCTGTAAACAAAGTTGAAAATCTTACTGGCACAACACTGACACAATATACATTTACATATTCTAAAGCTTCTACAAACGGTGTGATTAAGAGTGAAGTCGCCTATTATAACAGCACTTCTGGAGGTCACATAATGATCGGGATCATACAGTTTACAAACACAACTGAATGTTCTAATTTTTACAATACTGAGCTAAAAACTATTCCATCATTTAATAATACTTTTTCATCATTTAACGTAACTATGGCTAATTGTATATTTAATGGATTTAACTACGTTTACATGTATAAATCGAATATTAGAAACTACCTAGGTAGTAATCTTTACGG
>Ga0074075_13364_pt1 | contig 11478 bp, 9 predicted proteins | sample YNPg_E_FD_63712 | JGI IMG/M metagenome (GOLD analysis project Ga0074075, IMG submission 63712) | Hot spring microbial communities from Beowulf Spring, Yellowstone National Park, Wyoming, USA - YNP_Beowulf Spring_E v2 (version 2) | ecosystem: Environmental > Aquatic > Thermal springs > Hot (42-90C) ... | reverse complement strand
AGCACGAGTACTGGTCTTGCATCAGCAACTATTCTCCGCTTAACTATCCCTTGAGTTTCTAGGCTAGCCAAATTCTGGGATAAAACCTTTGAAGAGATTCCTGGTATAAGCCTCCGTATTTCACTGAATCTTTTTGGTCCATCAAGAAGCCTGTTCACAATCACCGGTTTCCACTTATTTGATAGCGCAGATGCCGTAACTGTTACTGGACATATAGTGGGTGTTTCAGAGAGTCTCTCCATATACTAAGAAAAATATACTAGGTTACTTAAGACTATCTCGACGTATTCAGTGGAAGAGATGGTTACTCTTTGGTATCCATGTTTCGTTGTGGTTGATATAGCTTATTAGATACAAAATATTTACTATATTGAGTGGTTTAAATGCCAGAAGTTGTTGTGAGAAGCACCGAAAATGGGCCGAACTTGGTCGTGTTAGATGGGAAGGTTGTTGCGGCACTCTGTAGATGTGGTGGGTCGTCTAAGAAGCCTTACTGCGATGGCACGCATAGGAAAAACGGCTTCCAAGCGGCCGCTGCAGAAGTAAAGGTGCTTTAATAGCACAACACGCTTTTTTCTCCCCTGGCTCATAGGAGTCTCGTTAAAACTCCCGATATGGTGGAGATATATAGTTATCATCAAAGACTCTTAACCAGATACTTAATTATATTTTGATACTATATTAGGGATTTTGTGCGGATAAAAAGCCTTCACTCGACATTAGGCTCACCACCCCTTAATCTGGGCACCATTTATGGTAGTGTTACAACTTAGGTCACCCTGCGCGGTGAATATTACCTTCGAAGCCGTGTTTAGTGGGTCTTAAATTTTGTCAAGGCGAATGGAGACATATGCGGAATCTGGTAATCATCGGGTCTGGTCCAGCGGGGTACACCGCGGCCATCTATGCGGCTCGGGCTCAGCTTGAACCATTGATTTTCACGGGTTCAAGCCCAGGAGGTCAGCTGATGTTGACCTCTGAGGTTGAGAATTTCCCTGGGTTTCCTGATGGGGTGCTCGGACCCGACTTTATGGATGCTTTGAGGAGGCAGGCTGAGAAGTTCGGGGCCCAGATCGTGGATGAGGAAGTTGTGGGCGTGGATTTAAGGGTTCACCCATTCAAAATTAGCACCAACTCTAGGGTGGAGGAGGCGCTCAGCGTGATAGTGGCCACCGGGGCCTCGGCTAAGTGGTTGGGGTTACCCGGGGAGCAGAGGCTTAGGGGTAAGGGTGTCTCCGGGTGCGCTGTCTGCGACGGCTACTTCTTCAGGGGTAGAGATGTGGTTGTGGTGGGTGGTGGCGACTCAGCCATGGAGGACGCCCTATTCCTAACCAAGTACGCCTCCCATGTAACCATAGTGCACAGGAGAAGGGAGTTCAGGGCGAGCAAAATAATGCAGCGGAGAGTGCTCACCAACCCAAAAATCAGCGTAATACTCGATAGTGTTGTGGAGGACGTATTGGGCACAAACAAACTAGAGGGGGTTGTTGTGAAGAACCTTGTTACCGGTGAGCGTACACATCTCGCTGTAGCCGGCCTCTTCGTAGCCATAGGCCACGAGCCGAACACCAAGCTATTCAGGGGTCAATTAGAGCTGGGTGAAAAGGGCTACATCAGGGTCTATGATCAGACCACGCGCACAAATGTTGAGGGAGTTTTCGCAGCTGGCGATGTGCGTGACCCCCGCTACAGGCAGGCGGTTACCGCTGCGGGTGATGGCTGCAAGGCCGCGATGGATGCAGAGAAATACTTGGAATCACTCGCCGAAAAGGAGGGTATCAGGCTTCCAGCGTAGCCCCTCAGGTGGCCGTAGTGCTATGGTTGGGGTCTATGCTGAAAACCCACTCCCACCTGTGCCGACAAGCATTTGGCTCACCCTCCCACGCTTACCGTAGACAAAAATTCGCGCCCAGCTCTGACTGTACCCCACGCACGAATTTTTGGTCCACGCCTCTAAAGGCGGGGATGGATGGCTCATACCCCCTCCCACTAGTTATGGTTGGGTAAGCACCCAGTCGAGCCTTTGGAGCCAGCGACCTACCCCTACCCGGGCACCCTCGTTTTACCTTTGACCAGTTACCTGTTCTTTAGAACAGCACCCACTATGGCCAATATTATTCCCACGATGAATAGGAAGCCACCCATAACTATTAGTAGGCCGCTCGCTGCAATCGAGCCCAGACCTGAGGCCTCTGATAATCCATAGTAGACTCTGACCGCCGTGGTTTGGTTGTTGGTTAAAACAACAGTTGAGTTGGCACCAGCCACGAAGACCGCCATAAACAATCTGCCCCCGTTGGCCTCAGCCGATCTATATACCACCGAGGTCGCCCCCGGTATACTCACATTCAGGGGGGTGTCAGCCGAGTCGTTGTATGCGACCACTCCAAACTCCCCCGCGTGAACCCGGGCGATGGGATACGATTCCCCCACTCCGATAACAGTTGTGTTAGACAGCCCACCACTGAAACCCTGTACTAGTGGGGTGACTGACTTGGTTGTGAGTAGTAGACCCACCCCCGCGACCACGACACCCAACCCGAGTAGAGCCAGCCCCACGATAACTATACCTTTTCTCACGAGTATGAGACGGACACCCAAAGGTTTAAGGGTTTTCATTATCAGAGTTGCTTGCTGATCCCCCCTCGATTAGGAGGGTAACCAAGTAGCATAGAAGCTCCCTCACTGGTTAATTAGATGAGAAACCATCCTTTTATGATAACCAAAAATCTTTGTTTCCAATAAAGAGCGCCGAGCATGATTTTGATCTACCTAGGGGGAGGATAGTAGGCGGGGGCCACTGTCTGAGAGTTCCGAGATAATCACTTCCCCTCCCCCTACTGCTCCCCTAATCCAGGTGACGAATGAGTCGAGTTTGGGCTTCTCCACGAGGCAGTGCACAGCGTTTCCTATCATGTTCTGGGTTGCACCCACTGCGCCTCTCCGTGCGGCCGCGTCCGCTAGCTTTAGGTGCTCGGGTGTGGCTATGCCGCTCTTCTCCGCGAAGACTCTGGAGTATCGTAAAAGCGCCTCGGGTGTGCGCTCCTCCATGATGCGCTGCATCGCTTCCCTACCGTAAGTGTTCACGAGGGTTAGTTTGTCCTCGCTTAGGAGCACAGTGGATTTCTCGATAGGTCCAAACCAGGCGCACACGATCACGTACTCGCTGTAATCCTTTAGGATGGCGTCCACGCGGCCAAGGCTAAACCCACCCGGCTCGGTGACCAGACCCATAGCCCCACCTCCATATGCGAGCGCCGTTACTGTGCCAAGCCCAGTCACGCTCTCAACCTCGGCTCTATGGGCGTGGTCAGCGGCTTGGGAGAGTGTGAGGTTGAGGTCGAAGAGGTCTGAGATAGCGATCGCCGTGGTGAGCGCACCAGCTCCACTGGTGCCGAAGCCTGAACCCACGGGTAGCTCAACCGTGTGCTCTATTCTCACAGGGCCGAAGCCATATATTCTCCTCAAATTATCTATGACTCGTTTGGTCGTCCTAGCCTGAGTTTGCACCCCGTTAATGAGCACAGTGTCTGAACCGTCTGGTACCTCAAACGCCAAAGTATATGTTCCCTTCTTTAGTTTGAAGCCTCCTCCACGGGAACCGATCCTTAAAGGGTCTGCTATCTTCACGCCAGTATTATCCCTATCACACACCTCAAAAAAGCTTGAAACCGCGGAGGGCGAATACACGCGCCTAGAAACCTTACCAGCCAAACCCACCGCCATATACATAGCCTAAGAGAATTATAAGTAATACCGCTAATCTACCTGTCTCCCGTTATAACGTGAATCAGTGGATTCATCATTCATTCACTCTTAGTGTGATTACCCAAATCTAGATTATTCTTTTAGGTTCAACCAATGTTTGGATGGCATCAAGTTTAGCGGGTGGTGAGTGTGGTGGTTCAGCAAGCAAAACTGTTATCCAGACACCTTCAGTATTTGGCAAGCCTATAAAACCCCTGAAATTGACTCAACCGTGTCGAGACAAGATTCAAATATTCTATAACACACGTACTTGTATCCGTGGCAACTGTTAGGCCACCGTGCATGTGTTAACACCAGAAATCAGCATGCCTTTATGGGAACAGAGTGGTTTGAGCACAAGGCTGCGAATGTTTTGCTTAAAGTTTACGATTTGACCCCCCGTNACGGCCCTCATTTAAACTTGTCCCCGNGATGAGCTAGTGTGACAGTTCAATAACACTATGGAAGTGGGCTTCGTTGGCAAGAAGTCTATCGAGGAAGGATCAAAGGAGAAGCCTGGAACTCTGTTAATGTGAGTGCGGTGGACTACACCAAACGGTAGACCTCGTAATCTCTATAAATTATGTTTATAATAATGTTGGGGGTTTGGGTGGGTGAAGCTGTAAGACTCCGACCATCCTGTAGGGAGGTAATACACGGACTCCCCAACTCAAGTTATATTAAAGTTCGCATTGTACTCACATGAACACCTGTGATGCGCGTGGCGGGGAGCACACGTCTGTGGGCACCCATAGGTGCCACCGTGGCCCCCCCATGGGGATCGAATGTATGGGTGGCTGAAGCATAGGCTCTGAGGCCTCAGCTGAGGCTTAACTCACACAATCACGATATGTCTGATCTCTTTGCCTATATTAACAAAAATAAGTTTTCATGATATCAATCATGCGTGTAAGAGATTTAAGCAGGCAGTGGGGATAGGTCATAAATGAATACTTTGTGAAACGAATCCCACGTGCGATGGTTACGTTTCACGATGATCCAGGTATAGTTTAAGTAGCCCTCCTGCTAAGAAAAGGAAAATTACCGTGAGTAGGAAATATGTGCCATTCAGCGTCAGAGATGCGACGAGTGTCGAGAATACAAAAATGTTCATGGCTTCGGTTCTGAAACCTTCCTTAAGGTTAAAAGGAGTTTGTGCGGAGGGTGTACGCCGCTTAAGAGAGGGGAATAAGAGGGGGACAGAGTTCTGGTAAGCGAGGTATTCGGGTCCTCCCACATCAATATGAGCTTTTTGTTCGATTCCTATCAGAACGGCGACGAGAAGTGCGTTTGAAACCAACAGAAATATGAAGCCGATGAGCGAAAGTTCAGGTAGGAAGCCGAGTGCAATGAGTAGAAGTCCGAAATAGAGTGGATTCCTAGTGTGGGCGTAGGGCCCCTGTGTAATAACCATACTAGTTACTATGTTTTGCGAGTGCACGGTCTCAGATCCGATGTAGCCTGCCGCCCACAGTCTAAAGAAGAACCCCACGATACCCACAATAGAGAAGGCGAGAGAGAAGAGCATAAGCTCGAGTCTTCCGGGGTTGAAAAGCGAATAAAGATCTTCGTCGACAGTTGCTCCACGCATCGAGAGGGAAAAAGCCCCGATGTATGTCATGATAAATAGGAAGTATCTATGCCTGAAAGCAAAGGCCATTTCCAGACTCTTTTTGCCATGGGCTCGCTGGTAATACGTCTTATCTTCCTTCTTCTCCATTAGGTTCCACGGCCCTTCACTCATTTAAGTATAACTCATACTGTGTGAAACTGATATTCAGGGAACGTTGCGACACAGAGATAAAAAAGTTTATCCAACTTATCTAGAGTGGGGAGGGTGGCTCCGAAAGCTCATTAGTCGAGCCGTGCCACACTTGGGTGTCAGCTTCCCTTGACCACTGCTCCAGCCTTAATCACCCATTTAGCCTTCGCTAGGTCCCTTATATGTGTTGCCGGGTCACCATCTATAACCACTATATCCGCGGGTTGACCTTGGGCTATTAGCCCTACGTTCAAACCTAATTTCCTTATGTTAGAAGTTGCAGCCCTGAGCGCTTCGAGATTAGTGAGGCCGCCCACTTCAACTAGCAATACCGGCTCCATAAAGTTCCTACCCACATCTATCTCTAGACCCGACTCGAAACCGAGGTCTGTTCCTGTGAGGATTGTTATACCCAGCCTCTTAGCCGTAGCCAAGACCCGTGGTATGTTCTCCCTGACGCTGCCAATCTTTTCAAGCCCCCAATCGTTTACACCTATCTGTTTCCCATGTTTGTGTATGAGCTCCTGTATTGAAAGCGTGGGTACGAGCACAACTCCTCTCTCCGCCATGAGTTTTAGTGTCTCCTCGCTTAATAGCGAGCCGTGCTCGATGGATTTCACACCCGACTCGACGGCCACGCGGGCGCCTCTGTCTCCGTGGGCGTGAGCCGCAACATAGGTGCCCACTTTCTCCGCTTCGTGAACAATCGCTGATATCTCTTCGTGGGTGAACTGCGGCCACTCTGGCTTATCCCTCTGAGAGAGCACTCCCCCAGTAGCCATGATCTTGATGAAGTCTGATCCCTCCCTGAGCACCCGCCTCGCCCCACGAATACACTCCTCTCTACCGTCACATATCTCAGCGAACCCAAAGTATTCATTCCACTCCACCGGCACCGTGTGGAGGAATTCCCCGTGCCCGAATGTCTGGGAGAGAGGTCTACCCGCCGCGAAGATACGTGGACCCTTAAGCCACCCCTCATTCACACCCTGCCTGAGGGGTATAGCGTTGGGTTCACCGCAATCCCTCACGGTTGTGATGCCAGCCTCCACAATCCTCGACGCCCACGTGGTTGCTCTAAGAAGCCTCACCTTAGAGTCCTCCGCAAGCGTACCACGCACTAGGTCACCCCCCTTAGAGCCGCCGAAGTGGAAGTGGGCGTCAACCATTCCAGGCATCACGAACATGCCCCTGGCATCCACCTCAACATCGAACTGTCCACCCGCCTCCCCTACACCCTTTATAACGCCATCCTCAACTACTATGTCACTCTTACCCACAACCTCTAAACCATTAAACATCGTTCCGCCACGAATAAGAATACGCATACCATTTATAGCCCAACCCAAAATTAAAGTATTTTGTCGCACCACTAATGGTGTCTAGATAACAATTTTTCAAGCTCGGCCGCCACGCTCACCACCCCTAATCCGGGCATCGTGGTACCTAATAATGATGTTCCCTTAAAAGCCTCAGCCCTAGTCATAAAGATGGAGGGTCTCAGCTGTTTGTGGAAGGCAGGCGAGACGCCCCGTGGGTAAGAGATGAGTACGCCTCTGCCTCCGACATCTTAGAGTGCTTTTCGCGTATCCCACGTGTGAAGGTAAGTGTGCCCGTGAACCGGGAAGCCCCATCCGCGACGGTAGATCAAAATTCGCGTTCAGCGCTGATCGTAGCCCGCGCATGAATTTTGGGTCTACACGTGAGGGCGGGGTAGTTCACCCTCTAATCGTAAGCTGGGTGTTCTCATCTACTACGACCGCACCGCGCGGCTCAGTATCCACCGTGGAGAAGGGTGCTTGCCGCCCTAGAACCGGCACTAGAACAATGTCTCCCACCACTAATGGGTAGCCTGTTAATTTACCCTTAACGTACCTAGTGAATGGTTGGTCGAACAGTGTTGGGTATGAGACGCTTGAGATGTTCACGATGCCCAGAGCCTCTAGGTCCTCCTTTGGCCCAGGATAACTCTTTGGTGTGAGCACTACGTTAAGCGCTGGTTTTGGTGTAAGCTTAAAAACCACGACGCGTCCCCCTACTCTTGTATCACAGTTCTGCCTTATGACGCTATCCATACTCACCGAGTTAGCCTCTTCTGGTCTCGAAAGAATCCAGCCTACCCTTGCAACCGTTCTCCTGCCACCTTCAACACCCACACAGTCTCCAACCGCGGCGCCCAAGCTGCTCAGGGAGGCTCTGTGAAGCCCAACCCTATTCTTGCCAACGTAGAGACCCCTAGCCTCAATCACCCTGCAGAACACCATATCAGAGATTGAAGTCAACCATTCCCGCCCCACTTGGAATCTCGGATGAGCAATCTGTGTTCATATGTTGTAAGCGACAATAAATCTTGTGTTCTCCACGTTTTTGTTAATCGCTTCCGTGTTGTGGGTCCATCAGAAAACTATGACTTCCATGTATATAGCCGCGTTCATTTGAGCTACGATTCGTATGTGGTTCTGTATTCGGCTTCGGGGTCGGGTAACGTGTTAATCGACGCCCCATGATATTGTCCTCCCCCCACTACTTGTAAAGTCTTACGATGGAAAAAATTCATTATTATCGTGTTATATTGAATGATTTATTACTAGTTCCAACTAAAACTTTATATATAACACTTTCTTGTCTATATTATGTCTGAGACCCAGAGGAGTTCTTTGGGGACTAAGACAGCTCAGCCGTTTATGCGTGAGTCATCTGGCCTAGTTCGAGCGATGCCACCATACTCGGCTTTCGCGTACAACATTCTAAACATTGGCGTAATATTCCCGTGGGTCTACCTGCTTTCGGCGGGTGCGTTTCCAGGCTCAAACATCGCGCTGGGCATTCTTCTCACGGGTGTGTTTGCATCACTGCTGGCCTACGTTTACTCTGGTTTGGCAAGTGTGATGCCTAGGACGGGTGGCGACTATCTGTTCCAGTCGAGGGTTCTTAGCCCTTGGGTTGGCTTCCCGATTGTGGCTACAATGGTGCTCTTCTGGTTCCTTCAATGGGATGCGCTTGGGGGGTGGTTGACTTCGCTTTTGGGTATAGCACCCATGCTAACCGGGCTTGGCCTCACAACTGGCTCAGCTTGGCTGATTAGTGCTGGCTCATGGTTTACCACACCCCTCGGCATATGGATCACCACGATAGTCTTCGGTGCGATAGCCACATTCACACTTATCAGGGGTTTTGAGTTGTTCGTGAAAATACAGTGGTTCATGTGGTACGGGTTCCTCATCTCGTTCGCGACAATTGTGGGCCTCCTACTGCTCACACCGCACGCCTCCTTCGTTTCCCACTTTAACGCGGCGGTAAGCAAGGTCTCGCCCAGTGCTGGCTCAAACTACTATGACTATGTCATCAGCTATGAGCGATCACAGGGGTTCAACCCAAGCCTAGCATTCAGCTGGGCTGCCACGCTAGGCGTGATGCCCATCGCCCTCACTAGTCTTGGATGGGTTGGCTACGCACAGTACCAGGCGGGTGAGATAAGGCAGGCGTCGAGCTTCCACAAGCAATTGTTTATCAATTTGGGTGGGGGCGTTGCCGCAACGCTAATGATGGCTCTACTCGCCTTCGCGCTCACAAGGAGTGTGGGTTACAGCTGGCTATCCGCGGCTGCCTACGGTAGCTACATGACTGGTAACCTCAGCATGCCCATCCCACCCTGGTTCAGCAACTTGGTGGTGGTGCTCACATCCAACCCATTAATAGTGGTGTTGGCGACAGTTGGCGTATTCCTCAACGCGTTGCAGGTTGTGTACAATGTGTATGTAGGTCAAACCAGGATGGCTTTCGCAACAGCTATGGATAGGATCCTTCCAGCGTGGGTGTTTAAGATAAACGATAGGACTGGTACCCCTGTGAACGCTCAATTACTATTCTTCGTGCTCGGCGGTGTCGTGTACTCCTACGTGTACAACTTTGTACCCGGGTGGATAACCTATACCCTCGCGGTCACCGCTGTGGCCACGGTGATGTATATAGCCACTAGCCTAGCGGGCGCCCTTCTCCCATACAGGATGAGGGAGGTGTACCAGAAGTCTGAGGTGAGCAGATTGAAGGTGTTCGGCGTACCACTAATAACCATAGCTGGTGCAGTATCAGCGGTGTTCTCTGCGTGGATGCTCTACTACTACCTCACAGTACCAAGCCTAGGGGTGGCATCCCTACCATCAGAGTTACTCATGCTAGCCATATTCCTGGGATGGCTCGTATACTTCGCCATCAGAAGATGGTATGTTAAGAAGAGGACGGGAATAGAGGTCGACCTAGCATTCAAAGAGATCCCTCCAGACTAAACTTTTTAATCTACAACACCACGAGGAGCCTATTTCTATTTTTGAATAACACAGACTCGTTACCGAAGCTTAACCATAAGGATGCTCCTCTCCACCTTTTCGGTGGTAAGTCGGCTCACACCGAATTTTGAGTCAAAAGCCTTTGTGACCCAAGAAATATTGTAGTCTACTCATCTTGCGGGCGTATCCTAGCGGAACCGGGGAGTGTGTTGTTTGTGTGGCTAGGTCAACACTCTACGTCGCGTATTTATTGTTTTCAATGGAGTTCTGCCCTATCTATACGAGCGAAGACCATTTTGTTACGACTTTACCTTTAATAATTACCTATATTCGACCATTTCTTTATTGAAAGTGGTCGATTTTAGACAACTTTTATTAATATCTGCATTATCGTTCAAAAGGGGTTGGGCGAATTGAGTGTTGAGGATTTCAGGTCGGTTGTGGCGGAGTGGGTTACGAGCGGGATACCCAGTGTCAAGAAGAGAGAGTTTGATCTACCGCTTGAACCCACGAGTATTATATCGGTTATTGGTCCACGGAGGGCGGGGAAGACCTATCTCCTGTACCACACACTGTCCAGGTTACTTGCGAGGGGTGTGCCGAAGGGAAATACGTTGTACGTGGACTTCGAGCACCCTAGGCTTACCCGGATATCCGTAGAGAACTTGGACAATATGCTTGAGGCCTTCTATGAGCTTTCGAGGCCCGATCCCACTATGCCTATCTACCTCTTTTTGGATGAAATACAAAATGTGCGAAACTATGGTAGATGGTTCAGGAAGAGATTGAACGCTAAATTCTATATTTCGGGTTCAACATCAAGGCTGTCTTCAAAGGGTGTTGCCGAAGAGTTAAGGGGAAGAAGCATCGACTACACCGTTTACCCCCTTTCGTTTAGAGAGTACCTAAGCTTTAAGGATGTGGCGGTTGATAGACCCGAGCTCATACTCTATAACCGTGAGAAGAGAGGCCTTGTTCTCTCGATGCTACGTGAATACCTACGCTTCGGGGGGTACCCAGCTGTTGTTCTCGAGAGGGATGAGCCGGAGAAAATCAGGCTTTTGAGAGCCTACTTTAACTCGGTTGTTGTCAGAGATTTCGCTAACTTGCAGCCAATACTCGCTGAGCCTTTTGTAAAATTTGTGGTTCAGAACTACGCTGGCTACTTCTCGGTTAACCGCGTATACAACTATTTAAGGAGTCTGGGATACAGGCTAGGTAAGGAAAAAGTCCTAGAGCTACTTAACACAGGTGTAGAGTGTTTCTTTGTTTTTCCGTTAGAGTTATTTGCAAAGAGTGAAAGAAGAAGACAGATGAATCTGAAAAAACTCTATGTGGTCGACACGGGGTACCCCACCGCGCTCGGCTACGAGTTCTCAGTAGGCCGCTCAATGGAGAACGCCGTGATGCTTGAGCTCAAAAGGCGAGAAAAGGAGGTCTACTATTGGAAGGAATACGGAAGAAGTGAGGGACAAGAGGTTGATTTTGTGATAACCAGAAACTATACCGTAGAGGAGCTCATCCAAGTCACCTACGCTGAGGAGAGTGTGCGGGAACGCGAGCTCAAAGCACTAAACAAGGCCAAGAATGAGACGGGTGCAAAGAGCCTCACACTAATAACTTGGGACCACTACTCCCAGCAAGAAGGCGTACGAATCATACCCCTCTGGTACTGGCTTCTCG
>Ga0074075_19010_pt1 | contig 11490 bp, 11 predicted proteins | sample YNPg_E_FD_63712 | JGI IMG/M metagenome (GOLD analysis project Ga0074075, IMG submission 63712) | Hot spring microbial communities from Beowulf Spring, Yellowstone National Park, Wyoming, USA - YNP_Beowulf Spring_E v2 (version 2) | ecosystem: Environmental > Aquatic > Thermal springs > Hot (42-90C)... | reverse complement strand
AGCCGAAGCCTCCTCTTCTTGGTTACCCCCTTCTGGATCAAGTCCTGGACGTTTAAGTCCTCCAGCACCAACACATCATACTCCTCTGCAAGGAGAGCCCCGAGTTTGAAGAAGAGGTCACGCCTGAAATCCCCGACGTGCTCGTGCTCCTTCGCAAGCTTCCGCTTCGTCTTGAGCCAGTTTTTGGAAAGAAACCTTTTTCTCGACAGTGTCCTCTGAAGCACCCTGATTCTTTCAAGAGAGCGCTCAAGAGGTTTCGGGTTCCCGAGGAAGCGCCCATCCGAGAGTGTTGCGAGCCTTGCGATCCCCAAGTCAACACCCACAGCGTTCACGGGCTCCCCCTCCTCCGATGAATGCTCCTCTTCTGCTTCGGGCCTCCTCCACTAAGAAGATTACGTAGATTCGCCAGAGGGGTTGAGTTTGACGCACACTTGAGACACTCGCTCCAAAGGAAGCTCCCTGTGGAGGATTAAAGTAAAGAAGCCTATTTTGCTTAAGTAGCTTTCTTCTTTTTGTTTTTTCCAAGACCAACTTCTCTTGTATCAGAAAGCTTCCAACCACTCTGAGGGTACACCAAGGAGAGGTACCTGTGAGGCTTCTTTTTCTTGGGTTTGTTCGCGAGGCCGTCGAGGAACCTCCCCCGCGCCTGGTAGAACCTATCCGCAACCTGCTGCGCAACCTGGGAGTGTAGCTATTTGAAACTCAGGGTTCTGTCTTCTCAAATCCAAAGCGAGCTGTCTCAACTCGTTTTTACTCATAGTGTGTCTGTTTCTTTCGTATTCCTGTTTTTCTGCGTGTAAGTGTTGTAAAGCTTACACGCTACTTCAAGCTGGGTTTTCAACACGCGGTTGTTTTCGATGAGTAAGCTCTGAACCTGTACGCTCTTACACGCACGCCGAATCTTCCCCCGCACCCGTATTTATGCCTTTGGGATCCCTGCTCTTCAAAGGCGAGGTTTTGAAAAGTTTATAAGCTTTTTTGAAAAACCCAAATTATGAAAACGCACGTCTTAGCCGTTTTGGTCTTACTGACAGCCGCTCTAGCGCTTTCTCCAATGCTTTCGCCGAGCGCTCAGGCGAGCACCGCAAACGCCCCACCGTGCATCCAGCCAGACAGCGTAACCGGGAAAAACACGATGTACTTTAACACGAGCTCCGTTGCAGGGTCTTTTACCGTTGCGAACTATTACCTCCGACCAGGTGAGTGCGCGCTTTACTCTTTCACATTAGTAAATCAGAGCGTTGTTCCACAGCCCAACAACTTCACATTGGTCGGTGCGTATGAAATCGGCTAAGCGCCGACAAGCCAGGCGCTGTGTTTTACGTAATCCCGGCTTCACAGCTTTCTACGTTCTTCTCTTCAGGCGAAAAGAGCGGGTATATGGCATACTCAACCTCGAACTTATCCTACTACTTCTTTGTCGTCCAAAAGCCTGATACCACTTACTACGCATACGCTGTAAACCAGGGTTCGGTTGGCATCTATTTATCGATAGTCGGTAGCGCATCCTGGTTCACGCCTGGAAAAGCCCCCTCTTCCGATGTTGTCGATACTCTGCTTCTCCCGGGTCAGACTTTCACCGCTGATTTCAAGATTATTGGGAACCTCGCTCTTGACATCGCCGCTTTGGCAAACCAAAGCCTGACATGGACGGTTGCGAACTCGAGCACAACGATTTTTTCTTCGACTGGCTTTGGTTTAAACGGAACCGACCCGTACATCTTCTTTCCGAACCAGCACGGAGAGTTCAAGCTTTCTGCTACTAACACGGGAAGCACGCCCGCTTTTCTCGTGTTCTTTGCGCCTGATACGTACTACATCAAATACCAGCTGACCGGCTCCTCTGGAACCACCACTACAACCACTTCGACTACTTCAACCACTACTACGACTCACAGCACTTCCACCACTACGACAACGACCACGTCTTCATCGACCCCGCCAACCACTCAGATACCTCCACCACCTCACGCAACTTCCTCGCCTCTGCTCTACGCAGTGGTGGTGCTTGCCGTCGCGGTCGCGGTGCTCGGCTTTCTCCTTGTAAGAAGGCGGTAGGCTTCCTCTCCCTCTTTTTTTTAAAACACTCAGAAAGCGTTGTGTTACGTCAGCGCGCAAGCCCCAGCCCCTCATCCTTCACTTCGCCCTTCGGGATGCGGAAGTAACCGTTTGAGTACTCGTACTTCTCTGCAAACTTCTTGAACACGTCGTGTCCGAGGCGCTCCGTCTTCACCTCGTAGTGGTCGCCCGCATCCACAACGCGCTCAACCCTGACGCCGAGGCGCTGTTCGAGCGCCTTCTTTAAGCTCCTCCTCAGCCCTGTTTTTTCTCTGCGAGCTCCTCGAAGCGCCCATGCGCCGCCTCCGCAACCTCTCGCGGTATGAGTCCCTCCTCCGCCATCTGCCTCACGGCCTCCAAAATCTTGTGAGCTTCCACTGTGAACTCTCCGTAGGAATACTCGTATTTTTTGGCGAACTCACGGAACTTCTCGTCGCCGAGCCTCTCGGTTCGCACGACGCTGTCAAGCAAGCTTCATATTGAAAAGCGTGGCTCAAGACTAAAATCACGACTATCCCCCATGTGCGTCTTACACTTTCCGCTAGCGTTAACACGGTCATTCGCCCGTCGGAAATGCGCAATTGTGCGACTAAGGAGGTAAGCTTCGCGCTTAAGCGTTAACGGAAGCTTGGTTTCCGTAAAAACTTGTGCATGCAAAGCTCTGTGTGCGTAGACCTACGAATGTTTTTATGAAATGTAGCGGTAAACCCTCTTCCAAATCTCTTCCGACTCTTAAGACGAATGAACAACCCTTAAGGTGTGGTCAGAATGTTGCGTGGTTCAATGTTCGCCTGAAGGTAAGGTGACCCTCGAAAAACTCAAAAAATGTGCATGAGTGCAAATCTTTAATGTTCGGTTTACCACTCCAAACTTTTGTATTAATCTTTGGATTAGCATTCCTACTACGCTGGGATTAAGAGAGATCACAGAGGAGCCTGTTGGAGGTCTAAATTAAGCTGGTTAAGGTTGAATCTGTCCACTCCCGATATAACGTTTGTGGCTGGACCTAGGAGGGTTGGGAAGACTTATGCTTAAAGAAACGAGGTCGCTTTTGAGTTCGGGAGAGAGTGCGGTTTACTTCTCTTTGGACGATCCATTGTTCAGGGGTTTGGAGGCTAGGAAGCTCGCCGAGATGGTTAGATCCTAGTATGTCGAGGGGAAGGTGTATCTTGATGAAGTTCAGGATTGGAGAGATTGGGACTTCAAGTTAAGTTGGCTACACGACGTCAAAGCTCGTGGTTTCAGCTTCCTCTTCCTCGCTGCTTTCCTCTGAGACGTAGCTAAGGGATAGGGAGTTTACACAGATTGTCTTCCCCTTAAGCCTTGTGGAGCTTTTCCAATGAAGCGTGATTTTAGGGGGAGAGGCAAATTTATGAAGACTCTACGAGAATACATGGTGTGGGGTGGGTTCCCTGAGCCTTGGGTCTACCGCTCGAGAGAGAAGTTCTGGCTTGAAACGGTTTTCTACCAGGACCTCTGGAAGGAAAAGGATAAGAGATGTCGAACAGTTCAGGGTTGTGTTTGACTTTGTGCTCTTCAACTACTCTAACCCGCTGACTTGGAATTCCATGAAGAGGTTACTGAAGGGTGTGGGAGTTGACGTGGATGTAAAGACAATTATGAACTATGTGGAGTATATGAGAAGAGCTTTCCTTAATATTCACCGTAAAGAGATTTGACTACTCAGAAAGAAGAAGAGCGGTATCTCCTAAGAAGGTTTACATCGTGGACCTAGGGATAGCCACACTTTATGATGGCAAAACAATAACTGACTCACATAGTAGCTTAGGAAGCTAGAGAACCTAGTATTCATAGAGTTGATAAAGAGGTCATGGGAAGTGGACTACTACCTTCTAAAGGACGGAAGAGAGGTGGACTTCGTCGCCAAAAAGGTGGTAGAAAAGCGCTTATAGAGGTAAGCTTGAGCTCGGATCCAGAACACGTGGAAAAGATTAGAAGAGCGGTGCAAGAGACTGGGATAAGAGAGGCTTACATCATCACGCTGGAAGGTGAGAAAAGGGAGCTGGGGGACGGGTTAGAAGTTCCGCTTTTCGACTGGTTTCTATCAGTAGCGGAGCCACATTGACTTCTGTAAACCTCTTTGATTCTTAGCTTTCATGCGTAGTGCCCTGTATTTTCTCGCACGTTTGTAGCCGAAAAATCCTCCGTTTGGGTTGCAAAGCATCCAAAACTCGCTTTATGGGAAAATTGTTTAAAGTGTCAAGCGATCACACGACATTATAATGGCTTATTTCGTGCGCTTTAAAACAGACTTTTGAATCTCCCAAAATCTCTTTATTCATTTCCAGTCCTTTTATTTTGATTTTTTACTTCCCATTTCCTTTTAAACGCTGCACTTGCGATGCATGTTAAAGTCGCTTGCGCTCAGCGTTTACACCTTAAACGAGCACATCAATCTTTACAAGCGGAAATTGAAGGTATATTAATAGAAGCTCATTTCGAATATGCTTGGATTTAATATTCAAAAGTGTAGCTAATCAAAACATGGTAAAACCGTTACCAGACGAGGTCACAAAAAATTAAAATATAAGGCAAATTTGATAACTTTAATCCACCTTTCAAGCTATAGAAAATAAAATATTATATTCATATTTGTTAAAAATTAAACGCTGTATAGCTATATTCTAATTGTTTTCTAGTTCTAGAAATATTTATAAATATCGTGCAAAAATTCACAAGGATTGAAATGAGGACTGTGAACCGCTCAAAAAAGGGAATTTCAAGGACTACCTCTATAGCGATCGTTGTAGTGATAATAATCGCGGTTGTGGCTGGCGTGATAATCGCTACGCGTCATCCAGCGCCCACAACTCCAACCACATCATCTTCGACAACTACGACGACAACGACGAGTACAACGACTACGACGACAACTTCGACAACTACGACGACAAGTTTGGCGCAAACGTTGATGAGCCTAGTAGGCTTAAGCTCGCCACCGTCCACACCCGTGAAAATAACCGTTTGGAATAGTTACAGCACTTCGGAAAACGTGTTCTTTAACAAAACGATCGCGCAGTTCGAACAGACTTTCCCGTGGATTCAGCCAAGCGTCACTTATGGTGTGGGCGTCGGCACGTCTCAGTTCGAAACTGCTGCAAAAGCCGGACAGGCGCCGATAGTGTACAGGGATTCAAGCGACTCTGGCGGAGCACTTTTTGCCGCGGGATTGATACTCAACCTTTCAAGCTACTTACCCTCTTCGGTTTTCTCTCAGTACCTGCCAATTGCGATAAAAGACTGGACGCTGAACAACTCGGTTTACGGACTTCCAGACAACGTGAACTATATCGTGATGTTCTACAACAAGCACTTCGTGCCAACTCCTCCTAACACAACCGAACAGCTTGTGCAAATCGCTGAAAGCGTGAACTCAACCTACCACATCTGGGGAATATCATACGGAGCTGGTGACGAGTATGGCTACAGGTTTGCCGCGTGGTTTGCCGGTTTTGGCGGTCAAATATTCACAACGAAAAACGGTGTAGTGATGCCAGCGCTAAACACTAGTGCGATGGTTAACGCGCTCAACTTCTGGTACAACCTCACGTACTACCTAAAAGTGAACTACCTTGCGCCATCAACTGGCGCAGGAGGGGCAGAGGGACAGCTTTTTGTTTCGAACAAAACCGCGATAATTTTTGACGGACCTTGGGACCTCAACGCTTACTTGCAGGCGCTAGGGCCAAACTTGGGCGCGGCTCCTCTACCCATCGTGAGTTCAACAGGCCTCCACGCCGCTCCTTTTGTCGGTTCTACTGGCTGGGTTGTCGCGACACCTCAGGCAAGCGGTGCAACACAGCTTCAAATAAAAGCGGGGTTGCTGTTCGCGCTTTTCATGACGGACTACCAGTCTGATTTCAGCCTGTGGAACACCGCGCACGATTTACCCGCAAACCAACAGGCGTATAACAGCGCGATCGCTCAAATCAACGCGGGTAACCTTACGCCTTCATATCTCAACCCTGTAATGAAAGGCATACTCGAACAAGCACAGTTTGGCCAAAAATTCCCGAACATACCTCAAATGGCTTACTACTGGAACTCCTTCCATCAATATGCAACAGAGTTCTTTGCGGGAAAGATCACGGCGGAGCAGGCGGCGCAAGGAATGGAGAAGGCGTTTGTGCAAGCGCTTGAACAAGCAGGCTTTAGCTTGCTACCAGCTTTCGCGCTCGCACCAATTGAACCAAACTATGAAGACTAATCCCTCCCTCTCCAACCTTTTTTACATCCTGCCGATAGTAGCGGTGATTCTATTCCTTTTCCTATACCCCTTGGCATACGCGCTGTACATTTCGTTCACCAACATGAACACATTCCACTTTTTCCACTACTCCTTTGTGGGTTTAAGAAACTACGTGAGCCTTTTTAAATACGGCTACTTCTGGACGCTTCTCGGCAACACCGCACTTTGGACGGTAGGAAGCCTTTTACCGATGATGGCACTAGGTCTTGCGCTCTCTCTTATTTTGAATCAAAGAGATTTAAAGGGAAAATCTGTTTTTTACGCGATTCTCATTCTTCCCTGGGCTTTTCCAGGCTTTATTTCGCTTCTCGTTTGGCAGGGACTTTGGGTCGACCCTTACGGCATGATGAACAGGCTTGTTTTACCACTTCTTCACCTTCCTCCAATAAACTCGCTCACCTCGGTAAGAGGCGCTTGGATCGAGCTTATCACCACAAACGTCTGGCTTTCCTTTCCGTACTTTATGACAGTTTTTTACTCAAGTTTGCAGAGCATTCCGAATGAGCTTTACGAGCTTGCGGACACGGACGGCGCAGGAGCTTTCACAAAATTTATAAGAATAACCCTTCCTTCTCTCAAGGGGACTATTGCGTTCGTGTTTATAACGAGCTTTGTGTTCACTTGGAACAACTTCTATCCGATTTACCTTCTTACAGGAGGGGGGCCTGGAATTTCAACTGAGACCTTTACAGTTTACGCGTATCAGCAGGCGTTTAGCTATAGCAACTACGCTTTTTCTCTGCGTTGTCCATCGTGTCAACCATTATCGTGGTTGTGATGGCAGTTTTCGTGCTCAGGTTCACCAAGATTCTGGAATCGATAACTTGAGGTGTTCGGCTTGCTAAAAAGAGTGATTAGCTTGCTCGTTTCTTATTTGGTGCTCATCGTGACGTGCGCATTTTCGGTTTTTCCGCTTTACTACGTGTTTGTGACATCGTTCAGCAATGCGCCCAGCCTTATTTCGCTGGACATCCCAGACCTCATTCCTTCTCACTTGCACTTTAGCGCGTACAAGTATCTTTTTTCAAGTGGTTTTTTGGAGCGCACATCTTTTCCAGTTTGGATAAGAAACAGCGTTTTTCTTGCGGCTTTGACCGCGCTTCTTTCGGTCGCACTCGCGATGACCACAGGTTACGCTCTTTCTAGGCTTAACATACCCGCAAAGAAGACACTTGCGACATTCATATATGTGCTCACGTTCTTCCCGTACACCGTAACCGCCGTGCCTCTTTATCTTCTATTCGCAAAGCTTCATCTATTGAACTACGCGGGGTTAATACTTGCTTACACCCCAGGAACTTCTACCTTTGCGGCTTTTCTTGCGAAGCTGAGCATCGACTCAATTCCCACTTCCTATGAAGAGGCCGCGATGATCGACGGAGTGAGCAGATTTCAGGCGTTTCTTAGAATCGTGATGAGACTTGCGCTTCCCGTGGTCGCTCTCACCGCTTTGCTTGGATTTCTCGGCGCTTACCTTGATTTCGCGCTCGCTTACGCCTTTATTTTGCCAAACGTAAACTATGGACGGCCACAATCGGGCTTTACTACCTTGCGGGTTTGCTCAACCCAGCGAGCGCGCCCGCGTACAACATCTTTGCGGCTGGCGCAGTTCTTATGGGCATACCTCTTATGGCGCTTTTTCTCGTGTCGCAAAGAATGATGACCAAGGCGTACAGTAGCCTTGCGGGAGTGAAGTGAATGGAGTACGTGAGGCTTGAAAACGTTTGGAAGGAGTACGCGTCAAAGAAAGGAAGGGTTCAGGTTCTAAAGGGGCTTAACCTCAGCATCGAAAAGGGCGAATTAGTCGTGATTTTGGGACCTTCTGGTGGCGGAAAAACCACGCTACTTCGCATAATCTCAGGCTTGCTCAAACAGGACAAAGGTCACGTTTACTTACGCGGAAAGCTTGTGAACGAGCTTCCTCCTAAGGACAGAAACGTTGCGATGGTCTTTCAAAACTACGCGGTTTATCCGTTTATGAGCGTTTTCGACAACATCGCTTTTCCGTTGAAAATTGCGCATGAGCCAAAGTCAAAGATCACGGAGAAGGTGAGCGAAATCGCTAGAATGTTAAGAATAGAAGAACTACTCGATAGAAAACCCAACCAGTTGAGCGGAGGTCAGCTTCAAAGGGTTGCGATAGCACGCGCTTTGGCGAAAGGCGCAGACATAATTCTAATGGACGAACCACTCGCGAACCTTGACGCACAGGTGAGAGTTTTTGCTAGAGAGGAGCTCAAACAGCTTCACAAAAAGCTTCAGACCACGATAATTTATGTGACGCACGACCAAACGGAAGCGATGAGTCTTGCGTCAAAGGTGGCGCTACTTTACGATGGAGCGATACAAGATTACGGTGAACCGCTTGAGGTCTATAATTCACCTGGAAATGCATGGGTGGCCTCTTTCATAGGAAATCCACCGATGAACTTGTTTGAGGCCGAAGTCGAAGACGGATGGTTGGTTCACCGAGAAATCAGGATTAGCATTCCTGAGTCTTATTCGCAAGTAGCAAAATCCTTAAAACGCGTGGTTGTGGGTTTTAGACCTGAAAGCGCAAGGCTGAACGAACAGGGAATATCCGCCAAGGTGCGCATGGTGGAAAGAATTGGGCTGTATTCAATTCTTCACATCGAAACAAGCGACCTTGAGCTTCGAATAATAACAGATCCCAAGTCCAACTTTGAAAGGGGCGACATTGTGAGTTTTTCAGTAGAAAGCGTGGTGCTTTTTGACGCAGAAAGCAAGCTCAACCTGCTACGCGTGCGTTGAGTTTTTTGTTTTGCTTCTCCTGCTCTCCCACGCACAGCAAACCCATGCGCAACAAAGCGCGTACTACCCTTCTTTTTTGTTATTGAACAACTGGGTAAACCAATCGGTTTGGATTTCCACGGGAATTCCGGTTCCAAACAGCACGCTAAACGGAATACCCAGCTATCCACCATCGATAAGAAACGTGTTCGACGGCAAGCTGGGCTTGCTCAACATGAGCGTTGTTTTCAAGAAATTTCAAACCATCAAGGCTTTTTTGGGCATGAACAACAGCGTTTCTCTCGTTTCCGATATAGGCGCGATTTCTGTTTACTATCCGCCCAACACGACGTGCTTTATTGTTTTGTCAAAGCTCACACGCCCTATATTCGCCGAGGTTTTGTTCGGAAAACACTTGGTGAGCGTGAACCGAAAAGAGTTCACGCAAGCCCTTCCTTCGGTTTACCTTTTTTCAAACTCAAGCTATGTTTACACACCCACGAACGTGAGCTTTTCACTCGGGTTTGGTGTTCACTATCTTGAGGTGTGCTTAGACCACTCTTCGCAAATGAGTGTGGAGGAGCTGTTGAACTACGATGAGCACCAAGTTTCGCGCTGGCTTTCCGAGTCGCTCAAACCTGCCATTCCTAAAAGTTTGTTAAAAGAGTACTACCTTTCGCTTTTGCTCCTCGTTGACGACCAAAATCCTTACTACGGCTTTTTTGCCGCATCTCCCTCACCTGTTTACCTTTATGCGTGGGTCAGAGACTCCGAGTTCTCCGCTTTGGCGCTAGAGCTTTCTGGACACACCCGCGAAGCGCTCAAGTTCTGGACGTGGCTTGCCAACGCTCCCCGTTTACAAGGCTATTGGTACACGCGATACGACTTCTACAACGCAAAGCCAGACTACTCCTACGCTCTTCCCGAGCTAGATAGCACCGCACTCTTTGAAATAGGCGTTTACCAGTACTACGAAGTGACGCACGACAAGCGTTTTCTTGACTCAATGCTCGTTTCGCTCAACGAGTGCGTGAGCTACCAGCTTAAACAAATTGAAGGTTCCGCTTACGCCTTACTTCCTGAGGATTTGAGCGTTTGGGAAGACAGGTTCGCATACCACTTTTGGACTGAAGCGTTCAACGACTTGGGACTTAAGGACGCAATCGCGCTTTACAAACTTCTTGGCATCAACACAATCAGTTTGCAAAGCTCAGAGAATTCGCTCAACCTCAGCATTCTCGAACACTTCTGGAACAATGGCTTTTTTGCGTCCGCGCTGACGCAGAGTGTCGTTTTCTCTAACGGCACTTCAACCGCGACGCTCGAAGTGCTTCCCCCTGCGCTCGACTCTTCCACACTACTACCTGTTGCGTTTGGATACATCCAACCTTCTTCGCAAATGGCCAAACTCAACGCAAAACACGTAACAAAAGAGCTAAAAGTGGACGGCGGGCTTGCGAGGTTCCCGGGCGATGATTACCACTATACCCAGTACCTTTACGACAGCACTTCTGAAGACCCTCCTTGGGTGATCACCACCCTTTTTCAGGCGATTTTCGAAGAAAAGCTTGGAAACTACTCCGAAGCGCTCGCCTTGCTTAGGTGGTGTGCGCAACACTCTGAGCAGGGTTTGCTACCAGAAGCGGTAGACCCAAATTCGGGTGCGCCCCTTCCCACAACCTCTCCTCTTACATGGTCTTCGGCGATGTTCGTGATCGCGTCGCTCGGATTACCCAAGCAGGAAAAACCGCAATTCATTTGGCTAGGGATCATCATCACTTTTGCGATTTTGTTGTATATTGTTAAACGTATTACAAAGAAATCTCTTAAAGATTAAAGAACTTTACCCAATAATGACAAAATTTATTACTCTCTAGCATTTTTTGGTTTTATGCGCAAATGCGCTTTTTTTGTGTCACTTCTTGTTTCCGCTTCTCTTTTGTGTGCGTTTTGTGCGCAAACGAGCGCGCAGTCGCAATACACCGTGAACTTCAACGTCAGTTCGTTCGGTAACGTTACGGTTTCAATCTCGGGCATACCCGAAGGGCACATCGTAGACCTGCACTACGGTGTTGAGGCTCAGCCACAAGGTTCGTGGAACACGGTTTTTGACAAAAACATGACGTGGAACGGAAGCGCGTATGTGACAACCATTGGACCATTTCAAAACGGAACATGGGTAGCCTGGGTTTTCCATGACCTTACTACAGGCGCTTGGATCAACTTCGACAACCATCCTTTCTGGAACTGGAATCTTCTTGTTAACCCGCTACCATCAGAGCTTGGCAACACAAACGCGCAGGTTTTGAGTAACGGCTCCATTCTTATAACCACAATAGGAAGAGCGCCCGACCCGCTGGATTTGCACTACGGTCTTACAACGGGCTTTAGAACAGGACTGCCTTGGTCCC
>Ga0074075_16043_pt1 | contig 11675 bp, 12 predicted proteins | sample YNPg_E_FD_63712 | JGI IMG/M metagenome (GOLD analysis project Ga0074075, IMG submission 63712) | Hot spring microbial communities from Beowulf Spring, Yellowstone National Park, Wyoming, USA - YNP_Beowulf Spring_E v2 (version 2) | ecosystem: Environmental > Aquatic > Thermal springs > Hot (42-90C)... | reverse complement strand
CGTGGGAGAACCACTCCCTCAACTCCTTAGAGGGGGCAACTTCCCTCAACCAAAGATCTACCTTCGCCTCATCCTTCCTCAGTCCCCTTGGCCATAACCCGTCCACCAGAACCCTAATCCCGTCATCTGGGGTAGGAGGGTCGTATATCCTCTTCAACTTTACCCTGATGTCCCTGAGGGTGGACATGCCCATGGGGTTCTTCACCTCCTCGAACACCTTGTGGAAGTCCAGCCTGTCCTTCTTGGGGAAATTGGAGAGCACCAAGTCTAGCTTCCTGTTCATCTCCAGTAGGAGATTGAGGATGTCAGTTAGCTTGTCCGGCGAGCCAACCGGTGAACCGGCCTCGGCCGTGACGCCCTCAACTAGGATGACGCTAGTTCCCCTCTTGTCCCTATCTAGCTTAATCTTGCCTTCCGTTTCCAATTCCCTAAGTAGATCGTCGGGGTATTTACGCAGTTTCGATCTCCCCACGCGCCCTCCGTGAGTCCGCAAATGCTCTATCAGCTCTCTCCTCCTGGCCTTTCACGTGTACTACTGTTTCCGAAAGCGTTTTAACTTTAACTCCAGAGGGCCTCCCGAGGAGTCGGCGCAGGGCTATGGACTATATTCCCAGTCATATACACCCTTAATCAATCACGGGGTTACAGGAAGGACAACCGCGATCTCACCCTGGACAGGCAACTGAACGCGTCACTGAACGTCTACCTCGGGACCTGCTGGTTCCTCCACGTCCGCGACCGCGATGTTCCAAGGGTGTGGACTGGTCACCCCGCTAATGGAGCGGAGGGGGTGAAAGGCATCCCGTGACCCTGTTGAAGTCCAAGGGCCGAGGATTGGATACGAATTCATGGAAATCCAATGAAGCCCAACCCCCGAGGAGTGTATAAAGCGCGCAAGCGAGATACTCAATTGGGTTAGGGGGTGTCCAAGTGGAGCTAGTCCTCCTTTTCGGCTCGAGGGGGAGAGGGGATTTCAAGGAGAAGAGCTACTACGACGTCCGGTGGTGGGGGACGAGGTCCCCAGGGGTCCGAGGAAAGTGCCTGACGAGTCGTACCTCAGGGTCCTCGAGATTTCCCCGGGGGAGGTCGACCTCGTCTTCATGAACACCGAGGCCTTCCTGGGGAAGCTCAGGGAGTCCCGTTCGCGCTTCAGGTAGTGTAGGAGGGTAAGTTCATAGGTGGGGGCGTGGAGTTCTGGGGAGAAGTCGGGGAAATTCGCCTCGGAGTGAGACCCATGTACGAGAGGAGGGGGAAACCCGGGTGAGGGAGTGGACGGTTGATCGCTCCAGCCCACGGGGAATCTCGCTGTGGGACCGTTCTACGGTTGAACGCTCAGCGGTGTGCCTCCCCTGGACCTCGATACGGTTGTGGGGTGGGAGGAGAGGGGGTTGAGGTATTACTCCCTCCCGACTGTACTGAATCCCTTATCACGTTAACAGAGTTTCATACCCGTTCACGTTAAATTGAATTGATGTCGATAACGGATTACCCCTCACGCCGATGTGGGCTCTGCCCGAAAGGGCGGGAACGGAGAGGAGATGTGGACTCCGCGCCTTTGGTTCTCGGTCCCGTGCCCCACACACTGACTTCCTCCCCGCTGGCGGAGGTTCCCCTCATCCGGAGATACATCTCTGAGGGGCAGTCGAGAGGGTCAGAGACCCCCTCCCGTTTAAATTCACGATTGCGATAACGTCCCTATCGTTCTCATAACCACATGAGCACTTAAACCAACGATGGGAGACCTCCCTCGTTTTCCTACCGCATTTTGGACAAGAGACTGAAGAGTGCTTAGGGTTGACAAACTCAACCATCGTCCCACGCTTCCTAGCTTGCCAAGAAGTCCAGTACTGTAGACGACGGTATTGCATCATGTAGAGCTTATCGCGGAACTCCCTTGGCAGTCTATCCACGTCCTTGATGAGGTCCTTAAGACTCTCCAGCTTAACGACGTTGGCACCAAACCTCTCAGCCTCTTCAACTACCCACTTCCCAACCTTCCTGGCGAAATCCTCCATCATTATCTTAGCCTTTAGATGAAAGGATCCTATGCAGAATCCTCTTGTTCAAATTGGTAAGTTCACCAACACTTGCTATCCTAACGGTCATCCTGTCGAAGTCCAGGTTATAACTCAACCTAGGTGGTAACCACACTTGGCTTATACACTCTCGGGAAACGCCCCCTCCTCGGGTTTTTGTACCAACCCTTGTACACTGAGAGGGCATCACGGTAGCAGTCCTCAGCGACCTTTGATGGTAGATTGTACTCCCCCTTAGCCTCGTGTACAACTCCCCGTGGACTTTCCCTAGCACGTCCCTTCTCTTTTGGGTTTTCCACGTTCTCCTTCAACCAAAATAGGGTGAAACGCATTGCCCTCACGTGGTTATTAACGAGGACCAGGAGGGGTTCGGAGAGGGCGATCTCCATGGAAACAGGCGCTGATCGCCTTAACCCTCCTAACCATTGAAAGATATTTGAAAAAGAAGTATTTAAATTGGGGGCTATCCACCCCGCTGGCGAGGCTTTTCGCCCCCTCAACCCCCAATTATTGTAATATTTTTCTTGTACTTGGAACCGAGGATCTCGTTCCTGCTCTCCCACGTGGATATAGTGTCCGGGGGGAAGCTACAGGACGTGTGGGTCACCTCTTGATTACCCCGAAGATCACCCCTCCTCTCACGATCCCCTCGTCCCCTCCTCTGTACATCTGGTAGTTAGCCTCGATGTGGGAGGAGACCCTGGACACGCGGAAGTGCTCCTTGAGCGCGCCCAACATCTCGCCACCTCGATCTCGGTCTTGAACTCGGCGACCATCATGTAGAGCGTCTTCCTCACGGCGTAGGGGAAACCGTGAACGTCCTGCTTGAAGTCAACCATGGCGACCGTGAGGAGCTCGGCCCTCTCGAACCTCCCGTGGGTGTGGCAGTAGGTCCAGTAGTTCTCGGGGGCTCACGTCTCCCGGAGCCTTGCTGTCACGGTGTCGTCCACGATACTGACCCTTCACCAGTCTGACAGGACCTCCACGCGTCTTCAAGTTCTCCCAACGCCCCATCAGTTCACGTTCCAACCCGAACGTCTCGGCCGCGTTCCTCACGCTGGCCCTCCGTCAGGACCATGAGGATCAGTGCCAATTAACCCTCCTGCTCCTCCCCTTCCCCTCACCACGCCCAGCCTGTTGATCTCCCTGACCAGCCTCACCTTGGCTTCCCTGATTCGAACTCTCCTCGTCCTGCACCTTTTCAGCAGGAAGGCACTGAAAACTAAAACTCCTCGCCAATACTGACTTTCCGTACCACCTCCCTAAGATTCCCATGACTGCTGTTTTACAAGCTGGTTTTTGCTTGCTTCGTTTACACTTACCTTGGTCTCTATTTCAGTTGATAACAGGAATGATATTACCTTCAAGGGAATTTTACAACATACTCCGGAGGGTGTGAACGTTGATTACAACGTGTACTTCTCAAGGAGACCGGGTCGAGTCCTCGAGGCCCTTGCTCAAATTTTGGGCCTTCCTGGATTACCCACCTGATCGCGGGAATTGCTCCTGGTAAGGTAAAGGGACGGTCCAGAATTCTGAGGAGCCATTAACCACCTGACGACCGCGCCATATCTAGTCTTAGTTGGAAAACTGAAGTACAGCAGTTATTAGATTTGCCTTGATTACAGGGCGATATTTAAGGGAAAGTCCCATAACTGCTGTGAAGTAAAACACGAAGTACAAGAAAAGGGACTGCTTAATAGTTGAGGCAGGTGAGGTGATCAACGTTATCAACGCGAGAGGAGTAGTGGAGAGAAAAGAGGTGTGATGCGCGTTAAACTGAAATTCTTCCCAGATCATACTTTCTCCATTAGTTCTATCAACCTTTCACCGTGTTTATACCAAGAATACTCTTTTGCTGTTTCCCAGGCTGAATAGATCATCTTCCTTCTTAGTTCGTCGCCTAAAACTTCATTGACCTTTTCAACAGCTTCCTCCACATCCTTCACTACAAACCCGTTTTCGTAATTTCTCACGAACTCTTTCCCTCCCAAACCGTCGTTCACTATTACAGGTGTCCCGTGAGCCATAGCTTCTAAGACGCCCATTCCAGGTCCCCTCTCGTTAAAACCAAAGCGGATAAATAGCGACGCCTTCTTGTAAAGGCTGTTCAGTTCTCCCTCACTTATTTTCCCCGTGACCGTCACTTCAGGGTATTTCCTCTTAAATTCCTCCATAGTGTCTTTCCTAGCCCAAGAACCTGCCATCACGACTTTTCCCTTAATTTTCCTTGCCAATTCACCGTAAAGCTCAGGTCTCCTTCCTGCGTCCCACATGGACACGGCAAGGACAATGTCTTCCCTCTCAATGTTTACATCCTCATCGGGATAACATCCTGGGTAGAGTACTTCAGCCGAAATACCGAACTCTTTGAGAGTTTCCGCGTTCCACTTAGAGTTGGTCATAATAATCTTTGCTTTCTTCAAGATCTTCCACTCCATCGACCTCGGAAGGGAGTACTTCAACCCCATTAAAGGTAAAGAGGTCTCGTGTAGGTACAAAGCGTAATCTTCACCGTAAAATAGTTTTCTGAGGTAGCCTGAAATCCCAGCAAATTGGTCGTGGTATAAAGCTTTACCCTTAACTAAACGCACGGATCTCAGGATGAGGTCAAGATCTACTGTTGCTTCATCTCCTCTTTGTGGGGCATAAAGCTTCGTTATTTTCCTGAAGAGGGGAGTTAAGAACCCTTTCTCTCCTTCTCTCCTCAAATATGTTACGCCGATATCCCTTAGGTCGTAATCGTTAAGACTCTCTCTAAGCACGAGAAGTTTAGCCTTAGTAATTCTACTCTCCTCTACAGCTATACGTGCAACTCCACCGTTCCACAAGACCCTAAGGACGATGGTAAAACTCATGTGGTTACAAATTTACATGCAACGAATAAAACTCTTCACAGCAGTTGTGGGAGGCCATTCAGGTCTCCATTGCGAATTCTAATATCTCTCTTAAATTAGGCTAATTCTATGTAGGATTAGTTGAGTGTAACCTGCCACGTCAATGAGGCAGAGAAGAAGTCGCCTCGATCACGTATAATCAATTATTACGCTTAAGCTACTGAAACAAAATGAACTCGCAATGGACACCTGAACGGCCCGTTGGTGGGACTTTCCCTTAAATATCGTCCAGTAATCAAGGCAAAAACTCATAACTGCTGTCCTTAGAATGAAGGGTGTAATCCAGGAAAACGGGGCATAAAGCTCTCTTGACCTAGATGAGCCCCTGAGAACCACTGGACCTACTGCCACGCCCACGGGAGGTTCGAGAGGGCCGAGCTCCTCACGGTCGCCAAGTGGACCTCGGGCAGGACGTTCACGGTTTCCCCTACGCCGTGAGGAAGATGTTGGATTTGTGAGGGTCACTGACTTCAAGAGCAGATCGAGGTGGCGAGATGTTGGGCGTGCTCAAGGAGCGCTTCCGCGTGTCCAGGGTCGTCTTCGACTCCAGTACTGTCCGAGAAGCTCGTGAGGGACAACGTGGTGTCAAGGCTCAAGTCCAACCGAGCCCAGGGTCGGCCCAGGGGACCTTCGGGGGCACCTCCGAGTGGGATACCCCCGGAGTCTACTACGCCGACCTGACCCTGGGAGGCCGAGTGGTCACGGTGAAGTTGCTCGTCCAAGAACGTGAGGACTCCACCGCCACGCACGTGAGGTACCTCTACACGACCGACCTCTCGCTCAGCGGGGAGGAGATCGAGGAGGCATGCCTGGCCGGAGATCGAGGAACTCCAAGGGACGTCAAGGCCCTGGGACTCGTCCTCCTGGAGGAGGGAGAGGCTTCAGGGCTACCTCACGATCTTCACCGTGGCCAACGTCGTCAGCTGATCGGGGAGCTGAACCTGGGGAGCGTTGACGCGTTCCTCATGTTCTAGAACCTCATTTAGGCGGACCGCCGGGGCTGATGAAAATCTTTAAGTTACGTTAAAGTCCCATAACTGCTGTAATGTATTTAGTATATGACAGCTCTCGTCCTTATCAAGTTCTGAAATCGCTTTCTCCATCTCGTCATAATGAATATAATAAGTTTCAATCTCATCCAGATCCTCAATCTTTACATCAATATTAGAAACGTTAATGAGATATCTCTTCCTTATATTTATCCAATTGGAAGACAAAAGTCTAGCTCTCTCACGTATTGTTTCAACATCGTAGTTTTGCATTGCATAATAAATAGATAGAAAAAACTCATATTTAATTATATGTTCATTATAAATTCTAGTTCTAATATTTCTCCTTAGTGTAGAATTCCCACATTTGCTTAACAAAAGCTCGATGAAATATTTACTTATCTCTTCAATAGCAGAAAGAAGTAAGAAGGCTAAAATGTTGTTACTAAGCCTAAGTTTCTTTCCTTCTTGATATAATCTATACAATTCCTCACTATTCTTTTTTATCCTTCTTCCTAAATTCTTACCCATCTTCCGTTCCTTTTCTCACATAAAAGAATTATTCCCTCACTTTTCTCGACCATTTTTCCGACAGCATACCCTGCCAATCCAGAAAGAGCTGCTATAAGAAGACCGACATCAAGTCTCTTAGCTGCTGTTCCACCGGCTATACCACCTCCTGTCGCAGATGATATAGCTCCTTCGAACTCATAAGTTACTACCCTTGAAACTATTATCCTCGTCACCATGACTCCTAGTTTTGATAACAGCTCATCAATATCCTCGCATTGCTTTATATTAGCGTTAGCCGGAGTTCTAAAAGACAGTGAAACCTTATAACCAATCTTACTTATCTTTATATCATCATCTAAGTTAGTTAAATGGGACTTTAACCCATCTTTAATATCCTCGACTCTCTGTGTAGTGTAGCCGTCAATGACATATCTGATATGCTCCTCCATAAGACTATTGCTTACTCATGAATTAATATACTTTATTGTTTGTTATATGCTCACAGCGGTCATATCATTAAGAAATCTTAGCTCTGTGAACTACCACGCCCTTACGGACGTGGCTTCCTGCTTCATAGCCCCACCTTGCCCGTAGCTCTTCGCAACGGGTAGAGGGCGAAGCTCCACAGGCACTGTCGTTCCGACCCCGCATTTCTTAACAAGTTAAGAGAAGCGTTGTAGTCACGATCAGAGACCCAACCACAATTAGGACATACGAACACACGGTCAGCCAGTGTTAGATCCTTCTTAACGTATCCGCATCTGGCACATGCTTTCGAACCGAAAGCAGGATTGACCAGAACCAATTTCTTTCCGTACTTCTCCATCTGGTACCGTATCGTCTCTTTTAGCTCGTGAAATGCGACGTCTAACAGTCTTTGTCTTAATTTTCTGCTAGAGTTATCTACTAATTGCTTAACTTGGATATCCTCCATTACGAGAACGTCGTAATGCTCAGCAAAATACTTACCGAGTTTCATGAACAGGTCCTTCCTAAGGTTCTTCAAGTGCTCGTATGCCCTCGCTAGCTTAATCTTTGCCTTAAACCAGTTGCGTGACAGGAACTTCTTCCCTGAGAGACGTCTGTGCGAGATCTTGAGCTCTTCAATGCTTTCTCATAGGGTCTCAAGTTAGGGAAAAACTTGCCGTCACTAGTCGTTAGGAGTTTCTCGACACCAACATCTATTGCTACTACTTTGCCAGTATCAGGTAATTTGGGGAACTCGTAGTCCTCAACTATGAACGAAATATATACTCTCCCACTGCTTGTTAGTTTTACTATGACCCTCTTTACCTTGTCTAGCGGGAAATCCCTATGAACAATAACGTTGAAGATCCCTAGGTTTGACAGTTTTAACGTTATTACCTTCTCCTTATGCTTCTTGCTTTTCGTCCTGATCCATCTCATTCTCAAGACTTTCCAACCTGACTGAGGGTAGACGAGGGAGTACCACTTGTGTGCTTTCTTTTCCTTTGGGTAACGTGCTAACCCGTCGAAGGACCTCTGTCTTGCGTCGTAGAACCTGTCTGCGATCTGTTGCAGTGTTTGGGAATATAGCTGTTGGCACTGTTCATCCTGTTTTCTCAAGTCGAGGGCTAGTTGCCTCAACTCCGTCTCGGTGAGACCTTTCCCATCCCTCTGGTAGAATAGATATCTGCCCACCGTAGGGTATTATATGCTTCTGATGCTAACTTCAACTGGGCTTTTAACGCCCTCAACGTTCCTTCGTCAGTGTACGCTCTGAACCGTAACCCTACGTCGGGCATTAATCGAAATATTTGGAAAAGATGTATATAAGAGTTACAAAGGGGGCTATCCATCTCCACCCTTACGGACGGAGTCTTTCGCCCCCTTTGAACCCCCGATAAGATAAATTGAGAGGTGAAGGGGGAATAAGAGAATATCAGCAGTTATTGGGAATCTTAGGGAGGTAATACCAAGAAGTCGGTATTAGCGAGAAGTTTTTAATTTTCGACGTCGTCCCGCTGAAAAGATGAAGATGCCAAACGGAAAAGGAATGATCGGACTCGCTAGGGAGAGGCTGGTCAGGGCGGTCAACCAGGTCCTGGGCTAGTGAGGAGGAACGGGAGGAGCAGGAAGGTCGGGTTGGCGCTTGTCTTGATGGTCCTGCTAGGTGGGAGGGCCAGCGTGAGGAACGCGGCCGAGACGTTCGGGTTGGAACGTGAACTGATGGGGCGTTGGGAGAACTTGAAGACGCGTGGAGGTCCTGTCAGACTGGTGAAGGGTCAGTATCGTGGACGACACCGTGACAGCAAGGCTCCGGGAGACGTGAGCCCCCGAGAACTACTGGACCTACTGCCACACCCACGGGAGGTTCGAGAGGGCCGAGCTCCTCACGGTCGCCATGGTTGACTTCAAGCAGGACGTTCACGGTTTCCCCTACGCCGTGAGGAAGACGCTCTACATGATGGTCGCCGAGTTCAAGACCGAGATCGAGGTGGCGAGATGTTGGGCGCGCTCAAGGAGCACTTCCGCGTGTCCAGGGTCTCCTCCCACATCGAGGCTAACTACCAGATGTACAGAGGAGGGGACGAGGGGATCGTGAGAGGAGGGGTGATCTTCGGGGTAATCAAGAGGTGACCCACACGTCCTGTAGCTTCCCCCCGGACACTATATCCACGTGGGAGAGCAGGAACGAGATCCTCGGTTCCAAGTACAAGAAAAATATTACAATAATTGGGGGTTGAGGGGGCGAAAAGCCTCGCCAGCGGGGTGGATAGCCCCCAATTTAAATACTTCTTTTTCAAATATCTTTCAATGGTTAGGAGGGTTAAGGCGATCAGCGCCTGTTTCCATGGAGATCGCCCTCTCCGAACCCCTCCTGGTCCTCGTTAATAACCACGTGAGGGCAATGCGTTTCACCCTATTTTGGTTGAAGGAGAACGTGGAAAACCCAAAAGAGAAGGGACGTGCTAGGGAAAGTCCACGGGGAGTTGTACACGAGGCTAAGGGGGAGTACAATCTACCATCAAAGGTCGCTGAGGACTGCTACCGTGATGCCCTCTCAGTGTACAAGGGTTGGTACAAAAACCCGAGGAGGGGGCGTTTCCCGAGAGTGTATAAGCCAAGTGTGGTTACCACCTAGGTTGAGTTATAACCTGGACTTCGACAGGATGACCGTTAGGATAGCAAGTGTTGGTGAACTTACCAATTTGAACAAGAGGATTCTGCATAGGATCCTTTCATCTAAAGGCTAAGATAATGATGGAGGATTTCGCCAGGAAGGTTGGGAAGTGGGTAGTTGAAGAGGCTGAGAGGTTTGGTGCCAACGTCGTTAAGCTGGAGAGTCTTAAGGACCTCATCAAGGACGTGGATAGACTGCCAAGGGAGTTCCGCGATAAGCTCTACATGATGCAATACCGTCGTCTACAGTACTGGACTTCTTGGCAAGCTAGGAAGCGTGGGACGATGGTTGAGTTTGTCAACCCTAAGCACTCTTCAGTCTCTTGTCCAAAATGCGGTAGGAAAACGAGGGAGGTCTCCCATCGTTGGTTTAAGTGCTCATGTGGTTATGAGAACGATAGGGACGTTATCGCAATCGTGAATTTAAACGGGAGGGGGTCTCTGACCCTCTCGACTGCCCCTCAGAGATGTATCTCCGGATGAGGGGAACCTCCGCCAGCGGGGAGGAAGTCAGTGTGTGGGGCACGGGACCGAGAACCAAAGGCGCGGAGTCCACATCTCCTCTCCGTTCCCGCCCTTTCGGGCAGAGCCCACATCGGCGTGAGGGGTAATCCGTTATCGACATCAATTCAATTTAACGTGAACGGGTATGAAACTCTGTTAACGTGATAAGGGATTCAGTACAGTCGGGAGGGAGTAATACCTCAACCCCCTCTCCTCCCACCCCACAACCGTATCGAGGTCCAGGGGAGGCACACCGCTGAGCGTTCAACCGTAGAACGGTCCCACAGCGAGATTCCCCGTGGGCTGGAGCGATCAACCGTCCACTCCCTCACCCGGGTTTCCCCCTCCTCTCGTACATGGGTCTCACTCCGAGGCGAATTTCCCCGACTTCTCCCCAGAACTCCACGCCCCCACCTATGAACTTACCCTCCTACACTACCTGAAGCGCGAACGGGACTCCCTGAGCTTCCCCAGGAAGGCCTCGGTGTTCATGAAGACGAGGTCGACCTCCCCCGGGGAAATCTCGAGGACCCTGAGGTACGACTCGTCAGGCACTTTCCTCGGACCCCTGGGGACCTCGTCCCCCACCACCGGACGTCGTAGTAGCTCTTCTCCTTGAAATCCCCTCTCCCCCTCGAGCCGAAAAGGAGGACTAGCTCCACTTGGACACCCCCTAACCCAATTGAGTATCTCGCTTGCGCGCTTTATACACTCCTCGGGGGTTGGGCTTCATTGGATTTCCATGAATTCGTATCCAATCCTCGGCCCTTGGACTTCAACAGGGTCACGGGATGCCTTTCACCCCCTCCGCTCCATTAGCGGGGTGACCAGTCCACACCCTTGGAACATCGCGGTCGCGGACGTGGAGGAACCAGCAGGTCCCGAGGTAGACGTTCAGTGACGCGTTCAGTTGCCTGTCCAGGGTGAGATCGCGGTTGTCCTTCCTGTAACCCCGTGATTGATTAAGGGTGTATATGACTGGGAATATAGTCCATAGCCCTGCGCCGACTCCTCGGGAGGCCCTCTGGAGTTAAAGTTAAAACGCTTTCGGAAACAGTAGTACACGTGAAAGGCCAGGAGGAGAGAGCTGATAGAGCATTTGCGGACTCACGGAGGGCGCGTGGGGAGATCGAAACTGCGTAAATACCCCGACGATCTACTTAGGGAATTGGAAACGGAAGGCAAGATTAAGCTAGATAGGGACAAGAGGGGAACTAGCGTCATCCTAGTTGAGGGCGTCACGGCCGAGGCCGGTTCACCGGTTGGCTCGCCGGACAAGCTAACTGACATCCTCAATCTCCTACTGGAGATGAACAGGAAGCTAGACTTGGTGCTCTCCAATTTCCCCAAGAAGGACAGGCTGGACTTCCACAAGGTGTTCGAGGAGGTGAAGAACCCCATGGGCATGTCCACCCTCAGGGACATCAGGGTAAAGTTGAAGAGGATATACGACCCTCCTACCCCAGATGACGGGATTAGGGTTCTGGTGGACGGGTTATGGCCAAGGGGACTGAGGAAGGATGAGGCGAAGGTAGATCTTTGGTTGAGGGAAGTTGCCCCCTCTAAGGAGTTGAGGGAGTGGTTCTCCCACG
>Ga0074075_13775_pt1 | contig 11771 bp, 12 predicted proteins | sample YNPg_E_FD_63712 | JGI IMG/M metagenome (GOLD analysis project Ga0074075, IMG submission 63712) | Hot spring microbial communities from Beowulf Spring, Yellowstone National Park, Wyoming, USA - YNP_Beowulf Spring_E v2 (version 2) | ecosystem: Environmental > Aquatic > Thermal springs > Hot (42-90C)... | reverse complement strand
AACCAGAAACAAACACAACCTCATCACCCACAAGTCTATGGTAGCGTGCGAAGGCGTCGGCTGACAGAATAGAGCCGATAAGGTTGCCCAGATGTGGAACATCCGAGGCGTACGGCCAAGCAGAGGTCACAATCCACTTCATTTTAGCCTAAACATCTACTCAGCCCACTAATTAAGCGTTAACGAAAAATCCAGCACCCACAACCCAAAATCAGGCCACGCATGTATATCCAGTGACCATAGCTACGTGTTTCCCTACCGTGAACAGGATAACCCGCCTCCAACCATCTTAGTGCTGATGTTAGACCCAGAAGTTTAAGAGTAGTTCTCTGGGTTTCGGGTGACCGTTATGTAGTTGGGTTTATATGGGTGATGAGGTATTAGTGAATTGGTTTAGGCCTTGGTCCTAGTTGATAGGTATAATCGCCCTCTTCTTGGCGCTCGTATTTCACTCAACTATAGCCAGTTCTGTAACTTTGCATGTGTATTCTGCCATAAGGAGGGGAATTCACTTACATATAACATCGACACTGAAACAGATATTCGAAGCGCCCACGAGAGAAGTGGGGGATCACAGGCGTTGATGACAGCCGATGAAATAGCTAGGATCGCGAAGGTTCTGGGTAGCATAGGTATTGTTAGGTTTAAACTCACGGGCGGCGAGCCCATGCTGAGGCCCGACATATTAAAGATTGTTGAGGGAATTAGCTCACTCAAACCCCTAGATTTCGGCATGACAACGAACGCTACCAGGCTTAGGGTCATGGCTGGTAAACTCAGGGATGCAGGTCTCCAGCGGGTAAACATAAGCCTCCACAGCATGGATAGGCAGAGGTTTAAGGAGATTACCGGTGTGGACAGGCTCAACGATGTGTTGGGCGCCGTTGAAAAGTGTGTTGAGGTTGGACTCACGCCGGTTAAGCTAAACTGTGTTTTGCTCAGGGATTTTAACGTTGACGAGTTAGGCGAGTTTATGGATTACGCTGCATCATTTAGCGGGAAGGTGGAGCTTCAACTAATAGAGCTAGTTAAGGAGGGTAGCGCGGCTGAGGACGGATTCTTCGAGAAGTACTACTATAGCCTGAGCGGCATCGAAAAGCAGCTGGAGCTGTCAAGTGTTAAGAAGGTTGTGAGGAGTTTACAGAACAGACCTAGGTACCTCACTGGGAAGGGTGTGTGGGTGGAGCTTGTGAGGCCGACCCATAACACTAATGTTCTGTGCCAACAACGATCGAATAAGGATTACCCCCGACGGGAAGTTTAAGCCATGCCTGATGAGGGATGATAACCTCGTTGACTTCCTTACACCCATGCGTCGTGGGTGCACAGATGAGGAGCTAAAGAGGCTACTTTTTGAAGCCAACATGAAAAGGGAACCATACTTTAAGACCTCCAAGTGCACGGTGGTCCAGCCAGGCGTCGAGCAATGATTCAGAGTCAATCCTTCCGCCCGGGAGTGTACCATAAGGGCTCCGTTGACCCCTATCAGCTCATCGCTTCAGTGAGCGATAGGACGGGCGAGACGGGAGCAATACTCTCATTCATCGGGGTGGTCAAGTCTCGTGGCGCGAACGGGAAGAAGGTCGCCAAGATGGTGATGGAGGCATACGACGAGGTAGCCAATCAGGTAATCGCTAAAATATGCGATGAGCTAGTATCTAAATACGAACTAACAGCGGCCTATATCTACCACTTTGTCGGCGAATTCCGGGTTGGTGAGCCGCTGGTGGTTATAGTGGTCTGCTCAAAGACAAGGTGGAAAGCCTATGAGGCTATACAGGAAGCGGTGCAGAGGTACAAGACTGAGCCACCGATCTGGAAGAAAGAAGTTTATGAGGATGGTACGTCAGAGTGGCTAACTGAGTAGACGCCACTCATCAGACACTAATGACGCTTCACGCTATGCTTTTCTTAGAGTATAGGATTCTTGAAGCATGAATCGTGAAAAGTTCGCCCAAGTGATACGCATACTCGAGGCCAAGTACCCCAGAGAGCTCCCCACCCACATACGCGAGGATCCATTACAGGACGCTCATCGGGTGCATTCGTCCGCGAGAACAAAAGACGAGTTCACAGATAAAGCGTACAGTGCACTCTTCACAAGGTACCCCACACCCAAAGATATACTAGCCGCCTCAGAGGAGGATACGCCAACTAATCAAGCCAGTGAACTTCTATATCACCAAAGCCAGAAGGATAAAACAGGCTACAGCGTACATAATAGAAAACTTCAACGGACGCGTACCAGACGACCGTGCAAAAATACTCGAAGTCCCAGGAATAGGTGAAAAGTGCGCCGACATAGTGTTAAGCTACGCCTTCGGCCACAACACCGTTGCAGTGGACACCCATGTGGATACGGTTGCTAAGAGACTCGGCGTATGCCCTGAGGACGCTGAGTACGAGGAGGTAAAGAGGGCACTCGAAACCATGGCCCCCAAAGAGAAGATATGGAGCCTAAACAACCTATTCGTAGAATTCGGCCAACAAATATGCACAAAGAACAACCCAAAATGCTATCTCTGCCCTATATATGACCTCTGCGAGTGGTGTGGAAAACAGCTGCGGAGAAAGAAACCAAAACAAAAACAACACACAAAGGGGAGTGAAGAGGTATAACTGATCCCCTCCCCATCCTAAAAAACATTGAAAACACTCTGAAGAAGCCGGTTTAGAAATACTAATTGAAACCATCTTATCCGAGCTAAGTGGACACCCTTATCAGATTTGCTTTGATACCCCCAACTTGAAGGTGTTCCTTGCTCCAGTGAAAATCAGTAGGCTCGCCGCAAAACTCGACATTAAACCGAAGTACGCCCACAACGCCAAACACTCCCGTCCGAATCATCCATCCAGCGTAGGCGCCGCCTAGGTAAGGGTAGGGGACTGGAAGCGGGGGGTAGGGTGGGAAGCTGGCTGAGTAGAGCCTATGAGAGCGGACACACGCTCATCTAGGCCAACAGCAAAAGGGTTCTCAACAAGCAGGGCTGAGATGATCACGGTTATACCCGTGACCCTGAGAAGCCACCCAGTGCTGTTTAAATTCCAGCTTCAACCATCTCTGAAGGTCGTCATGAGGAGTGAACCATTCCCATAGTATGCGGCAGCTAGAGCGTAGAACAAAATAACTCAAAATCACACTCAACCTTGTAAGCGTCTCTATCCTCAAAAGCGAGCCGGGATTGAATGGAGATAAACTAAAAAGTAGCAATAGACCAACGAGGCTAACACCAGAGTGCCCCTCCAGCTAATCCAAGCCAAGAGGACAGTGATAGCTTCCTCTTCACGGACTTAACATTTACTTGGGATAGCAGGTTTGGATATGCGAATGATGGTAGTACCAGTGAAGATTGTGACTATCGAAGATCCAACTAAGTTCAAAACAAGGAAAAATAACAGTAGACCACCCTCACGCTAATAACAAATATATATGACGACCGTGATCATGCTTAATCATACCTAATTAATTAATGAGGGATTTTTAATTAGCACTCGGTTGGCCGAATGTCTGGGCGTATAAATTGGAACTCTCTTGCACCATGCAGCCGTAAATCATTTTAGAAGTCTCTGCAGTGAAAGTTTCGGAAATCGTATTCACGTAGAGCGCTACACTACTATTATAGGAGAATGCACAAGCACCAGCCCCGAAATTGGCGTATTCGCCTACCCAACTAGTTAGACTTGTACCAATAGTCAGGATCACTTGAAGGCGAATTAACCGTACAACGTATTAATACATTGTTCTACCAACAAAGTATTACACCGTAAACTAGTAGGCAGATTATCTCACCCATCGAAATGGTTAAGGGAGTTCAAGCATATGGTTGCTTAAACTATTCTCGTCATTTTTATGCTTACTTTCATGAGGTAGTCTAGGTCTACATCAACCCCTATTCCAGGACCCTCGTTGGGCTTGATTCTCCCATCAACCATTTTGAAGGGGTTTTTGACTATGTCTTGCTCAAAGTATTTGTCATTGGGTGAGGTGTCACCCGGGTAGTCCACGCGGCTATGGCTTGCGAGGGCTATGTTGAACGCCCTTCCTATACCGGTTTCAAGCATTCCTCCAACCCACACGTGTCCCCCCTGATCCCTCGCGATTCGGGCTATCTCAAGTGAATTTGTGAATCCACCGACGCGTCCAGGCTTAATGTTTACCACGTCGGCGGCACCTATCTCGAAGGCCTTCCGAGCCTTGTCGGGGGAAGTTATAGACTCGTCGAGGCAGATGGGGGTGGATATCTGCTTTCTGAGTTTGGCGTGGTCGACTAGGTCGTCGTGATCCAATGGCTGCTCCAAGTACACCAGGTTATATCTGTCAAGCGATTTCAGGATCTCTATGTCCTTTATCCTATAGTCGCAGTTGGCGTCCGCGGTGAGGGGTATCTCTGGGTATGCTTCACGGATTGCACCGAGTATTTCATGCTCCCTTCCACGCTCGATTTTCACTTTAACCCTGCGGTAGCCCCGCTGAATTGCCTCACCAACCCTAGCAACCACTTTCTCAACCTTATCCATCCCTATGGATATCCCAACATCCGCGTACCCTTTACTCCCACCCATGTATTCATGGATTGGTTTTCCTGAGAGCTTACTGTGGTAGTCCCATAGAAGCATCTCGAGAGCGGCTTTCGCCATATTGTGACCCTTAACCGCCTCCGAGCGCTCGAGGAAGACTTTGGGGTCGGGTAAATCTTCAATGAACTTGGCTAAATACGTTCTTATGATATGCATGGCTGTATAGTTATCCTCGTAACTATAATGCGGCCCAACATCCGTCACACATTCAGAGTAGGCTACAACGCCATCTGCTTCAAACTTGAATAGGAGAGCGTGACGCTCACTCTGGGTGCCAAAACTCGTTGTGAACGGAACCTTAAAAGGCAACACAACCTCAAAACAGCTCAGCCTCGGCTTCATAATCAAAGAATCATACGCGATCTAAAAAAACTGCGGTGAACAAAGGATTGTGACTGATGCATATGTGAACTGTGTACCGTGGACTAGGCAATTATGAAGTAGTGTGAACAAAGGATTGTTGCTGATGCATATGTGAACCGTTCATAAACCCAGTGAGCGAGGGCGCCACTCCCAACAGAGGCGGCAAGTGTAGAAAGGGGTGAGCGTACACCGATTACCCAGCGGGAAAAGCCCCGCGCTAAAACCCTTATGCGCCTCACGGATGGGTCAAACCACTTTTTAACAAGGAGGATCACCTCGATCTCCTAGCTGGACACCGCCTACGGCTCACAGCCTCGAAACCCTACGTCCTCTCACTATTTGCTGTTTACTTGTTCGCCTAATAGTCTTTTAACGTTGGATAGAACCAGGCTAGCCCAGTTTAGGCTCGTTTCCGCGTCCATCTTTGAGTAGAGCTTATCTGGGGAGGCTCCGCTTTCCTCGTCTCCATACATTGCTAACTCACACTCTTTTCTAAGGCTTCTTGAGATGGAGGCTAGTTGGTCTATGACTTGCTCAAACCAGGCTGGGAACCTCTTCCTCTCGTCTTTCAGAACTGGACCAACATCATGCCATTTCGGGGGTTCAACGCCTACAAGTCTGAGTGCCGCCTTAAGGGATAACTCAACGACCTCTTGGGATTGCCTTACCACGAACGCGTAGTTACCATTTGAGATGGCTTCCTTAGCATGTGAAACCCTCTCTTCAGCCTGCCTTAGATATGATCGAGCCATGTCCACACTATTCAATAACCACCACCTCACCCCACTTGAAGTCCTTCTTGAGGCGCCAATACCACTTCTTACCCACTCGAACACGCTCCGCGCCTAGCTCGCTTAGCCTGCGTCTGAGCCTCTCGAGTACACGGGTGAAAAAGGCGTCTTTATCATAGAGAATCACCGCATCATCTACCATGTCCAAGTATAGTGGGATTAAGCGTACAGCCTCCGCAGGGGTTTTTATAACAGGTGAGAAGCTAACATCATATCCTTTACTGCGGAGGTCCTCTATGCTTAATCTATCCTCAACTTTTTCGAACAATCTAACCCTACCGGTCACCGTCGGGGGTATGCCTTCAACCACCAATAGCAGGTCAATGTCACTATCCCGCCTATTATCACCTCTTGCGACGCTACCAAACACAACCATGGAAACGAGCTTGTCTCCGAACTCACGCCTCAACTCAGCGAGGAGCCTCTCGAGTAAGCTGGCATAGGGCTCGGAGACCATATGAATAGACAAGTCCACACACAAACATAAACCTATGTGGAATCGCGGAAGCCGTGTACTACACTAAGAAAATATAGGGAGAATCAGTTATGATAGTTGCGAAGTATATACTATATTATCAACTCATTGTACCTTCAGCATATGTAGGGGGAACACTAACAGGGTGAAATTATCGTAAAGTGGGTGTTAGTTTGTGGTGGTGGTCTGTTTTGATTCGGCTTGTCTTACGGCTTTCCAGATCTTTTCGGGTTTTAGGGGCATGTCCAAGTGTTTAATTCCTAGGTGTGCGAGGGCGTCGACCACGGCGTTCACAACTGCGGGTGTTGCGGCTATTGTGCCCGTCTCACCCACACCCTTTACACCCAGAGGTGTGACTGGTGAATCGTGTGACTGTATAGTCTGTTATATAGGTTGGTGCTTCGAGTGTGGTTGGTAGTGCGTAGTCGTTCAGGCTCTGCGTTAGGAGATTGCCCTGGGAATCGTACACTGCCTCCTTCATATAGCGCCTGAGCGAGCCCCTGGGTTATTCCTCCGTGCACCTGGCCTTCCACAAGCATCGGGTTAATCTGGTTCCCACAGTCGTCAACAGCCACATACTTCTGTATTTTGACTTCACCCGTCTCACGATCCACCTCACAACACATATGTGGGCTCCGAATGGGAACACGAAGTTGGTGGGGTCGTAGAAGTGGGTTACCTCTAGACCCGGTTCCATGCCGGGTGGTAGGTTCTCGGCTGTGTAAGAAGCCAGAGCCACCTCCTGAATAGTCTTATACTTCGCTGGTGCACCCCTAACATAGAATTTGCCGTGCTCCCACACCACGTCCTCCTCTCTAGCTTCGAGCAGGCTAGCCGCGATCTTCTTCGCCTTCTCCACGACTTTTCGACATGCTCCAACTATGGCCATCCCCGCAACTGGGAGGGTTCGGCTACCGTAGGTGCCCATCCCGAAGGGGGTCATGGCTGTGTCACCGTGCACGACCTCAACGTCTTCGAATGGGACTCCTAGCTCGTCGGCGGCTATCTGCGCGAAGCTTGTCTCCTCACCCTGACCATGTGGGTGAGCTCCTGTGTACACACTCACTTTTCCAGATGGGTGAACACGCACAACAGCACTATCCCAGAGACCTAGTCCGAACCCCGTTGAGCGCACAACCTTCGAGGGGCCTAGACCGCATACTTCAACATAGGTTGAGATACCTATACCCATAAGCCTACCCTGCTCTCTGAGACGCCTCTGCTCCTCCCTCAACCTCTGGTATCCCACTAGGCTCATCGCCTTCTTTAGGGTCTCCTCATAATTACCACTATCGTAGAGGAGCCCGGTTGCAACGGTGTAAGGAAACTTGTCTTTGGGTATAAAGTTCTTAAGCCGAACATCAACTGGGTCCATTCCTAACTCATGCGCTAGGATGTCAACCATCCTCTCAACGATGTAGGTGGCCTCGGGTCTACCCGCACCCCTATACGCATCCACGGGTGCGGTGTTCGTTAACACACCGTGAACCTCGCACTCAACAGCGGGTATCCTATACGCACCGCTAAGCATTATGCCGAAGAGTATGGTTGGAACACCGGGTGCGGCCGTAGTGAGGTACGCCCCCAAGTTTGCGTAGGTCTTAACACGAAGCCCAAGGATCGTGCCATCCCTCTTCGCCGCCAGCTCGACGTAGTCCACGTGGGCGCGGCCGTGAATTGTGCTCATATAGTTCTCCGAGCGTGTCTCTACCCACTTAACGGGCCTCCTAAGCTCCCTTGAAAGAAGGGTTACAACCGCCTCGAAGCCGTAAACCTGTATCTTGCTACCGAAACCCCCACCCACGTCTGGGGCGATAACCCTAAGCTTCTGCTCGGGTATGCCGGTCATAGCGGATATAAGAAGACGGTGGATGTGCGGGTTCTGAGAGGTGACCCAAAGCGTGGCTTCACCCCTCGCAGAATCATACTCAGCTACGGCGGCACGTGTCTCCATGGCCGTGGGTTGAAGCCTCTGGTTCACGAGGCGCTGCTTGACCACGATCTCAGCCTGCCTAAAGGCTGATTCAACGTCGCCCCCCTTTAGCCTCCACACAAAGCTAGTGTTCTTATCTATACCCTCATAGAGGCGTGGAGCACCATCCTTCACAGCATCCTCCTGATCCACCACTACGGGTAGCGGCTCATACACCACGTTAACACGCTCAGCCGCCTCCTCGGCCGCCGCCTGGGATTCGGCTACAACCACGGCAACGGGGTCACCTACATATCTAACCTTATCCACCGCCACAGCTCTATACTCTGGAACCTTTATCGGCGGCTCAGTGGGCACAAGCCACGCACAGGGAACGGGTGCAAGCTTGTTTTTGAGATCTACTCCAGTGTACACCCCCAGCACACCCTTAACCTCCTTAGCCGCCGAAGCATCCACGGATTTGATTAACGCGTGCGCGTAGGGTGATCGAACAAATTTCACATAGACCATGTCTGGTAGGGTTATGTCGGCCACGTAGTTACCTGTACCAGTTATAAAGCGTGGGTCTTCCCGCCTCTTAACACGTGAACCACATAGGGAGGCGGTCAAAACCCTCACCCACCACTCGCCATGGGAGCCTTGGCGCGAAGCTCTTCGGATGCTGCCTTAACAGCCTTTATAATGTTCTGGTAGCCCGTACACCTGCACAGGTTTCCGCTCAGCCCAGCCCTTATCTCCTCCTCAGTGGGCGTAGGATTGTGTTTAAGGAGCCAGTAGGCCTGCATTATAAACCCAGGCGTACAGTAACCGCACTGAAGTGCGTGGTTCTCCCAGAAAGCCTTCTGGATGGGGTGTAGGTTTCCGTCAGAGGCTAGTCCCTCAATTGTGAGTATTTCGGCGCCGTCAGCCTCAACCGCGAACTTAGTGCACGACTTAACGCTTCTACCATTCATTATGACTGTGCAGGCACCACAGTTAGAGGTGTCGCAACCTATATGTGTGCCAGTCAGCCCCAAATGATCCCTGATGAAGTCAACTAAGAGAAGCCTAGGCTCAACCTCCTTAGTGTACTCAACCCCATTCACACGAACCCTGACAGTTCGGGTACCAACCATAGAACTTCATACCCAATACTCACACTCAAAATTAAAATTATCGGAATGCAAACTGCATACTTCAACTAATTTGAAGCCTTAACCTGAAATATTCGAACTCAAAGCTAATTGCGGCAAACACAATTACTTATTAGTACAACCATAACATGTGGGCACAAACATGTATTCCCAAATCAAAAATTAGGGTGCGTTTTCACGTGTCGGCTTAGTTTAGCTCTTGAGTGCGGCTATAAGCTCCACCTCAACGAGGGCGTCTCTAACTGGCGGCTGGGCTTGAACTGTAGTCCTAGCCGGCGGCTCCTCCGTGAAATAGGTCTTGTACACCTGGTTCATACGCTCGAAGTCGGCTATATTCGCGAGGTACACGGTGACCTTTACCACGTCCCTGAGCGTCAGCCCTACCTCTTCGAGGAGTAGCTTAGCGTTTTCAAGAGCCTGACGAGTCTGCTCCTCTACACTCGAACCGACGAGTTTACCGGTTTTGGGGTCGACTCCGAGCTGACCTGAGACGAAAATAAAGCCGTTTGAGAGGATTGCGGGTGAATAGGGGGCTATAGGCTTCGGTAGCCTAGAAGAGTACACGGGCTTCCTTACTGAGTTTGACATGTCTCCCACTAGGTATTCGGGTAATAATAGTTTATCTCTCATATATCACGCTTTAGGGTGTTCATTAGGCTGGAAAGCGCTTCCATGTCGGAGGTGTTAACTAGCTGGAACATGAATCCTTGGATACCGAGCTCAACCCATGCCTTAAGCTGTTCTACTGCTTCATCGGGCGTGCCCACAGTGATTCCACGCTCCCGCAGTTTCTGAATAAGAGATTCAGTGTCGCCTCCAAGCCCCCTTCTATGCGCGAATTCCTCCACCCTAACACTCAGGCTTGACTTATCCTCAGAGATGATGAATGGGCCCATCATAGAGATTTTGACTTCTCTTTGCTTCCTCTCAACGTCGAAAACCCTCCTTAGCTTAAGGTAATCCTGAACACTTGTAGCAAAGAAGTTCCACTCGTCGGCGAGTCTAGCCGCCAACCTCACGGTGCGCATGCTTCGTGCGCCCACCACAACCCAAAGCTTCGAGGGTGGCTTCGGGTAAAACTCGAGGTCACACGAATAATATTTCCCACGGTGGCTAACCCTTTCTCCATTTACCAGCCCCCTGATTATCGCCAAGGACTCTTCTAGCCTCGCAATTCTCTCCGGGGTGCTGGGGAAGGGTATACCATAGGATTCGAACTCGCTCTCGTACCATCCAGCACCCAGACCCAGAATGAGCCGCCCCCCAGAGTAGATATGGAGGTCGTGAGCCATCTTAGCAAGTAGCGTGGGATGCCTGAATCCTATGGGTGACACGAGGGGGCCAAATTTTATGTTGGTGGTGGCGCCGGCGAGCGCACTCAGGCTCACCCAGCACTCAGCTGAAGGTATCCCCCTCCTACCACTTGTTGGTAGGAGATGGTCTGATCTAAAGAGCCTAGGAAAACCCATCTCCTCGGCCCTCCTAGCTGTACTCACCACGTCCCCGATAGTCAAGCCCTCCTGTGGCTCCAGCATTAGAGCCGAGATGTCCATAAGCCTCATATATGATCACCTGTTATACAAATCCACGAAGTAAAGCTTTTCGCAGGGCTTCTGACCATAACCCAAGGTAAACGAGCTTAAAATGGGTTATATGTAGGCTTATACGCTGAACACCCTCCTCGATCCGAGGTAAGTTATTTAAATGTCTCTCTGTGAGATTCATTGTGAGAATACTGCAACTAGATGTTGACTACGTTGAGTTCGAACTGGTAGAGCCAGAGATAGAGATTCATGATGAGCCCTCGGAGAGAAGGGTCCGGGTTGAGGACGCATTGCTGCTCCTTACGAGTGTGGAGAGAGGTGATAGCGTTGAGACTGCCCGTAAAGCGGTTGAAGACGCTGCGAAGTTCGCTTCACAGCTCAAAAGGAGAAGAATCGTCATCTACCCCTACGCCCATCTTAGCAGCGACTTGGAGGAGCCTAGTAGGGCGCGTGAAATACTTCTCAGTATGAGGAAAGAGGCTGAGGCGCTGGGACTAGACACCTACTCTGCCCCCTTCGGTTGGAATAAGAAGCTCAGTGTGTCCACCAAGGCTCACCCCCTCGCTGAGCAGAGTAGAAGTTATCGCTCGGATAGCCAGGTGGCCGCACAGCCAAAGAAGTGGAGGCAGGTTGAACTAACCGAAGAACAACTACTTGCTAAGGTGAGGAAGAGTGATTTCAGCGGGCTACCCGACACGGATCATCGGGTGATAGGTGAGAGGCTAGACCTATTCAGCTTCCAAGAGGTCTCGCCCGGCATGGTGTACTGGCACAATAATGGGCTGATTATCAGAAACATACTGCTCGAACTGATTAGGGGTGAACTTCGAAAGTATGGTTACCTCGAGATAAGCACCCCAGCGCTTGCGAACACCGCGCTCTGGCGTGTGAGCGGCCACTGGGATTATTATAAGGATAACATGTTTCTCACTTCGATGGGCGACGAAGAGTACG
>Ga0074075_14278_pt1 | contig 11782 bp, 16 predicted proteins | sample YNPg_E_FD_63712 | JGI IMG/M metagenome (GOLD analysis project Ga0074075, IMG submission 63712) | Hot spring microbial communities from Beowulf Spring, Yellowstone National Park, Wyoming, USA - YNP_Beowulf Spring_E v2 (version 2) | ecosystem: Environmental > Aquatic > Thermal springs > Hot (42-90C)... | reverse complement strand
ATAAAGCTGCTTTCTAATCAATTCGTTTAATCGCTGATTAAACGAATTATTTTTATTGGCTTCTCCTTCCTCTTTTTGGATTCTCAAATCTATTAAGCAGCCTAGAATAAATATTGATCAAATCATCCAAAAACCTTTCTTCAATACCAAGAGAATCTTTTAATTTGGTTCCAAAAATTTTCTCCTGCTTCATTAACATCTCTTTATACTTTTCATCATTGAGATTGTAGTTTTCAAATATTTTTCCAAGCAACATTTCTTTATTTCTTTTTAACCATTCTATTTCATTGCGCAAGCTAAGAACAATTAAAAATCTTTCAGCTTCGTTAATTCTAAATCTGCTCTCTTTCATAAATTAATATTTGGTACCAAAGAGAATTTTTTTATTTTTTTAAAAAAAATCCTGCTTTATTTTTTCCATTTTTCTTTTTCCTTTTTTTCCTTTAGAAAAAAATAAGGTTAGCAAATTGCTTCATGAAATAAAGCAACTTGATAGCTCGTCCTGCATAAAAAAAGAAGAAAAAATACCCTGACTAATGAGCTGATTGAATAACCTGGTTTCTTATGGCCGGCCTGATGAGTTATTGAAGATAAAGCTGCTTTCTAATCAATTCGTTTATTGACGGTTAAATGGATAATTGATATTTGTTATTATGATGGCCCGCTGGTGGCCATCTAATTATTTCCCCCTGGCTGCAAACTGGCCAGAAATTGCAGCCTAAAAAAACTGCTTATACTCCGATAAATTCTCTAAACCATAGCGCTAAAAAAATAAACTATAGTAATGTTGTCTGTGCAGTTATTGAATAACTGACAAACTTGTAAGAAAATACAGAAAATGTATTGTCAAATACGATGTAATAAGTACCTGATCCTTGCAAATGAATTGTAGCAAATGCAGCTGTAACCTGACCGCTATTGTAAATAGCATAAGCTTGATTGCCATTTTCCCAATTTATGAAATTAGTTGAATCCATTACATAGCAACGAATATCGTTTCCACTTCCTCCTGAAGCTGTAAATGAAATGATTAAGAAGAAGTTTGAAGAAAATGAAGAAAGTTTGATTTCAATGTAATAATAATATCCAGGAGCGATGGAAATAGAACCGCTATCACTATAAATGCTGAAACGGTAGTTGTATCCTATTATTACAAAAGATATTAGTATTATAGCTACTCCGATGACCGTAATCACTATATTTCTTTTTGAATGAGACTTTTTTTGAGTTTGATTCATCATATTTAATACTCGAATATTTCATAAAAATCCTATGCCTAAGCATAAGATTCATAGATACATTGACAAGTTGTTCTTAGGCAGAGAATTCCCTCATGTTCATCGATGGATGGATGAGCCTTACAAATCACTAGGCCGAAAGCATAGAATTCTTAGACATACTCCTCAGGAAATCATTCTAAAATTTGGTTTTTCAGATGAAGCCTTATCAGGGCTGCTGCATATTTATGCTGATAAAAAAACAAAGGAAATAAACAAGCTATTCAAGTTCTTTGAAGAAATTGAAAGAATCATAAGAAGCTTTTAGGCTGCAATTTATAGGTCTTCTGGCCGCAATCGGGCCAGGGGGGCTATTTTCTTCTTTTTGTATAGTATAGTATACTTTGGGCTATGAAATTGCTGAAGGAAATGAAGCAACTTGATAGCTCAACTTGAATAATATACTGTATACTATACCTATACTATACCTATTGTATAGTATACTATACTTACTATACAAAAAGAAAAAGCTAACTGCTTAAGAATAACTTAATGGGCTTGTACACTCTTCACATAAAAATTCTTCTTTTTGGAACCAATTGGCTGGTCCAGAAATGTGATTCTTCTTTTTGGCCGGCCAGTTTAAAACCGGTCAAGCCTGCACAGGATCCTTCCTAGACCAGGGAGTATATTCGAGAACTGTTTCAGAAGTGTTTCTTGAAACAGCTAATAGTTAAGAAAAATAATATTTAAATCTTTTGGTAAACTGAGTTTACCAAAAAGTTTATAGATTACTTTATATAATTATCTAAATACAGCTTTAAAGAACTAACCTGCTTCTATATTCCCAAAAATAAAATAAGAAAAAATAAGGTTAAATAAAAAGCAATTAGCAAAAAAATCTTGTGAATTCATTAATCTTTTTTATGCAATAACTTATCTAAGGTTCTGGCAATAATTACAAAAATAACAGTCATAATTACAAGTAAAGACATTAATAAACCGTCTTCGAATCCTAAAAGATCCACAAGAAATTTAAATACAAAATAAGACCATATTGCTAATACCAAAATAAATATTATAATGTAAAAATGGCTAAGGTACCTAATTTCTTTGGATCCCATAGTAGTAAAATAGCAATATTATTAAAAATCCTAATTTTAACAAAAAAGTTTCTTAGCTAGAAGATGGAGCTTTTGAAGGTTTCCAATTTAATGGAAATAATGGGAATTTCCTAAAGAACCAGGTCAAAATATAGGACATTTAGCATGTCTCCATCCATTTTTATAAACAAGTTCTTTTATTTCATAATTAATCTTTTTCATAGCGACGAGTCCAGGTAATGGTTTCCCGCAAACAATACAAGGAATAAACTCTAAACCCCATTTATTCAAATGTTCCTCAGCATCTTTATTTCCGAATGCAATATCCGCAATTGCTGCTGCATATCCTGAATTATAACCTTTTTTGTATTCCTCACCTTTCAAATATTCAATTCCTTTTAACAGTATTTGCTTAAAAGAAAGCTTCTTCTTCTCTGCAATTTGCTTTATTGTTTCATATTCTTCTTTATTTAAATAGACCCTTATTTGAGGATGAGATCTTATCCATTGTTTTATGTATTCTGCTTTCCTATTCATTGTATTATCCTTAATAATCTCATGTATTATCCTTAAATAATTATAATTTTTCTTATTTTTTCAAAAAATAAGAAAAAATCTTCTTCCCAGTACATAGGCTTATTTCCCAGTATTTCTAAGGAAAAAATAACAGAATTTTTTGAAAATCAATTTTATTTCTTCAAAAACGGATCCGTTATATAACAGAAAAAGAGTATAGTTAACAAAAATGTTATATAACAGTTTTGCTTAGCGAATTTCTTTAGCTAATTTAAGCTGGTCGGCCAGGAGCTTGTTTTTTAATAGGTAATAAACCCGTTTTTCGGTTTTCTCAAACCCGGCCTGTTTACTGGCTTTTTTAAAACCATCCTGCACTAGGGGGTATACAGGCCGGGTTTTACTCGCGCCTTTTTTTAATAACGAGCTAAAAAACATACTGACCTGGTTTTGAGGCCATTTTAAAAAGACCACATAAAAACTCCGTCCTGGTTTTGCAAAAACAGGGGGTAACTCCCCCTGGCCCGCTTTTAAAATACTCCTTTTACTGGCCGGCCAGGGGGAGTATATTTGGAAATTTATGGTCAAAACCTTAGCTTAAAAATAGTTAATATACTCCCATTGAAGTACATGGTATAATATCAAAATATCTCGATTAATTCCTTTCTCATGAATATCAATACCAAAATACTGCGCTATTTTCTCGTACACTGTAAAATTACTGCCTGCAATTCGATACCCCTTTATCTTATTTAAATAATCCTGGATAGTTTGATCTTGATATTGACTAGTAATAAACTTTGCAAGATCATACCACCCTAATATAGGATAATATTTTATATAATCTTTAGGATTGTACTTATGCACAATACTATATTTTTAAAATTTTTAGTAGGGTATCGCTTAAAAAACTTATTAAATATTTCTTTGAGACTTTTTTGATTAGAATCATCATCCATAAAATTCCTAATGCTACGAGGTGCATCCATCAGCTCCACTTCAGCAATGGGGTTATAGATGCGTTTGGAAACTTTTGTTAATGGTTCATTATTTGAACTTTGAATATAATTCTTATTTTTCTTTTTAAGTTTCTTTATAAGAGGTAAAGGGAAAAAAGTATAAGGAATATTCCTTAAATCAAGTATATTGAGACCACGCCCACGAACTTCTATTGCTGGGTCTAAAATCCCGACTATAACTTGTTTGATCCCAGCGTAGGCAATTAGTTTTGCACAAGCAATCTCTTCTGGGTATTTGGTTGTATTTCTGATGGCACAAGGCTCTAAGGTAACGATGAAAGTGTGTACCTTATTTAATAAATCATCCTTATTTTGTGCCCTATTTAATAAATCATCAACATTTCTTGCTAACAGAAGTCTTTCAATCAATTTTGCCTCGGCATGTTTTTTAGTTTTTGGATCGGTTAATTCGATTAACTCCTTCCCCTTATCATCTACTAATATATTCCCGTCTTTATCTAAAATAATAGCAGAAACGTATGGATGTTCCCCTTTTTGTACTTTTTCCTCTTTATCTAAACTATCTAACTTGGCAATAGATCTTTTGCACGCCTTGTAGATTTTTTCTTCACTTGGTCCGTCTCTTCGAAAATAAAAATTATGCCCCACTTTTTGCTATGTATTCTTTTACCTGTTAAATTATTAATTTTTTGGGTTTAATAGCTTTGCAATTTATTAACTTATTTCACCATTCTGTTGGCAACCTGTGCATTTCATAAGGGTAGCTTAATGGGTTACGCGGACGCACTGCCTTATTTTTATTTATCTTATTTTTATTTGCCTTATTTTTCACTACTGGTGTTGTATTTGTTTTTTTCTCCTCTTGTGTGTTTGGCATTGTGTTTGTTATTGTCATGTTTGGCATTGTGTTTGTTATTGTCATATGTATATATGTGGGAGAGAGATTATAAAAATTTAATCATTACATAAACTAACGCAAGGTTTTCCTTGATACTTGTTTGTTTGTGCTAATTAATCTACCATTATGTTTTACATTGATCTGGTACTTTAGCCCATGCTTGTTTATGCTTTTAATTCTGTAAATTCTTTCTCAGAAAGCGGCGGCAACGATTTTAAAACCTTATCCCATGGTTGTATTTTCATAATATGATAAACGCAAAAATTTACAGGCTCGCTGTTTACCTAATTTAATAAAAAAATAAACTGTTGCTCATAATGAATTCTAGCAAATATTGTATCCGCTATTATCCTTGCATAATTAGGATCTATTCTGTTAGAAGTTAGCAGGTAAAAGAAATCCTCGTAATTCGTCTTCATGTATGGATTGATTTCAAAAATCTTTATTATACGCTCCTTCAAATTCCCTGTTATGTCATAAGCTTCAAGAATTTCATCAAGCATTTCAGATAAAGTAGGAAGTATAAATTCATTGTTCTCCTCAGTAGTATCGATTGATTCGTAAGTATAGTATTTCTCTTTCTCATTTCTAGCAGCTATAGTATTCGTTTTTGAAGATAATATCTGATGGACTTTGAAAACACTGCAATTCAATTCTTTGGCTATTTTGCGATAGCTCAAACCCTGCTTTCTTAACTCTAGAGCTTTCTGCTTAAGTTCTTGATCATTATATTTCTTTTTAGGCATCAATTTGCAGTTAGATAACAACAAATAAAAACGTTATGTGGCATTTGTGGCACTTTTTAAAGACAAGTGGCTTCTATTTAGAGTTCTATTGAACCGAATTTCTTAAATTACTTAAAACCCTGCTAAGGCTTTCCTCTTTAATATCTAGCTAAACAGAATCCATTTTTCTTTTTAAGATAAATTTATTTTTTATTTCCAAAAGAGGATTTTTTGGAAAAAATAAATTTTTAAAATTTAAAAAGAGGGATAAAAGGATCGTGTGAACATATGAAATGAGCCAAAAAACAAAAAAGAAGGAATTAACTGCCAGCAGGCCCCTAGCGGGCCAGAAAAAAGGGAGTTTACTGGCCATGTGGGAGTTAAATTAAAGAAATCTTTTGAATGAAAGCTTTATTTAAATAAATAACCTTTCCACCTACATCTACTTTTATCATGTATCTAGATGTATCTTGAATAATTCCTTTCATCAATTCTCCATTCGAGCTGAAAATGTTCACGGCTTTTCCTTTCAATTCGAAATAGAAATCGTCTTTATACTCATACTCTTTCTTTTCTGGCTTACTAATAGGACCAGTTAATTCCTTTTTCTCCTTTTTAGTCTTAACTTTCTTTTCCATGATTTAACGATTTTTTTATTTCATCTATTTCAGTTTCGATTTTATCGAGGCTTTCTTTTATGCTAGACAGTTCAACCTCCATGATATAATCAACGTTTATCTTAAGCATCTCAATCTCTTTTTCCAGATCTATTCTTTTCTTAGAAAGAAGCTCATGAACTTTGAAAATGCTGCAGCCTAATGTTTTTGCAATTTCTCTATAGCTTAAAACCTTGATTTCTTAACTCTAGAGCTTTCTGCTCAAGCTCCTCATCATTGTATTTCTTCTTTGGCATTATATAACATTAGATAACGTTATATAAAAACGTTATATAACATTGTAATACACAAGTTTATATTCTTTAAAAAGCATAAAAAGGCAAAAAATGGCCCCTCAAGCCACCTATGAATATTATAATCTACCTAGCTATAAATCTTTTTTCATTCCTGATTCTCTTCGGAAAAAAAATTATGACAGTTATGTTTATTCTCGAAAGCCAGGTCCTAAAGATGGCTGGAATGGTTTAACCCTTAAGATCCTGAATTATATTGCTAAGAGAAATGGCTGCAGCATAAAGGATCTTTGCAACGTATTCAACATCGCAAGGCAAAATATTCATTACCATATTCATAAATTGCTAAAATTAGGATTGATTGAGAGATGGCCTGCTAATGCTAAGAAACACAATCCTTATGTTATTTACGTTATTTGCTGTCGTGAGTCATCGCCATTTTTCCTCAATGGATCTCCATTAAACGGATTAAATTCTTCAAAAAAAGCACCTGCTTTAAAAATCCTTCAAATCCTTAGCATAAAACCTCAAACCCCCAAAAATGCTGAGAGAAAAGCTGCAAATCAAAGAAAGAACTCTCCGCTATTATATCAACAAATTAATCAAATTAGGCCTAGTAGTAAGAGCAGGAGGAAACCATTGCAAGTATGCTCATCTCATTCTTTGCTCAAAGCCTGTTTACTTGCAACATTCGCATAAATATACCAAATACCACAGAAGATATCGCAATTATAGAAGAAGGATCCCTTCATAGAATAATTCCAAAGGCCGCCCTTTTTAAGGAATCTTTCTAATCAATGGTACCGTGAAGCCGTGATTCGGACTGGCTTCCAAAACCACGTGCACCAAACCTTTGGGCTGAGGAGCTCCGTTGAACGCTTCTTCGGCTACCTCAAAGACAGGACGAGGGTTTTCTACAACAACATCAATCCGAAGAAGACACTCTTTGCACCACTCGTGGACTTCCTCGAACTATTCATGCACTGGTACACGCAGAGGAGGTGATATACGCGAAGGCTTATCTGGACACTATCTCAAAACCTGCAAAAGGTAATAAATATCTAATAATAAATATTTAATTATGAGCGTTAATGTTGCGGGGCGTTTGGAGAGACTCCCTGCCTCAAGACCCTACTACGCAATGATTATATTAATCTCACTGGGACTGTTTTGGGATTCATATATGCTTTTTACTGTAGGTGGTATTGCCGCGCATTTTATATCTGTTACAGGTATAACCTCGTTTGCTGCGTATGTACCGACCTTTTTATTTGCTGGCACATTTATAGGCGCTATAACTCTAACATCACTTGCTGATAATATAGGTAGGAGGGATGCTTTCGTAATCGATATAGCCCTTTTGGTTATAGGTGCCCTAATCGCTTTCTTGGCTACTAATGCTTATGTTTTCGGTGCTGGTCTGTTTATTTCTGGGTTGGGTACTGGCGCGGAGATTCCGCTTTCAAGTACATACGCGCAGGAATTATCTCCCTCAAGCAAGCGTGCAACTACTAATCTAATTGTACTTACGCTGGGTTTTCTGGGTGGGACGGTTGGTGGTTCGCGGATCTGTTTCTAATTCCTCTCTACTCGACTGCTTATAGACTTGTGCTTTTGATAGCCGTTGTGGGTGGAGCCTTAACTTTGCTGATGCGGTTGTATCTTCCCGAGTCGCCGAGGTGGTTGGAGTCGCATGGTTTATACGAGAAGGCTGAGCGTGCGATATCTTTGATTGAGAATAGAACCATGAGGAGCCTGGGTTTAAGCACGCTGCCACAGCCGCCAAATGTAAAGGAGCCAATCACTTATAAATGGGATGTTAAACAGCTTTTCAAGGGGGAATATAAGAGGAGGACTCTTAGTGCATGGCTTATTGAGTTCTTTCAAGGATTTGGTTTTTACGGCTTTGCTGCATTTGTACCATCTTTCATTTACTCGTTGGGTTACTCTATTGTTAAGGCCCTTTTATACTCCGCTATAATTCAGGTGAGTTACATTATTGGTCCATTAATCAGTTTCTCCTATGTCAATAGGATAAGCCGTAAGAGTGGTATGGCTATCCTATACTTAGTTAACACTCTAGCCGGGATAGGGTTCTTGCTGTCTGGTGTTTTTAAACTGGGGGCGTTTTTTATTGTTCTTTTCGGTTTTCTAACGGAGCTCTTGGTTTTCATGGATGGCCCACTACTTCATATTTATGAAGTAGAGATTTATCCTGCGTATGTTAGGGGTAGTGGTTCGGGTATTTCGTTTTCACTTTCGAGGCTGGGGGGTTTCCTGGCCCCACTGATTGGAGGCACGCTGCTTATATGGGGCGGTAAGAGTGGGTATATTGATGTTGTGGTTTGGGCTGCTGTGGCTTGGTTGATATGTAGTATTGTTGCCGCGACACTTGCTGTTAGCACGAAGAATGAGTCGTTGGAGGTGTTGGAAAAATGAACAATCGGCCTAGTCTGTTAAAGGCTATGTTAAAAGGAGATGATATAATACTGATGCCAGCTGTGTGGGATGGTTTCAGCGCTAAGGTTGTGGAGGCAATGGGTTTTAAGGCTGCTCTAATATCTGGGGCGGGTCTTGCTGAGAGCCGTCTAGGTGTTCCTGATGTGGGTATATTGGGGTTGGCGGACAATCTTGAGGGAACAAGAATGATTGCCTCAAGAACCAATCTCCTACTTATAGCCGATGCTGACACCGGGTATGGCAATGCTATGACTGTATATCATGTTGTCAAAGAGTTTGAAAAGACGGGGGTAGCGGGTATAATGATTGAGGATCAAGTGTGGCCTAAGAGGTGTGGACACCTAAGCGGTAAAGAGGTTATTCCGACTGAGGAGATGGTTGCAAAGATTAGAGCAGCCGTGGATGCAAGGGAGAATCCCGACTTTATTATTAAGGCTAGAACCGATGCGGCTATAAAAGGTATTGAGGAGGCGATAAATAGAGCTAACGCCTACCTTAAGGCTGGAGCTGACCTCGTGCTTGCTGACGCGCTTCTTTCGGTTCAAGATATTGAAAAATTCACCAAGAATGTCGGTGGCCCGGTGGCTGTGAACATGGGGTTCGGTATAAGGCGAAGGCCTACCACCCCCTTGTTAACGCCTAAAGTATTAAAGGAAATTGGCGTGAAGGTAATAGACTACGGGCGTATCACTAGCGCAGCTGCTATTATGGGTATGAAGAAGGCTTTAACAGCGCTCCTAGAAACAGTGGATAAGGAAACCGTAACGGAACGACCTGACTTAGTAGTTGATTTTGATGAGCTGCAGGAATTAATGGATTATAAGAAATATTTGGAGCTCGATAGAAAGTATAGGGTTGAGTGAAATGAAACAAAAACTTGACATTCTAAGATATTTGCCAGAAATAGACGAGATTTCTGACGAGGACCTTAAGAAGAAAGTCATTAAAGTATGGGAAATACTGTGGGCACAGTCTAAGTTTGAGGAAATCGAGCGTGTCCCCGTCACGGTGAATACTAACTACCCGCATATAGTGCATAACAGATCCGTAATAAGAATGGCGTTGAAAGTAGCAGATGTTTTAGAAGAGATTCATAAAGTAAAGGTAAATAGAGATATCTTGTTGGCCTCAGCCGCATTGCAGGATGCTAGTAAGCTAGTAGAATACGAACCAGATGGCGAGAGGATTAGGTTATCCCCGCTCGGAGAATCGTTTCAACACGGTTTTTATGCGGCTCATATAGCGCTAGAAGTAGGGCTGCCATCCGAGGTTGCGAAGGCAATAATGTCCCATACATATGAGAACTCCAAATTCCCCACCGACCTGATTAGCAAGATACTTTTCTACGTGGACCAAATCGATATGGCCGCACTTAACCTTGACAGGTGGAAGAAGACATCGTTCATATTCAGGTAAATCATAGGAACACCTTAAATATCGGAGTTCAACGACATCGGTTAACCAGTAAAGGTGTTGGCCCAATTCTACACAAGTAGACCTCATTATAAGTGTAGGCATTGAGGCTATGCGTTGATTCACGCCCGCAGGGTTGGAAGGCGCTGTTGGTGTGTTCGAATTAATCTGTGGCGGATGATGGGAGGGGACCTGTGACCATTATGTGGGGACCATATGGTTTTGGCTTTTTGGAACAATTGGTTTCCTTTAGTAGGTAGAATTCGATTGTATTGAATATTTTTGTCACGAAAAGTTGTCGGATTATTCTATCCCTCTCCTCCCCCTACCTCCATTTCTCCCCTTATATATGGGATCTCAATTTTATGTGCGTAGATATGGATGTTTGGGTATCGCTGATGAATGAGGTTAATGTTTCCTATATGATCGGGGTGGTGATGTGTGATAATCAGGCTTTTCACCAGCTTAAGAGAAAGTCCCGCCTCCTCTAACTCTCTTTCGACCAAGTTAAGGCTTCCAGGAGTCAAAACAACTTTCTTTCATATCTAAGCCTACAATGCAAATACACTCATATAGCTGAATGCGAATACGCAAAGAAGGGTAATAGGACTGTCATCAACCTCCACCACAACTTTAGCAAAAAATATTCATCTTACCTCGCAGAGTGTATCCGTGCTTCGCTTGATCCAAACTCAGAATTAGCTGAAAATATAAGTTGTAGTGATAATTGATTTACTATCTCTATAGTCAGTATTAGGAAGGGGGAGGGAGGTAATATTAAATTAAATTAAATTAAAGAAAAATACCCCACCCCCTTGAGTAAAACCCCTTGAATGACTCCCGCATGACCCCCTTACCCCCCTGAATAACTATCAAAGGAGCTTTTAAAACAGGATATTAGGACCTTCAGGGTTAGGTTAAAATCATGTCCTGACATGATAAACAAGTTTACTGCTAAATTTTTCCTTTTGGTAATTATACTCAGCAAAAACCAGGCCGGCCACCAGTTTAAGCAGCCTGATTCTGGCCGGCCTTTAAAGAGGTTTAAGCGGAGACGGGCCGGTAAGGAGGTCTGGGCATAAACCCCCAGACCTCAGGGAGTAAACTCGCTTTCCTGGCCGGCCCTGGGAGAGTAAAATGGCCCTGATTGGCCAAGTTTTACCCTGATAAACCAATTTCTCTAAGGCCGGCCTTTAGCTAGCTGGAATTAGCTAGAAGCTAAGCTGGTAGCTAAGCTAAGCTTTTAGCTCAGCTGATTTTTTCTAAAAGCTGCTAATTGTTGTTAATTTTTAAAATCCTAAAATTGGATTTGACTTTTCCTTTTTTAAATCAAAAAATAGTTAAAGTATACTGTTATCAATGCCTAAATTTCTTGAAATAAACTGCATTTTTTATTTGGTTTTGGACAAAACAAAAAGATTTTATTTAGAACTCTCGTGATTTTAGTTTTGATTAATTAATAAAATTAGCTATTTTGAATTATCGATTATTATCTAAAATTATCAATTTGCTAAGCTAGTCAGCTAAGCTAAGCTTCCAGCAACTTTGCTGACCAGAAGGCCG
>Ga0074075_13927_pt1 | contig 11913 bp, 9 predicted proteins | sample YNPg_E_FD_63712 | JGI IMG/M metagenome (GOLD analysis project Ga0074075, IMG submission 63712) | Hot spring microbial communities from Beowulf Spring, Yellowstone National Park, Wyoming, USA - YNP_Beowulf Spring_E v2 (version 2) | ecosystem: Environmental > Aquatic > Thermal springs > Hot (42-90C) ... | reverse complement strand
CTCAGGGAGGAGATAGAGGAGCTGAAGTCGGGGCGGGTGCGGGGCGGGGATGGCCAGGGCTGAGGTCGGGGAGGAGCGTCGGGGGGGCCGAGCGCAGGCCCCTCCTCTCGCACACAAGCGAGCTCCTGCGCAGGCTCAGGAGGATACTGGTGGCGCTCGGCGCCGCGTTCTTCGTCGCTTTCGCATTCGGCGTCAGGAACTTCACGCTCTACGGCGTCACGATACCGGTGCCCTACCCCAATATATACAGCAGTTATGGGCGGATTATATGATAAGGGCGTTCATATACAACGAGCTGCCGCCGGGGCTCCACCTAATAAACATAAACCCGTTCGATCCGCTGTTCGCGTCGTTCTACGCCTCATTCCTGCTATCGCTCTTCGTGGCGATACCCATGGCGGTCCGCGAGCTCTGGGCATTCGTGTCCCCGGGGCTGTACAAACACGAGAAGGACATGATAAAGTACGCTATGCTGCCGGCGTTGACGCTGTTCGCCTCCGGGGCGGCGTTCGCTTACTTCATCATAGTGCCGTTCATGATGAAGTTCGTGCTCTACTACACGCGGGTGCTCGGCGTGGAGCCCACGCTGAGCCTCAAGGCATTCGTGAATACCGTGGTGTCGCTCACGATGGCGACGGGCGTAGCCTTCGAGTACCCCCTGGTCATGGGCGCGCTCACGTTCCTCGGCGTCGTCGGCGCGCGGACGTGGAGGAGGAACTGGGAGGTGGGGCGTGCTCGGGGCGTTCGTGATAGCGTTGATAATATCGCCCGGGACCACCGGCGGGGTGATAGAGACCACGATAGGGATCATACTCTCCGCGCTCTACTTCGCCGGGGTGGCCGCCGCCTACACCATTGAGAGAAGGCGCAGGCCCGGGCCAAGCGCGTATGCGGACCTGCGGTGAACCCGCCATCCTCGCGGACGGGGCTTCCGGGTTCTGGGCGCTCTTGCTTTACACATGGGGAATACGTGAAGTATCCCGCAATGCTACTCGCGGAGGCGCGGCCATTCCCGGGCATCTCCTCCGCGTTCCACAGGGAAGCCCCACTACCTCATCACAGTGGCCGAGGCACAACTGACCTCCTCCCCGTCCTGAACAGTAGATCAAAAATTCGGCCACCTCATCTTATCATTTCTTCTTGCTCCTCATCAGGTATGAACGACATAACAAGAGTCATCATAGCATATAGCTTCAACGAGTCAACAATCACAGAACCCTGACTATGCTTCAGAGCCACCCACATATTGTACATCAGAATAGCTAAGATAGAAGTATAGCCTTCTTACAGAATACAGCTTTGATTTTGTTCTAGCCAGAAACTTGTTTATCATTCTGTATATGCTTCTATTAGCTAACTCTTCCTGAACAGCTTCCTGACCCTAGCAGGTTTGATCTTTGTGTCTGTGGCGAATACGAAGAGCCTGACCTTCCCGCTCCTGTCTCTTCCGTTGATCGCTACGATTCTGAATGTTGCCTGTTCATCCTCTCTCCTCCTGTGCCCACTCGTTCTGTAGATGAAATCATCGCCTGCCTTGATCCCTTCTATAGGTTGAGCTGTCCTGATTATGTACTTCATATTGATTTCATTCAGATAGTTTATCACGTCTGAAGAGTTGTACGCACCATCGAGAAGAATCAGCCATGGCTTGATTCCTAGTGAGATGGCATGTTCGATCAGAGCCCTTGCATGCCACACCATAGGTCCGCGCAGTGTTGGCACTGCTGCTAGGGTGAATCTCTAGCCAACCAGAAGTAAGCTTATTGTAGCGAATTCATTCATATATGCCCAATGCGAACCTTTCCTTGGTTTTGTACCGATAACTCCTTCTGCAGCAGTGTAGTCATAGTACATTATGTCATGCGCATCTATCGCGAGTATACTTTTCTTTGAGAATGTACCTGAAGAGCTGAGCCTTTCTATCACATAATCGTTGACAAGTATCATTCCAGAAGGATCATGGTATATCAGGTGATTTCTTGCTTACTGTCTGACCAGTGCACGCACCTATAAATTGTGCTGAGCCTTCTACGTAGCTGTTGGAAAGAGAAGCAAGGATGACAGAGCAGATAACTGCATAGCTATGCCTTCCCCCAACAACATGCATAGCTTGAGAGACTGTTTCCTTAACAGTTATGTAATACCTTGACCTTCCAGCACCACTTGCAACACTCCAACGCATCGTCCTTGTGTTGAGATGCATAAGAGCTATGTTGTTGGAGTCTTCCATTAAAATTTTTGATCTACTGTGAAGGGTGTGGGTTTTCCCGCTCGCCGGTGATAACTTGATGTCCAGTTGCTTTGCATCTTCAATCATCTTTCTTGTTATTTTTACTCTTCGCCAGTCATCTCTGGTTATTTTATGCTTCTTAATGAACCCTTCAACATCCAAAAAACATCACCTGTTAATATTCCTCAGAAACATTAACTTTTCAGGTGCTTTTAACACCCAAAACAGCTGTTTTCAGCCTTCAGACATTTGCGATGGTTCTGCGCGCGCAGAAAAACGCCAAAATTCGCCTTTGAGAACCATATAGTGTAAAATGCTTTCACATTTGAAGAGCCGAGGGGGATTCGCCATCGGTGGAGATCCACGAGAATGAGATCCTCACATCGTCTGCTAGCCGCTCTTTTAGCTTCTCACAACTCGGTCCGGGTGAAATCCACGTTCCCTGGCTCCCATCATAGTACGAGCAGAACAATTGATATGTATTCACGGCTTCCCCCTCCGATAGTGAAATCTCAAGATCGATCCCCGCCGAGGATTTCCCAAGATCGTGCAGATAGTTGCGCAGCTCGGTCTCTTGAATACCCCCTTCTAGGCCGACCGCCGCCCTCAGGAGGCGCAGCGCCCTGATCATGTTCGTCTTCCCGGAGCCGTTCGGGCCGACGATCAGCGTCCTCCTCCCCAGCTCGATCCAGCCCGAGTCCTCGTAAGTCAGGAGGTTGCGGATCCTCAGCCTACTTATTATCTGCGGCACGTATGAAGAGGGATGCACGCGCTGAAAAGGTTTGTCGCGGAGGGCGCTTGAGGCATCCGCGCCATCCATATCCGCCGCCTGCAATCCGGCGCCCCGCCTTGCGGCGGCCTCCATGGATCCCCGCGGATACCAGATCGCCGTGTGCGGCGGCAGACAACGAGAAATATGAGATATCACCGGAATAAGCCTAAAGCATGGCTGAACGTGGTAGTAAGTCCGAGTGCTGTGATAAATCCGGATGCGGCGATACCTATCAGCTGATCCGCGGCCTGAACATGGTGCTCGCGGGCATAGTTGCCTCATACTTTCTCGAGGTTATGAGGGCGTCAGAGGGCGCGGCCCCCATCTACGTCCTGGAGGGTCCGGGCAGCCCCTACTTCCCGAGCACCCTCGGAGCCTCGGTGGTCATCGTGGGTTCCGTGGTGCTCATCCCGATGTTCTGGGACAAGTACTTTCCCATGCTTCGCAACGGCAACTCCTGCAAGCTGCCGCTGGAGGTCATATATTCGTTTGTGGCCCTGCTCCTCCCATTGGCCGCCCTATTGGTCGTGATGGGCCCATTCGAGTGGCACGGCGCCCTCGGGCTCAGGGCGCGCTACGTAGCAGCTATATACATATCCGCGGCCCTGCCGATCGTTGCGTTGAGGCTTCACCGGAAAAGGCAGCAATGCCCGAAGGCCCTGCCGCCGCGCGGGCGGTGAAGGGCCACCGGACGGAAGCCTCGCGGTCGGGGGCCGCGAGCCTAATAATCGCGGACGTGCCATCCCGGGCGTGCACGTGACCAAGCTGGGGCTCGAGAACTTCCTGTCGTTCGATGAGGGTGAGCTGGAGCTCAGCGACCTCACGATATTGGTAGGGCCCAACGGGGCCGTTCCAATAGAGTGATTTTAAATCCATAATAAAAAATAAAAATAGATTTACGCGTTCACCAATTCCACAGATTCGCCAAAGACGTCGGATACTGGCCGTTTGCTATTGCCTTTGGCTTCTCTATCTTAACTACGTTGACCATCGTATCGAAATACACTGCCTGGTAGCTGATCGGATCCACTAGCGGCGCGCCGACGTTGTACTTGTCCGGCAGCATCAAAGGATTTACATTGAGGCCCCTCCTGCGCCTCGGGTCAGCCTTTATCGTCACGCCGTCTATCACAGCATCCGTGGCCCCCCATCCCCAGTGCATGTAGTCTATTACCACACTCACCGCCTCAGGGCGTATGGCCGGTGTTATCAGCACAGGTCCCTCGATGTACATCTTCCCGAGCGGCCCCAGGTCGAGCTCGTCCGACGTGAATGATGGACTTTCCAATCTAACGAAGTCGCCATTCTTGAGACCGAGGCTCTCGGCGTCCTCCGGGTTCATGAGCACGTGTGGATACGGCAGGATCGATAACTGGGACCAGTACTCCACTATGGTGCGCTTGGCGATGAACACCGGCTTGAAGGTATGTAGATGGTACGTGTAGCCCGTCTGATCGATCGGAGTGCCGTCCGCGTATGTCGGCGGGTAGTACTTTGGAACTCCGTGGTAGTATTGGCCGGTCACGCTGTCCTTGGTCGTGGCAAGGGCCTCGTTGAATACGTTCCACAGCCCTGGGTATCTAGCTACCTTTATGTACTCTCCCTCATACGACTCGCTCAGCGGCGTGGCGCGTCCGCCCCTGTTGAGCACGTACACTACCTTGGGCCACCAGGAACCCACGGCCTCCTGCCACTTCTGTGCGTCGAACACGCTCGGCGGCAGATTCCTACGCGCTTTGGAGAACAGCTCCATCTCATCGTCGTTCGCGTCGGGCACCTCATCGCCGGGAGCGCTCCCGGCAGCCAAGTTGGCCACCTCCTTGAGGTGGAAGTGCTCCGGCCTCGTGAAGGGAACGCCGGGGCCGAATCCGTCGGGCCCGAACCCGGGCAGGTTCATCTTCTCCGCGATGGCCAGCAGCACGGCCTCCATGCTTATCGGCATCTGCTCGCCGTAGACCGTGACCGTCTCGGTCACGGGAGGGGCGGTCGGCTGCCTCACGACGGCGAACTTGCTTAGCACGCTCATGCCCTGAGGCGACGGAGACTCCACCATCCACTGCTCGAGGTATGTCCCATCAGGGAAGATGTAGTCTGCGAATACTGATGTGTCCCTATGTTCGTGTCTATCGCTATTATGAGCGGGATCGTGCTGAGGTCGAGGAGCGCTTTTATTTGCTCATAGTTCGAAGGAACTAGGTTGGCCACATTGTTGGCGTACAAGATGGCGATCTTGAGAGGGTAGGGATAGCCGGCCTTGGCGGCGGGCAGAATTTCCTGGTAGCCGCCTAGAAGCGTGGGGCTGGCCCAACCGAACGGGAACCACGAACGCTTAGCCGGGTAGCCTTGCTCCTTGTACAGGGTCGTCATCTCATATAGGTAGCCGGCCCTCATGATGTTGACCCCGAAGGGCGTCAGCCCGTTCGGGACGCTCATGACGTCGAACGCGCGGCCGGATGCCGTCGGCCAGCTCGCGGCCCCGACAGCCAGCCCGCCCTTGAAGTCGGGGTTGCCTATCAACACGTTGAGGAGCTGTATGGCCATGCCCGCGTAGGTTCCGTTGTAGTGGGCTATCGGTCCTCTGTACATGTCCACGGCAGCCTTATGGCCGTGGCTCGTGAACTCACTCGCCACGTCCTCCACATCGGCGGGGTTCACCCCGGCCAGCTGGCACCACTCATCGAAGCTCTTCGAAGATGCCTCCTCCCAAAGTAACTGGAAGGCGGACTTGACCCTTATCCCGTTTATGGTTGTGTCCACGAACAAATCGCCTACAACGGGGTTCTCGGCGTCGTAGGGGTTGAACGCCACAGGTTGTCCGTTGACCATGGCCACGAAGTAGTCGTATGGGTTGGCCCCGCTCGGCACCTGAAGCCCCAGATCCGCGGCGCGCACGAATCTGCTGGCCCTCCCGTCGGGCTCTATCTCCACGAGCCACGTGGCGTTGGTCCAGTCCAGGTAGCCGTTCTGCTGGGCCGCGGCCTTGTTGGCCGCGCTGAGAAACACGGCGTCGTAGCGCTTGTTCTCAATTATCCACCTTATCATCGCCATCGCGAGGGGCAGATCCCCTCCCGGCTTCACCGGGATCCACTTCCAGGCCTTCGCGGCCGTCTTGCTATACCTCGGATCGATCACCGCCAGCTTCAGGCGCCCGGTGACCAGGCCGTCGGTTATCAGCTCCGTGACATTGACCGGACCGAAGCTCGCCTCGAACGGGCTGGTGCCCCAGGCTATGACGAACTCGGCGTTGGCGTAGTCGGGCCTAGCGCCGGTCGCCCCTGGGAGCCATCCGTGGATGGGCTGCCCGGGGCCGATGCCGGTCTTGTTCCACCCGACGTATTGGGCCGTAACCAACTTGACGGACACGTGGTGCGCTATGTCGCAGATCGAAAAGTGATCCAGGACGTTGACGGAGCCCAGGGAGTACTTGGTGAACCTAATTGCGAGGTCGTACCTGCTGCCCTCGATGCGGCTGGCGAAGAATACGAACTGGTTGTTCTTGGGGCCCAGGTCCGGATGGTCGGGATCGATGAGGACATCGAGGTTGTCCTTGTACTTGGCTTTGAACTCGTCCACGGTCATCTGCCCCATCATTATCTTCTGCACGTCAGCGGCCATGGAGGCTGCGAGCTGGGGGTCCGTCAGCTTTATCACGTCCTTGAGCCCCTCGACGTACCTGTTCTCCTCGCCCGGCACATCCTTGAATAGATAGCCGCCGTTCACTATTTCCTCTATTGCCTGCTCGAACGGGATGGAGATCCACTTATTGGAGCCCCTGGGACCTGCGCGCTTCAGAACCTTCACCACCCTGTAAGGGTCGGCGTAGTCCTGAACACCGGCCTGGCCCTTGGGGCAGACTTTGCCGTCTATGAGCACCGCCTGCGTGAGGGGCGTCTCGTACGGGAGCCAAGGAAACATGTTCGTCGGTATGTAGGGATTCCCGTCGATCTTGACTGGATAGCCGTTCCCGTTCTCATATTGGATCTTCACCTTTATACCGCAGTTGTTATGGCACATGAAGCAGGCAGAGTAAATTACGTTCTCCGGGTGCGCGAGCTGGTATACATCATAGTCGTTGTAGAAGACCTTGGATCCGTTAATCGAGCCGTTGGTGTTGGGACTGGATCCGCTGGTCGAGCCGTTGGCCGGGACCGGAGGGGATTCCTCCGCGGAGAGCAGCGCTGAGAACGCCGCCGCGCCGCCGAGCAGCGCGGCCGACTTCAGGAATTCCCTCCTCCCCTCGTCCGTCCCCGCCCTTTCCTTCCTGGTCTCGTTCCCGCTCATGGCACCCACGCTCCATCGGCCATCGGCGCCTCCTCCTCCTCCATCATGGGCTCGGTAAGGCCTATGTAGTAAACTTTCGGCTCGGTGCCGAGTTCCTCCTTGAGCCTGGACACGCCCTGCTCGCGAAGCAGCTTCGAGACGAGGCTGTCCGGGTCGTTGAGATCGCCGAAGTAGGTCGCCCTGCCGATGCAGGTCGTGACGCACTGCGGCAACATCCCGGACTCGAGCCTGTGAATGCAGAAGTGGCACTTGTGCGTGTTGAACTTCGGCGACTTCCTGCTGTCCACCGGACGATCCCATTTGTCAACGCCGTACTCAAACGACGTCCAAATATCGTAGTACTCGATCTTGGGCGTCCCGTCCGTGTAGTTGAGGCCCCAGTCGAAGGTCCTGGCCTGGTAGGGGCAGGCGGTGATGCAGTATCTGCAGCCTATGCATACATCGTAATCGATCGCGATTACGCCATCGGGCCTCTTGAACGTGGCACCCACGGGGCAGACTTCGGTGCATGGCGGGTTTTCGCACTGCATGCAGGGCCTCGGAAGGAAGGTCGCCGACTGGTTCGGATAGTCGCCGTGCACGGCCACCACAACCGGCCTGTACACGACTCCGGGGGGCTCCTTGTTCTCGATTTTGCACCCCACGGTGCACGCAAAGCAACCCGTGCACTTGCGCGTGTCGATGACCATCCCCCACTTACGCTGGTTCGCGGGCTTGGCGAGGGCGCGCTTCAGATCCTCCATCATCCGATAAATTGGGTTCAGCTCATCGTACCCGGTCGGAACCTGTATCGTCGGCTGGCCCGGCAACCACGTGTACGGTTGCGACCAGCTCTCGTCCTCGAAATCCGTCTCCGCGACGGCCACCTGCGCGGCCTGCGCAACTAGCGGGGAAACCGCGACGACCCCTTCGCCGGCGGCCTTCACCAGTTTATTCTCGTCCACGAAGCTGGGTCTCTCCGCCCCCTCCCTGCGAGCCAGGCCTTCGATTATCCCGGCGCTGACCGCTGCCAGCCTCTCGCGCTCCCTGGCTATGAGGGCCCTCGCCGCCTGCCCGCCGTACGCCAGCGCAGATGACGTCGCCTTGGTCAGGGCACCCCAGTTGATGGAAACGGCCGCTAAGAATCCGGCCGCCGCCAAGCTGACGGACCTCAGAAACCCCCTCCTCTCCACCAGCTTAGGCTCGCCCGCATCACCGCTGACGGGACCCATCGATCCCCCGCGCCCCTGCTCAGGCATCGTGGGAGCCGATCCCCCGCGCCCCTGCTCAGGCATCGTGGGAGCCGCTGCCCGCGGCACGAGCGGCAGGATGCGATAGCCGAGATACAGCAGCCCGATGCCGAATGCCACCATGAACGTGACCACCTCCCATTCGTGGATGCTCGGGGTGTACGTGTCAATGAGCCTGGGATCGACGTAGGCGGACTGCAGGCCCGGAATTTCCGGTACACTGTAGGCCGGGATGACCTCAACGAGGCGGACCGCGAAATAGAAGATACCTGCGAACGCGCCGCCGATGCCGACGATTACGGGCCTATCCCTGAACCGGCTGCTGAGGAGGATCCCGGGGACGATGAACCCCAGCAGGACCTCGAAGATCCAGAAGACGTACCAGTACTGCCCGAACAGGACCTCGTTCGTAATGGCCGTGCCGGCGGGGTCGGTTCCGTACCAGATGGGAATTACGAGGTCGGCGACTATGAGCACGGCGTTCCCGATGAGGAGCCAGTAGACGATCCTCCCCAGATACGCGATCATCTCCCTGAACTCCTCATCCTTCCTCGGCCATAGGGCCATTAGGATTACTATGAAGAGTGCCGCCCCGGAATACAGCGCTCCGGCTACAAATACTATCGGAAATAGCGGACCGGTCCACCAGGGCTTGGAGAAGTACACGGTGCCCAGTAGAGCTCCAACTCCGCCGTGGAACAGCAGCGCGATGATGAGGCCAAACGCCCCCAAATATAGGAAGGACCTGCGAATCAACCTCGCGCTCCTCTCCAGGCTCTCCGGAGAGCCGGCACTCGGGTGCAGCAATCTGGATATCAATTTCTTTATAGGAGCACTTCCGCCGAGCGAGCCGAAGCGGCCCTCTATCAAGTCGAGGCGGAACGATAGCAGGAGCTCCACCACGAGGAGCACGAAGTATATAACGTATACCGTCACTACGTCGGCCATCACTGAGTGGTATTGGGGCCGAGAGAGCACCTCGATCGCGCGTTCTGGGTGCCCGAGATCGAGGATTATCGTGAAAATGGCCATGATCAACAGCACGAGGGCGCTGTAAAGGGATAGCTTCACCGTGGGCTCCAGCTTTTTCGTACCCAATACGTTCACGATCACGGAGATCAAGAACGCGCCGGCGGAGGCACCTATGAAATACATGTATGTCGGGACGTACAGCCCCCACACCACGTAACTCGTCGCGTTGGTCAAGTCCACTGGTGAGGTCAGTTCCTCGTACACCGCTATGGCGCCGACGACGAAGGCGACAGACCACATTGCGAACAATCCGACCTTCAGGGAACTGACGCCGCGATGGAGCCGCGACGTCCTTTGCCCTTTGCTATCTTCGGAATTCAACATTTCTCATACCCCTTCATTAAATGATATATCAAGGAAACAAGTGACTTGCTCACCGTCCAACCCCTACTATTGAGCGCCCAAAGTAACGCTTTTTGTTTAAACGCCTTTCTCTTTGTTTCATCATCATTACCCTTAAAACTTTTCAACAGATACTTTAACAAATATCTAATAGCCCTTTGTCATTAGTGATACGTTTTACATTAATTTGAGTTCCCAATCCATAATGATTTTCCCAAAGTTCACGTATCCACTCTACAGGAACAAAATCAACACCGAACAGCATGATGTGCAGATGTGGATTACCCGATTTCTGAAACTCTACGACCCTTACATAGCCTATGAAGTTAGGATATCGCTTTCTTATGGCTGTAACGATTTTGTTCCATCCTTCTATCATCCCTGTGTATGCTTGATGCAAACTTGAGAATCTGTTAGGGTTCAACGTCAACGTAAGGAAGATGCCTTCCGTATAGCCTATCTTCTTCCATTTCCGCGCGATTCTCTTAGCATATTCATCATCAAAGCGTGTTTTATAAGGCAGATACTTTATCTTTTGATGTTCATGGTTTATCAAAACAAGCGTCTTATTCGTAACATCCTCCATATACCTTTTAGCATACGCCTCTACTTCATCAGCGCTTCCCCACGCATTATCATAACCAAATATACTTGGTCTACGCACAACACGATTGGCTTCTAAAAACAACGGGTGCTTTTTAGCGTAAGATTTATCAGGCGCCCCACATATTATATTTCGCTCGTCATCGAGGTCCATATGTGGGGGGATAATTATCCCCCGACATATATAGTTTTCGAAATTAAACTCAAACACGGGTAAAAGTAAACTGAAATTGAACAAATTAAAGTAAAAGTAAAGTAAAAGTAAACTGTTTACTTTTCTCACGCAGTTTTCTTTTCCGCTCTTCATCGAAAACCGGAAAACCTAAGGAAGACCTAAAGAAAAATTCCGCACTCACATGATGTGTGAAAAACACACGGCTTAACACAAGCAATCCTTTAAAGCTAATCATAATCGGAAATAAACCAGACACGAAACAAAAACAAAAACCAACCCAAAAACAAATCAGGTATCAAAACCAAAATAAACCAAAAACTCAAAATACGAAAAACCCACACATTCCCTCGGAAAAACACCCAAAAAAGTCCAAAACTCCCTGTTTCCAGTTTGAGTTGGTCTATTGGATACTGAAATTAAACTTATTTTGCGCATATTTGTTTGCTATTTTACACATTTGCACAATCAAGCGCTATTGTACGAGGACTGCTAATCACGGCAATTTATTGCGTGCATCTTGTTCCTCAATTCTAGTGATGATAATTCCATGTTAAACCTGCCAAACTGCCAACACAGCGGCTAGATGAATGATTTTGAAGAAACTTAAGACTGATTAGGGTTAACTAGGATATAGTTATATTGAATCTTTATGTATACAGCAAGATTCATATTGAGCCGTTGACGCTGGACCGAGTCGGCAGGTTGAGTGTTATATTGAGAGCAACGATGTGATTAGGTGTATACAAATGTATACTTATAGACACAGTTGCCCCGCGCCGAATCGGACTAGGCGCGCGATTCACCTACATGTGGAATTCTCCTCCCGGGACGGCGAAGGCTATGGGGGATCATTACGGCAGGAAGTCGTCCCACGCCTCGGCGCTCAACTGGGCGCGTGCAGTCGGGGACATCGCGGTCGTGTGATATCCTCCTCATCTGACTGGCACCAGCGGAACTATATTTAAGTTAGTGGTGGTTATGGGGGCGAAGGTCCCCTTCCGCGAGGTAGGGGACGGATAGCTCGCTCACGATGGTTTTTACAGCCGGTCTGAACAATGATAAAGTGAACGGCAAACCTCGCCCCTTCTGCAGTAGATCAAAAATTTTAATGGAAGACTCCAACAACATAGATACACACCCTTATCCTCGACATGTTGGTCTTCACTGGTCAGTTCACCGTCTACCTGGTCAGGGANAGGAGGAGGATGTGGAGCTCTCTTCCCAGCTTACCATTACTGTTATCCAGTGT
>Ga0074075_14325_pt1 | contig 12041 bp, 13 predicted proteins | sample YNPg_E_FD_63712 | JGI IMG/M metagenome (GOLD analysis project Ga0074075, IMG submission 63712) | Hot spring microbial communities from Beowulf Spring, Yellowstone National Park, Wyoming, USA - YNP_Beowulf Spring_E v2 (version 2) | ecosystem: Environmental > Aquatic > Thermal springs > Hot (42-90C)... | reverse complement strand
ATGAAAAGACAAAATTCTTCTTTTAATGTTTCTATTTTCTTTCCATATTTTTGGATATTTTATTTGCAATCTTTCTGCTAATGATTTGTATCTATGAATTTCATTAATTCTAGTATTAATTCTAACAAAATTATTCTCATCTTTTCCTACTGTTATGTTCTGCATATTTATATCAACTGCTATGCTATCTTTAGGCTCAATTTTTTGAATAAATTTTTCAAAGGTTATTTTAATAAAAGCTTTACCATTGCGAATTACTAATCTTGCTTCCTTCATTTTCCAAGATAAATATTCTTTTATGTTTCTTGGATATCCCAAAATTTTAAACTCTCCAAGCTTAGATATTCTTACAACCATTCTTTCGAAATCTATTGTATATGATAATTTTGGCGTTAACCAAACTGTTGGTTTGTAAATTATAGGAAATCTTCCTTTCTTAGGATTGTTATGCCAGCCTTTGTATATTGATAATGCATTTCTATAACAGTCTTGTGCTATTTTTGAAGGAAGGTTGAAACTCTTGAGTATTTTATATAGTTCTTTATGTACAATGCTTATAACGTTTCCTTTATTTGGATTAATTCTTTTTCTTTTAACCAATAAAGAACATATCTTAAAGATTCTAAATATTTTTTGGAAAAGACTAAGAGGGTTTCTGAAATTGCGATATTCATTGAAACAGTTGCTCTTATCGCATTATTCCTCCTAGTCATTGATCAATTTTAGAAAATTATTATTTAAGTCTATTCATCCCCGCCATAAATGGTGAAGCTTTCATTTATGTAACTTAATAATCCCCCATATTTTCCAATAGGACTTCTTATAGCATCAACAATTACAACTTCTCTTTTATTCACTTTATTCTAGTATTCTTCTATAGAATAAATAATTATTTACCTTTGAATACAGGTTTTCTTTTCTTTATAAAAGCTTCTAACCCTTCCTTATGATCTTCTGTATGGCTAGCTACTTCTTGCAAATAACTTTCTAATTCCAAAACTCTTTCTAAATTCTCATTAAGCGAGTAATAAGCAAGTCTTTTCGCAAGCCCAATTGCTACAGTGGGCAATTCAGAGTAAATTTTGGCTTGTTTCATTACTTCGCCTTCAAATTCTTCCATTTTAACTACTTTGTTAACTAAATTGTATTTTAACGCTTCATTTGCACTCAATGTTGACCCTGTGGTTAAAAATTCCAAAACTTTAGCAAACGGCATATTCTTAATAAGATAAAAACAAGTGGCAGTATCAGGAATAAGACCTACATTTAAGAATGCTTCAACGAAATTTGCATTTTCCACAGCTATTTTATAGTCACAACAAAGAGCTAAACCTATACCAGCTCCTGCAACAACACCGTTAATCGCAGCAATAACAGGCTTATTCATTGAAGCTATCTTGATGACAACTTTGTTCAATAGTTTATCTAAAAATTCACCATAAGGAAATCTCTCACCTTTATCTAAAAAGCTCCTGATGTATTTTAAATCGGCACCTACGCAAAAAGCCTTGCCTTTACCTGTTAATATTACACATCTTATTTTATCATCGTAGAAAACTTTATCTAAGTATGAATTTAGATAGTTTAATGTTTCTTCATCCAATGCATTTAGAACATCTTCTCTATTAAGGATTATTTTTGCAATACTCTCATCAACTTCGAATAATACTTTTTGGTTCATTTTCCTTTATATTTAGGTTCTCTTTTTTCAATAAAAGCTCTCATTCCTTCTTTTCCATCCTCAGAACCTAATAATAAATAAAATAATTTTCTTTCATACCTCAACCCTTCTTGTAAATTACTTTCTAACGTAAATAGAATCGCTTCTTTGACATACTTAACAGCAAGAGGAGCCTTTTTTGCTATTTCTTTTGCTAATTCAATAGCTTCATCTAAGAGTTTCTCTTTACTAACAACTTTGTTAACTATACCAAGTTTTTCAGCTTCTTTTGCATCTATCATTTTTCCTGTTAAAATTAACTCCATTGCTTTATGTTTGCCTAGCAATCTAGTCAATCTTTGTGTTCCTCCACCTCCTGGCATCAATCCAATGTTTATTTCAGGCTGTCCTAATTTTGCATCTTCGCTTGCAATTATTATATCACAACTTAATGCCAATTCTAATCCCCCACCAAGGGTATAACCTTTTATCGCAGCAATTACTGGTTTCTTAACAGAATTTATTGCTATATCCCAATTAGCTAATGGGCTTTTTTCCTCGGCATCTATAGAAGATAGCTGAGACATCTCCTTAATATCAGCTCCAGCAGAGAAATTATCGCCGTTGCTAGTGATAATTATAACTCTTACATTTTCATCATTGTTGAAATCTTTCATAGCATTCATTATTTCATCCACAGTATTTCTGTTAAGAGCATTAAGAACACGCGGCCTATTTAGATAGATTATTCCTACGTTCTCTTTTCTTTCAATTAAGATATTTTGATATTGTAAGCTCATAATTGAATATGAACTTTTTAGGTTTTAATTTTAATCGAATTTTAAAAAATTGTTAATCAATAAAACTTTTTTAAAAAGCGAAGGGATGGTAATTGATTTTAAATTAGAGCAATAATCAGCTAGAGTTTTTTATTCTCTAATTTTTTTCTTAGAAATTTATTCATAAGTTTATTTTAGAAATTGCAGTTACGAATTTGTATTCAAAAGTACTATGAACAAAATAGAGTTTTTGTAGCATTTAATTACATTTTATGCTTTAAATTAAAAATAAGCATAATCTATCTTTGAAAACTCAACGACTTAATCCTTCAATTCTTTAAGTATTTTTTCATTTAATTTTTTAAACAAATAATTCGAAGCTTCCACTTCATCCAAACTTTTGTTGTAAATTTGCTTAACAATGTTTTCAATATTTATATCTTCTTCATTCAAAAAATTTTGTAATAAGCCATCAATTCTATCTGAAAGATAGTTAATTAATTTACTTTTTATTCGTTCCATTCTTCGCCTTACAATTTCTCCTTTTCCATTTAGTTCATTCCAAGTGTTTAATATTGCATCAAATAATTCCTTTATTCCTTTATTGTATACTGCGGAAGTATAAAGTATTTTGCTACCTTTTTCTTTCTCAAGAATCATTCTTAGAGTTAATTCGGTTGTTCTTACCTTATCCAAATCTTCTTTATTAATAACAAAAATATCTCCTATTTCCATGAGGCCGGCTTTTAACGCTTGAATTTCATCACCAGAATATGGCATTAAAACAACAACTACGACGTCAGCTTTTTTAGCTATATCTGTCTCTATCTGTCCTGCACCAACTGTCTCTATAAAAATGATATTTTTTCCGCTTGCTTCCAAAATTAAAATAGAATCATCAACTGCTTTTGATAATCCTCCCTTCCATCCCCTAGTTGCTAGGCTTCTTACATATACATTTTCATGGGTAATATTTTCCATCAATCTAACTCTATTTCCTAAAAGAGCTCCGCCAGATATTGGACTCGAAGGGTCTACTAGCAAAACTCCTACTTTCATATTCCTTTCAATTGCTTCTTTTAACAATTTTGATATTAAACTACTTTTTCCAACTCCTGGTGGACCAGTTATACCTACTACGATTGCTTTACCTGCGTAATCTTTAAAATCTTTAATTAAATCGTATATTTCCTTATTACCTTCTTCAATCATCGTGATAGCTTTAGCAATTGCTCTTCTATCTCCTTCGATTATTCCTTGCTTTATTTCTTGAATGTTCATGTAAGGATATTACAACATATATTTGTTATTTATTTTATTAATAATATATAATGCAAGTAAAAGAAGAAAAAAAGGACATTTCCAATAGCGATTTTTGGAAAAATAAAATAAAAGAAAAAATTGAAAAAAGAAAAACAATATCTCAGCTTTACAATAAAGAAGAATTAGAAAGATTGCATGTTGAAGAAATAAATTGGTACGAAAATGTTTATAAACCATGGATAAAGAACTCTCCTGAATTAAAAAGTAAATTTGAAACAGCTTCTGGAATAGAAATCAAGCCAATTTACACACCTTGGGATGTAAAGCATATTGATTATTTAAAAGATATAGGTTTCCCTGGGTCTTTCCCTTTCACCAGAGGTATTTATCCGTCCATGTACAGAGGTAAGTTATGGACGATAAGAGAATTTAGTGGTTTTGGTACTCCTGAAGATACAAATAAAAGATTAAAATTTTTGTTAGAGCATGGAGAAACAGGACTAAGTATTGCATTTGACATGCCTACTTTATATGGCTATGATGCTGATTCTCCGAGAGCACTGGGAGAAGTTGGAAAAATGGGAGTATCGGTAAGCTCCTTAAAGGATATGGAAATATTGTTTAAAGGTATTCCAATGGATCAGATAACTACTTCTATGACAATAAACGCTCCAGCTGTCGTAATATTTGCAATGTACATTGTAGCTGCAGAAAAACAAGGTGTTCCTATGGAAAAATTGAGCGGAACAATTCAAAACGATATACTTAAAGAATATATTGCACAAAAGGAATGGGCATATCCGCCAGAAATACATTTGAGAATAATAAAGGATATAATGGAATTTTGCACAAAACATATGCCTAAATGGAACTATATAAGCGTAAGTGGTTATCATATTAGAGAAGCGGGTTCGAGTGCAATTCAAGAGCTCGCTTTTACATTAATGGATGGTTTTACTTATATGGATTTAGGCATATCTGCAGGATTGGATCCAAATGTATTTGCAACAAGAATTTCTTTCTTCTTCAACTCTACGATGGATTTCTTTGAAGAGATTGCTAAATTTAGAGCTGCTAGAAGGATATGGAGTGAAGTATTAAGAGAAAAATATAAAGTAACAAATCCAAGAGCTCTTTGGCTAAGATTTCACACACAAACATCTGGAGCTTCTCTTACATGGCAGCAACCTTTAAATAATTTGATTAGAACTGCTATAGAAGCATTAGCTGCAGTATTAGGGGGCACTCAAAGTTTACATACAAATGCTTATGATGAAGCTTTGAGCTTGCCAAAAGAAGATGCAGCTCTCTTAGCAGTAAGAACTCAGCAAATAATTGCCCATGAAACAAATGTTGCTTCTACAATAGACCCACTTGCAGGTTCTTATTATATTGAATGGCTAACTGACAAATTAGAAGAAGAAGCATATAAGTATTTTGATAAAATTGAAGAGCTAGGTGGAATGGTTGAAGCGATTAAGAAAGGTTTTCCGCAAAAAGAAATAATCGAAAATGCATATAGGCAAGCATTGAAAGTAGAAAATAAAGAATCCATAATTGTTGGTGTTAATGAATACGTTGATAAAACTGAAAAAATACTGAACATATTTAAGACTTATCCAGAAGTTGAAAAAATACAGAAAGAAAGTCTAGCTGAGTTGAAGAAAACAAGAAATAACGAAAAAGTCAAGAAGGCATTGGAAGAAGTTAGAAAAGCTTTCGAAGATCCAAGTATCAATATTGTTTATCCTATTTTAAAAGCAGTAAAAGTTTATGCAACACTACAAGAAATAATGGATATTGGAAGAGAGTTGTATGGAGGCTGGAAAGAACCTGAGCTATTATAGAGAATTAATAAGTAAGCTTCCAAAAAAGATAAGAATATTAGTAGCAAAGCCTGGGCTGGATGCGCATGATAGAGGCGTACATGTACTTTTAAGAGCCTTTAGAGATGTTGGGATGGAAGTTGTTTATTCAGGAATATTAGCAACAGTCGATGAGATCGTTCAGACAGCAATTGATGAAGATGTGGATGTAATAGCATTAAGCTCTATGAATGGTGCTCATATGGTTCATTTTCCAGCTGTTATAAATAAATTAAAAGAAAAAGGTGCAAGTGACATTGTAGTTGTAGGAGGAGGTATAATTCCTGAAGAAGATAAACCAAAGCTTGAAGCTATAGGTGTTACAGGTAACTTCGGCCCAGGAACTTCGTTAGCAATTATAATTGAGCATATACTTAATCGAGTAATTAAAGAAAGATTAAAAATCTATTAAAGTTTCTCGATAAATTTTCTTTCATAAGGGAATTTAAGATTAATAGGCCCTATATATTCTGCTTTTGGCCTTATTATTTTGTTATCTTGAATTTGTTCTATATAATGAGCTGACCAACCTACAATTCTTGATATTGCAAATATTGGCGTGTATAACGGAATATCTATTCCCATAGCATAATACAAGGGGCCTATCCAAAAATCTACATTTGCAGGAATATTTCTTTCTTTTTCATAACTTCTTCAAATTTTATCATGATTTTTAATAGGTTATCGTATTTAGGATATCTTTCAACCAATTTCATGAATAACTTTTTTGCAATTTCCGACCTTGGGTCAAATTTCTTATATATTCTGTGACCAAATCCCATAATTTTCTCTTTTTTTGCTAGTTTATTCAAAATATATTTTTCAGCGTCTTCAGGATCTTTAATTTTTAAAATCATTTCTGTTGCTCTTTCATTTGCTCCTCCATGTAAAGGTCCTTTCAAGGCTGATAATCCGCCTAGCAAAGCTGAATATATATCTGAAAGAGTTGATGCTATAGCACGTGTAGTAAAAGTTGAAGCATTAAAGTCATGGTCCATGTAAAGTATTAGAGTTATATCCAACAATTTAGCAAAGAAAGGATTAGGTTTACTTCCAGTAAGCATATATAGAAAATTTTCGGCATGAAGTAATTCATTTGACGGTTGAATCGGTTCCAAATTCTTAAAAACAATTCTATAGCCATTTGCTGTTATAGTTGCTAATTTAGAAATGATTTTAATTGTTTTCAAGAAGAGAGCTTCAGGTTCTTGAACATACCAGTTTTCATCGTATGCTGCAAGTAAAGATAATCCAATCTTTTGTAAATCAATTGGAGATAAGTAAGTGCCTCTTAACTTTTTGAATAAATCATAAATTTCTTTAGGAACTTCTCTTTCATTTTTTAAGTTTGAGATGAAATCGCTTAATTCTTCATGTGTAGGTATTTTACCTTTTAAAATTAAATATGCGACTTCTTCAAAGAACGAATTATCAGCCAAATCTTCTATGGAATATCCTCGATAAATTAATTTACCTTCTGGATCACTCACAGAAATTTTTGTTTTGTCAACAAGAACATTTTCAAGACCTTTCGGAACCTTTATATACGAAATGCTTTCCATATCTTAGCTATAGCCTGTTGAAATAAAAGTTTATATTATAATTATTCGAAAAATTTTGCGATTTTATTGTCAAAATCTATGTAGCCGTAGTAATCAATTAATTGATAAAACTCTTCTCTGGTCATTAATTTATTTAAAATATATTTTTGTGTTCCTTTGTTTTTAATTTCACTTAAAACTTCTTTCATTGCAAATAATGATGCTCGTAATAATGTGACGGGAAAAATTACTATTTTACATCCTGCTTCCTTAAATTCCTCCACCGTAATATATGGCGTCTTACCAAATTCTGTCATATTGGCCATAAGAATACCATTTATTTTTTAGAGAATTCTTTAAATTCATCTAAACTTTGTAATGCTTCTGGAAAAATTATATCGGCTCCAGCTTTTAAATAAAGCTTTGCTCTTTCTATTGCTCTATCTAAACCTTCAACACTTCTAGCATCTGGTTCGAGCTATGATTAAGAAATCTTCACTTTTTCTTGATTCTTTAGCCATTTTAATCTTTTTCGCCATTTCAATTTCATCGACAAGCATTTTTCCTTCCAAATGTCCGCACTTTTTAGGATTAACTTGGTCTTCAATTTGAATAGCAGAGGCTCCTGCTTTCTCAAGCTCTCTAACAGCTCTCAATACATTAATCGTTTCTCCAAATCCTGTATTAGCATCGACAATTAATGGTAAGTCTACAATAGATTTTATCCTTCTTACTTCTTCTGCAACTTCTGTAAGAGTTATTATTCCTAAATCAGGTAAAGCCAAACTTCCAGTATATGCGGCGCCAGATAAGTAAATAGCTTTAAAATTGAAATGTTTGCATAAAAGAGCAGATATAGGATTAAATACGCCAGGAGCAACAATTATTTCGTTCTCTTTTATTAATTCTATTATAGATTTCCTATTTGAATCTCTTTCTATCATCTAAAACGCATAAGTTCAACTATTTCCTTTAAATCGTTTAATTTATCTAAGTTCCAAAGTTTATTCAATAGCTCCTTGGCATTTTCTTTAAGCAAAGGTTCAACCAACACTAAAAATTTATCATTCAGTTCTTCTTTGGTCAAAGGATTTTTATAATGACCCTTTGGATATATTAATTCTTCAGATATCTTTGATCCATCATCTAAAGTTATAGTAATCCTTGTTGGAACGCCTTGAGGATAGAGTTTATCTAGTTCATTATCTACTTTAATATTTATCCTTTTCATTAAAGCTCTTACCCTTTCATCCTTTAATGCATTTTCATAGTATGATTCTTTTGTAATTTTTCCATAAATTAAGCAATGTGCGATAATATAAGGCATACTATGATCAGCAGTTTCTTTAGTTTTTGGCTCCCATTTCTCTGGATCTTTAACGATGATTTGATAAGCAACATTAAAAGTATCTACATCGATATTTTTAATTTTACTAACATCACCTATTTTATTGTGCAGTCTAACTGCTATTTCTGCTGCGCTCATTGAATGATATTCAACAGGATTGAATTTTATGCTTGTTTCAAATATTTTAAATTCTTTTGTGTTATAACCGCCGAATTTATCCAAATCGAACTCCCCTGATACTTGTTTAAAGAAACCTCTTTCACCTTCAAATACAGGTGCAGGGCCTGTCATTCCATTCGCTGCTAACATTGTGTAAAAGATTGCATTTCTTGTAGCATTCGGTGCACTTAGTCCTTTCCACATACTTAATTCTCCAATCCTAACTTGTCTTAATGTGATAACATTCGATGCTGTTAAATTAATTGCTTGAACTATCTTTTTAATATCCAAATCTAATAATTTAGATGCACCGGCAGCAACACCGATTGCAATATAAGACACATGGTCCCAACCTCTTTCTCTTATGCTTGCGGTATCAGCTAATCTGCAAATTATTTCATAATCTATAATTATGCTTGTTAATAGGTCTTTACCGCTTAGGTTCATCGATTCTGTTATTGAAAAAAGTCCAGCTATTGAATCACTTGGATGAAGTGCTTCCTTAGATAGATAAGTATCATTGTAATCTATGTATCTGGTCATCGAGGAATTATAAAACGATGCATAGTCAATAGGAACTTTCTTCTTCGTCCCCCACAATGTAGCCCCCTTTCTTTGGCTAGAATTTTTTATCGTTTCATATATAATTCTAATGGGTATTTCATTATAGGTAGGTAACGCTACAGCTATACTGTCAATGATTCTTTTCTTTGCTTCTTCTATTGCCTCGTTAGTTAGATTGTTATAATTTACAGATTTTACATATTCAGCTATTTTATCAGCTAGAAGCTTTGCCATAATTAAACAAATTTTACAATTGATATATATTTAAAAAGTCCTTCATTAGAAGTTTAAATAAATAATCAAATGAAATTTAATAAGTAATATGGCAACAGAATTGATGACAAAGCAAGAAATGCTTTCAAGGACTTCTAGAACAGGAGTTATTCTTCTCGCTGATGGACAACTTCCTTTAGATTATCCTTCTGATAAAGCACTAATTTATATGAATTTAAAAAATGAATTAGCTTTCAAACATTCTACGGATTTGGAAAAACTTCAAGCGCTTGCAGAAGAAATTAAACATTGGCCAAGAAACGAGCAAAATGATCCTTATTATTATAAATTGTTAGAATTGGTTAATGAATTGAGATTTACAGTAAATTTTGTAATTGATGTAGCCTTTAAAGATTTTTGTTTTCCGGATTTGAAATCCTCAATTCTAAACATGGTATCAATGAAAGTACTAAATATATTAATTGTTCCTTTAGATTTTTTAAGCGATCCTACTGATTTGGTTATGAAAGTATTAAATGAAATTAAATTAGACGATTTTGTTAATATTCAATTGCTTTGGCCTTACGATCTTTCTTTACAAGTTGATTTCATAACAGAACATTTATTAAGATATATGAGAAAACATCAAATGTTTTCCTATTAATACTATAAAATTTGAATTAATCCATGGAAAATTTAATTTTTATTAGCATTTTTCATGGGCTAATCTTTTTTATATATATATTATTCAAATTATCGCTAGAATGGCAAGTAGTTTCGAAAAAGAATGGGATAAACCTGTAAAGGAACCAGTATCGGCAAGGATAAGAGAAGCTATACAACCAGGGGCTCCTTTAAAGCAAAGGGTATATCAAATTATTCATCGACTTAAGATACAAACAGGAAAGTTAGATATTCTTGCTGAGCGATTAAGAGAGAAAGATAGGAGATTGTTTGAGAAGGTCGTCGATAGTTATGTAAAGCATGAAATGGATAGAGCTAAAGTATTTGCAAATGAAACAGCTAATACAAGAAAGACATTAAAGCTTGTTGATCAATGTAAATCAGCTCTAGAATCTGTAATATTAAGATTAGAAACTGTTCAATCAATAGGCGATGTTACTGTTGCAATCGGTAGTGCTATAAATGTTATACAATCAGTTAGGGGCAAATTATCAGGTGTTCTACCTGAGCTGGACAAAGAGCTTGTTTCAATCAATGAAAATCTATCAGGATTACTATATGAGACAACAGGACCAGAAGGAATGATAGGTGGCTTTGAAGTTACAACAGAGGAGTCAGAATCTGTATTGAAGGAAGCAATAAGTGTTGCTGAATCTAGAACTAAAGAAAAGTTTTCAGAGATACCTATAGGAACAAGCTTAAACACAGAACAAAAACAAGGTTAAATTACTCTTTTTTATAAATAATTTTATTTTTTATTTTATTAATTTTATCAAGTTTAATGAGAAATGTATATAACTATTTTAGAATCATTTTGATTTTTTCCATAATTGTAAGAGAATTGTTAGCCCCTTGGACTGGGCATCCCTGGGATTTTGAATTATTTGTTAGATTAGGACCTTATGTATTACAAGGGAATAACCCTTATAGTATTATACCTTATTCACCGAATGTAAGCTTTTGGTATTACAATCAAGAAAACATGACATCTATCGCCTATCCACCTTTGTATGCTTACTATTCAGCTTTTTCTTATTTTGTTTATCAATCACTTGACGTTCACTTCAAATATTTATATTATTTTTATTCTTAAACAACCTCTTGTTGCTTCTGACGTAATGCTAGGATATTTGATTTTTAAATATTATAAAAATAAGAGCAATTTTAAGCAAGCTTTATTTTTAAGTTCAGCATGGCTTTTAAATCCTTACACTATTCTATTTTCTTCAATGTGGGGCTTGCCTCATACATTAGCTATCTTATTCCTTTTTTTAGCTTTTACAAATTTCAATAAAATTAAAAGCTTGTTTTATTTATCCATGAGCTTTTTAATATCAGGCTTACCATTCATATTTTTCTTCCCATTTTTAACAAATTTCCTTTATAGAAAAAATATTAGTAAAAAATTAGTTTTAACAATAGTAGCTGCTATAACTTTTATATTTTTTATCGTACTAATTCCGTTTATATTTTTAAATTGGGATATATCTAATTTACGCGATGCTGTAGACTCAGTATTATTCAAAGAAAGTTACGGTCGATTCAGTTATTGGTTTTTTGTTTACTATTTGAACGAAATATTTCCGGGTAAATTTATTTGGTTATATTACATTGCTAATTATATTGCACCTTATGTATGGCTTCCTCTAACAATATTAACGCCAATTTTTTGGTATAGTTTTTCAAAAATAAATGAAGAACTTAAAAATTTTCTTGCTTGTAATCTTGTTACAGTAATTGTATTTCTTTTAACAAGGAATTCTGTTAACGAACAGTATCTTCTTTATCTATTTATAATTTTTATTCTGTTTTATGAATTTTCAAATATTGAATCCAAAAGATAGTATACTACATTTTTCATTAATGTTTGGGTTTTTATATTATTAAATAATGTATTATTGTTAAGATTTTTTCACACCGATTTAACCCTGACTTCTATTTTTGGGACATAGAAATAACAACAAG
>Ga0074075_18810_pt1 | contig 12105 bp, 10 predicted proteins | sample YNPg_E_FD_63712 | JGI IMG/M metagenome (GOLD analysis project Ga0074075, IMG submission 63712) | Hot spring microbial communities from Beowulf Spring, Yellowstone National Park, Wyoming, USA - YNP_Beowulf Spring_E v2 (version 2) | ecosystem: Environmental > Aquatic > Thermal springs > Hot (42-90C)... | reverse complement strand
TTCGAGTTCGCTCTCCCCGAGTACTTCTATCTCCACGGGGAGGGCTGAGAACCTGTGCTTAACCGCGTCAACGAACTTGGCGGGGCTGAGTGAGCCGGCCGGCTCGTTTCCCAAATCACGTGCGAGTCGCACTGCCTCTGCTTGACTGGCTGCGTCCTCGAAATCAGCATCAGAACACCCGACATAGTGTATCCTTGGCTCACCTCCATTTGTGTTTGACATATACTTGGTGAACCTGTACTGTGCGAGCATCGAACCCAGCATGGACTCACACACCTCCAATCCATCCGTCTTAACCCATACGTCTGTGAGGCCTAGGTTTTCAGCGAATCTTGAAAGCCGGGCGCCGAAAACGAGGCTTGGCCCCCCTTTACCCATGATTCTGCGTTCGCCGAGCAAGGGTTTGAAGCTCACATCGTAGCTGGACATAGGGGAGTGCTCTGCGCTCCTCGACCCGCCTTCAACAGTGACAAGAGGCTCACCTACATGGTCGACAACATCTACGACCAAATTCGACACCTAAACCCAACTATAAAACCACACTCATAAACCTTTTTTGAACAACTCTACACTAAAATCCCGATTGTGGCCAGCCTTTTCCACACCAATATTTTCCGCTCATGGTTAAATCCGGATGTCAGTGTACTTCTCAATCTGTTTTTTCAAATCTTCACATGTCCTTGCAACATGCTCTTCCGCTATTTTCTGAGCCTCGCCCTCGTCCCCTGCTAGGATGGCCTGCACGAGTGCTCTATGCTCCTCTGCTGACTCTAATCTCCTTCTCGGAGATATGTATAGCACGGTTGTGGCGAGCCTCAACTTCACCCTTATCGTGTCCAAAACCTCCAAAAGATACTTGTTGTTCGCTATCAACGCTATTCTCCTATGAAACTGGTCGTTTAGCTGAGAAAGCTCAAGTACATCTGAACCCCCATAGGTAGAGAGAGCCTCGAGGTCTCTAAGCAAAGCTTTCTTTGAAGCCTCGGTTATCCTTTGGGCCGCAAGGCGTGCCGCGAGTCCTTCAAGGCATGATCGCACGACCAGTAAATCTAGGGCTTCCGGCGGGCTCAGGTACTTCACCCGAAAACCATTCCTCGTTAACTCAACGAGACCCTCTGCCTGTAGCCTCTTTAACGCCTCCCTAACAGGCGTGCGGCTGACACCCAGCTCGAAGGCCAGCTTCTACATCCAATGTTTTTTGTCGAATTTGGAACGGTATCCACCTGATTCCACTGATGGGGTGTCGGATAATAGGAAAACCGATTTGAACCATACTCCGAGGTAGCCTATGTAGTCGCCTTGCGTTTTGTTCGACCTCCCCACCTTACACACTGCCTCAACGTCTGACTCGTTGGATGATCGACCGTTGTTGAGTAGTAGACCGTTGTTGAGTATGCGTAAGGTGTTACCAGAGAGCTCGATTCTAAGCTTTGTGGCCCCCACGTCCTCTGCGTTCTGCATGAGCTCGAATATGAAGTTGAATAGCCGCGGGAAAGCTTTTTCAATCTGATCTATCGCCCCATTCAAGGACTCCAAGACTAAATACACTGGTGCTGAGAGATGTTTTGTCTATACTCTCTCAATATGCTCTCTAAAACTCAGATAGCTTACGTCATCCATAACTCCACATTTCACTTTGAGTTTAAAAGTATTATTAATCAAGCCTTAATGAACAAATCAATTTTTTGCGACGGAAAACGATGATGTCCAGATACCATGGGTCACCCAAGCAAGCATCTCTTTCTCAGTCTGCGTAGAAACCTGAGCGCGTTCCGGGTTGTTCGCTCGTGTGAGCGAGACACAGAACCAGATGGGTTTTCTTGTCTCAGCCTCAACACTGACCAAAGTCGTAGAGTGGTTGACCGCTACACTTCCCACTGCTTCATCCACCGCGATGATACCCGCGTGGCTTCGGCTAGAAGTCAGCTTCGCCTCAACGAAGCCCACTCCTCCCCACTCGACTTTGAGAGGGGTTCGGAGAGCACCCAGAAGAGGCTAGGGGTTTTTCTGAGTACCCGAAGGCGTTGAGTAGCACAGCGATCACCTTGAGCTCAGAAGAACCTCCTCTTGCTCCTCTGAAAACATTTAGATCCCTGAAGAATTCGAATCCGTGGTGGACGCCACGGTCGCTCACCAATTCCGAACCGTGGTGCCCACCACGTTTAAGCCTTATCCGCACACCACCCTTTTGAAGGTGAAAACACAGATCAACAAAACCACTAATATCACTGAACATCCAAGTTTTGTGTAGTTCTTGTGAGTGAAACTTCAAACAAGATTGGTATTGTGCTTTCATCGTCAACCGAAACTCGCCCTAAGAGTTTGCCGGTACGCCACAAGTGAATCACGACGGTGTTCATGTTCAAACCTGAGCTTAATCAAGCACACTTAACAATTTTTTAGAGTAGGTCGATGTCTTAAAATCTGAGGCTTGAAAAGCGTTGAAAAACTCCACTTTGAGCCCGAATTTTCGCAAGTTTTTTGAAGTAAATACGTGGTGGATTCCACGCTGAACAATCAAACCCGTATTGACCACTATTTAAGCCCTATCCGTAAACTATCGATTTATCAAAGCTGTTCGGATTAAGGCAGATGAGCATGGTATCCGAACATGCAAACTGTTCAGAGCTACAACGCAGAATCAGAATAATGAAAGATAAAAAATTTAGATTAAAAGCAGACTATGGGCTGAGGCCAAGCTTTTCTTTTATGGTCTTTACATCGGCTTCAAGCCGTTTAAGTCTTTCATCAAGATAGTTCGAAGATCCATGCGCATACCCCTAACCTCTGATAGCATTTCATCTTGTGTCTCGGAAATTCGCTTTAAGCCTCCTTTCACCTCTGCCATGTCTGCTTTAATATCTTTCGTGTCCTGCTTAATTTCTTCCGTGTCACCCTTCATCTCTTTGATGTCACCCTTCATCTCTTTGATGTCACCCTTCATCTCTTTGATGTCACCCCTAACTTCAAGTCCTGTCTGAGCGATCTTGACAAGTTGCTCTAAGCTTAGTTGCTGTCTGTATTCGGAAATGGATAGCACAAACCCATCAAAGGGTTCAAACGCTATACTCGAAACCTTTGCTAATGGCGGCCGACTTTTTTCGACTGCCTCTCTAAAGCGGGTTAACGCTATATCGTCACCTTCGACATAGACTACCAGTTTATCTTGGTCGACGTTCTCAGCTTCAAAACCCACTAGCCCCTTAGCTAGACTTAAAAGATGTAGCCTATAACCCACTTCTTGAACCCTTTCCCCCGCTATGGTAATTTTTAGCTTCAAGATCCTCCTAAGTTAACATTGCACTAAACTATATAAACCCTAATATGGTACAGTAGGATTCTCAACCTTCTTAACGGCGAATAGGGCGTACTATACTTTTTATTCGTATGAAGGTGTGAGTGTTCTTATTTTTGGGAAAAATTATCGTATCCAAAACACGGAAACAGATTTAAGCGAACCTTTTTATTAGCTCATCCCAGCTGATCGCTTCGTTGAGCTTTTTGAGCACGCGGTCTTTGCTGACTAGTGCCAAACCAGGTTGCTTTGTAGTGGCGTAGATCGTTCGGTCGAAGTAATTGCCCTGTCAAGCGATCCATCCACTTAGTTTGGGGTGTGAAAAGCTCGGTTTGTTTAAGCCTTGAATCAGCTAACATCACCGCCAAATCTCTCCTGTACTTCTTTAGATAAATCTCCTTTTCTTAGTTTATGATCTATTTCACCTCAATTATGGAAAGCGGGTTGTACCACACTTCATGGTGACTTGGGGAATATTTCCGAATAGCATTGGAGTGGTACGTCTATGCCAAAGAGCAGTGAGAGGTAGGTTGTGTCAAACATTAGTTTTTGATCATGCACTCGCCTCTTTGAACCTCTTCACTTATTTCATTAGCTTCTTCAGTGTGAGCTGTGTAATTTTTTCTTCAAAACTTCGTCTGGTTTAGCACGATCTTAAGTGCATTTTCTTCCTGGAACCGTGTAGTACACTTTACCATTAGGCTTTAAACCCACCCTTTCCCTTATTTTCTTCTTAGCGCAAATCTCTGCTTTCTTACCTATCCTGAGTACCAAGCATATTACACCCTATTCTTGTAATTAATTCAAAGCCGAAATGATTAACTGAATCACATATCCAACCTTCAGGCGTAGTTCAACAGAATTTCAAACATTTTTCTAGTGGCATCATCCACACCCAATGACATGGCGACAGGTAATTTGTACGACGCGGCTCATAATAACATAAGCACACCGAAGGTGGGTACCAGATACCATTCGGATAAGCGATAGATGAATTTAGAAGCCAAATGTGGGAAATCCTGGCATAATCGGGTGTCACACTTCGTCACACGTGGAACTGCCCACGTATTCGGTGTCTCTAACCAAAAGAAATATACACACCGAGCGCGTATACTTAGTGAGAAAAATGGTTCAAACAGAACAAATTTTGAACGCGCTGAAAAATTGTTACGACCCAGAAATTCCTGTGAACATAGTGGACTTGGGGTTGATATACGATCTTAAAGTTGAAAACGATTCGGTTTACGTGAAGATGACGCTCACAGCACCGGGATGCCCTGCGCACACCTTTTTAAAGGAGCAGGTTGAGCAAGAGCTACTCAAAGTTCCTGGTGTGAAAAACGCGCAGGTTGAGATAGTTTGGGACCCGCCTTGGACTCCTGATAGAATGTCTGATGCCGCACGAGAGCAACTCGGTTGGAGTGCGACACCCGTTGCGTCATTACCAATGGATATGAAACCTTTAAAGACGGGTTCAGAACAACAAGGAGAAGATGGCTCGATCATTCTTGTTAATCCACGTGGTGAAGCTTATGCTGTTTCCAAGCACGAACACATGATTTGGACTCTGTGCGATGGAACAAGAAGTGTTGAGCGTGTCGTGGAAGAGCTTGCTAACACATTGGGCGCACAACCTGAACAAATCAGAACTCAAGTCGTGGAAATCATAGACGCGATGATAAGAGTGGGTTTGCTCACGAATCCTGATGAATTTGTGCAAATTGACATCGCCTAAAAAAGCTGTGGTATTGTCGTGTCAACTTCTATCCTTAAAAGCTTCGGTCCTTTTCCGCTTAGCGCCCAATCAAGCGCAGATTCGAGCGAATCTAGGTCGCTTGCGACGCGAGAATCGACGCCATAAGCGTTTGCAACGCTTTCCGCTTTGGTTTCTGGACTTAGCCACTCTTCTTCGGTGACCTCCATGTTCCTTGAGCGCGCGTAGCTTTTTAAGATAGCGTAACCTTTGTTGTCCAAAACAATAAAAACTGTGTCTGTTTGATACTTCGAGGCGCTCCAGAGCGCTTGCGACGCGTAGTTGAAGCTACCGTCGCCTATAACCGCGAGTGAAGGTAGTGCAGCAAGCGAGAAACCGATGGAAGCGGGAAGTGCCCAGCCTAGTTGTCCAGACCTTGCGCTAAAGTAGCGTTTAGGGAAGTATCCCAAGAAACTTCTGAGGATGGGACTTAAAGAAACCGCTTCATCGAAAACCGCCCTACCAGCGTTTCTTTTTGAAATTTGATACAAAACGTGTTCAGCACCCATCCGAAACTTTGCGGATGTGGCCTTGCTCAAAAGAGAATACTTCAAATTTTGTGTTCTTTCCCTTTCCCGCTTTTTAACGTGTAGTGTGAGCTCGCTCAAAAACCACCCGACGTCGCAAACGTGCGTTTCCCACGTCCTGCTAAACCCTTCCTCGGCATCATAAGTTATTTCAACCACGCTTTTTTTGTAAAGTGGCTCCAAAACGGTGTAAGGGTAAAGCAGAAGCGAGCAACCAACGAGTAGCACAAAATCGTACGGCGCAAGCGTCATGTTCAAAAGCGCTGAGGCGGGAAGAAGGTCGCCGCAAAACAAAGGGTGGTCTGAAGGAAAGGCGCATCTTGACGTAAGCGGTTCAGCGTACACGTCACAGCAAAGCTTCTCCGCTAGTTTCCTTAACGCCTCGTGTTCATTGAAAATGTCAAGCTCGTACCCCGCCACGATCGCTGGGTTCTTTGCTTGGTCAAGCCTTTCCGCAACGCTTTTTACAACTTCTTCGTCCACACCCAGTTTTACGCTGTAATTCTCCTTTTTGTGTTCGAGTTTGATATCGGAGTCAACGTAGTCCATCGGTAGCACAATTGCCACTGGACCAAAGGGAGGCGTCACACAAAGTCTGTACGCTTTGACAAAAACTCTTGGAACATCCTCTTGTGTGAAAGGTGTGAAAACCTGTTTCACAACACTTTTTGCGATTTCGTCGTTTTTTGCGTAAAGAAACGGGTTGTGAAAGCTGTGGCGTGTGTCTTGCTGGCCTATGCTCACGATAAGCGGTGTTCTGTTTTTGAGTGATGTGTAGATATAAGAAATCGAGTTCCCCAAACCTAGCACAGTGTGTAAACTCACAATTGAAGGTTTGCGTGTGTAAAGGCTTTCTCCTTCAGCCATCGCTACACAGAGTCCGTCTTGAAGCGCAAGCATGTACTCGATGTCAAATTTCTTAAGAGCATCAAGCAATGGTAGCTCTGTTGTTCCGGGGTTTCCGTACACTCGCGTAACACCGTGTGACTTTGCGATGTTAAAGAAAGCCTCGGAAGCCTTCAAACCTGGTTCACCGGTGTGCCCCCTTGCACGAATAGAAGCACGTTCGCAAGCGCTCTGTGCGCAATTCTACGCTGCGCTTCCCAGGTGACTCCCGCGTAGTGAGGCGTCACAAGAATTTTTGGGTGCTTGAGTATTGGGTCGTCTTTGTTCGGTGGTTCGTTTTCGTAAACGTCAAGCGCTGCAGCAGAAAGCGTTCCGTTTTCGAGCGCTTCCAAAAGAGCGCTTTTTTCCACAATTTCCGCGCGTGCTGCATTTATGAGTATCAAGCCTCGTTTTGCTTGTGAAAGTAGCTTAGCGTTTACCATGCTATGCGTCGAGTGGTTGAGTGGCACGTGAATGCTTACAATGTCGCTCAGCCTAAAGAGCTCCTCCAAAGTGACATAGCTTGCACCAAGCTCCTCCTCCTCTTTTTGATTTAGCCTGATTAAGTCGTAGTACAGCGTTGTCACTTCGAACGGTACGAGCCTTTTTGCAAGCTGCCTTCCTATTCTTCCCATACCCAAAATCCCAAAGCTCTTTCCCATAAGTTCGTGCGCGCTTGATGCAAGCTCGCCCAAAACCCAAACGCCGTTTCTTGTGCTCTGAAGTGCGTACTCCAGTCTTCTTAAAATGCAAAGTGTTACCATGATCACGTGCTCTGCGACGCTTTCCTTGTTCGCGTCTGGCACATTACTTACGATCACACCCCTTTGCTTAAGGCACTCAACGTCCAAGTGGTCGTATCCGGTTGATGCGCACTGAACGAACCTTAGTTTCGCCATTTTTTCAAGGATCACACGTGTTAAGGGGAAAAATGGTGTTGAACCAAAACCTCTACTTCTTTTAGGTGCTCAACCGTTTGCTCGTCCAATTTTGTGAAAAGCTTCACTTCGTGTGGAAAGCTTTGAAGGATTAACTCTAGCTCCTTTGTGTACTCGCCAGCTGGAAGAAGTGCCGCGATTTTCACAAAACGAGTTTTCGCAAAAAGGTAATAAATCTATCGCGCAACTTTTGACGAAATTTCCTCAAGTGTGTAGTTTTTGGTTTCTGGCGCAAGAAAGTAGGAAACCACGAGCGCCACTATAATAAAGGAAACAAAGAAAAGCGTGCCGTAAACCAAACCTTGTTTTTGTATCAGCGGAAATAGCGTCACGCCAAGAATTGCGCCAATTCTACTCACAGAAGTTGCAAGCCCTTGGCCCACTCCTCTTAAAGAAGTGGGATAAAGCTCGACCGAATACGCAAAGCTCAGCGTGCCACCTGGCCACTGCTCTAATGACGCAAAGATTATGAACAGCGGAAGTAGCGTCAACGCGTTTACGCGGATGAGATAGGGCAAAACAAGAAGCACAGCGAGCATCACGCCAAAACCTAAAAGCGTGGGAATTCTTCTACCATAGCGATCAATCATTCTCATGAGCGCATAGTAAGAAAGAATTGGGAAGGGCGCGCTCAGCGCTCCGAAGAGCGCAATTTTGGATAGGCTGTTTATTCCGTATTCCTTGTAAAGTGTCGCCGTATAGAAGCCCAAGCCATAGGCGCCAACGTCAAAGCAGAACCAAGTGACAAGCAAAAACAGCGTTGGTTTGAGGTATGTTGTGAAAAGCTCTGCGGTTTTTCTTGGCGTTTCGTTTCCTGCGTTTCCTAATGTAGCGCCAATTCTTTCTTCGGCGATTTTTCTTGCCTCTTCAATCTTTTTCTTTTGAATAAGCCACCTTACCGACTCTGGCATTAGCCCTCTTGCGGCGACTACGGGTATCGCAAGTAGCGCACCCACAAGAAGCGACACCCTCCAAGAAAGCTTGACGCCCAGTCCAAGTGTGAGAAAGTTCACGACACCAGCAAGTAGCGTTCCCACCCAGTAATACATTATACCGTACATGAGTAAAGCGCCCCTTTGCTTTGCTGGTGAAAACTCGGATATTATCGTGGAGCTAATCGGGTAGTCTGCGCCTATTCCAATTCCCATCAAAGCTCGGAAGAGTATGAGTTGAAACACGTTTCTTGACAAAGCGGAGAGTGCTGCGAACACTATGAAGAAAAGAAGGTCTATCGTGAACATCGTTTTTCGACCAAGCCTGTCCGCAAGCCTTCCAAACGTGACACCTCCAACCGCCATGCCTATTAACGCGCTTGAAAGAATGAGCGCGTAAACGAGAGGATTGGAAGACGCGGAAACCTTAAATTCTTTGGAAATGAGAAGCACAGAAAAGCCGATCACGCTAAGGTCGTAACCGTCGATAAGAACACCCATGCCAGCTAGAGTGGAAAGAATCCAGTGAAATCGGCTGAGCTTTGCGGTGTCGAGCGTTGGGTTTTGCACAACTTGAGTCTATATCACTCAAATTTAGGGTTTTCTTGGACTCTTACGCTGAAAAAATTTACAGTATCATGTCAAAAAAAGTTTATTAAAAAGTGCAAAAGAACAAAGATGTGAAAAATAATGGGCGATCCTTTTCTTTCGTGTGCTTGGATAGCGGTCGCCTCTTCCGATTCGGTAGAAGAAGGGTGTGTTAGACCAGTAAAGCTTTTGGAAGAAGAGCTTGTGCTTTGGAGGGGTCAGGGCGTCGTCCACGCTTGGCAGGACCTGTGCGTTCACAGAGGCGCAAAGCTTTCTCTTGGTAAAGTAAAGCAAGGAAGGCTAGTTTGTCGGTATCACGGTTGGGAGTATGACGCCGATGGAAGGTGTGTTCACATACCAGCGCATCCCGAAATGCGTCCTTCTGAGCGCGCAAAAGTCAAAGCGTTTTGGGTTGAAGAACGTTACGGCTTAATTTGGGTTTCTCTGAATGCTCCAACTTCCGAAATTCCTGAATTTAAAGAGTGGGAAGACGCAGGCTTTCGAAAAATATTTTGCGGACCTTACCACTACAAAGCGAGCGCGCCTAGGGTCGTGGAAAACTTTTTGGACGTGACACACTTTCCTTATGTTCACGCTGGTTTGTTGGGCGACGAGAACAAACCAGAAGTTTCGGAGTTTGTCGCAGAAAGAGTAAACGGAAAGATCGTTGCAAAAGATATTAAGGTTTGGCAACCCGATCCAGACGGTTTTGGCAAAGGAGCGATAGTGAGTTACACGTATGAGTGCTTGAACCCTCTAACCGCTAAGTTTTCTAAGAGATGGGATGACAAAGTGTTTGTTGGTTACTTGACCACGACACCCGTGACGCAAACCGAAACAATCGCTTGGATCTGGCTTGCGCTGAACTACGATTTCGAAGTGCCCGAGCAAAAGATAAGAGAGTTTCAGGATTCTATAGTAAAACAGGATATAGAGGTTGTTGAGTCGCAAAGACCAGAAAAGCTACCTCTTGACCTATCGGCGGAACTTCACTTAAAATCGGATAGGATCGCAATAGCCTACAGAAAATGGTTAAAGGAGTTGGGACTCACTTTTGGTACGTCTTAATCTGGTGGAATCTCTTTGAACGCCAAATCTATGTTTACTCCCTTTTTTGCGTTGATTCTTTTTGAATACGCGTATATTAGGAAACCCAAGACTAGCTCAAAGACCACATAGGAGTACGATAGCTCGTTAACCCCCCATACGCCTGGATTTGACACAATTTGGTACACGATGAACGAGAAAATTGCGGCCATCGCCATTCCGCAGAAAAATAACGCTCGCTTGGTAATCCCGCTTTGTTTTTTGGAGTGAATTGCTGCGGCAATTCCTACAAACGCAAAGTACGCCATTGATATCATCACCGCACCAAACAACGCTTGTAGGCTACCGTAAAAGTAAACCGCAAGTCCCACAAGTGCTATGGTCACCAAAAGGTCTACTAGATGCGCTGTAACTGGTGAGCCGTACTTCGGACTTATGTACGCAAGCTTTTCAGGGAGATAGCGATCAAACGCTTGCGCAAAAGCGTAACGCGCAAACACTATTATACCGTAGGCCAGTATACCAAGACTCCAAACGATCCACCCTAAGCCGATAAGCCATGATAGAAAGGCGTTAGGCGCTACGCCCATTGCAAGCGTCCAAAAGTTAAAAGAGTAGTCGAAAACGAGCTTAGGATTGCTCATTGCCATGTTCACAAAGCCCATCCCACCAACATAGTACATCACGCCAAGCGCTGAGGTGAGAAGAAGGGCAACGATTACAGAAGAAATCGCTATGTTCCACTTTAGTGCGCTTTTTCCCTTAATTTCTGAAGCCACAGCAGGAGCGGCATTGACCCATGGATAAACAAAAGCCGCAAAGAATGGTAGCACAAAAATCGTTGGATACAAACTAAAGAAGCCACCTTTGTATGATGAAGCAAGTTGCTGATAGCTTATTCCAGCGCCAAGGGAGTTGATGTACGATGCAATACCAGGCCTTCCAGCATAAAGTATCACCAAAATTCCCAAAATCGTGGTTAAGATTCCAAAAAGGGTAAAAGCTGATACAAGCTTGTATCCAGCTTTTGGTCTTACTATGTTCAACGCAATAAGTGACGCGTAAATTGTCCATGCGATTAGCATTTGCGATAACGGCTGTGAACCTGGGATTCCACCAGGTAGCGCTAGTCCGAGCATGTTTTGAAAGCCTAGCGCAACGCCCACACTACCAATTGCGAAAACGGTTGAAATTGCAATAAGAGCCAAATAAGCTAGCGTCTCCATGGTGTAACCCGCAAAAGAAAGCGGTGCGCCTATCCACCCTCCTAGTGCACGTGAAATCCAAACATAGTCACCTCCAGTTTTTGGGATTTTTTGTGTTAAGATTGTGTACACTATCACTTGTGGCACTGAAAGAGCAAGCGCGATTAGAGATGCGATCACAAGATTCAAGCCCGAGATCTCAGGAATGTTTACAAGTGTAAAGCCTAGAACTGCAAGCGCAGCGCCAGCTGACATGTTTGCTATATTGAGCATCACCGCATCAAGAAATGAAACCGTTTTCACAAGCCCTGTGGTTTCTCTGACGAACACGGTTGTCGTGGATTTTGCGCTACTACCCCCAACTTCCTTTTTTTGAGGTTCGTCACCAAAACCCTTTTGAGTCATGATTTCGATATCTTGTTAATATATATAAATTTTTTGCTAATTTTTAACATAAATATGTAAATTATTGAGCACACTTCCTAGATTTACAAAAATATAACTGCCTACTCGATTTGGTTATGCTTTGTAGCGTTTTTTAAAAGATTTAAATATCTCTTGGCGCATTTGAATTCCATGCGATACAACCAAAAAAAGTTGGCTTTGCTACTTTTGATAGTGTGTTCTATCATCTGGTGAGTTCGGTATCTTCTTCAGTTTTTGCGCCAGCAACCTCAGGGAACAACTTTTATTTATTGGCTATGGCGGTACACCCTTTGACACTTTTAATCCCTTTACCACCTATACAGTTGTGTCCACAATGTCCACTCTTGATGTTTACGACTACTTGATAAGGTACAACTCAACTTTTGCGCCAGTCGTCCCAGACCTCGCGTACAAGTGGTACGTTTACCCGAACAACTCTGCGGCAGTATTCTATTTGGTGAAAAACGCAACCTGGTCGGACGGCTATCCTGTGACCGCGCAAGACGTGG
>Ga0074075_13443_pt1 | contig 12197 bp, 20 predicted proteins | sample YNPg_E_FD_63712 | JGI IMG/M metagenome (GOLD analysis project Ga0074075, IMG submission 63712) | Hot spring microbial communities from Beowulf Spring, Yellowstone National Park, Wyoming, USA - YNP_Beowulf Spring_E v2 (version 2) | ecosystem: Environmental > Aquatic > Thermal springs > Hot (42-90C)... | reverse complement strand
GTCTCCATCATCTACCTGGGCTACCCGTACAACATCGCTCAAGATAAGGGCAACAAGTTCACCGTGAATTTATGGTCGTACCATAAGTTAATGAACATCATCGAGTTGAAGGCTCAAGAGTACGGTATGAAAGTGTACGAAGTCGTTGAGTATAACACGTCGAGATACTGTGCCTTTCACGATGTTCAAGCCAGTAGGAATCCGAGAGGAGTAGTCAGTTGTCCTAAGGGGCATAAACTCCATTCAGATCTTAACGGTGCATTGAACATCTTGAAGAAAGCTGTTGGCATCGCAATTTCGACAGTGAAAAAGCCGTGATCATTCCTAGTACTGCATAACGGAGTAGCACCCGTAAAGGGGTGTAACACCTGAGACCTCGGGGAACCCTCGCCCTTTAGGGCGGGGAGGAGGTCAGTTAGTGGGCCCTAAATTTGCTTATAAGTCAGCTATTCCTAAAACCTTCGTGAATCGTTGGAACAAGCTATTGTTTAAGTTGTTGGAGAATTTGGCTGCCCCATATTCGATACTGTCCAGAGTCCTCCCTCAACTCATCATTTTGGCAGTCATCGTATATCTCTCAAGTGCAGTTTACGTCTACTATCAGCACCTTGACTGGATCTCCGCAGTTTACGCTGGGGTGAGTCTGGTCACCACAATAGGACTTTACTCTCCAAACCTGAACACCATGCCCACCTCTGAGAAGGTCTACCTAATAGTCATAATGGCTACGGCGGTCGCAACTTACGCCAGCGTTTTTACCGGGATAGTGTCAGTTCTTTCAAAGAGGTACCTCTGGGTTGATGCTAGGGGAAGATGGAGGGGTTCTCACATGAGAGGGCACGTGGTTATCGCGGGCAACTCAATAGAGATAGTGGAGGCTGCCAAGAAGTTGGAGAGCCTTGGAGAGGAGTACGTGGTACTTACGAACAATCAAGACCTGGCTTCCAAGTTGGGAAGAGATAGGGTGATAATTGGTGATCCGACCCATGATGAGGACCTAAAGGCCGCAGGAATCCAGAGGGCCAAGAGCGCCATGGTGATGATGAATGAAGACAACGAGAGTTTACTGGTCACCCTCAGAATACAGAGGCTTAACCCACCGCTCAGGGTGGTGGTTGGAATAAAGGAGGACACAATGAGGGACGTCTTCGAGACCGCTGGAGCTGACTTGGTGTTTTCCATCAGAAGAATGGCTGGGAGGATAATGGCCTCGGCCGCAATTTCAGGGAACATAGGAGGATACATGTTGGACGCCTCGGGCATAGGGGAGATGTCAATAGGCGTCTTCAATGTGGAGCCCGGCTCTGAGATGGATGGTTCTCCCCTGTCCAGGATCCCTGAGGGCATAATACCCATACTTATCGTCAGGGATGGCAAACTCAATCCCTACTTCACCAGGGAGACCAAGGTGAGCGGAGGGGAAATAATTGTGGTACTTGGGGATCCCAAGAACTTCACCAAACTAAAGGAGATCACTAGATCAAGGGTCAGTGAGCCACCTTTATAGACTTCCCCTGGTAAAAGTAATCATGAGGCAGATAGATGCCCTGAAGTCACCGAGGTTCTCCCAAATATCAACTTTCGCCCGATTACCAAGGTGCTCCGACCCTTCGGAGGGGGCAGTTTTCGTTGGAGTACCCTTCGATGACGCCACCACCTACAGACCTGGAGCTAGGTTCGGACCTTTGGGGATAAGGGACGGCTCAAGGCTTTTAAGACCTTACAATCCCTTCCTTGAGGTCTACCCTTTCGATGAACTCAACGCATGCGATGGGGGAGACGTGGACACTGTACCTGGTTACACAGAAGACACCCTGAGGGCCACTGAGACTCTCATGGATCAGGTATTTAGGGTAACAATTCCCTTCGTGGCCGGGGGAGACCACTCTATCACCTTGGCCCTCCTGAGGTCCGCTCATCGGGCCCATGGGAGAGTTAATCTGATCCACTTCGATTCTCACTACGATTTCTGGGACAGTCACTGGGGAAAGAAGTACACCCACGGCACGTGGCTCAAGAGGGCCATTGAGGAGGGATTGGTGGGAAAGGTAGTTCAGGTGGGAATAAGGGGTTCCGTTTACTCTCATCAAGATAAGGACGACGGTGCCTCCCTAGGGATAACTTCCTTGGACGTGAGAAAGGTGAAGTATCAATACCAAAGCGTGGTGGAGACCCTTAACTCCCTTCAGGGAAAGGTCTACATTTCCTTCGATATAGACAGCGTGGATCCAGCGTTCGCTCCAGGCACTGGCACGCCTGAGGTAGGTGGGATGACCAGTTTCGAGGCCCTTGAGATAATAAGGTCCCTGAAATTGGACCTGATTGGGTTCGACGTTGTGGAGGTGGCCCCACCGTATGACGTAAGTGAGCTCACGTCCATGTTGGCGGCCAACCTGATCTATGAGGCCATGAGCGTGGTGGCCAAGAGGAGGAGGAGATGAGGCTCTCTCACATCCCAAGACAGCGAGTGAAGGGGTTGGCCCTCCTTCCAGTGGGCAGTATGGAACAACACGGCCCGCACCTACCAATGGGAACTGACTGCATTCTAGCGCAACGGGTAGGCGAGGAAGTGGAGGCCTCCCTGCCTGAGATAATCCTCTTTCCTCCCATATGTTACGGCGTATCCCTGGAACATGATGGTTTTCCTTACGTAGGTGTGACGGGGGAGACGTTCATGAGGATGGTAAGGGAGGTGTTGGAGACCTCCCTATCCTCAGGAATAAGGAGGACGGTCGTGGTTAACGGCCATGGAGGGAATGAACCATACCTCAGGGTGGTGCAGAGGGAGTTCAATTTTTCTCATTCTGATGCGAAAGTCAGGGTGGTCAACCTTTCCACTTACGGAGGGGACCTTCACGCTGGAGTGGGAGAAAGCTCGGAGATCTACGTCATAGATGAAGGGTTGGTGGACTTGAGCTCAATGTCGTCAATTGATTCCAGATATAGGGAGGGGATATTTGACACCTTGAACGTGAGGGAGGCAACAAGGGACGGGGTCGCAGACTCCACGGGGACCTTGAGGGTGGACCCTGAGTTGGGAGGGAAGTTGCTGGAGCAGAACGTATTAAGGGTCAAGTCGGTTGTCCTTCAATTCCTGAGGGAGCTTTAGATTCTTTTAGGAGGAACTACCGTCTATACCCATGGATCTTGTCCTCTTGGAAAGTAAAGAGGGAGTGGCCAAGGTCACCCTGAACAGACCGGAGAGGCTCAATGCACTAAATTCGGATCTTAGAGGAGAGCTCTTGAAGACCTTAAGAACCCTTAACTCCGATGCTTCAATCAAGGTCGTTGTGATCACTGGAGCTGGCAAGGCCTTTTGCTCTGGAGCTGACCTTACCGCAGGCCCCGTGGACGTGATGGACGAGCTTACCAACAGCTTTCATCCCATCCTCAGGGAGATAAGGGGGAGCGAAAAGATCTATGTGGCTGCAGTAAATGGAGTGGCCGCCGGTGCGGGGATGAGTATAGCCGTGGCATGTGACATTAGGTTCATGTCCAAGGACTCAAGGCTGGTCACAGCTTTCCACAGGATAGGTCTAGCGCCAGATACAGGGCTGGCCTACATACTCCCCAAATTAGTGGGAGCTAAGGCATATGAACTTCTGTTGTTGGGCGGTGAACTTTCCGCTCAGGACGCTGCCTCCCTGGGATTGGCCAAAGTGGTTGAGGACCCCGTTCAATCCGCCGTCCATATGGCAAGGGAAGTGTCGTCTGGGCCCTTCAGGGCATTCGTGGCCAGCAAGAAAATGCTCAATCTCACCCTGTTCTGTGAGATGGATCAGTTCTTGAGGTATGAAGCTGCCCTTCAGGCATCCCTCTCTCGGACCAAGGACTTTAATGAGGGAGTGAGGGCCTTTCAGGAGAAAAGGAGGCCCGTCTACAGGGGTGAGTGAATGAACACAGTGATTGAGGAAACTGTGGAAAGCGCCAGGATATTTAGGTTGAACAGACCCGAGAGACTTAACGCAATAAACTTGGAGATGGTAGAGGACCTCGTCTCCTCCTTCAACAGGGCGGAGGACGACTCCAACGTCAGGGTCGTCATAATAACGGGTAATGGAAGGGCCTTCTCAGCTGGCGCTGACGTTAAGGAGATGGCTTCCATGAGGCTGGAGGACGTGGTGAGGAAGGGCCACATGCCCCTTTGGGAGAGGATGAAAACCTTCAGGAAGCCCATAATAGCGGCTGTGAACGGTGTGGCAGCCGGAGGGGGACTGGAGTTGGCCATGGCCTGTGACATAATAATAGCGGCGGAGAGCGCAATGATGGGACAACCTGAAATAAATCTGGGCATAATACCAGGAGCTGGAGGAACCCAGAGGCTCACCAGGGCAATTGGTAAGTACAAGGCAATGGAGTTGGTGTTGACGGGGAAATTGGTGCCGGCAGGGAGATGGAGAGAATGGGCCTGGTGAGCCAAGTGGTTCCAGACTCCTGGCTCATGGACGAGTCATTGAGGATGGCCGGGGAAATAGCCTCCAAATCTCCGTTCGCCGTAGAGCTCGCCAAGGAGGCCGTAAACAGGGCCTTGGAGACTACACTTCAGCAGGGACTTGACGTGAGAGGAGGAACTTCTACGTCTCAACTGGCCTCGGATGACGGAAGGGAGGGGATGAAGGCCTTCCTGGAGAAGAGGAAGCCCACGTGGAGTTCAAAGATTTAATAGCGATCCCATCTCAATTCACTCATGTCGTCCCAAGGCAGCAGTGCTAGATCCCAGCTGATCAAGGTTTTCTTGGCCATCCTGGCGACCGCTGTGGTTGCCTACATCATTGAGGTGATCCTATCTCGTTTTCTGCCCAGGGATTCGGTGTTCATCCAGGAGGCCGTCAACGCAGTATTGGTGGGATTGGTCGGATTCGTCATAGTGAGAATAATTCTATACGTTTTCAGGCAGACAATCTCTCCGAGGCTCACCAAGGCGGCCTCCCACGTGTTGGAGTTGGCCATGGAGGTCTTACTTTACACCCTCCTCATAATGGCCGTCCTCTCCGCCCTGGGGATAAACCTCACCGGAGCCGCAATAGGCGGGGCGGTGGTTGGTATTGCGGTTGGTCTCGCGGCCCAAACCTTGCTGAGCAACCTGTTGTCTGGATTCCTGGTTTCCTTGAGCAAGACGCTCTCCCCGGAGGATCCGGTGATAGTGCAGTCCTGGATATGGAGTCCCCCTGTGGTCGGCAGAGTGCAGAAGGTGGGTACCCTGTTCACTGACGTTCTCACCACCACAGGTAATGTAGTCAGACTACCGAACTCGGCGTTTCTAGGTAACTCCACATTCACCAAACTGGAGGGTACTAACTCGCTGAGCTACACCTACCAACTCACCATTCAGGCTGACGTGTCGGCAGAGAAGGTGTTGGAGAGAGCTAGGGCGATGTTGGAGGATACTCTGAACTCCATGAAACTTACCCTACCTGAAATTTACTTCACCACCAAGTCAGGCGCGACAAATGTGTTCACTGTGGTTCTACACATGGATGCCCTCGAAAAACTCAACTCCCTTCTTGACATCGTTAACAAGGCCTTCGATCGTGCCTATTGGGATATCAAGTCTCAACCCAAATGATTTCAGCCCTTCGTTGAAACCCATCCTCCCAATCCCAGTCCCCACCACAGTTCGGGGTAAGCGATCAACCTCTCCATCCCTCCAGGTCCCAGGATCCAGTATTGATGGGTGGCGAAGGCTATCAGTGAGATCAGAGATATGACGCCAGCGATTGGGCTGAGCACCCTCATGGGACCCCTTACAACTCTAGCACAATAAATTGCGGCCAGGGACCCGAACAGGAAAGTTATGAAGGCGAAGATGGTGTGAGGTGCTCCAGTAGTCTCGGGGAAAATACCCACTCCCGCAGAACCGACCCCAGACAGGATCAACATTACTGATAGTGCGGTACTTTTAAGTGCTAACCTGAGCAGTATTCCCGACGCGATAAGGAGCACTCCCAACACAATTATTGAACCGTTGAATATAAGGGCAGTGCGTCCCACGCCCAAGTCACTTATGTAATTCCTGCTGACGCTATAGGAGGGATAGATTTCCTCAGCCAAAGTTAGAAAAAGGAGGAATTGAAAGACCCCTGCCAGGATAATGCTCCCGGCGGCTTTCCCGTAATTCATCGTGTTTACGTGGATCTACAATATAAATATCTAGCTGTTTTTAATGAGCGTTTTTTAACGGATAGTCAAAATCAATCTTATGTCCCAATTACTGAGTGGAACACTTCCAAGCCTGGATTTCAATCTGGTAACCAAATCCCTCACCGAACAGCTCAGGAAGTACATGGAGACCTCAGGAAGGAAGGGAGGAGTGGTGGGATTGAGTGGGGGAGTTGACTCCTCCACGGTGGCGGCACTTCTGACTAGGGCCACCAATAACTTTTACTTCCTAATAATGCCCTCAAGGAGCACCCCAAAACGCGACATCGAGGACGCACTTCAGTTAGTGAGGAGTTTCAAGGCTGAGGACAGGTATTCTTACGTGGAAATAGATGACGCAGTTGATCTATTGGCCTCCAAGGTGGGCACTGAGGACAGGGTCATACTGGGCAACCTAAAGGCCAGAGTGAGGATGTCGCTGCTCTATGCCTTTGCATCCAAGTTGAACTACCTGGTTGTGGGGACGGGGGATAGGAGTGAGCTACTTCTGGGTTACTTCACCAAGTATGGAGATGGAGGGGTGGATCTCCTTCCAATAGGGGCCCTCTATAAAACCCAGGTTAGGTCCCTTGCCAGGTACCTAGGTTTACCGGAGGGAATAGCTCTAAAGCCAAGTTCACCTGCCCTGTGGGAAGGCCAGAGCGCCGAGGGGGAGCTTGGGGTGAGCTATGAGGTGGCCGACTCAGTCCTATACCTTTTGGTGGATCAGGGGATGTCCCCCTCCCAGGTGGCTAGGACTCTGGGAGTCAATGAAGAGCTTGTATTGAGGATTCAGTCCATGATAAGGTCATCCGAACATAAGAGGAACCCTCCAGTTATATTGAGGCCTTAGTTTTTACAAAGTTTATAATTTCCCCCCGTTTATATTGAGCCTATGATGTCACAAAGGGGTGGGGGACTTAGTCTCGTGATTTTGATTATGTTGCTGGCTCTCCTCATACTTGCCTTGGTTTCACCCCTGTTCCTACTGGGTTCGGTTCCCCTAGCGCTGGGAGCAGGATCTCAGGATAGGTTCGGTATACCCATCGGTGCGATCTCGCTTCTGGCCTATTTCCTCCACGGAGTCTACTACTTCATTGTGGTATCACTCATGCTTGCCATTGTGGTCTTGATGTTGGTGAGACACTTCAAGGGTCTGTTCCATAACCTAGATCACCCCTTCCTATTGCTCAGGTTTAAGCTTGATCCCCACAATTGCATGCCATGGGCAGGAAGTTGGTCAGAAGGCAGGAGTGTCAGACCAGAGCCCAGATCTTGGCCATAATGGAGGAAGGCCCCATTTCAGCCTACCAGCTGAGTAAAATTATGGGGCTAAACTACTGTACCATACGGTATCATTTGGACGTCTTAACTAAGGAGGGGGCGGTGGTCCCAATTAAGCGGTCAAACGCAGTGATTTACAGGAAGGCAAAAACTCTTCCCTCTATGGGAGCCACTATCCCTTAGGTCTAGGGAGCTTCCAGCCCAAATGGATGGCAGATACTCTGAGCGTTAACGTCAACGCAAATGTGACGGTGGATGCAGTAGGGTCACCTAAACCCAACAACACTCTAAGTAGGAAATATGCTGTAGAACCTATCAGTGCCGCCGATGCGTAGAACTCCCTCTCCATGATCATGGGAACCTCGTTGGCCAATATATCTCGCACGACTCCTCCTCCCACGGCTGTTATTGTCCCCACCATTATGACCAAGAGAGGCTCCGGTCTTATGGAGAATGCTAAGGATGAGCCGGAGGCTGCGAAGGCACCTAGTCCGATGGCATCAGCGTAGAGTAAGGGTCTGCTTATTTTACTTATTTTTTTCTTAAAGACGAATCCTGCTACGCTGCTAGAGAAGGCCAGCGCGGGATACGGCAAGTAGGTTAGATTGGAGGGAGGCGACATGCCTAACAGAAGATCCGCAACGATCCCTCCTGCCAACGACGATGAGAACCCCATCACTAGAGCACCTAGGAGGTCCATCTGTTTGTTAACCGCCTTAATGGAACCCGCTATGGCGAAGGCAATGATTCCGACTACGTTTGAGATCTCCAGGGCAAGGTTCATGGAAGAGAGTTAGACTTTCGTCTAAAAACAATTCATCTCCGTCAACCTTTCTACCTTGTTGCTTCCGCTTAGGGACGTGAGCTTCATGCACTTCATACAGTAGTTACGGGACTTTAACGTAACTTGAAGATTTTCATCAGCTCCGTCGCCTAGATGCCTTCGAACCTCAGGAAGTCCTCCACGAGTAAGGTTCAGGTCCCTGACCAGCTCCCTGAGGACGCTTATCATCGTGGTGAAGACCGTTGGGTAGCCCTGGAGTCTCCCCCTCAACCTGAAGGACGAGTCCTCGAGCCACAGGGCTATGGAGTCGCTGAACGACCTCTCTACTCCCACACCTTTTCAGACAGGACGTCTCAAAAATAAAACTTCTAACCAATACTGCTTTGTGGTATTGTTCAATTTTCTTAGGGGTTAAGCTCACAGATTTTTCTTAAATTTAAAATCCAACTCCAGATTAAAAGTAAGTTTCACGTCTTCTATGATAAAAAAATTGAAGAAACCCACCATAGTATCATCGCAAGGCTACGAAATTTTGTTCCGAAGCTAGAATGATTCACCAAGGATGAATAACTCTACCTCAAGGAGAACGCCCTAACCCTTGGTTTTTAGTTTAATGTCTACACTATCGGCAGTTAGGAACTAGCTAGGGATCGTCCAAGCATATCTCCTCCCACTTCTTGATCTCCACGTTGATTTTCCTCAATAATTCCCTCCCTATTAGCGTCAAGTCCCTTCCTAGAATCGGACTCTCCACGAAGCTTTCCAACTCTATTTTTCCTCTTAACTCTGGCCTTAGCTACCCTAGTTCTCACGATACCGTTCAGAGTTGAATGTCCTCCAAAAACTCTCGTCCAGTTCCACTCTGCTGACCTTGAAGTACACCGAGTTAGGTGATAGTAAGAAGCCCGAAAATCCCGTATCGATTAGGGCGTTAAGTTGGATTGACTTATCCTTAACGATATCCGTGATCGTAACTGGAAGCTCAGGTCTCTCTTTCACCCTAAAGCAATCGACGACCATCCCCACTCTCCCGTGCTTGGCCTCGGGTAATTCTTACTGCTTATCATGCACCTCTCGAACTCCTTGGCCTTCTCTAGGGCGGTCCTCTCGTCAGGGAAACCCCCACATATTTACCGTCACAAGCTAGGACGTATCTTCCCTCATTGAAAGCCTTCTCAGCGTCAGGGTTAGTTTTGAGGATCGCATAGTTTTGATCTGAGACGCTGTTGGTCACGTTGAGCCACATGGAAACCGCCTGTCCTATGGCATCAGATACACTTATACCTAAGATGGCAGCCTTGGCCTTTAGCATTCTGTAAAGGTTCTCGTCCATATTCTTTAAGAGGACCTTCGTTGTCATGATTAAGGTTCGGTTATATATAATAAAGTTTATCTTTATACTTCCCAAGGGCCTGAAGGGTGAAGCGGACCCGTGGTCTCCTAGGGCGAGCTAAATGTTGAGCTTTGGGTACCCAGTCCTTTAGGATTAACAATAATTAATCTTCTTATCATTGCCGTGAGTCGCTCCTGCGAGCTAAAAGTGTGGGGAGAGGACAGGGTTAATTGGTCCATGTCGCCTTTTCGACATCTTGAGCATTCTCGTTTAATAGCCTCTATGCAGAGCAAGTTTACGAGGATCGTTAAAGACAAGGACGGGGAAAGATTTCACGAATTGGAGGGAGATGAAGACATAGATAGGTTATTTGACGAGGTTATAAAGAAGGTCAAGGATCGCGCACGTAAACCTTCTTGTGAGACCCGACCTCCCAAATAAAACGATGCACTCTTTTGGATCAACGCTGTAAAGTATCCTCACATCCCTGTAACCTCTATGGAGAACATTGAGTTGCCATACTCGTCCCCTAGCTTCTCCCTGGAACATTTGAAAGGGTCATTCCCGAACAATTTGAGCGTCGCCCTTATGTTGTTCAAAGTTCTGACGCCAGGAATCACTAGATATGTGATCTACATTTTCCTCAAAAATGGTAGCTTCCTTGATAGTGTCGTCATTAGCATATTTGTTTTCGTACCTCTATAACCCATGTGGGAGACTTATAAGGAAGGACCTCCCCTGTCCATAGTGCCGACATTTATTATGTAAACTCGGGTTTGCCCATCCGCCACCACTATTACCTCAGCAGTCCGTTAATCCCCGTCGTCTACACCACGTTCTAGGAAAGGATAATTTAGCTGATAAGTAACGACACTATCCCCTGTCCTTCCTGCGGTGACGTGGCCAGGTATGACGGATCGTTGGGAAATCAGAAGTACCTTGGGGGGTGCGGTGGATACTTCCCAGGGCTGGAGTTCTCTGATCACGACTGAGAGGCCTTCTCAAGGTTCAGAGGCGTGACGATTTAACGAAGTCCTTCAGAGACACTGCGTTGCCCCTCTCGATTAAGTCCCCGTCGTTGGACACCAACACGAACCCCGACGACTCGGCCACGTAAACGTAAGACGCGTCGTAGTACGTGAATCCCCTCTCCAGGGCTACCCTCATGACCTCCTCGAGGGGCGGATCCTCCACCACGTCCAGTTTCCTCATGAACTTTTCCAAGTACGCCGAGAGCGTCAAGGGATCCTTAACCCTCCTGAAGCGATACTCCTTCCAGATGGCGTTTCCCACCTCGTAGAAAGTCAGGGAAAGTATGTGAACCTCCTTGGGGTCTACCCTATCTGCGTAATCCAGGAGCGGGTATAGGGCGGAGGCGTCGAGGAGGTACCCCCTATCTTTCATTCCTACTCCCCTTGACGTCGTTCAACCAATCTTCCTCCCTCACGTCCCTCATCAACTCCTTGATCTTGTTCGCTAGCCCCTTGAGCTCCTCCCTTTCCCTCTCCTCTATTGCCCTCTCCAGGGCATTCTCCACCACCTCCCTGATGTTGATTCCAAGCTCCTCCGCCCTCCTCTTCAGCTCCTTTGCTACCCTCACACTTAACACGTCTGACATATTAGTATATACGTGGAATATGTATATAGGGTTTCCGTATACGCTCCACGGTTCACGCCATGTTGATTGGAAAGTCCTCGTGACGTTGTAGTTACGCGATTTTACCTCCCAATTATCTGAAAGGCAAGGCGGACCCGTGGTCTCCCAGGCCGTTGGACGTACTCCAGTGAACGGTAGACCCAAAATCACCTCCTTGAAAATAAATCTATATTAATAAGCGGTTCTATTGATTTAAGTAGAAAATCTTTTAGATAGAATAAATCATCAGAAAACAAGAGTATTAGGAGTAACCTGAACTGCTCCCTCCTCACCTCCCCCTTGAACACGGTGTACAGGGAGTAGAAGGCCACGGCCAGCACGAAGATCAACGTGCGGAAGACGAACTTGGTGGAACTGGTGAAGGGAAGGAACGCCTTAACGTTCCGGTGAGAGGTCTCTATGGGACCCCTCACCTTGTTGTACAACTTCAACACCTCCCCCTTCGGTAGGTTTAGATTAGTCGCCCTAGCGAAGTAAACTAGAGTCCTCTTCTTTCTCCTGACCTTCTCCTTGCTGTACACGAGGAGCCTGAACTCGACCTGCTCGTCCCTCCTGTGCCTCTTACTGTTCGTCTCGTACTCGCCGTCGAACTCCTGGTAGACCTTCACGTCCCCAACAGGAACTCCGATTACGTACTTAAACTGCGAAACGAAGTTGAGCACGTCTACAGTGTAGAAACCAGCGTCGAGAGTCATCAACCTTACCTTGAACCCCATGGCGACGACTTGCTCCACGAGGGCCTTCACGACCTCATCCTTGGTCATCCCCTTGACTTGAGTGACGAAGGCCGGTAGGAGCACTTTCCCGTTAAACTTAGTCGTCGCAGTTGCGTAGTTCCAAGAGTTTCCCTCCTCCGAACTCCCGAGCCCTCCCACCTTTTTCCCGTACCAGGTCTTGGTTGTCCAGTCTATTGAGAGGTCTATCTCCCTTACTCCCTTCAGTACCTTCAAGGATATCTTCCTGGCGCTTTCCAAGAGTTTCTCAATAACTTCCACCCCTTG
>Ga0074075_17783_pt1 | contig 12246 bp, 17 predicted proteins | sample YNPg_E_FD_63712 | JGI IMG/M metagenome (GOLD analysis project Ga0074075, IMG submission 63712) | Hot spring microbial communities from Beowulf Spring, Yellowstone National Park, Wyoming, USA - YNP_Beowulf Spring_E v2 (version 2) | ecosystem: Environmental > Aquatic > Thermal springs > Hot (42-90C)... | reverse complement strand
ACCTCTCCCTTCTGGTTTGGCATCTTTTCAGCAGGAAGACGTCGAAAATAAAAACTTCTCGCTAATACCGACTTTCCCGTATTACCTCCCTAAGATTCCCATAACTGCTGAATCATTAATCAGAATTCGCTAGGTTACAGTCCTGTACTCAACGGAAAATCCCGTAACTGAATCTCCTGGGAAACGTCCAGGATGCCTCCCGCGTTACTCGAACGTGGTTCAAAACTTGGTGACCCCCTGGGTACTGAGCTCCTTCCATGGGTTTCCTTTCGCAAAAGTCACGGATCTCTCCCCTTAATGTTGATGTGTGAACAAGGGGAAATACGACGACTCCCGCTCTCAGAGCGTTAGGTGAAAGACCGTCGCGATAGTCAGGACGTTTCACGTCACTCCCTGAGATCCCCCAGGCCAGCGGTTTAGCTAAAGTACGTTGGAGGTATCCTTTCCCTCCCCCAACACTTCCCTCCTCAGGTACTTGGAGGTCTCCAGGACGTAGATCACCACCGCGTCCTCGCCCTTCATTATCTTCCTCAGCTCCTGTTTCAGTGAGTAGAGTTTCCCCTCGGAGATCTCCCCCTCGAAGACCGACCTCTGAACCCAAATCAGGTACTTCCTGCAGGTCTGTAGTGCCTTGTTCACCCTCTTCTCGTCGAAGTCGTAAACCAGGATCACGTACACTTCCGAGTCACCTCCTACACCAGGCCTCTACACCAAGGGGTTCAGGCTCAAGGGTCAGACCTTGACCCTCCGACGGCCTTCCAGCTAAGAGCGGGGGCCGTGTCCTACCCTCGCCCTACCGGGCCACTCCCCGGAAGCCCTAGCGGAGACTGTTCTCACCCGGAACACCTTCATCTCCCGACGAAGGGCCTGTACTCCTTGTCCCCTATCAGGTCCCTCTCTACCTTATAGGCCTCGTACCTCAACAGCGTGGAGTAGGACATCTTCCTCCTCCCTACCTTGACCTTACTCTCCAACTTCCCCTCGAACTTGGACAGGAACCTCCTCAGGGACTCCCTCTTCATCTTCAGCCCCTCGACCTCGAAGTCCTCTGGTCCCACCTCTCCTCTGTTGATCAGGGAGACTATCAGCCTGTCGACCACCAGGGGCTTGAACACGTCGGCTATGTCGAGGTTGAGGCTGAACTTCCTCAGGTTAGTGCTGTGGAGGTAACCGACCCTGGGGTCCAGTTGGGTCTGGAGTATTTGATCCAAGGCCTCCTGGTAAAGGAGCATGTTCGCCAGACTGATGAGTGAATTTACCCAGTTCTTGGGAGGTCTCCTACTCCTCCCTCCCATGGCCCCTCCCAGAACCCTGTCCAATCCCGTGTAGTACCTCTCCCTGGCTGAGCCCTCCACTCCCATGACCTCGTTGACCCCCTTTGCCTCACTCAGCCTGTCGAGGAACGCCCTGACCTCCTCTGGGTTCTCCCCGTTCTCCCTGAGCACCAGGGCCATGTTCCTTATGGACCCCTCCACGAACGCCTTGGCCAACCTCACCCTGTTCTCCCCCAAGTAGGCCTGGACCTGCCTGAGGAGGACAAACCCCGAGGTGTTCCTCACTCTGGGTATGAAGGAGCCCAGGTACCTCCTGGAGAAGAAGTGTACGCTCACTCCGGCCTTGGACAGGAAGTGCAGTAACCTCTTGTTGAGGTTAACCTCACCGAATACGTAGATCGACCTCACCTGGGTCACGGGGACGTACTTGGTACCCTCCTTAGTGACGAAGGCTAGGGTGTTGGCCTTCCTCTTGAGGGTACCGCTGGAGGTGATGTAGAGCCTCTTCATTGAGGTGATGAAGCCTCACCTCCGACGGGAGACACTGCATCCGTGGGGGGAGCCGTGGAGCCTCTCACGGACGTCGAGGTTAAGTCACCTGGAACGTGTGAAGGGGGGTCGTCCAGTTTCCTGACCTCTGGGGAGCTCCCGGTCGAGCACGAGACTAGACCTGGGGCATCCGTGGTTTCCCTTGTCCCGTGTGTCCCAGGCGAGAGGCTTCGGCGCTTGGTCTCGGAGGACTCCAACTCGACCATTGAAGTACCTGGAAGGAACCCCAACCGCGTCGTTGGGTCGAAGACCCGTCCTGAGGTCAGGAGAGAGCCTTGGCCTAGAGCGACTGACCTCCCCACCTCTACCCTGGAGTTCATTCAGCTCACCCCTCTGCCCAGCACAGCCCCCTGTAGGCACACCTCCTGCAATACCTTATCCACCTCCTTGGGGGAGGGGACTCCAGGGTGACTATCTGCCTTATCCTCTCCACGTCCCTCATGACCTCCTCCACCGTAAAGTCCTCCACCCTCTCCCTGGCCCCCTCCTCAGGGACGTAGACCTCTCCCTTGGCCTCGACCCCCACCTCCCTCAATCTAACGAGGTAATACTTGAGCTGAGCCCTGGCCGACTCCAGGTGTCTCGACGTGGACTTGACCTCAATCACCACCCCTGTCTCGGTGCTGTACTTGTCCAGCTTCATTCCCTCCAGGGAGAGGGGTACCTCATCGGAGTGGTGTTTATGGAGCTCCCTACCGAACTCGAGCCTCCTGTGGTACTGGAACGGCGTGATGTTCCTGGACAGGAACCACACCTCCCTAGGACAGACGTGGAGGTACCACACCATGGTTCCCGTGACGACCACGTCAGGGGCTAAATTGATGTCCATGAATTATATTGTATCAAGGGGCTAATATTCTCTCCTCAAGTCTGGGAGTTCTTTCTCAGCCTCGTTAGGAACTTAGGTCTTGGTCTTTCGTCCAGGAGGGCCTTCACTGACAAGAGTGGAGCAGGAAAATTGTTGTAGTTCACTCTGTTCGCTCGACGTGTTTCAAACCCTCAAAGGATCGCTACAAACACCCCTAAAAGTCTCTTTCATTCCTACCTAAAAAACGTTACTCAAATTTCGGCAGTTATTTGATTCCATAAACTCTCCTTTCACTGCCGAGGGAGTTTTGAGGAAAAATAATATGCCCATTGAACCATATTTCGTCTCCGCCTTTCACTGCCGAATTCATTACTTTCCTAAATAAGAGAATAATATCAAAATTCTAATAAAATCAAATCTTAGCCCTAAGTCCACGACATCTGTAGATCTAAACGCACTAAATTAACTCGTTCAATACCAGAGCAACAGTTATTAGATATCACCTTGACTTTTGGGCGTCATCTGACGAAAAATCCCATAACTACTGCCTAGAGTTTATCTACAAGCAGGCTCATAACTCGCGTCCAGTAAGATGAATTGACTAGTCTTCGGGCGAGACCCCCGCGACCCTAATAGTAAAGATAATATACTGCCTGAGTCCTAGATATAGTATGATAACTGCTCTTCTCAACCTGGGGAAAATCCTGTCTGGCGATTCGGAGAGTCTTCCAATAAAGACCCTAGACAACGTAGAGGGCGACTTGTGTTACGTTGTCTTCGATAACGACAGCAAGACTGTCTCCATAACGAGGATCAAGCCCTATGAGAAGATGGAGGAGGACCTGGCGTACGTGGGTAACGCCGGGGGGCAGAAGAGTCAAGACAGGATCACGACCGATCAGCTCAAATATATCCTCGGTTTTAACAAGGACGGGGAGATCGAGAAGAAGAACAAGTTCGCCCTCCAAGTCGTGGCCCAGAAACTTGGGGATAAACCCACGGGGAGACTCCTCAGCAAAGTGTTAGCCTGGTACTCTCCTGACCCCAACAAGTACGGGGAGGCAGTCAAGGATTACTGGGACTGCATACTCTACACCGTGAAAGTTAGGGAGGGAGGGAAGGAAGTGGACATACCGAAGCAGCCAGATTATCGGTCCTCGTTGATGGACCAGGGAGGCACGGTGAAGGGAACGTGTCAGCTCTGCGGTTCCGAGAGGGTACTTCCAGACCCGGCCTACCCTAATGGGTCCCTCCTGAAGATATTCATCGTTGATAAGAAAGGTTTTCTCCCTGGGCTTTCGGAGGACAAAGTAGTACTGGCCCACGCCGTCTGCCCCAGTTGCAGGAAATACCTGGAGTTGGGTAGCAATCGCGTTGAGGACAAGATGGTGGGGAGGATAAGGAGGCTTAACGTGTACGTGATCCCCGACCTCCCTGGGGAGAAACTCAAGGAATTCCTCGGATTGTACGAGCCCAGTCAGAAGGGAGTGATACTGGAGGTCCTGGAGGACCTGGAGAGGGCTGAGAGGGAAGTGAAGTCTCTGGCCAAGGAGGCCGGGGTCGAGCCTAGGCTGACTTTGGTCTTCGGGGCCAAGGCGCAAGCGAAGTTTCAGGTGTGGCGAGTTATACCTGAGGTCAGCGTCATGAGGCTCATCGATGTCCTGAAGGTTTTCGCAATAGCCTCAGGTGTGTTGAGGAGACCCCAGACAGTCACATTCTCGGACCTTTACGCTTCGCTACCTGTGAGGGAGGGAAGAAGCGGAGTCGACCCGAGGAACTTCCTGGACTTCCTGCAGGCGTTCCTGGAGGGGAATCCTCTAGAGCCGAGCTTCGTCTACAAGTTATTCATGGAGTCTGTGAGGTGTAGGAGGTACGAGACCTGTGAGAACGGCTCTACCTGGGAGTACTCGCTGGAGGACCTGGTTCAGGTTCAGGAAATCTTTATATATTCCATGAGACTACTCGGTCTCATGGGCACAGTACCCCAATCCAAGGAGGCGAGCGAAGAGTTCGACGTTGAAAAGGAGGCCGAGAGGTTGGGACTAACCGGTGCCAGGAAGGGACTGTTCCTCCTGGGCTACCTGACTGCATTGGTGGGGAAGGAGCAGGCGAAGAAGGGAGACACCAGGAAGGCGATATTGGATAGGCTGGACTTTGAGGGAATGGACACCGAGGACGTGAAAGTCTACTCCAATAGGCTAATGGAGTCGCTGCGAGACTACAATCAGTTGAACTCCTGGAGTGAGATGGTGTTCGGCGAAGCCCAGAGGTCACTGGCTGGGGACCTGAGGTCCCTTACTGATCCCCAGGAGAACGTGTTCCTCATACTCTTGGGGTACTCCCTGACGACTAAGTGGATACTCTCCCACGGTAAGAGATCGGAAGGGTCTGGGACCGAGGAGTGACCTCGGTCATTGATCTTGAGAGGGCTATGTTGAACGCTAGGGAGAGCCCAAGAGTAGTGGGGTAGACCCCGTAGTTGTCTGACTTTCCCCTAACTCACGTCCTGTTGTGGAGGGAAATTTCTTCTCCTTGAACTTGATGAACCTCCTCAGGTCTCCTAATGATAGAAGACGGGATTTCTAGTTGGGTGTCGCCCTGAAGATGAGGGGAAATCCAACAACTGCCGTTCAGGAGTTAGGAAACTGTCCTCGACTACCCAACGACTCCCACAAGAGATCTCAGGCGATAGTTATCAGATCTCAACTAGATCACAGGGCGCTAGGGAAATCCCATAACTGTGTGACGGGAGTTAGATTGGACCGCTCAAGGGGGCTCAGCGTAGACCCTGCTGACGATCCATAAACCGCACTAAGATCCCCCTACCGATCCCTGGTTATACCTCCTTCGATTGCTGAAACCTTATATACTTAAGTAGTGTAAATCACCTGAGGTCTAGGACTTGAGTTTCAAGCCGGATTCTAATTCGGAGATCCTCATCATTTACGAAGTCAAGATGGCCAACCCTAACGGGGACCCGGACGATGAGAACAGGCCCAGGATGGATCCCAAGACCAAGACCAACATACGTCACAGACGTGAGATTGAAGAGGTTCTTCAGGGACTACGTCATAGAGAGGTACGGGGAGATGAAGGTGTGGGTGTCCAAGGTCGATGGAGCAAACGTTGACGCAACGACCAAGTTGAGTAAATACGCTGACGAGGAGGATGTGCTTAAGAAGTGCGTTGACGCCAGGCTGTTCGGTGCCACGATACCCAAGAAGGCGTCTGGCAAGCAGTCCAAGGGCGAGAGAACCTCATTATTCTCGTTCACAACAATTGGTTCAAGGAGACCACGTTCAGCTATTGATTTCTTGAGCTCCTCGAACTCGTCTGGGGGTAGAGGTGGCCACAGCTCTGCGAGTTCCTTCTTCACCTTGAGACCCCAAGGGTTATCAAAACTCACTTCTTCTCTCCCTCCTCCACTTTTTTTAGGACAAGCTCTTCAACGTCATGTTTTATAACTTGTATCCACTTGTCAAGGAATCGCCTCGCCTCTTCAACACCTTCAGTCTTTAATACAAATTCGTGTAGGTAGAGTGAAAGAATGATAGTTATGTCGATGAGGTCATCTGGGTCGTTTACTTCATCAGTGAGTTGCATAGCGAGGCGGAACGCTTTTTCACTTGGTTTTCNGTTTGTTATACTCACTTGTTTTCCTCCTCCTCTAAGTATTTCACGAACCTTCCACGTCAAGAAGTTTGATAGCGGTTTCCACTGTTTTCTGAAGTGTTACGCGTCTGCCGAGGCGTCTCTGCGCTTCCGCGGCTTTCACCAGTGCGAGTTGCTTGGCTTCCTCCCCAACATCAACCACAAAGTTTTTCGGCATGGATAACAAAATCCAGCACAGAAAAATAAATCTTTTGTTTTGTTGGAAAGAATGAGTTAAATACTTAGTTGAATATGTTTTTAGGGGTAAAAATGCCTGTTTTGTTGGAGAGAATGGAGGACTTAAAAGAGTACGTGGAAGAGAACCCGCAAGCGCATGTTTTTTACAGAAGAAGAGACAAAAGCTTTGAAGTGTTAGCTGGTAAAGTAGCTTGGGCGGGTGAGTTACAAACAGAAAAAGAAGCGGACAACTTTGAGTCTTTTCTCCGCGCTCACGGAGCCACTCAGGTCAAGGGTTGGGTTGAGCTTGAAGAGCTTTTTTCAAGCTAATCCTCATTCATTTCCTCTCCTCTCCGCCTCTCATATTCTTGTTTGAAAAACTGGTACTTTAGTTCCTGGTACCACAGCTTAAAAGCGTCAAGGCTCCAGTTGAAAACTTTGTATAAATCAGGATATTTCCAAATCGCGTATATCAAAAAGTACCGGTACCACAGTGCTTTTTCTAGTGTTTCTTGGATCCACTGATCTAGGGGTAAACCAGATTTTTCAGCCTCCTTATAGTATTCCTCCCCTGCTTCACTCTGTAACACGTCTTTAAGAACCAAACCAAGCTGGTAAATATCGTTGATTTCAAGTTTCGCTTTTGTTTTTACTTTTGTTATTACTTCGTTTAAAGCGGTGTTCCTCGCGGCTTTGTCAATTACTTCGAGTTGCTTAGTAGCCTCCTCCTCGTCTATTTCCTCATCCACTTCCTGTGCGGGTGGCGATTCCAAAGGAGAACGGTGGCCTACTTCCTCTTTTTCCAGCTGTTTTTTCACTTTGGCGATGAAGGTACGGCTCGCCCCCGTCTCTTGTTTTATTTCTTCGTATGTCTTCCCTTCTTCAAGAAGAGAACGTACTTTTTGTTCGAGTTCTTCCTCTTCTTCCTTTCCTCTTCTACCCCTCATGCTAATAATAAAGTCGAAATGAAATATAAATCCTCCTAAAAATGGACTGAAAATAGACTAAAAATGAACCAAAACCTAAAAATAGACTAAAAATGGACTAAAAATGCATGGTGCATTTTCCTCACGCAGTCCATTTTTTCCACTCTTCATCAAAACGCAGAAAACCTAAAGAAAACCTAAAGAAAAATCCGGTACTCGCCTGGTAAACAAAAAATTCGGGTGCGGCATGACGTAAGTAATTTTTACAAAACTAACACTTGTTCGCGCTTCATTTTCGTCATTGCTTCACACGAAAGTAACGCTTATATACCCCCTCGTCGATAGTGGATATCGGCGAAAAACATGACGCAGGAAGGCAACCAGGTTAGCAACACCGGTGGGGCTACGGCTAAAAGCCTCAGTGTGCCCCAGCTCGACCCCGTTTTTTATTCCATTCGGAGGTGGGGGCGATGTTTACATATATGCGTTTGAAACTGGGATGACACAGATAGCGGTTTTGATGACACAGCTAGCGAAGAGATTTGGGCGGCATCATCCCTAAGTCCACGCCGAAGCTCATCTGGGAGAGCCTCAAGAAATGTCTGGTCACCTCGAGTTCGCTGAGCTGTGGGAGTTCTGGGTCATTTCTTCTCCTTATTTTCTCCGGTATTTCTATGGTAACTTCTATATCCTCCTTTGGTACCATGAAACCTATTCTTCCCGTACCTCTGTACTCCGTAATGAGGGGTTCATCCCATTTGGCCTGTCTCCACATCTATATCACCTCTCCAATACTTTCCACCAGTTCGTCTATAGCTTCCTTACTATGAACCTCGGTTACACAGAAGAGAGCCTCGTTGGGCCCAAGCTTCAATCCTCCGTGAATTCCTTTATTTAATAGGTGAAGGTGAATTTTATTGTATTCCTTTTCAAAGCTCATTACGAATTCTTCGAAGAAGTCAGATCTCCATTTTCTCTTTCCAACCAGCTCCATCTTCTTCGCAGCGTAGTGACTTCTCTTGTATACTTCCTCGGCCAGTTCCCTTAGACCGTCCTTTCCCAGCAAGGAAAGGAACACCGCATTGGCTATGGCAACTAGTGCCTCGTTGGTGGTGATGTTAGATGTGGCCTTCTCTCTCCTTGCGAATTGTTCCCTGGTCTGGAGTATCAGTGTGAACCCTCTCTCCCCCTTAACGTCTTCAGTCATACCCACGATTCTACCGGGCATTTGCCTCACCAGCTTCATGTCCATTCTTGTGGCGAATATACCAGTGTATGGTCCGCCAAAGTTGAGTGGTATTCCCAATTCCTGTCCGTCTCCCACAGCTATATCGTAACCCAGTTCTCCAGGTGACTTCACCAGGGCCAGTGAGATCGGACTCACTCCTGCCACGCTTACTATATTGTGCTTTCTGGCCCAGTCAGCTATGTATTCCATTTCTGTCTCCCATACTCCGAAATAATTTGGTTGTTGTACATAAATAGAGGAGACTTCCGTGGGGTCGAGTTTGTCCAAGAAGTCAAGGTCCATTCTACCCTCCTGGTCCACTGGGATCTCAACTAGGTTAACTTCCTTTCCAGCTAGCCAGGTTTCAACAACCTGCTTGTGGAGAGGATTAATGGATTTAGGTAATAGAACTTTTTTCCTGCTGTTGATCCTCAACCCCATCATTATTGCCTCCGCTAAACTGCTCCCCCAATCGTAGTGGGAGGAGTTAACGACTTCCATCTCCAATAGTTCCGCAATAAGACTCTGATACTCAAAGAGAGCTTGTAGTAGGCCTTGATTTATCTCGGGTTGATAAGGAGTGTAGGCGGTGTAAAACTCCGACCTAGAAATGATAAACTTGACAACTGAAGGAACGCTATGTTGACAAGCCCCCCACCTAGGAAAGGAGGGTACTTGAGTTTCCTGTTTTTTTGTTTCACCTGTTCGAGCCTTTGCCTTATCTCCTCTTCTGACAACGGTTTATTGTAACCTACCTCTACTGGACTTTCCAGGAGTATATCTTGAGGTATGTCGTAAAATAGTTCATCGACATCGTTGATCCCTATGACGTCTAACATTTGACGTATTTGGTTCAGGTTTGGGAGCCATGGATGCATGTCCATATAAACTCCATCAGCAATTGAGTTACAGTGGCTAGGCGATTAAGAATGTTTCGCACACCTCTACTTAACTTCGAGGAAAAGTTAGGGGCTAACTTCGGCGAGTTCGCAGGATGGGAGATGCCGATGAGCTATTCCTCTTACCAAGAGGAACACATAAGCGTCAGGCAGGGGGCAGCCTTTTTCGACCTATCTCACATGGGTAGGCTGAGGATCAGGGGAGCCCAGAAAGAAGTTGAACATCTCGTTGCCAAGGAAGTCTCAAGGGCCTCCCCTGGAGAGATGATAGGCCCAACAGCTTTCCTCACCGACAAGGCAGGCTTTGTGGACGACGTTATGTTATATAAGGTCTCGGATCAGGAATTCCTGGTTGTTACCAATGCCATAAACAGGGAGAAAGTCATCAAATGGATAAGGAACAACTCCTCCTTAGACGTTGAAGATCTAACATTCCAATTAGTCATGATAGCAGTTCAAGGAAGGAAGATATGGGACTTCTTGGAGAGGATTGATCTGCCATTTCTCCGCTTCATGTTGAATTCTAAACTGGAGGGACGAGACGTGTTTCTCTTGAGCAGGTCCGGCTGGACTGGGGAAGACGGTATAGAGTTCTGGTCAACTCCAGACGTTGCTGAAAGTTTACTTTCATCGTTTATATCTAGAGGGATCAAGGGAGCGGGGCTAATGGCCAGAGACAGTTTAAGACAGGAGATGGGATTCGTTCTTTACGGGGAAGACATAGATGAGACCGTAAACCCAATAGAGGCTCGATACTGGGTGTTCTCACTCGAGAAGGAGTTCATAGGAAAGGAAGCCCTAGTGGATTCCCTGAAACAAGGGGTAAATAAGTTAAGAGTAGGTTTCAAGTTGCCCAAAAAGCTCAGGGTTATCCCAAGGAATGGAAGTACATTCAAGATAATGGGAATACCTGTAGGAAGAGTTACAAGTTCCTCGTTCTCACCTTATCTCGAGAGGGTCATAGGGATGGGATATGTGGACTCTAAACACTTCTTCCTGGGAGGTAGTATGGACGTGGAGGTTAGGGGAAAGGATTATAATGTTAAATTATCCGATTTCCCGTTATTAAAGTAATGGTGATATGATTGAGTGAGATAAAAGTTGGAAAATATATAGTGTTAAGAGACCTCCTTTACACCGAGAGCGATGAATGGGTTAGGATAGAGGGTAATGTGGCTACAGTGGGAATAACGGATTATGCGCAGAAGAAGCTAAGGGACATAGTTGGTGTAGACTTGCCTAAATTGGGCACTAAAGTGAGGATTGGGGAGTCATTAGCGGTGGTAGAGTCGGTTAAGGCGGCTGCAGACATCTTCTCGCCATTATCCGGTGAAGTTGTAGAAGTAAACCAGGAGTTGACATCAACACCTGAACTACTGAATAAGGATCCATACGGCAAAGGGTGGATCTTCAAGCTACGAGTGAGCAATCAGGACGAAACCAAGAAACTTCTAACTGCAGAACAATATAGTGACAAGATAAGGGGTGAACAATAATGGACCAGGATTTTGAGGTTGAGGAGTCCTTTGTACCTAACCTAAGGAAACCTACTTACATGATAGTAGGAATTCCAGACGCCGGTTTAGTTGGCGAGATAGCAACTGAGTACCTCATTTCTAAGGGAATAGTTGACGAGTTTGGACAGATTTACTCCAGGAAGCATCTCCCCACCATCATGCATGTGGATGACGGAGTAGCCAAATCTCCCCTAAGACTTTATTACGGCAAAGAGTCCAATCTGGTCGTCCTTCACGCATGGACTGCCATTCCAGTGAACTCTGCGTATCCTCTTGCCAAGTTCATTTCTGACTATGCTACTAAACTGGAGGTCAGTGCTGTGATCTCCATCACTGGGATGCCCATTCCCAACAGATTAGAGATAGAGAAACCCAATGCGTATTGGATAGCAAATTCTAAGGAATTGGCCCAGGAACTATCTAAGCTAGATATCATGCAGAAGTTCTCGCAAGGTTACATCTCTGGGCCATACGCCCCAATACTCTTTGAGACAGCCAGAAGGAAGATTAACAATTTCGCTGTGGTCGTGGAGTCTTTCCTTGACATACCAGATCCAGAGGCCTCCGCAGTAGCCTTGGATATAGTTTCCAAGTACACAGGTTTCACAGTGGACGTAAGTTTGCTCCTACAGGAGGCTGAAGAGATCAGGGCACGCATTAAGGGGCTCATGGAACAAACTAAGAGGGAACTTCCCACATATGCTTCAGGGAAACCCATGACATACGCGTGAGAGGGATGCCAGCCTATAAGGATCTGGAAGATATGGTTAGGAAGGCCATAGAAGCTGAGATGAAAAGGATGGAGGAGATAATTGAGTTCGTCTCTAGGGAGGTAAAGGAGTCAATGGAAAACCAGAGTTACATAGAACCTCTTTACACCGAAATAAGGAGAGAGAACAGGGTCGTCTATGTACTTGACGTTCCGTATCTCAGGGACGAAACCATCTACATCAAACTCGAGAAGAATACACTCAACTTCTCCTGTACAGATAATAGGGGGACAAAATACAGGCTCTCACTGAGGATACCGAACGATATGTCTCAACCAGAGGTCAAGGTATCTAGGGTTAAGGGGAGAGTCTGTCTAATAGTGGAGGGAAAGGCATCCAAATAAAAACCTCTTTTAAAAAGGCTTAGGAAGGATTTGCAACATATTTATAAACAGCGTTTAAGATAATTATAAAGGGATTGACTTGGAGGAGCTTAATAACGCCAAG
>Ga0074075_15381_pt1 | contig 12263 bp, 11 predicted proteins | sample YNPg_E_FD_63712 | JGI IMG/M metagenome (GOLD analysis project Ga0074075, IMG submission 63712) | Hot spring microbial communities from Beowulf Spring, Yellowstone National Park, Wyoming, USA - YNP_Beowulf Spring_E v2 (version 2) | ecosystem: Environmental > Aquatic > Thermal springs > Hot (42-90C)... | reverse complement strand
TATAGAAGTAATACGCGGGTATGCCAGCTACAATTAGCCCTACCAGTAATCCAATGATAAGGTAATATGAAGATTTTAGATTAACCACGATTACGAATCTTCCGCCAACTATAAATAGTTTTCTTTCAAATGTTAACGCTTTTCACAGTAGTACCGTGTTGGATATTTAGCTAAAATCGAAGTATCGTTGGAATTAATTTATTATTTCGGTATAAGATAAGCTAATAATTAAACAAACTCAAAATAGTATTAGTAGAATTAATTAGCACTGTGCAGTACTTGAAAAAGCTTAAATTGGTTGGTTTTTTTAGGGCGTGATGCTTGAGGATATAAGAGTGCTCGAGTTGGGTGGATTTGTTAGTTCGCCGTTGGCGGGGATGATCTTAGCTGATCTGGGAGCCGAGGTGATTAAGGTGGAGCCGCCGAGTGGTGATGAGGGTAGAAGGCTTAAGCCCCCCGAAATAGATGGTTTGAGCGGCTACTTTTTCAGCCTCAATAGAAACAAGAAGAGTGTGGTGGTTGACCTGAAGAACCCTGAGGGGTTAGATGTCTTTTTGGACCTTGTAAAGTCGGCTCGGGTGGTCATCTCAAACTATAGGCCGAGCGTTCTTGGTAGGCTCGGTATATCCCCCAGTAAACTTGTCTCGAGTAACCCCGACCTGCTTGTGTGCGTGGTGTCTGGGTATGGTTTGAAGGGTGAGTGGGCGGACCAACCCGCATTTGATGCCACGATATTAGCTCAGAGCGGCCTCATGCATCTTACCGGTAGCCCCGAGTCGGAGCCGTCGAGGTTCGCCACCCCGATAGCTGACATCACAACCGCCATGATGGCGACCATAGCAATCTTAGCCTCCCTGCGTGAGGGTAGAAGGGGGATCGTGGAGATACCCATGCTCGACACCCAGCTCTACCTCGCACTCTTCGAGGTGTATAACTACCTACTCACGGGTAAGGATAGGGATAGGATGGGTTCCGCTCACCCCAACATCGTTCCCTACCAAGCTTTCAAGGCATCTGATGGCTACTTTTACCTAGCATGCGGGACAGACAAGCAGTTCCAAGAGGTTTGTGAGATGCTTGGTGCAACAGACCTCTTGGTGTTCGACTCAAACGAGAAGAGGGTACTAAATAGAAAGAGGATCATAGACGCTTTTCAGGCGGCGTTCGCAAAGAACACCGTGGACCATTGGGTTCAAGAGCTCAGCAGACGTGGAGTGCCTGCTTCACCGATACTTCGGGTATCCGAGGCGCTTTCATCCCCATACGTCAAAACAAAAGGCATACTCTCCTACGCGGAGAACCTCTACTCTAAGAGAGAAGCCCCATACATAAGATTCCCAGTGCACACAGATAAAGACAAATTCGAAGTGCGCATCCCCCCACCACGCCTCGGCGAACACACGGAAGAAATCCTCCGCGGACTGGGATACACACAGGAGAGAATAAGCCATCTAAGAGCCAATAGGGTGATAATTTAATAGCGTCTAGGCTGAATTAACAAAAAATAGGCTCCAGCTAACACACTACGCTACCCACTGTAGTGTGCAGCGAATCCATCATCTAAACAACGGCTATATGATGAGTGAGCCACCATACCCTAAACGGTGGACCCAAATTAGCGCATAGCGCTTATTGGAACACACACGAATTTTGGTTCCACTGGTAAGGGCGAAACTTCCTGCTTCCCCCACTAGGCTCGATCCACTTCCCTTTTACGGGGAGGGTTACGGTGGCCCCGATGCCACAGGCGTGAATTCCCGCGCACCGCGGGTACCCGTGGGTATCTTACAAGGGTTCGGTTTAAAACTTCCGACCCACTGGCTTGGAATCCTCGTCATAAATAGCGAGGTTTTGAAAGATGCATAACGCAGAGTCCCCGCTTGTTTATGACCCTCCCTCGGCTTGGCTCTGCTCCTCTCGAGACGAGACTCAGAAATCACTAGCCTGCGTAATTCAATCCTAAGCTCGGCATACATACACGCACCACCACGCTTCCTTACTTACACCCAACTAGTGGTTCCCCCTGACTGCCCCCTTCACTCGAGCCTCCATTATACGTCAACAACCAAGGCGCAGCAGTTGGTGTAGCTCCACTTAAGCTGGGCGGGCTCCCATAGTTCTGAAGACCACGTACACCGCTTAGATCTGTTTACTTAGGAGCCGCCGACCACGACGCAGAGCCTGATTATGATCCGACTCTAACAAACCCAGTAAACACTAATAGCTGACGCGGCTCCGCACCCTCTGGAATTAACGCTCTTATACTGGGTCACGTATAAACACACGTGTTATGGGATGTCGGGGATAGGGTTTCCAAAGAGGTTGTATGAGCTTATTCGAAGCGAAAACCCTGTTCGCAGTAACACCGTAATTATTCTGGTCACACTTGATCACTCCGGGTATCCACGCCCATGCCTCCTCTCACCCTACCAAGTTGTGGGTGGCCGCGAACCAGAGGAGATTTTGGTGGCGGTGAACCCTGGCTCCACTACCCATTCAAACCTGCTGGAGAGAGCAAGGTGCACACTCATATTTTTCACCCCACCCTCAGCCGTCTACGCAAAGGGGGAGGCCTCCAAGATCAGGGAGACCTCTGACGGTAACACACTCTTTCGGGTTGCACTAATAGAAACAAAAGAGGATTACTCCGAGGTTGCACCGATTATCACTCAACCACTCTTCGATGACTCGAAGGTAAAACCGAGATATATCAAGACATACATGGAAATATCAGGGTAGACGGTGGTAGCCCACCTCGCCCATGGGGTTTCAGGGCCTGTTTGCTATTGCATGCGTTTTGGGAATCGTTTTTTGGGTGGGTTGACTTCCTGCTTTATTGACTGTTTAAGCCTCCGCTCGATTTTATCGAACACCTTAAGGATGTCGTAACCAGTATCCGAGAGGTTGACAGTTTTCTTGGGTGTGTAGAGTTGTAGGTTCACCTCGAACGTCTTCCCTGAAGGGCCAACCTTCTTTACCCTCGCCCTTATCTCGAACACTGATGGGATGGTCTTAGTGGCGTGTATTGCCAGCCTCTTAAGCTTCTGCTTTATGGCGCCATCAGCCAGCATATCGTCGCTTAAACCTGAGATTTGGATGGGTAACTCCACAGTTGACTGGTGCTCGGCGAGTGGCTTAAGGAAGTCCCTCAGCGTAACTATACCCTGGAGCTCTTCGCCTAGGGTGACCAGTGTGTAGGTGCTCCTGGATTCAAGAACCCTTTTAAGGGCTTCTGAATAGTCCTCGTTCACCTCTGAAGCCACGGGGCCCACCGTTATCCCACCGACAGGTAGCCTCTTCTGGTTTAGCGCCTCAAGCCCCCACCCACCCTGCGTGAGCTTTTCACCTGGACTGAGAAGCAGCACTAATACATTCTTGGATGTCACCATCCCCGCAACCCTACCCTTACTAAGCACTGGTAGATGGTCTATTCTATTCTCGGTAAACAACCTAACAGCCTTACCCAGCGTGTCATTCGCGTCAATCGTGATGGGATTAGAAGTCATAATATCAGTGATACTAAGACCCTTAGCCCCACGCTTCAAAACACCTGAGAGGACGCGGTCAGCTCTGAGCACACCTATGATTTCTTCGTCCTCAACGATTGGTAGCACTTGAACCCTATGCTCAACCATGAGTTTGGCCGCCGCACCAACACTAGTATCCTGGCTTAACGCTGGTACACGCTTCGCAAATAGACCGATCTTGGTGTCAGGCGACTTAACCTTGAGCATGCTGTGGGCCTGTAACACACCGTAGCCCTTCTCTAGCTTTACTGGGAAAGACATCAGTTCGGTTCGCTGCAGCACACCCAAGGCTTCGTAGACCGGCTGAGACCCGCTTAAAACAGGGAAATCCACAACGAATCCCCCAACACTTTGGGCCGCAAGCTCGTCGAACACGCCGATATAATAACCAGTAGACCAATAAGCATTTTCATACGGCGAATAACACAACTGGTGAACCACCCCACCCTCACGGACGGGGTCTTCCCCTAAAGATAATATCTTGCTTTCAATGCTCTGCGGATATGGGCCCACGTAATTTTTTGCGCGGATTTAACGGGGAGATACAGGGAAAGGGAATCTTTCCTTCCTCATCGCTGAGTCCAAGAATAAATATTCGTATATGGTAGCTGTCCTAAAGCATTTTAACATAGCTTCTCCTTGATGCTTGGTGACTTCAAATCTATCAAGAGTATTTATGACCCATTTTACACTCTTTTCATACTCTTCACCCCCATAAGTGAATATCCACCTCCTGTACTCCTCAACGGGGGAGCCAACTCTGGAAAGCAGTTTGCCCATGTACATACACACCCAGTAACACGGAAGCAAAGCCGAAACCATCTCTGGGAATGATCCTGAGTGTGCAACTCTTAGGAGAAACGAGGTGTATGCAAGATTGGTTGCAGACATCTCCTGCGAGCCAAGTGTTATCCCCCACCCCCTAAGGAAACCACTGTGCAGCGCGTTTTCGACATTTGAAACATCTAGGATGTGTGCGATGAAGGCAGTCTCCTCTTCCTCGCCCTCCGCCTTGGCTGACGCTAGAACTAACGCTTTAGAAAACTCTTGGAGGTAAAGGGCATCCTGAATAATGTAGAACTTAAGTTATCCATCGGAAGGCTTCCGTCTACAAGGCCTCTTATAAATGGGTGTTCACGCATAGCCTTAATGACATCTTCCACTGATATCCAAAACTTCTCGCTTCTAATCACAGGCTAAAATTACTGATACCGAGGAAAAAGGTTTCCCAGCTCATGTCTAGAATTCCGCTTCTATCTAATGAAAGAATCGATCCACATCTGGGCCTTCTTCCCGCCTAAAGCAGATCAAAAATTGTGTTTAATGCACAGTCAACGCTAATCACGAATTTTTGATCCATAGTAAACTGCTGGGTTTGTTGCCTTTTGTCACACCCTCAGATCTTTAGCCCAAGTCTCACTAGGCGCATAAAAGGAATGCTTTGACACGTCTATCTACGACACGTAGAGTGAAGCCAACCTGATAGATGCCCTTTTGGTTGGTGAGCTTCAAACTTGGGTTATGCATTCGCTCACCACAGAGTCCACACAGCATCATGTGACTTTAGAAACCATTCACTAGGTTTTGACGAACTGTGTTCTTCCTCTAACCGAACGCTCTGTCGCCAGCGTCACCCAAACCCGGAACAATATATCCTCTTTCATCTATTAGGGGGTCCACTTCCACCACGAAAATGTTGACTGGTCTATCCCACCTCAAAACCCGCTCAACACCTTGGCGACTCGCTATTACGCTCGCCACAAAAACCTTCTTGGGTTCCCCTTTGGCGTAGACGAGCTCAAGGGCTCTGAGTATGGTGCTACCCGTCGCGAGCATGGGGTCCGCCACTATCACTACGTCATCAGGCTTTAAATCGGGTACACGTGAATAGTAGATGTCCACATCCATTTTCTCTGGGGGCGACTTGAAAACCGACTCCCTGCGCTTCGCGACAACCACACCCTGCCTGGCGCTGGGGAAAGCCTTCAACAATCCTTCGACAAGAGGTGTCGCTGCGCGTAGAATGTTCACGATTACAACGTGGTCAAGCTCACTTATCAATACGCCCTTCGCTTTGCCGAGAGGAGTCTCCACTGTTACCTCACTGCACTCCAGACTATCCGCAATCTCATAGCCAATTATTCTACCAAGCCTCACCAAGTTTTTCCTAAAATTCACCTGATCGGTCTCCCTAGCTCTGAGCTTGGTGAGTATATGCCTAGCGAAAGGCCTATCTAAAATCCGCAAAGACATTTTCGTTCTAAACAGATACACACATAAAAACCTTGCTTCCACCCAACAGTTGTGTTCGGATAAGGCTTTTCCACGCTTGGAGGCCACGGCGCCCACCAACCCCTAACCCGGACACCATTGAACGGTGTCTTCCAAAGGTTAGTTGGAGGTTGGCTTTATCTGGCCTCCTCCCCACACCGTGAACGGTAGACCAAGACTAATCTTTGAACGCTGACCACATCCAAACACGGTTTTTTGACCCACCATAAAGGGCGGGGTTTGCCGACTGATATATCATCATTATACCCCTCCCCGAAAGAAGGGGGTTTGGAAGCTTTATAACCTAGTGTGCTAGTGGTTTTTGGGTTGGATAATCAGGAGATCGCTGGTATACTTGAAGAGTACGCTACTCTCTTAGAGTTGAATGGTGAAGATGTTTTCAGGGTTAACGCGTACAGGAGGGCGGCTAAGAGCCTCAGGAACCTAAACACAAGCGTGGTTGAACTATGGAGGAGTAACGGGTTGGAGGGAGTGCCAGGGGTTGGTCGAGCCATCGCTGAGAAGATCGGCGAGATAATAAGCACCGGGAGGCTTAAAGCCTTGGAGGAGCTTCGAGCACGGATACCTAGGGAGGTCGTTGAGCTCACGGGTGTACCCTTCGTGGGGCCTAAGACCGCGAGACTGCTCTACACTAAGTTTAGAGTGAGCGGTCGGGTGCACCTAATCGAGAAGCTAAAGGATGGCTCTCTGGTAAAGCAGGGCTTCTCACCCAGACTCGCCGAGAAAATCTTGGGGGCTGTGGAGGGGGTGGGGGAGGCGTTCACGAAGATGCTGCTCGTTGAGGGTATGAATGAGGCGTCACAGCTGATTGATAATATAGGGGGACCAGAGCTCGAGCTCTACGTGTGTGGAAGCATTAGACGAGGGAAAGAGGTTGTGGGTGATGTAGATATGGTCGTATTGTCGAAAACCAAGGATAAAACACTCTTGGATTTGGTCTCCAAGCTCAGCGGAGGCAAAACACTTGCGGAGGGTGAAAGCAAACTCACGTGGGTTTCACCACGTGGGGTGCAGTTCGATTTCAGGCTCGCCCACCCCGAATACTTGGGCGCCATGCAGCTATATTTTACGGGCTCCAAGGAGCACAACATAGCGCTGAGAACCCACGCTCAGAGGCTCGGGTTCAAACTGAGCGAATTCGGGCTCTTCGGGGGGGACGGTGTGAGGGTGGCCGGCGCAACCGAGGAGGAGGTGTACGCTAAGCTGGGCTTACAGTACATTGAGCCCGAGCTGCGTGAAAACGCTGGGGAGATAGAAGCTGCGTCAAAAGGTGTGCTTCCAAAGCTTGCTGGGCGTATCTGATGTATTCGGCGACTACCATGTTCACTCTACGTGGAGTGATGGTGTAGACACACTTGAGAGGATGGTTGAAGGGGGCTATCCGCCAAGGCTACAGATATGTTGTTTTCACAGATCATCTAAGAGTGAGAGAGTGGCTAACGGGATGAGTGAGGAGAGACTGCGAAAACAGGCGGAGGAAATCGAGAAGCTGAGGTCAAAGTATGGGTCAATAGAGATCCTACACGGCTCAGAGGTTGATATCCTAAGTGGGGGAAGACTGGACTACGATAATAGGACACTCGCCCAACTCGACTACGTTGTAGCCTCTCTGCACAGGAGGTTCACTTCAGACACGGAGGTGCTCACCCAGGCTGTGATAAGGGCGTTGGAGAACAGATACGTTGATACATTGGGTCACCCCACCAACAGGATGCTTGGGAGGAGGCCCGAGAATGGTGTGGATTTAGAGAAGGTCATGGCTGCAGCCAAGAAGAACTCAAAGTTCCTAGAAGTAGACGGTCAGCCCCGCAGAATGGACCTCCCTTCAATATGGGTTAAGAGGGCTGTAGAGGAAGGCGTTCATCTGGTGCTTTCAAGCGACGCCCACTCAACCGCCGAGCTCGGGTACATGATGTTCGCGCTCATCAACGCGAGAAGAGGGTGGGCGGGCGCCCAGAATATAGCGAACAGCTCCCAGAAATTCAGAGGTGCAAGGACGTAGGCAACCCGCTGGTGATTAAGCTGTTGTAGGTTGGGCGCGGAGGCTTATCGTTTCCCTACCTAAACTCGTTCACACTGACTAATTGTTCTAGAAAGCCATTAATATCTGGTAGGATGGTTATTGGTTGATGACAATAAAAACGTTTAATCCCTATACAGGCGAGGCTCTAGCCGAATATCAAGAGGAATCTATCGAGCAAGTCAAGCAGAAAATCGCTAGGTTAAGGGAAGCCCAGAGGGATTGGGCTAAGAGTACCGATGCGAGGATGGATGCGCTAAGAGAGGTCAAAAAGAGAGTACTCGCAAAGAGGAGTGAAGCTCGCGAAGCTGATGAGTACGGAGATGGGTAAGCCCTGTCAGCCAGTCTGAGGCTGAGGTGAACAAGTGTGTTTGGCTTATTGACTACGCTGTTGAGAACATGCAGAGGTTCCTCGAGCCAGAGTATGTTAAGACTGAGGCCGCGAAGAGTTACATAAGGTTTGACCCACTGGGTGTGGTGCTGCTTGTTATGCCCTGGAATTTCCCAGCGTGGCAGGTCATGAGGGCGGCCATCCCAGCGCTGGCCGCGGGGAACGCTGTCATCCTCAAACACGCTTCGATAGTGACAGGTACAAGCCTCATGCTTGAAGAGCTCTTCGGGCTCGACGTTTTCAGGTCAACCGTGGCCCGCGGTGAGACGGCGTTGGCAGCCATAGAGCACGTCGACGGTGTGAGCTTCACCGGCTCCACGAATGTTGGTAGCACGATAGCCTCGGAGGCGGGAAGAGAATAAAGAAGACCGTGCTTGAATTGGGTGGCTCCGACCCATTCATAGTGCTTGGGAAACGCTGACCTAGAAAAGACCGTTAAAAACGCTGTTTACGCCAGGCTTCAGAATAACGGTCAAAGCTGTATAGCCTCGAAACGCTTCCTAGTGCACCAATCCGTATACGATGAGTTCAGCAGGCTGATGCGTGAGGAATTCGCTAGGGTAGCGGTGGGTGACCCACTCTCCGCATCAACATTCCTAGGTCCCCTCTCGAGCACGGAGCAGAAGCGCACAGTGGTGCGGCAACTCGAGGAACTGGGTAGATTGGGTAGGATTCACAGGGCAGAAGCGAGGGATGACGGTAACTTCGTGCCCCCCACACTCGTCGAGACTGGCGCACTCTACACGGATGAAGTGTTCGGCCCAGTGGCCATACTCAAAAAGTTCTCTAGCATGGATGAAGCAGTTGAGTTAGCCAACGAAACACCATACGGGCTAGGCGCATCGATATGGGGTGACCCAGAAGAAGCTGAGAAACTAGTTCCAAACATCCAGGCGGGCATGGTGTTCATAAACAAAGTCGTGGTCTCCGACCCAAGGCTACCGTTCGGTGGAGTCAAGAAGAGCGGCTATGGTAGGGAGCTGTCACGCTACGGGATGCTCGAATTCACCAACATAAGAAGCGTGTGGGTGAACTAAGACCCTAAAACCAGGCTTCCTACACATGGGAAACCATAGGTTGGCTAGCTCACCCTGTGAAACCGGTTGCGCTCGATAAGTAGGTCAACCCTCCCGGGCGCACTTATGAGCTCGATGGGTATGTGTTCAACGCCTACCACCACCGAGAGGCTTTCATCCTCGAGTATCACTGGGAAGGTCTGCGTCGCACCCTCCTGGCTGAAGCTCGCATAGAGCATTGAGCCCACCTGTCTGAGTTCGAGTCTAACCGTGCCGCTAAAATTCTCGTATGCCCCGCTTAGCGTGTCGATGAGCCGCTGATATTTCACGAATTGGGAGGCTCTCCTCTTCGATGCCGAGTAGCCGGTTAAAGCAAAGGCGCCAACGTATGCGGTGTGTATATTCTCACTGTTCGAGACGAGCGCCACACCAATCTTTGCCTCGGGTATAAAGCCCACGTAGGCGGTTGACACACCGATGTTGCCTGAGTGGTACACGAGGGTGTGCCCATAGAAGTCTTGGTTAACCACCCACCCATACCCGTAATACTCGTCGCCGAAGGGTGTGGGTAAACCACACCTCACATGTGGAGCTATCAGCATCTCGAGGAGCTTCTTCTCGAAGGGGTGCGGGTCCGATGTGAACACACCAATATACCTTAATAGGTCGCGCACACAGCTTATCAGCCCCCCAGCGGCGTCAAGCAACGGGTGGTCGGGGAAGCCGACCCTTATCTTCCTTTTACCATCCACCGCATACGGCTCCATGGAGTCGTCGTCGAATAGCATTCTTACTCCAAAACCACTCCTACTCATCCCGAGCGGTGTGAGCACCCTTCTACCCACGAACTCCCTGTAACCCAGGCCGCTCACCTTCCCAACAACCTCGCCGAGGATGGTGTAACCCTCATTCCAGTAGAGGAATTTTTCACCGGGTGCGGCCACCCTCTCCAGCGACCCCCTGTTAACCCACTCTACGAACTCCGACCTATCATGGAAGCGCCCTTCCCTATCACTCTTAAACTTCTCCTCGATTATTGTCTCCGCGACCCCGAGCGCCGGTATGCCGCTTGTGTGTGTTAGGAGGTGTTTGATTCGCACAACACCACTACCATCCAACACATACTCCGGTAGATATTTGGATACGGGGTCCTCAACACTCAGTCCACCCTCTTCTTCGAGGAGGAGTATGGATAGGGCTGTGAGGGATTTGGTGACCGAGCCAACACCGAAGAGTGTTCTATCCGTCACCGGCTTGGTGAGGGAGAAATCCCTATAGCCGAACCCCTTAGAGTAAACCAGTTCTCCACCGCTTAGAACACCGATCGCCACACACGCGTTTGGGTCGCCTTGAAGCTGCCTTGAAACGAAGCTCTCAAGCCTACCACTCCGAGCATCATCCATGTCGAGTATACCTCGTACACACACTTAGAACAGGTATTTTAGACGATTAGACCAATCATACCGCCTTGCAGCGGGGTTCGGAGAACACTATTCGGGTGGTAACTCCCTGAATATCAGGCTCACATCTATTCCCCTCCTCGCGTGGTAGGCCTTGGATATTGGATATAGGAGTGCGCCCATAACTATAAAGAAGATTATGAGCCCCAGCGATAACCAGTTGGGTGACCCATTGGGTAGATAGCTACCATAGTATGGCATAAACAGAAACATGTAGGTCAGCGCCGAGAAGAACACGGCTGTGACCACACCTGAAACTATTGTGACACCCTTCATCTGCGCTCTTCCTCTGAGCGCGTAAACAACTCCGTTTATCCCAACAAAGGCGAAGAAGAGCATTCCAAGCGCGGTGGTGGAGAACACCGATGCAAAGTTTGTGTACGCCACCACCGCTATAAACGGTATGGACCCCAATGCAGCCACCAGCAGGCTTATCACTGGTGAGTGGAATCGTTCGCTCACATCTGCGAGCCTGGTTGGGAGAACCCTGTCGAAGCTTAGCCCAAACACATACCTAGAGATGGATAGAATAGTTTGCTGAACCGCTGCGAGATACCAGAACGCGAACGCCAGATTCATGACCCATATGTACACTGGGCTTCCCCTCATAGCTATGGTTGCGATGGTGAGCATGTTGGGTGTGGCGCCTATCGAGTTTAGTGCACTCGGCCACGATCCAGGCGCCGCCATGCTAAAGTTGAACCCTAAGCCCCGATAGTACGCGCCGCTGAAGCCCGCAAGCAGTAGCCCGCTTATGAGCGCCGGCATAAAGGTGCCCATCCAAGCCGACCTTCGAAGATTCTTGATTTCGCCTGAAAACGCTGCGGCGTTGTTGATCCATGGTAGGGAGAAGGATATGAATGGTAGAAGGAGGATTAGCGCGGGTAGGGAGACGTAGGGCCCATGGTACTGTGATGAGATGGCGCTATAGCTAGAGTTGTAGGTTGAGAGAAATGAGTCTACCGAGGAGCGGAGAGCGGCTGGGGTGAACCCGAGTAGGACGGCCGCCATCATGGCTGTGCCCACCAGCGCGACGCCCACAAACGCCGCGAGCAGTCTAAATCCGTTCTTAGGTGAGAAGACGTCCACCGCGGTGATGATGGCTAACACTAACACTGAGAGGATGATTATTGTTGTGGGTGATGCGAGGTTTGAGGCTAGCGCCACAATGCTCTGGCTGCCAGTGACCGCTCCGATTGTGGCTATGGAGGGTGAGAGTGAGAGTGTGACAAGCCAGTTTAACGTTATCGCGATGAAGGGTATCCCCGTAAACGTGAAACCCAAGACGAGTAGTCCCCCAACAACCGGGCCCATGGTTCTACTTATCCACACATAGTCGCCAGCGGTTCTTCCAACATCCTGCACCACCCTATAGTATATGAATGATTCGAAGGCCACGAATAGCGTGAAGAGTAGAACAGCGAAAACCACGTTCCCACCCGGGTTACCGTTCGGTAGATACGAGTCAGCCGCATTAAGGAAGAGGAGGTTGGTTCCGAAGCCCACCTCACCCATATTCGAGAAAAATATTGTAAGCGGCCCAACACTCTTAACGAG
>Ga0074075_14297_pt1 | contig 12325 bp, 11 predicted proteins | sample YNPg_E_FD_63712 | JGI IMG/M metagenome (GOLD analysis project Ga0074075, IMG submission 63712) | Hot spring microbial communities from Beowulf Spring, Yellowstone National Park, Wyoming, USA - YNP_Beowulf Spring_E v2 (version 2) | ecosystem: Environmental > Aquatic > Thermal springs > Hot (42-90C)... | reverse complement strand
TATCTATATACTGTATTTGTCATATAAGTTAACATAGGTAAGTCTCTATAAGATTTTATCCATAAGGAAAACATATAATACATTCTGTTTCGGATGTTGGTCTTAATATATATTTTATTTCTTTTCTTCTTCTATAGGTTTTGATGGAGTAACATAAAATACCTCGGATTCAAAGCCTTTTATATGTTCACTTTCTTTTTTAAATACATCATATGGAATTAGTACTGGAAACCAATATGGTTCAAAACCTTCTTTTTCTAATTCACCTTCTAATATATTTAATATCTTTCTAATTGCGAAATATCCATTTGGATAATAAACAGGCATTCCTTTTACAGAATATCTATCATCAATAATCTTAGAAACTCTTACTATATTGTTATACCATTCAGAGAAATTAGAATTCTTATCTAAATTACTTTCTCTCATAGTAGAAAAGATCTAGTGATACATTTTTAAACATTATATTATTTAATATTATGTATGTGATCTTCTCTACCAAAGGTAGAGAAGTGATCCGGATGATAAAGATGAGGGGAATGAAAGGGAATATATAGTCTCAAGAACCCGCTCGGTGGATGCCTCGGCTCGGAAGCCGAAGAAGGGCGCAGCAAGCTGTGAAAAGCTGGAGAGAGGTGCATGCAACCGCTGATCTCCAGATTCCCGAATGGGATATCCTGCCGAAAGGCATCCCGTAAGGGAGGGGAACGCGGGAAGGGAAACATCTTAGTACCCACAGGAATAAAAACAATTTGTGATTTCCTGAGTAGGGGGGACCGAAAGGGAAGAAGCCCAAACCGAATTCTCTAAAGTAATTTAGAGAAGATGTGGAGTAAAGGAACGGGAGTTTCCCATTATTATATCCTTAGAACTCCGGTGAAAGTCCGGGGCCATAGAGGGTGACAGCCCTGTATAGGGATATAATAATGGGATTTCTCGTTTCCGGAGTACCGGCGGTTGAATTTCCGTTGGGAATTTGGGGGAAACTAGCCCCCAAGGCTAAATACTCTCTGAGTCCGATAGCGTATTAGTAGGGCGACCGAAAGGTGAAAAGAACCCTTGTTAGGGGGTGAAAAGAGCCTGAAACCGGGCGGGGATTGTCTGGTAGGGCTAGTTAAGTACCTTATCTGGGAAAATCTGGTGACGGGTGAGTACTAGATAAGGTACTAGCTAGTTCTACCGTGAGTTTTGAAGAACTTGCGGGGGAGTATATCCGAGTGGTGAGGTTAAGGTTTATACCGAAGCCATAGGGAAACCGAAAGCCCGTAACCTGGTTTCCAGGTGAGGGGCGCCGTCTCATAAGGGCGGTTTAGTCACTCGGGTATGACCGGAAACCGGGCGATCTATCCCGAGGCAGGGCGAAGCGGGGTTTCCCGTGGAGGCCCGAAGAGGTGGGGCGTGTCTCTCTCATGACCTTGGGGTAGAGTGAAAAGCCACTCGGGCCCGGTTATAGCCGGTCCCCGCCGAAACTGACCCTAGCCAGGTCTCGGGTTAGGATCCCTATTGTGTAGAGAGACGGATTCTGTACGGGTTTCCGTACGGAGTCCAACTCCGAAGCCATAGGGTCCGTAGCCCGGGAAACGGGGATTGCGGGAAAGCCGCAATTCCGAGACGGGAACAACCGAGACCGAGGTTAAGGCCCCAAAGTGCTGGCTGAACGATTTTGAAGGAGTCTGTCTCCTAAGACATCGGGGATGTGGGCCTAATAGTGGCTATCATCCAAGGAGTGTGTAACAACTCACCCGACGAGGGGATAGGTTCCGAAAACGGACGGGTCTAAGCCAGCCGCCGAGACCTCGGTCCGCGGGCATTGCCAGCGTGAGGTAGGCGGGCGTCTCGATGGCCTAGAAGGGTTCCCGAAAGGGAGCCTGGAGCCGTCGGGAATGCAGATCCCTGCGGTAGTAAGAATCAGACGGGTGAGAACCCCGTTGGCCGAAGGGGGAAAGGTTTCCCAGGCAATGAAGATCAGCCTGGGGTTAGTCGATCCTAATCCAGGCTCCGAGTGGAGTCTGAAGAAAGGGAAAGGGGTTAATATTCCCCTACCGCTCCGATAGATGCGGTAACGCAACATCCTTTCCCGACCCGGAAGGCTAGGCATACACAGGGGTGGGGTAAAACCCACTTACTGTGCTAAGGGGGATAGGACCGGGAAGTGCCGTCATGGCGAGAACCGGTCTAAACTCTGATGGGCCCGAAAGGGTTATGCCGAGGCCTTCTGGCAATGAAAAGGGAAAGGATGCGATTCGGAGCGATCGTACCGAAGTCCAGAATAGGCCCCCTGGGTGAGGAGCCTAAGGCCGTGGGGGTCAAGCCGGTCCAGGGAACTTGGCAAATTGGTCCCGTAACTTCGGGAGAAGGGATGCCTGCGGTGTGGACCGCAGGTCGCAGTGACAAGGGCGGGCGGACTGTTTACCAAAAACATAGCTCCCAGCAAGCCCGAAAGGGTTTGTACTGGGGGTGACGTCTGCTCGGTGCCGGTATCTGAATCCCCCGTTCAAGGGGGGTAAGGACCGGTAAACGGCGGGGGTAACTCTGACCCTCTTAAGGTAGCGTAATGCCTTGCCAGTTAAATGCTGGCTCTGCGAACGACGTAACTAGCCCGCCACTGTCCCGGGCCGGCGCCCCCTGAAAAGCTATCCTGGTGAGAAGGCCAGGGACTTCCGATGGGTAAGAAAGACCCCGTGAAGCTTAACCGCAGCCTGTTGTTGCTCTGAAGAACCTGGTGTGTAGGGTAGCGGGGAGCAATGAATTCCTGCCGCTAGGTAGGAAGGATGTGACGATGAAACACCCGCCTCTAGGTTCTTCAGGGCTAACCTGAAAGGGGACAGCGGCAGGTGGGCGGTTTGGCTGGGGCGGCACCTTGCCGAAAAGGTATCGGCAGGGTCCATAAGGTCAGCTCAGGCGGGTCAGGAATCCGCCGTAGAGGACAAGGCCAAAAGCTGGCCTGACTGTGCCTTGACCATCAAGGGGCACAGGGGGGAAACCTGGGCCTAGCGAACCCCGTATTCTCACTAGTGGGGGTACGGGCTGGCGGAAAAGCTACTCCGGGGGTAACAGCGCCGTCGCGGGCGAGAGCTCCCATTGACCCCGCGGTTTGCGACATCGATGTCGTCTCTCCCCATCCTGGTGGTGCAGAAGCCGCCAAGGGTGGGGGTGTCCACCCATTAAAGGGGATCGTGAGATGGGTTCAGAACGCCGCGAGGCAGTTCGGCTATAACTGTCGGAAGTGCTGGCTGCCTGAGGGGAAGGTCCGCCTAGTACGAAAGGAACGGCGGGCCGGGGCCTCTGGTATACGGATTGTCCGAGAAGGGCATGTCCAGTAGCTACGCCCTAGGGGATAAGCCCTGAAAGCATCTAAGGGTGAAGCTCTCCTCAAAAAATAGGCAGCCATTAAGGGATCGGATAAAAGATCCGACTCAGAGTGGCGGTGTAAGCTCTGAAAAGGAGTTCAGCCGACCACTTGAAAGTTCCCGTGAGACTATATATTCCCTCGACCCCAAAATTTTATTCAATATTATAATATTTCAAAACATTTTCTTTATTATAATAATACATTTGTATAATTTTACTGAATGTTTGAAAATCTGAAAATATTTAATTCGGATAATCTATATAATAATTTTACTCTTTTAATATATTCATCATACAATTCTTTGTATCTTATTCCATAATCGTTTTCAATTAATCTAAACAAATATTTTTTAGGATTTTCTAAATATTTTCTTTTAAAAGGATTCCATTTATATGCAATATTAAATCTATTATATTTTATAATTTCATTAACTTCTTTAATTCTCCTCAAATTTGTTCCAAGAAAATTATCATGTTGCATTATTACGACAACATTTAATAATTCAATTAATGTTGGAGATAAATTTATTGGTGGCGTTGTTAATCTACTTATTAGAGCTCTTGTACTTTCAGCATGCATTGTTGATAAAGAGGAATGACCAGAAGCCATTCCCTGGAACATTACATATGCCTCCTCTCCTCTTACTTCTCCAACAATTACATAATCTGGTCTTTGTCTAAAAGACATCCTTAATAATTCAAACATATCAATTTCCCTATTTTTATCAGAAGAATATTTTACTAAGGAAGGAATCCAGTTTGGATGATATAACTTTATTTCTCTTGTATCTTCAATTGAAACAATTCTAGCACTTGGTGGTATAAACATAGATATTGCATTTAGCATTGTTGTTTTTCCAGAAGCCGTACCTCCAATTACTATTATATTCTTTCTAAATTCTACTGATAACCACAAATATGCGAATATTTCTGGAGTTGCACTTCCTAATCTTATTAATTCTATTGGAGTCCATGGAATTTCCCTAAACTTTCTTATTGTAAATGTTGGACCATGTGTAGTAATTTCTTGTGAGTATGTTGCATTTACTCTTGATCCATCTGGTAATGTTGCATCTAGAATTGGTTCTGCATACGATATATGCTTTCCGGCCCTCAACGCAAATTTTTCAATTAAATCTCTAATTTCTTTATCATTTAAAATTATATTTGTCTTTAAATTTCCAAAATATCTATGAACAACAAATATTGGATAACCTGGACCGGAACATTCAATATCTTCAATCAATGGATCTCTTAATAAAGAATTTACCTTATTATATCCATAAAGATCCCTAAAAATATAATAAAATATTTTTTCATAAGAAGATTGTCCCAATTGTATTCCTAAATCATTTAATACAAAATCATATAATCTTTGTAAATAACTTATAGTATCATTTAAATTACCAATTTCAGATAATTTAATATATAATAATTTTTCAATATAAAAAATGATATTTTTATATATTTTTTCTTCATTTTCAGTTAATTCTGGTTCTATTATTTCATAGATAAGATCATATGTACGTCTATCGAAATATATATGCGCATAGGAAAAAGGCTCCACAATTGGGTAAGTTATGTTGGTTTCAAATTTATTTTTAGGTACATTTATTTTTATATCATTAATAAATTTAATGTTTATCATGATAAAAGATTAATATACTCCAGAATATATAAACTATTCATAATGATTAATAAAAATGTTCTAATAAACTTGGAGAGGGATATAGAAGAAGAGGAAGATATATTGATAAATTAAAAATATTTTAAAGGAAATAAAGAGGAAAGAAGAAATGAAGAAATATTTTCATAAATTATATTTAGATGGATATTTTGATGAAAAAGAATATAAAAGAAGGTTAATGGTAATTGGAAAGAAAATAAAATATTTAGAAAAATCTAAATACTTAATATTATATGATTTAATTAATTTAATAAATAATAGTCAAAAAATAATAGAATTTCTAAAGAATATAGAAGAGAAAAGTGAAGAAGAAAATAAAAAATATACAATATTATCAAATGAAAATAAATGATACAATAAATTATATTAGTAAAGCCTATCCAGAAATATTTAAGAAAGAAGAAGTAAAGATTGGTAAGAAATTTATTGAAGCATCAAATGTACTATTTAGAAAGAAGGAAGAAAAAAAGAAGAAAACAAAAGTTAAATTAAAATTAACTGAAGAGCGTAAGATAAATTATTATCAAGAGATTAGAAATATATTAATAAGATTTTCATATAAAATATTTGGAGGAATATCTAGAAAGATTTTAAATAATAATCCAAAATTATATTTCTATTTAAAATATTCATTAAAAGAAGCATATTATAATATAGAACCTGATGAATTATTATCTATTATGTTTTTATTTTCATCAATTATTATTCTTATCTCAATACTTATCTCATTATACCTTCTAAATATTTTCTACTTAATTTATGGTTTAATAGCATTTTTATCTGTAGTAGGATTACTTATCCTATATTTCAATTATAAAAAACAGAGTATAGTAGAAGATATAAATAGAAATTTGCCATTTGCTATAATACACATGGCATCATTAGCAGATGCTGGGATAGAAATAAAGTATATAATAAAAATAATAAGTGAAACCGAGGAATATGGGTATTTATCAAAAGAATTTAAAAAAATATATGATAAATAAATTTGGGAGAAGGATTAGTAGAATCATTAAGATCTGTTGCAGATGATACATTATCAAAAGATCTAAAAGATTTTTTAGAGGAATTAATATTAACAATTACATCTGGAAGAAAGATATCAGAGTTTCTAATATTATACTCTCAGCAAGAAATGATTAGATATAATTCATTTTTAAAGAAAATTAATCAGGTAATGAAGACATTTTCAGATCTATATGTTGGAATGGTATTAACAATTCCAATGATAATAATATCAGTCGGAGTAATGTTATTATCAATATTACAACAAACATACAATTTAAATATTCAAGGAATATTAGAAATAATTACATATGTAGGATTACCTGCTATTAATATTGGCTTTATAATATTGTTCGATAAATTAACAAAAGAATGAAGGAAGAAATAATTGATATACTCATTATTATAGTTCTTATATTTTTACTTTATTTTATATTTAATTTTAATATTTTAAATTCAATTGTAACTGGGATAATAGTTGGTATATTCCCATATTTAATCTATCAAACAATTGTTAATAATATAGAAAAAGAAAAAGAGGAACAATTTATTAGATTTTCAATTGATTTGATTGGACTATTGAAATCTGGACTATCATTACCAATTGCATTAAAACAATTGGAAAAAAATGATTATGGAAGAATTAATGAACTGGTAAAAAATCTATCTTCAAGAATTGATTGGGGTGTTAATATTGAAGATTCATTTACAGAATTTGCAGAGGAAAGTAATAATAGAATGATTAAGAGAACTATACAATCTTTAATAGATATATATAAGGAAGGAGGAAATCTTGAACAAGGCTTGGAAGCAATTATAAATAGTATAATGGAAATTAGAAAGATAAAAGAAGATAAAAAAGCAGAGATTCATGAAAATATAATTCATTCTTATATTGTATTTGCTTTTTTCTTAGGTATAGTATTTACATTTCAAGTATTTTTATTACCATTCTTACAAATTTCATTACCTGGACAGGTTTCAAATGTTAATTTTAATTTTATTAATGATCTAATGTATTATATGTCAATAATCCAAGCAGTTTTTGCTGGATTATCAATGGGGAAGATGTATGATGATTCGTATAAAGCTGGTGCAAAATATGTAGCAATATTTCTATTTATGGTTATAATATTATTTAATATCATAAACCCAATTGTTCCAAAAGGTATGTTTTTAATAAATATAAATATATAAAATTATTTCTTTGCCTTCATAAACTTAGAAGATTTAGAAGCTCCAACACCTGGTGCTGAATGTTGAACTTTCTTTGTTGTATGAACAAATTCTCCCAATCTTCTCCCAATCATTTCCGGTTTTATTTCAAATTCAACAAATTCTTTTCCATTATATACTCCAACCTTTGCACCAACAATTGAAGGCAATATAATAATTTCTCTTGAATGTGTTTTTATTGTTTTCTTATATTTTCCCTGTAATTGTAAATAGCATTTTCTATAGAAATTTTCCCATTCTGGTGGAAATCCAATTTTTAATCTTCTTAATAATGCTCTTCTTGTCCTACTATCTGCAACTTTTTGAGCAAATTCTTCAATACCCATATTTTTTAATTGATCCAATGTATATCCCCTAATCATGAATTCTGGCATTATTTATATTTAATGTATAATTTTTATAAATAATATTTTGAAAGATAATCTAAAATATTTTTTATGCCAAAAACGTATTTTTCCTTCATAGAAACTATTTCATATATAAATTTAGCATATCTTTATAATCTGTAAATATATAAGGTTCTTTATTTAAATATTTTGATATATAATATTCTGAGATGTTATATGCAATATTATAAAAATATTTATTCTTCTTTTGGATTAAATATTTATATTTTTCCTCTTTTTTATAATTATATAATAAAAAGGATAAGAAAACACTCTCTATTGGTAATATTAATATTGAGTTTTCCTTTATTTCAATCTCTTCAACTTTTTTATATATATTTAAATTAATTTTAAATCCAATATTGAATTTTTTATCTATTTTATTTATTATATCCAAAACAAAATCTTTTGTATTTGATTCTAATGCAATTATATTTATATTAGAATTTCTTTTAAATTTTTTGAATTTCTAATCTCCCTTTTTGTCAACCTTTCATATATATTCATTTTACATTTTTAAATGAATTAAACGGATATAAATAATCAAATATATCTTCAATATCTTTTTTATCAACCCTTTCATTTATCCTTTCTAATGTTCTCTTAACATCTACCCTAATTTCATTTAATTCCCCTCCATAAAATATTCCAGACCTCTTTCTTATTGGTTCTAAAGATTTTAAATAATTATAATATTTCTACTAAAAATTAATCTTGTTGCTTTATATAATGAATAATGAGTATGTGACTTAATTAATATTAAATCTGTTAAATATTCATTCTTTATTGCATCTTTTGAAATTTCAATTTCTTTAATTAAACTATATAGATTGTGTTCTGCTAATAATTTTATTAATTCTTTATTATTATAATCTTTTATTTCTCTATATGATATATTATTATTTTTGTTCTAATATAAAAGTCCTTTATATCATCATATCTAAATGTACCATATGGTGTTAATATTCTCTTATCTTTAGCAAATAATATATATGAAGCAGAATCAAATATATCAAAACCTAAATATATTGATAATGGAATTATTAATGTATGACCCATTCCAAATAAGTGGACGGGTTTATTAAATGGTAATAAAATCCTTGGTTCAATTGATAGTTCTAATAATTTATAAAAATTGTATTTTATCATATATGGAACAATTGTACCAATTGCAAATATATCTACATCTAAATTTTTTACATATTCAGCAGCCTTTCTTCTTAGATCAATGTAAATTCCACCTTGTATTGCTCCATTAATTAATCTATTATCCTTTAACTTTATCCCTTCCCTTATCCTTTCAATTGTAATATCTAATTCCTTTTCAGCTTCCTCTTTTGATTTATCGATATCAGTAGGTATATCTAAAACATTTAATATATCTGAATTTATCCTTATTTGATATTCAATAATTTCTCTATTTTTATTTCTAAATCTTTTTTATAATGCAACATTTGATATGATCCAGAATCAGTTTCAATAATTCCATCAAAATTTAAGAATTTTATGTATATCGCCGTCAAATTTTTTTCTATATAAAATATATGCATTTGTAATTATTGCATCAATTCTATATTTTTTTATTATTTCTATTGGTAAAATATTCTTATATGGATTTATAACTGGTAAAAGTAATGGTGTTTCTAATTTTTTATTTTTATATGTAATAATTCCTATTCTTCCAGCTCCATCCCTATGTTTTATTTCGAACATTATCTTATAATATAAGAAAATTTTATTTGGGGATTGTAGAATTAACTAGATCCAGCCGCAGGTTCCCCTACGGCTACCTTGTGACGACTTAGCCCCCTCTCGCCATTTCCCGGTTCGACCCGCTTTAACGGGCCTCACCAGGAAACGACTCGGTTGGCTTGACGGGCGGTGAGTGCAAGGGGCAGGGACGTATTCACCGGGGGAATAGTGACCCCCGATTACTAGGGATTCCACCGTCATAAGGGCGAGTTACAGCCCTCAATCTGGATTGAGAGCGGGTTTTTGGGATTTCCTTCCCCTTTCGGGGTCGGTTCCCATTGTCCCGCCCATTGTTGCGCGCGTGTAGCCCGGGAGATTAGGGGCATGCGGACTTACCGTCGCCCGCGCCTTCCTCCGGGTTTCCCCGGCAGTCCCAGTAGTGTACCGGAGAGGAAATCCTCCCCGTTGTAACTACGGGTGCGGGTCGCGCTCGTTTCCTGACTTAACAGGATACCTCACGGCACGAGCTGACGGCAGCCATGCACCTCCTCTCAGCGTGTCCGGTAAGGTCTTCAGCCTGACCATCATCCTGCTGTCGCTCCCGGTAAGGTTTCCGGTGTTAGGTCCCATTAAACCGCACACCCCACCCCTTGTGTGCCCCCCCGCCTATTCCTTTAAGTTTCAGCCTTGCGGCCGTACTCCCCAGGCGGTGGGCTTAACGGCTTCCCTACCCCACTGAGTGGACTCTAGGTCCACCCAGCAGGTAGCCCACAGCGTTGATAGCTGGGACTACAGGGGTCTCTAATCCCTTTTGATCCCCCAGCTTTCGGCCATCACCGTCGGGATCGGAATAGCCAAGCGCTTTCGCCTCGGGTAGTCTTCCCGGGATTGCTGCATTTCGCTACTCCCCCGGGAATACCCTTGGCTTCTTCCGTCCCCTAGACTAGTAGTAACCCCTGCACGCCCACGGAATTATTGCCGTGGATTTCACAGGAGTCACACTAGCCCGGCTACGGCCCCTTTAGGCCCAGTAATCGAGGCCATCGCTCGCAGCGGGGGTATTCCCGTGGCGACTGCCACCCCTCTGGCCCACTGCTTATTCTGGGAGCTTTTTACACTCCCAAAAAGCCTGGAGAAAATCCCCAGGCACTCTCCCTCCCCCCGTCAGGCTTTCGCCCATTGCGGAGGTTTCGCCCCTGGTGCATCCCGTAGGACCTCGGCCCTTGTCTCAGTGCCGATCTGGGGGCTCCCGCTCTCACGGCCCCTACCCGTCTTAGGCTTGGCGAGCCATTACCCCGCCAACTACCTGATAGGCCGCCGACCTCCCCTCGGGCGGAACTGGGAGGGATTATCCCAGTCCTTTTTGGAAATGGGGGAATTCCACACCCTATTTCCTATGGAGAATTACCCTCAGTTTCCCGAGGATATTCTCCTCCCAAGATAGAGTTATCGACGTGTTATTCAGCCGTGCGGCAGGATACCTTACCCGGTATCCCCAGCCTCCCATGGGTTAGTCGGAGGGAGATAGCGATGGCCCCCCGCAGGATCAACGGGAATTCGGCGGATTTCCGCCGCGAGCCTAGCCCGAAAAGTACGGCCACAGATTCCGCTACAGTTATCCCCTTTCACATATCCTCTACATATTGTTTGTATACATCATATGATATATGATGTACATGGCTATACTAACACAATATTACTATAATATTTTAAAAATCTTAATATTTATAAAGCTCTCATTCTAGCTATTTTTCTTAGTCTTTTTCCTCTCTAATTCTTCTTCTCTGCCATTTCCATCTAGATCTTAAGTATTTTTTCCATCTCCTTGAACTTCTCCTCATTTAAAATAATAAATGATAATAATATTTTTAAATTATGATAGATTAGCTATCCCATCTATAAATCCAATGATAACACCCAAAGAAATTAATAAAACTCCAACCCATTTTGGTATTCTTTTTTTATATGAAGATATATAACAAGATTATGATAGAAATTAATAAAACTAAAAATGATGAAATAATTGGTATAACATCTTGACTAGAAAACTTTATTGGAGATATCATCCCAAGAATTCCGACAAATATTGTAAATTCTGATATTTCTTCTCCAGATATTGATGCCATACTAATATTAAGATTCTTCTTTTTAAACCAAGAAAAATGGCCATATAATATATCTGGTAATGTAAATAAAATTACGGATATTACATAACCAATTAATGGTATAGAAAGATTTAATTCCTGTAAAGTATTTGAAATATTATTTAATATATTTCCACCAATATATATTATTGATATTGCTAGAGCAACTTCTAAAGAAAAAACCATTGCCTTAAGATATTCATAAGATGAACTTTTTGGTATATATATATTTTTTTCGCTTTTTTTCCTATATCTATACAATAAAAATATGGAAATTATAATAAATATAAGGTATAAAATAGATCCAGAAATAAAATTTATTTGTTTAAACATTAATACAATAACTTGTGCTATTATTGAAATCATAATTAGGGAAAGTACATTGCTATCAAGTATTCCTCTTTCAAAATTAAATGCTAATATAAAAGTACCTAAAGTAATTGTATAATCTAATACTACATTATATAATTGAAAATAATATCCTAATTTTGGGTCTCCATTTAATGCTACTACTAAACCAGGTAAAAATGATTGCAAAGCAGAGGCTATTCCTGCTGTATATATTAATAAATAATGTTCTGGCCATGAAGAATAATACTTTGAATATTTTCCAATATACTTTAATATAAGGTTTTCAGATAAATATATTAGAAAAGCATATATAAGTAATGGTATAAGGGTTGATATGATAATTATTAAGTATAAAATGATATTTCACCCTTCATAGCCCACGAAGTGCTTTGTGGGGACCGTTCAATTTTCTTAGGCGTTGAGCCCGGGTTAGGCCCAGTGAGTTCTCTTAGATTCAAAATCTAATGTCAGTT